>Ga0307372_10013354_pt1 | contig 10628 bp, 7 predicted proteins | sample OX1MG_FD_202533 | JGI IMG/M metagenome (GOLD analysis project Ga0307372, IMG submission 202533) | Soil microbial communities from Risofladan, Vaasa, Finland - OX-1 | ecosystem: Environmental > Terrestrial > Soil > Coastal area > Acid sulfate soil | place: Finland: Risofladan, Vaasa | collected... | reverse complement strand
ATCCGCCGCAAGACGGCAATCCTGGGCGGGCTTTATGTTTGGAGCGCCATTGCGATGGCAACCGCTCTCGTCACCAGCTTCGGACAGCTTCTTGGTTTTCGCGCCGCCGAGGGCCTGGGCGAGACATTTTATTTCCCTGCCTCCGCTTCGATGATTGGCGATTATCACGGAACCCGAACCCGTTCCCGGGCACTTGGAAGCATGATTACGAGCGTCTATGTGGGGACGATCGCAGGAGGTTTTTTTGCAGGGTTGATTGGTGAACGGTACGGCTGGAGATGGGCGTTTATTATTTTCGGCGGTTTGGGAATGATTCTGGGACTTATTCTCAGCCGCCTGCTGGATGAACCAGAGCGCGGGGCGGCAGACCGCAAGGACGTACACTTGGAATCACAGCAGCCAGCACTTCGCAAAACCTCCTTCCTCGAATTCATCAAACTCCTTGCCAGGACGCCGACAGCGCTTTTCCTGATGGGAGCGTTCCTGTGTGCCAATTTCGTGGCCATGGTATTGCTGTCATGGATGCCGAATTTCTTATACAGCAAATTTCACCTTAGCCTCGCCTGGGCCGGGCTGGCGGCAACCGTGTTCGTACAGCTTGCAAGCACGGTAGGCGCGCCCCTTGGCGGGTGGCTGGCAGATATCCTGCGCTCCCACACGCCCCGTGGACGTTTGATTATTCAGGCGGTCGGTGTTTTGGGCGGGGCGCCTTTTGCGTGGCTCTGTGGGTTCACCCGCTCTTTTGCCTGGTTGGTCGTAGGACTGATAGCTTGGGGATTTTTTAAAGGTATCTACGATGCGAACATTTTTGCCGCACTTTTTGACGTGATTCATCCTGAAGCCCGTGGAACGGCTTGCGGGTTTATGAACATGGTGGGATGGCTTGGTGGCGGAGGGACAGGTCCTGTCGTCGTAGGGTTCCTGGCAGAAAGGTACGGTCTGGGTACGGCCATCTCGTTCACCTCTATGGTTTATGTGCTGGCGGGCGTGCTGCTGATCCTCTGTGCGGTATTCTTCGCAAAAGCGGACGTGAGGCGAATGGAGGCCATGGTTCGAGAAAGGGACCTTCTGGTCCCGTCGCCATCCGAGGCCGCGGTCGGGCTGCACTGAGCAGAGGGCCATCCTTATTGTTGATTTGAGTGGGAGGACAAGATGAAAGAAACGGATTCCGCGAACACTGCTGATAGGCCCGTGTCCTTGAACCCGGAACCCCGGATGCCGAAATCAAAACATTTCGGCATCGGGATCGTTGGGGCCGGTGGCATCGTAAACTACGCTCACCTACCCGCGTATCGCACGGCAGGTTTCAACATTGTGGGGATTACGGACATGCAACGCCAAAAAGCTGAACAAACAGCCCACGAACACAAGATCCCCAAAGTTTATACGGGGCTTTCTGAGCTTTTGAAGGACCCGTCTGTGGACATTGTCGACGTTGCCGTCTATCCGCAGGACCAGTTGGGCGTTGCAGAACAGGTTACCGCTGCAGGGAAACATCTGCTATGCCAGAAGCCCCTTTCGGACGAGTATGCCTCGGCGGTGCGGATCGTCCAGTTGGCAAGAAATGCGGGCGTCAAGCTGGCGGTCAACCAGCAGATGCGCTGGAGTCCGGGCATCCGATGTGCCAGGCAGCTTCTTGAACGCGGCTGGGTCGGTGCTCCATGTTACGGCACAATCCAGGTACACGTTTTCACCGACTGGAGCCTCTGGCCCTGGATGTACAACGGAAAGCGTCTCGAGATCCTCTTTCACAGCATCCATCACATTGACAGCCTGCGGTACCTGCTGGGTATGCCAAGACGCGTGTATAGCACCGGCTGGCATTCACCGGACGAAAAGACGGAAGCAGAAACCAAGACCCTTTCAGTATGGGAGTACGACGGGCCGTTGCGGGTGCTGGTGGACATCAACCATGGTGTCCGGCAGGATGACCGGTATGCTATCTTCCGTGTGGAAGGCACATCCGGAATCGTCAAGGGTACGATCGGACTTCTCTATAACTACCCTACCGGCCGGCCGGATACTCTGGAAGCTATGTCGGAGCACATCAAACCTGGCGAGTGGGTCAACCCACAGTTTACCAGGCTTTGGATCCCCGATGCTTTCGTTGGCCCAATGGCATCGTTGATGTGTGCTATTGAAGAAGACGGCGAGCCGGAAACATCAGGTGAAGATAATTTGAAAACGCTCCAACTGGTCTTTGCGGCCTATCGGTCCATGACCGAAAAGCGGGCTGTTCACCCCGAGGAGATCGCTGGAGACGAGTAGACCATTGCCAATAAGAGACATTCGAGTGCTAACTTCGCAGATTTCTGTGATACATGGACGTGATGGAGAACATAATCCATTTTGAGGACTACCAGGTAGGACAGGCCAGAAAGACGCCGGGCCGCACTGTCACGGAGGCAGATATTGTATTTCACGCTGGTCACAGCGGGGACTTTTATCCCCACCACGTTGACTGCGAGTTTTGCAAGACCCAGCCGTTCGGGCAGCGCATCGCCCACGGCACGCTGACGTTCCTGTTCGCTGTGGGATTACAGGCGAATTTTGGACGTGTTGCCGGCCATGTCGAGGGGTACCACCGCCTGCGGTTTATCAAACCTGTTTTCATCGGCGACACACTCACCGCTCGTCTGACGGTCCTTCAGAAAAATAGTGATGGAGGGTCCGAGGGGACCGTCACTGAGAAATGCGAGACCATCAATCAGAAAGATGATCTCGTATTCGTGATGGAACAAACGCTGAGGGTAAGGCGGCGCGAGCGGGAAAACTCCGGTCCGTCGAAACATCCCGGGCGCAAAGGGTAAGGCAACGAGACATGGTTCGACTGAAGGGCATTACGTGGGACCACCCAAGGGGCTACGCTCCTTTGATTGCAACTGCCTCTGCTTATTCCCAGGGCCATCCTGACGTGGAAATCGTTTGGGAAAAGCGGCCTCTCGAGGCTTTCGAGAATCGACCTTTGAACCAGCTGGGCCGCGAATTCGACCTCCTGGTAATCGACCATCCGCACGTCGGTGCCGCAGCTCGCGACCGATGTTTGGCCCGCTTGGAGGATACCGGGCGGCACAAGGAACTGCAAATTCTAGAGCAGAAATCAGTGGGAGGATCTCACCAGAGTTACCAGTACAAGAATGGCCAATGGGCGCTGGCTATTGACACCGCAGCCCAGGCATCAGCTTATCGCGCGGACTTGCTGCCCAGCCCGCCCGCGAACTGGCGCGAGGTCGTCGCATTGAGCGGTGGCGGCAGAGTTCTTTGGCCCTTAAGGCCTGTCCATGCCTTGATGAGCTTTTTTACGTTGGCTGCCTCCGCCGGCACGCCGTGTGGTGCAACAGAACGCCACCTGATTCGCGAACAGGACGGGGTGGCAGTGCTTTGCGCCATGGACGAGGTTTTCCGAAATGTTCCCCGGGAGTGTCTGGACCTTGATCCCATTGGTGTACTCGAGGGGCTGAGCGAAGGTGAAGATTTTGTCTACAGCCCGCTGGTGTTTTGTTACGCCAATTACGCACGCCGCGGTTTCCGACGTCATCTCATCCGCTTCGGGAGTATTCCGGAATTTGGAAGCGGGGGAGCACGTTCGATACTCGGAGGCGCGGGCATTGCTGTCTCGGCATGGGCGCACGATCAGCAATCGGCGGTGGACTACGCGTTCTGGCTTGCAGGGGCCGATTGCCAGAAAACCATCTACTTTGAGTCAGGTGGACAGCCCGCAAACAGGGATGCTTGGGAAGATGATGCCGTGAATGCCTTGTCCCAAAACTTCTTTCGGGAATTACGGACAACCATGGACCAATCCTGGATGCGTCCGAGGCACGCTGGCTACTTGGAATTTCAGAAGCAAGGAGGAAGCATCATCCACGAATTCCTTGAGCGCAGGCGGACAGCCAAGGACGCGGTACGGACTCTCCAATGTGCCTACGAGGCCAGTTGGGAAACTTGATTGGTCAGGGCAGCAGCAAAGAAATTTAGTAAATCGTCCCCTTAGCCAGGAGGAAACAGGAGGGGGACTGAAATCGCTTAGAGAGGGGCCACGTGTACGGCAGCGTTTATTTTGAGGAATACGAACCCGGCGTCGTCCGGAAGACCCCTGGACGCACCATTACTGAGACTGATGTCGTCTTACACGCAGGCCATATGGGGGACGCGTATCCGCGCTGGTCAGGCGTGATGGGCGAGGGCCACGCACACGACGAGAGCGCAAGGCGTGTTCAAGACACCCTGGTCTTTACGTTCACAATCGGAATCACAGCATCATCTCAGCCGATTAATGCCGTGGCCTTCACTTACGGATATGACAATCTGCGCTTCTTAGGGTCATTGCAGGTGGGTGACGCGATCTGGGTGCGGGTGACCATCGCTTCGAAATCGGATGACCCCAAGCGACAGGATTTCGGGCGCGTGATTGAAAGGTGCGAGACGTTCAATCAAAATGGAGAATTGGTCTTCAGTTGCGACCACGTCCTTATGGTCCAGAAGTCCAATGGCGCTAGTTCCATTGCGTGAAGAGATTTGCAACCGGCCCCGGTTCGGTGACGACACAAGCTTTTGTCCAGCGCAGACCCTGTGCAGGCGAAACCGAAGTAACGCTAAAGGCAGACTCTATGAATCGGGCCAAGCGCATAGTTTGCGCAACAGCTGTATGTGAAGGAGGGTATTACGAGTGAAATGTCCACTTGATGGCTTGTTAGTGCTGGATTTCAGCCAGTTTCTGGCCGGCCCCGTAGCGGCCCTGCGCCTCGCTGATCTTGGCGCTCGCGTCATCAAAATTGAACGGCCGGGGGTGGGAGAGTTAGGTCGCAAGCTCTATTTGTCCAACGTCGTATCGGAAGGTGACAGCACTCTTTTTCATTCTATCAACCGCAACAAGGAGAGCTTTGCGGCCGACTTGAAACAAAAGAGTGAACTGGAGAAGGTTCGGCAACTGATCAGGCGTGCAGACGTAATGATTCAGAACTTTCGCCCAGGCGTAATCGATCGAATCGGGCTGGGATATGAGAGCGTACGCGAGATAAACCCCCGCCTTGTTTATGGAAGTATTACCGGCTACGGCCCCGAGGGGCCGTGGCGCCAGAAGCCGGGACAGGACTTGCTGGCGCAAGCCATCAGCGGGCTTCCCTGGCTGAATGGAAACATCGACGATCCTCCGGTCCCTGTAGGGCTGGCCGTTGCCGACCTACTTGCAGGGTTTCATCTGGTGCAGGGAATCCTCGCGTGCCTGGTTCGGCGTGGTATCACCGGCAAAGGAGGAATAGTAGAAATCAGCCTCCTGGAGGCCATTCTCGATGCGCAATTCGAAGTTCTGACTGCCTATCTCAACGGTGGAGGATTGCCGCAGCGGGGAGCGTCATGTAGCGCCCATGCATACCTGGCCGCTCCTTACGGCCTGTATCCGACCGCTGACGGTTATCTTGCACTTTCGATGACATCTGTGCCGCAGTTGGGAGAGTTGTTAGAACTGCCGGAACTCGCCGCGTACTCCGATTCCCATAGCTGTTTTGAGCATCGCAACAAGATACGAGCTGCCATCGCCCGGTGCTTGCGAACTTCTCCCACACAGCATTGGCTGGATATTCTCGAACCTGCCGGGGTTTGGTGCGCTGAAGTTCTTACCTGGAACCGCTTACTGCAGCACGAAGGATTCAAGGTCATCAACATGATACAGGACGTGTTCCAGCCGGGCGGCACACGCCTCCGGACAACCCGTTGCCCGATACACGTTGATGGCAACGTGCTGACGTCGGTCAAGGGTGCACCTCGCGTGGGGCAGGATACCGAACGCATTTGCCAGGAATTCGGTTTGGTAGCAGATGAGGAGAATACATTGGAAAGCAGCGGCTAATGCGGTTAGGAGGTCCTCCGGCCTTGCCGGGGTGGCCGTAGAAGTTTGACATTTTCGGCAGTCTGCTTCACCCCAGCAGTTTGCGCTTTTCCCGATGGCTCTCCAAGGTGACGGGGGCCGGTTTTTGATTTTGACCGGTTGCGGCCGGGCCCCTTTGAGGGGCCAGCAACCGTAAAACCTCCGGCCTGGCCGGAGGTTAATTACTCTTGCCACACGTAATGTTTCGACTTCGCCCGCAATACAGTTCCAGAAGAGGAGGAAAAACTCGATGACGGCAAAACAACCGAAGCGCATGGGCCAGATTGTTAAGTTGAAACCGGAACACCGCGACGAATATATCCACAAACACCAAGAGATCTGGCCTGAGGTTTTACAGATCATCAAAGACAGCAATGTCCGGAACTACTCCCTATTTGTAAAGGATTGTTACCTGTTTGGATATTTCGAATATGTAGGGGACGACTTCGAAGCCGACTGGGCCAAGATGGTTAACGCACCGCGCATGAAGGACTGGTGGGCTTTGATGACACCGCTGATGGAACCCCTTGCAACCCGGGCTGAAGGCGAGTTCTGGTCCAACATGCAACAGATCTTTTTCCTGGAGTAGGGAACTGCTGGTCCCTTCCAGTAGATCTGAGTTACCTGCAGGCGCCGGGTGTTGGCGGTAAAGTCTGCCATGCGAAACCGCCGGTAGCACTCCTCTGTGGTAGCGATTACATGGAAAGTGCTGCCGAGCGAACATTCTTACTTAAGGGATGTTTTCTGTCTGCTGCCTCTCGTGAATTCAAGAATTCTTGCAGCGGATCATCGTGCCTTTTCGCCTGAAAGGGCCGACTCGGGCAATTCCGGAATCGATTTAAGTGCTTGTTTATACAGTGTCTAAAGCGGCCATTGACCGTTCAATTGTCAATGTTCAATATTATAGTGTGCCGCAACAAAGTCAACTTAAGTTTTATATTGACAATAAACTGAAATTATTGTTTCATACTAACGTCGGGTCTTGGGGATTGTAAATTTCTCAAAAGTCATCTCTCGCTCAGGTTGCCAAAGTTACGCTTGGCCCTGATTGATTTCTCTGCTCCCTGTTGTATTGGGGGGGTGTGGGGCAGATGAGGAATAACAGACCTCATGGCAACAGTGGCAACGGATTCCTGTCGAGAAGATAAGTGCATAAGGAGGGTTGAGAATGAAACGCATTTGGTCGTATACGTTGGTGGCGGCACTCCTGGGTCTCATAACGGCAAGTACATGCGCCGTAGTCCATGCACAAGTCGTCACAGGTTCGATTACGGGGCAGGTGCTTGACCCGTCCAATGCTGTTGTGCCGGGGGCGTTGATCAAAGCCACGAATGAGGATACTGGGCAGACCAAGTCCACAACTACAGGCACGACAGGAAACTACACGTTGTCCTTTGTGTTACCCGGCACCTACGATTTGGTTGTATCAACAAAGGGCTTTAAGACGCTTACGCGGAAAGGCATCGACGTGGCTGTGGGCCAGGCCGTCTCCCTGAACCTCACACTCCAGGTGGGAAGTGCAACACAAAGCGTTACCGTGACGTCGGCGGCTCCGCTCGTTAACGCAGTTAACGCACAACAGAATATCAATCTCAACAGCATGAAGGTGGCGCAACTCCCTGTGAACCAGCGAGACATTACAGGGCTTCTCAGCCTCGGTACTGGTGTCAGTACAGAGAGTGGAGGAACGGTTTCAATGAACGGGTTGCCGCCCCAGGGGTTCTCCTTCACAGTGGATGGTGTGCCTAGCTCGCCGGATGCGGAGACATCGTCCATTTCTCTCTACCAGGGTTTCAACGTCATCAAGGGCCCCAGCATGCAGGCGATCCAGGAAATTCAGATCGCAAAAAATATCTACTCTGCCGACATCGGCGATGCCCTTTCTGGAAATGTCAACATCATCACAAAGAGTGGGACCAATGCCTTCCATGGCGATGCGTTTGAGAATTATGAGTCTGGCGGCCTGATGGCAGTGAACCATTTCCTGGGTCGAAAAGCTCCGCAGGTGTTTCATCAATTCGGGGGTGCCATAGGCGGTCCCATCATCAAGAACAAATTGTTCTTCTTTGGAGATTATGAAGGCTATCGACAGACGGCGGCCACACCTGAGACTGGCCTTGTGCCCTCACTCTATATCCGCAACGCCGTTGAGCAAGCTATCCCGGCTTCTACAACCTACTTTAACTTGTGGCCGGCGCCGACAAGTTCCGAACAACCGGGAGATGTTTCGGCGTTTTTTGCGGGAACCGCGGCCTCAACTGAGGTGACCGACCAATTTGACGCCAAGGTTGACTGGAATATCAACGCCACAAACATCTGGTCCGTTCGAGCCAGCCGCGGCCGTCCCAATTACCTTCAACCTCGCCTCGTTATTGGAAATTCTCGTTTTCGTGTTGGGAAGACGGATAACATCTCCAGTATTTTCACGCATGTCTGGAGCCCGACTCTGAGTTCACAGTTGCTTTTTGGCTATAACTACTCCTTCGTAAATCGTTTGGATCAGGAGTTCGCGGCCAACAAGATTCCGTCGATCTCAGCGCCAGGCCTTCCCAGTACGGGGGCAGAAATCTTCGTGAAGTGGGGCGCGGTTGCAAGTTGGGCGAGCCAGAATGTCTGGGTACACGGGCGACACACGGTCAAATTTGGCGGTTCTTGGAAGATCAACACAGCCCACCGCCAAAACGAGCAGGTCCCCGAATATAGTTATGCTTCAGTTACAGACCTCCTGAATAATCAGCCGAGTTCAGCCCTTTTTGTTTTCCCCATCCCGGTCTTCCGGCTCAAGCAGGACCTTTTTGGTGGCTACGTTCAGGATGATTTCCGGGTGAAACCACGGTTTATGCTGAACCTGGGCCTGCGTTATGACTACGGCCAGGTACCCAATGAGATTAACGGACACTTCTTCAACCGCGACGGTCCGTTTGGTCCCTTCCTGGACCCGAACCACGCCTGGAATGCTGATTACACCAATTTCTCGCCCCGCTTGGGGTTTGCGTGGACCGTTGATCAGGCACAGAAGACCGTGGTTCGAGGCGGTGTCGGAATCTTTTACATCCCCCAGAATATGTTTGCGGGGCCCGTCGAAATCGTAAAATTCAGTGAATACGCACCCTCAGAAGCCACTCTGACCGGTTCTCAACTACAGAATCTCGGTGTGGCCTACCCACAGGGCAATTCAACGGTTGAACCCCTGGTGGAGCAAGCCAAAATCATAAATGATACGGCCATCGACCCGAATTTCAAGAACCCTTATACCGAGCAGTGGTCGCTCGAGGTTCAACGGGAACTGGCCCAAAATATCGTGCTTTCAGTGGGCTATATGGGAAACCATGGGGTTCACCTCCCCATGAGCCCAGTCTATAACAGGCTCAGTCGGGTGACTGGACTTCCTGAGAACGCCAATTTCGGCCAATTCCGCTATTACACAAGCACCGACATGAGCAATTACAACAGCCTGCAGGTGTCTTTACGGAAGCGTTTTTCCAACCACCTGTTACTCGACGCCTATTACACCTATTCAAGTAACACGACCTTCTGGGCAGATTCCATGACCTGCTGTGGTGCCAGCAACGGACCTCAAGACTTAAATAACATGGCTGCTAATCATGGGCCGTCACCTTTTATGACGCGCAATGTCGTCACTGGCGATCTGGTCTATCACTTGCCTTTTGGCGAATCGATACTCTCTTCCAGTAACCCCGTGCTCAAGGGAGTCATCGGTGGCTGGCAGCTCGGAGAAACATGGGACTTTCACTCCGGCAGTCCGTTGCTCATCGTTCAAGGTGGAAACAATTCTCCGGGGGCCAGGCCGGACCTTCTGGTGACCAGCCCCAACAGCACGATTCTTAGCAATTACCGGACGCTAACCTCGAACGGCCATATCCAGTACCTTGATACCAGCATGTTTGCCAAGGTACCGCTCGGTCCCGGCCATACGACCGTGCGCGCCGGGACCCTGGGGCGCGACGCAGTGTTCGGCCCGGGCGGCTGGACGATGGACTCTTCCTTGTTCAAGGATTTCCGGCTCAAAGAGCGAGCAACACTCCAACTTCGGATGGATATGTTTAACACTTGGAATCGAACCAACTACCATAATCCAACAACTGATATTTCTTCCGGTAGTTTTGGAAGAATCACCGGCAGTGCTCCGGGTCGCGTGCTCCAGTTAAGCGGGACGATCAACTTCTAATACCCTGCTTGCAGGATCTGCCTGAGGCACGGGGGGGGGAAGGAGCACTTACGACGTATTGCCCATTCCCCCTCTGTGCTTTCAAAGGCCATGCTGGGTTTACATCAAAATATTCGGGTCTGCATTATTCAAAGCTGTCTTTTACGGTTACTCTTGTGCGGCATCCGCCGACGACCGCAGGGTACGGACGTTCCTGCGAGGGTAGCGCAGGTTCCTCAGGCGAATTCTTAAACGCAATGCGGTGCTTCTGATCAGGAACGAGCCGTAGGCCCAGTTCCAGGTTCAGTAGCATCAACTCGGATAAAGGAGCCACAATGGGACAGAGGAAATTGATGTCAATCAGACCATTGATTTGCTTAAGCTTCCTGCTTGCCTTGGGTTTCTATAGCCACCCCAATGTGAGCTATGGCCAGACAAAAAGCGAGCCCTCCATCAGCCCTGTACGATGGGACGTTCCCTGGCCCCAGGAGGGCAAGCCTGTCTATGGATACCCCATCCTTCCGGGGGTCGAAAGCTTCCCGATCTATCACGCAACGCCCCTGACCGGTGTTTACAGCCATCACGCCCAGATCG
>Ga0307372_10013353_pt1 | contig 10628 bp, 9 predicted proteins | sample OX1MG_FD_202533 | JGI IMG/M metagenome (GOLD analysis project Ga0307372, IMG submission 202533) | Soil microbial communities from Risofladan, Vaasa, Finland - OX-1 | ecosystem: Environmental > Terrestrial > Soil > Coastal area > Acid sulfate soil | place: Finland: Risofladan, Vaasa | collected... | reverse complement strand
GAGATCCAGTTCCTCGGCTTTACCTTTCAGGGATTCCACCAGATCGGTCCCCAACTTGGGAGATACCGCCAGCGCTCGCGCGGTCGGTATCACTGTCAGGTCACGATCCGGGCGCCCTTCGGGGGAGGGATCCGCAGTCCCGAGTTCCACTCGGACGCAATCGAGGCGCACTTTGTCCAGACCGCCGGGATCAAGGTGGTCATGCCCTCAAACCCATACGATGCAAAGGGGCTGCTCCTGCAGGCGATCCGCGACCCGGATCCGGTCCTATTCTGCGAGCCGGACAGGCTCTACCGGCTTGGACGGGCGGAGGTGCCTGACGGCGATTACGTCGTGCCATTTGGAAAGGCGTCGGCGGTCCGCGAAGGAGACGACATTACTTTGGTGGCTTGGAGTGCCGCTGTTGAACTGTGCCTTCGGGCGGCGAGTCAGCTCCAGGAGCTCGGGGTGTCGGCCTCGGTCGTGGATCTTCGTACCCTCGTGCCCCTCGACGTGCAGACTCTGTGCACAGAGGTCGCCAAGACCGGCCGCTGCGTGGTTGTGCACGAGGCCCCACTCTCGGCGGGCTTTGGGGCGGAAGTCGCCGCGACGATCATGGAGGAGGTCTTCTATGACCTGGACGCGCCCGTTGCTAGGGTGGCCGGCTACGACGTCCCCTACCCGGCCGCATCTCTCGAGGACTATTACCTACCATCACTGGAACGGGTGATAGCGGCCGCGATGAAAACCCTGCAGAGCTGAACGGCGGCCAGAGCTAAAGCACTGCCAAGGTCCCTTCTTCCAGCGGTCCGGCAGACGAGGTCGACAGGGGCGGACTTCGATGGCTGCCTCCCAGACTTTGCTCGGCCTCGGCGCCAACAAATCGCCGACGACGTGTCGACAGATCCAACAGTGGACTCGCGGGCCAGCGGAGCTAACCAGATAAGCACGACCGCGGCGTTGACATGATCATTGACACGGGAGTGGCGCGTGCAGCCTCCGAACAGCCGGCAGGGATGACCGTCGCGCCCGAATACGGCGTCATCAAATAGCCACGGCATCAGAGCCATCTCGGTAGGCTGACTGTCGTTCGAACGATCCATAAATTCAGGCCGCACAAGAAGAGTCCCACTGCGACGTCGTGGACCGCCGTCCACTGACGGCCGGCTTCGAGCGGCTGGCATCAGGTCGCAATCACCTGATACAAGAACTCGTTAGGATCTTTACGAGGGGTTACTCAGCATGATGACGGGTGCCGAATACATCGAGAGCCTGCGGTCGCTCAAGACCGAGGTGTACTTCATGGGCGAGCGGGTCCAGTCGGTCATCGACCACCCTGCGATGCGGCCGCACATCAACGCCGCCTCGGTGACTTACGACCTCGCCCACGACCCGGTGCACGCCGAGCTGGCCCAGGCAACTTCCCACCTCACCGGGCGGCCCATTAACCGGTGGACGCACATCCCGCGCACACAGGAGGACCTGGTCAAGAAGGTCAAGATGCTTCGCGTCGCCGGCGGGATCACGGGGACCTGCTTCCAGCGCTGCGTGGGCATGGACGCGCTGATCACGCTCTACAGCACGACCAAGGAGATCGACGACAAACACGGAACCTCCTACCACGAGCGCTTCACGGCATTCCTGATCGAGACCCAGGACCACGACCTGATGTCCGGTGGGGCCATGACCGACGCCAAGGGCGACCGCAGCAAATCGCCCCACGCCCAGCACGATCCGGACCTATTCGTCCGCGTGGTCGAGCGGCGCGAGGACGGCATCGTCGTGCGGGGGGCGAAGCTCCACCAGACGGGCGCGGTCAACTCCCACCAGTTCATCGTCATGCCCGGGCAGGGCCTGTCACCCGACAGCGCCGACTACGCGGTCGCCTGCGCAATCCCGGCCGACGCACCCGGCGTGATCCTCGTCTTCGGACGCCAAGTCAACGACAGCCGGAAGTGGGAGGGGAAGATCGACCAGGGCAACCGGAAGTACGGCGTCGTCGGCGGAGAGGCGATGGTGATCTTCGATGATGTCTTCGTCCCCTGGGAGCGCGTCTTCATGTGTGGCGAGACCGAGTTCGCTGGCCAGCTGGTAGATCGCTTCGCCTCCTACCATCGCCAGAACTACGGCGGCTGCAAGAGCGGGAACCTCGACGTGCTCGTAGGCGCGACCTCCGCCCTCGCCGAAATGCAGGGCATCGCTAAGGCGGGCCATGTCCGCGACAAACTGACCGAGATGGCCCACCTCACCGAGACCATGTACTCGGGCGCCCTCTCTTGCAGCTACGAGTGCAGCACCCTTGGGTGCGGCACCGCCTTCGTGAACCCGCTACTGGCCAACTCGGCTAAGTTGAACACCGCCCGGTACTACCCCGAGGTGACGCACCTCGCGCAGGACATCGCCGGGGGCTTCTTAGCCACGATGCCGTCCGAGCGAGAGTTCGAGAACCCGCGGGTGGCGCCCTTCGTTCGCAAGTACTTCAGCACCGGCCCCGATGTCACCGCGGAGGAGCGGATCCGGGTCGGCCGGCTGATCGAGAACATGACCGGCGCCACCCCCATCGTCGAGTGCATGCACGGCGCCGGTTCGCCGCAGGCGCAGAAGGTGGTCCTGCAGCGCCTCGTCGACTGGAAACAGCGCCAGGCGCTGGCCGAGCGGATTGTCGGCGTCGGCGAGGTGGGCCCGGGTCAAGCCGACGAGGAGTAGCACACGCCTTCGCACCCAGACCACGCAAACCAAGTTGAGTAGGTTCCATCGCCGGCGGGAGCGATTCCTCGGCGGTTAGGACCAACTTGCTGGTCGGGCGTTTGTCCCGTTCGCTGACGAGGCGGTCTTGGAATGCTATGGTGCGCACAAAGTCCGGCGATGGCCGATGGAATCGGGATCATGGTTTCGCCGAGCGTAACCAACCACAAGGCCAGCTTTGCGCGCCACCGGGCCCGACTCCTAGACCTGTGCCAGACTGATCCGGGATCGGCGGTTGAGCCGTCGGCTTTGAAGAACGGTGTAAGCATCACCTCGATAGCCCAGCCGCCGCGAAACGCCTTCGGCGGCTTGCAAAACCTGGTATGCGAATTCGCTGCCGACCAGCTGATGGGGCATTCGGTCCGCCGGTCCAGCAATGCTGATTGCGGCCACCACTCGATCGTCGTGATCGCGCACAGGAGCAGCAATGCACTGAACGCCCACTTCTCGCTCCTCTCGGTCTACTGCGTAGCCCCGCTCACGGATCGCTCCAAGCTCCTCCATTAGTGCCCGAGCGGTTGTCAGTGTGTGGGGCGTGAGGCGCGCAAAGGTTTGCGTCGAGGCCCAAGCCTCCACATCATTTGGGGATTCGAAGGCCAACAGTGCCTTGCCCAACCCGGTGCAGTAAGCAGGTAGGATGGAGCCTGCGCGAGACCTCATGTAACCGACTGGTCGGAGGGACAGAACCCGTTCGAGGTAGACGATCTGCCAGTCCTCGAGCACGGCTAGCTGGGTGGTTTCACCACTGACATCACGGAGCCACTCAAGGACGGGCAGCGCCTCGCGCCGCAGGTCTAGGCCACTGCGGGCCGCATCACCCAGGATTCGGCACTTATAGCCTAGTGCGTATCCTTCGGAGTCCCGACGCGCGAAACCTGCCTCCTCCAACGTACGCAAGAGGCGAAAAGCGGTCGCCTTGGGCAACCCCGTCGCACCGGCAAGATCCGATAGTGTGCTTGGCTCGGGTCGAGCCGCGAGAGCCTCCAGCATTCCAAGGATCTTTCGGGCAGCGTGCACACGATAGCGGGACGCCTCCGGTTCAACCCGAACGGGGCGACGGCCGTCGGCAGCAATCTTGCGAGCATCACGAGCGGCCATCGTCTGGCCACCGTACCACGGTGCAAGGGCTTGTCTCGGTAGGTGAAGCGGAACCTCATCTCGGGCGATTGAGACGCCGTGCCTTTGACGACAACTTAAAGACGCCATCCGCCTCTACCTCGCCATCCACAACAAGGATCCGCAGCCATTCGTCTGGGTCAAATCAGCCGATGAGATCCTTGCCAACATCGCTAGTTTTTGTGCACGAACTTCCGATGCACCACGCTAGTCGAGCTGCGCTCGCACGCTCGCTTCGTGCCAGTAGAGCTTGTGGGCGCTAGTCTTGGTCGAAGTGCGGTGGTAGGCGTAGCCGCATCATTCTCGGGGCCAGCGGCTCTCCACCGCCTTGACTGCCTAGCGCCAACACCATTTACCGCGTTTTCGTCTGAACTGCTCTAACTAACTCCACCGCCCGCTCCTTAATGAGAGCTGGCGTCTTATTCGCAGTCAGCCAGCTGCCAACGCCGACTCCCAGGGCGCCGGCCGCGATGAACGCGCGTGCGTTTTCGCGGGTCACCCCGCCCGTGGCAATCAGGGGCACCTCTGCAAAAGGTCCGCGCATCTGGCGCACGAACGAAGGTCCCGCGACCGAGGCCGGAAATAGCTTCACGGCTGATGCTCCGGCCCGCCAAGCTGCGAGAATTTCGGTGGGCGTGAAGGCGCCAGGAAAGATTGGCACCCCTCGCGCCACTGCCCAGTCAATCAGCTCCAAATCGGTATGCGGCGTCACGAGGAAACGCGCCCCAGCTTGTAGGGCGGCCGCCGCGCTGGTGATGTCGACCACCGTGCCTGCACCGAGCAGAAGCGAACCATCGGAGTAACGTTGCGCTAGCTTGGTGACGGCCGCGGCGGCGTCGCGGCTATCCATTGTGACCTCGAACGCTCGCACCCCGCCCTCAACTAGAGCCTGTGCGACCCCAACGATCGAGTCGGGCTGAAGTCGGCGGCCGATGGCGATGATGCGGCCGGCGCTGATCTCCTGCGGGATGGGCGGCCGGCTACCCTTCATGTGCATGTCGGCGACACCAGACAAAAAGTCCGAGCACATCTGCAAGTTGACGCTACCACCACTTCATGCTATTCTCAAGCCATAAGATTCTATTTCATGCTATGAAACTGAGGAGATTGCCGAAAGAGGCCCCGGTTTTTTGCACGTCTATCTGGTGGGCGCCGAAGATGAGCCGACTTATGGCGGTGGGATTTTGCGGCAGTGCTAGCTTGAGGGAGGATGAATACACGCGGAAATGACAAAGAAGTACGGGGTGGCGATCCTCGGCGCGGGCTGGGTTGCAGGCGAGTACGTCAAGGCGTTTCGCGACCATCCCCTCACCTGGATTACGGGCATCTACAATCACACTCCCGGCAAGGCGAGCAAGCTACTGAACCAGCACGGGGTCGAAGCTCGCGAATATGCATCCGAGGACGAGCTCTTCAACGACGATCGCGTCAAGATCGTCGTGTCATGCACGCCGCCCGACGTCCGACCACACCAGATCGAGAGGGCGGCGAAGTCCGGCCGGCACGTGGTAATCGAAAAGCCGATCGCCCTGGACTACGCCGGCGTCAAGCGCATCTACCACGCCGTGCGCGATGCCAAAGTGAAGAGCGTCACCTCCTTCGTGCTCCGGTGGAACCCGCAGTTCGAGACGGTCAAGCAGCTGCAGGCGGACGGTGTGATCGGAAAGATGATCTACGCCGAGGCCGACTACTGGCACCCGATGGAGACCGAATACCCGAGCTATCCGTGGATGGTGGCGAAGGCGAAGGGCGGGAGCTCCTTCATCAGCGCGGGCTGCCACGCGGCTGACGCGATCCGGTACTTCGCGGGCGAGATCAGCGAGGTGGCAGCCTTCTCCGCCGGCCCGAAGAAGGACCTCAACTACGAGTACGACCCGGTCGTGGTCGCATCTCTCCGATTCGAGAACGGCGCGGTGGGCAAGCTGTCCTCCATGATCGAAGGCGAGACGCCGTACATCTTCAACGTCCGTCTTTTCGGGACCGCCGGGACGATCCAGAACAATAGGGTCTTCTCAAGGAAGCACTACCCCGGCTCGCTCGACTACTGGACCTTCCCGACCATTGAGCCCTCGTCCGGCGACGTGACACATCACCCGTTTGTCCCCGAGATCAGGCACTTCATCGACTGCATCGAGAACAACGTCGAGTCGCACGCGGCGATCTACGACTCGTACAAATCGATGGCGGTCTGCTTTGCGATCGACGAGTCCGCGGCCAACAACGGCAAACCGGTCAAGGTCGACTACAAGGTTTAGCGGGGTGCGCCGGCGCTCCGGCCTTACAGATCAGTCAGTAAAGGGAGGATAGAAGTGGCGGGCCAGACAATCACTCAGCGCGAGGTAACCCGAAGGTCAATACTTGCGGGCGCCGCCGGCGTCGTGGGCGGGTTGGTAGTCGGTGGGCTCGCGGGCAACGCGCTCGCCCCCAAGTCATCCACCAGCGGCGGTGCGGGCTCCAGGGGCAGCATCAAGGTCGTCGGCATCTTTCCGATCGGCGGTTCGATCGCCTCGGACGGCAAGGAGATGGCGAACGGCGTCAAGATGGCCGTCGACGAGATCAACGCGCGAGGTGGACTCATCGGCTACCACCTCGACTACGTCGAGATAGACGACAAGGACTCAACCACCGACCAGATCACCGCTGCGTTCAATCGGGCGGTGAGCGTTGAGAAGCCGGATGTAATCTTCTCCGGCTACCACCTCGCCACCGGCCCCGAGTTCGACATCGTCGCGAATGCCGGCGCCCTGTATTACAACGTCAATACGCAGATCGCATGGGTCCAGCGCTACACCGGCAACCCGAGCAAGTACTGGGGCATCTTCGAATGCGACCCCACCGAGACCTGGTACGGACAGGGCTTCGCCTATTGGGTCGACGGCGCTCTCAACCAGGGCCTGCTCAACGTGCGCGCGAAAACCTGTTCGATCATCAGCGGACTGAGTGCATACGGCACCGTGATCGCCAACGGTTTCGAGACCCAGATCAAGCAGCTCGGCTGGAATGTCGTCACCAAGGACGGCGTTACCGAAGGCTCGGTGCCCGACTGGGGTCCGGTGCTTTCCAAGGTCAAGCAGGCGGCGCCGAGCGTGCTCTTCACCAGCGACTTCAACCCCGCCGATGACGCGGCGATGGCCAAGGCCTGGGCGGCCACGCCGACCAGGACGCTGCTCTACCAGCAGTACGGGCCGTCGGTGCCCGAGTACATCACGCTGGCAGGCCCAGCCGCCAACGGGGTCGTCTGGTCGACGGTGCTCGGCCTGCTCCCCGACAAGATCGGCAGCGACTTCCGAGCGCGCTACGCGGCCAAGTACGGAGCCCAGCCCGGATGGGCGAACGCGGGCGGCTGCTACGACGAGGTCAACGTCTGGGCCGAGGCCGTGGCCATGTCGGGCGACCCCAAGAACTACAAGGCCGTCGCCAAGGCGACCGAGTCGGTCATCTGGCGCGGCACCACCGGGGGGATCTCGTTCGAGAACCACACCGGGCGACAGTTCCCCGCGCAGACACCTGACGCGTCGCTCGGCCAACCGCAGATCATCGTCCAGATCCAGGACGGCGTGCAGAAGGTGGTGTCCCCAGCACCCTTCACCAGCGGCACCTTTGTGCTCCCCAGCTGGATGAAGTAGGCGTCCGGATAGGCCGCAAGACCAGGCTCGACAGTTGGCGATCCTCGAGTGCCAGAAGGTCAGCAAGACCTACGGAGGTCTGTTCGCGGTCAGGGACCTGAGCTTTGCTGTTGAGCCCGGCGAGGTTTACGCCCTCGTCGGGCCCAACGGCGCCGGCAAGACCTCCCTCTTCGACTGCATCTCCGGGGTCAACCCGGCCACCAGCGGGGCCATCAGGTTCCGCGATCGGGAGATCCAGGGCCTGCGCGCACACGACATCTGCCGCCTCGGCTTGGCGCGAACCTTCCAGACCACGGTGGCGTTCGACAGCCAGACCGTCCTGACCAACGTCCTCGTCGGCAGCACCTTCGGCCGCGAGGGCGAATACCCGTTCCTATCGTTCAAGGACTCGGCGACCGAGGCCGCGCTGGACGCGCTCGCGCTCTGCGGCCTTGCCGACCAGCAGCGGGCGCCGGCCGGCAGCCTTCGCGTCCTGGCGCGCAAGCGCCTGATGCTGGCGACCGCCCTCGCCACCCGCCCGCAGCTGCTCCTCCTCGACGAGCCCTTTGGCGGGCTCAACCCGTTCGAGCGTACGCAGATGATCGACCTGATCAGGGTGGTCGCCCGGACCGGGATCACCATCCTGATGATCGAGCACGTGATGAAGGCGGTTCAGGCGCTGGCTGACCGCATCGTCGTCATCCATCACGGCCAGCAGATCGCCGAAGGCCCGCCTTCGAAGGTCCTTCGCGACCCGCGTGTCATCGAGGTGTATCTCGGCACGCTCCGGCCCATGGGACCTGACGCGGAGCCCGCGCATGCTTGAGGTCCGGGGCCTCGTTGCGGGCTACGCCGGGAGCGAGGTGCTCCACGGCATCGACCTGGTCGTCAACGATGGCGAGGGCGTCGTCGTCCTGGGCCCCAACGGGCATGGCAAGACGACGCTCCTCCGAGCCATCACCGGGCTGCTGCCTCCAACTGCAGGCCAGGTCCTTCTCAACGGCAGGGACATCACTCGCTGGCGCGCCGATATCATCGCAGCCGCAGGCGTGGTGCACATCCCGCAGGGCGACCTGCTCTTCCCAGAGATGACCGTGCACGAGAACCTGCTGATGGGGGCTTACCACGGTCCGACGTGGGCCGAGCGCAGCGTGCGCCTGGGCCGTGTCTACGAGCTCTTTCCGTGGCTGAAGGAGCGCGGCGGCCAACTGGCGCGCAGCCTTTCGGGGGGTGAGCGGCGGATGCTGGCGCTCGCGCGCGGCTTGATGTCGAAGGCCCAGATCCTGCTCATCGACGAGCCATCGCTTGGGCTCGCGCCGCTGACCACGCAGCAGATCTACGCGACCATCCAGACGGTCAAAGAAGGCGGGATGGCGCTCCTGCTCGCCGATGAGAACGCGAACCATGTGGCCGACCTGGCCGACCGTGTCTACCTCCTGGAGACGGGAATGCTGGTTCGTGAGGGCCCGGCCCAGGAGCTTCTCAATGACAACGCGCTGCTCGAGAGCTACCTCGGGTGAGTGACTGATGCAAGACACCCAGATCGTCCAGGCGATGTGGGGAGGGATTCTCTTCGGCTCGGTGTATGGGCTGATGGCCCTAGGGCTGACGCTGGTCTGGGGCGCGGTCCGGCTTCTCAACCTGGCCCACGGCGCGATCTTCGTCGTCGGCGCGTACGCCGCGTACTGGGTGGTGGCGAGCCTGCATCTGCCGATCCTGGTCGCCCTACCGTTCGGAGTGCTGGCCGCGGCTGTCTTTGCCTACCTGATGCACCTGGTCTTCATCCGCCCGGTGATAGGCAAGCCGGGGTTCGACAACGCGACGCTGATCGCCACCGTCGGCATCTCGATCTCGGTCTCGGCGGCCGCGCTCCTCATTTTCAATCCGGAGTACAAAGTGGTCCCACCGGTACTGTCGGACTCGACCATCGTGGCCGGCGTCCAGATCACCTACCAGGGACTGCTCGTGATCGGGACCTCGCTGGCTCTGTTCGCCATCGTCCACCTGTTTCTCACCTACACGCGGCAGGGGATGGCGATCCGCGCGGTCTCGCAGCAGACGGAAGCGGCGAGCCTGATGTCGATCCCTGTCGTGCAGACCTACGGCATCGTCATCGCCATCAGCGGCGCTCTCGCGGGGCTCGCGGGAGTGCTTCTCTCGCCCTTCTTCTTCCTGAATCCGCAGTCGGGCTTCAACCCGATGATCCAGGCGCTGATCGTGACGATATTCGGCGGCCTCGGTAGCATTCGGGGGGCGCTGGTAGCCGGGTTCGTGCTCGGCGTGTTCGAATCTTTCGTGGAGGTCTTCTACGGCGTGTCCTGGGCTCTGCCGGGCGTGTTCATCCTGATCATCGTGATGCTGATCGTCAGGCCCAACGGCCTGTTCGGCATCGGTGAGGTGAGGCGGCTGTGAGCACGGGCGCAGTCGCTCCGGCCGCGACAGCCCGGCCTGCCATCGACCAGGCGGCTGTACCGTGGCGGCGGGTGTCGCTGCTCGCTGTGGGCGGGACCGTGCTGGCCGGGATCGTCCTTCCCTGGGTGCTGGTCAGGCTCGACATCGGAGACTACCTGGTCACGCTGCTGATCCTGTTCTTCATGCAGGCCGTGGTCGCCCAGTCGTGGAACCTCATCATGGGCTACGGAGGCATCTACTCCTTCGCCCAGGTCGCCCTGTTCGCGGTGGGCGGATGGACCACTGCGGTGCTGGCCAGCAGCCTGGGCTGGAACCCGTTCATTGCCATCCTCTTCTCGCCGGTGGTCGCCCTGGTCGCGGCCGTCGGTATCGGCCTCCCGACACTCCGCCTTCGGGGCGTCTACGTCGTGCTCTTGACGCTGGCCTTCCATGAGCTCGCGGGAGAGTTCGCGGTCACAGGGCCGCGCTTCATCAGCGGCGGCGGCTACGGGTTGACCACCGTGCCCACCTTCCAGTTCGGCAACGTCATCGGCGAGCAGCGCACCATCTACCTCTACTACCTGGCGATGGTCATATTCGTCATCGCCAGCTTTGTGATCTGGCGCGTCATCCACTCGCCGCTTGGAGTGGCGGTCATCGCGCTTCGCGACTCTGAGACTTACGCGGTCAGCAGGGGCATCAATCAATTCCGCATCCGCCTCATCCTCTTCGCGATCAGCGCCTTCCTCACCGGGCTTGCGGGCGGCTACATGACCCACTACAACGGCGGCA
>Ga0307372_10013352_pt1 | contig 10629 bp, 4 predicted proteins | sample OX1MG_FD_202533 | JGI IMG/M metagenome (GOLD analysis project Ga0307372, IMG submission 202533) | Soil microbial communities from Risofladan, Vaasa, Finland - OX-1 | ecosystem: Environmental > Terrestrial > Soil > Coastal area > Acid sulfate soil | place: Finland: Risofladan, Vaasa | collected... | reverse complement strand
GAAAGGGGCGGGGTTCTAGAATTATGCGCGCGGGCGGGGTCGAGGCGGGCTCCGGGCGGGGTCTGGGGGCCAAAAAAACCGGGACTCGCACCGCCTATTCCGGTCAGTTAAAATGAGACGTAGCAGCAAGTGAAGGCAAACCACAAATTTCGCGGCGCCGCGGAGTGCCGTGCCGCAGTGAGGCGAATCGCGCGCCGGACGGGCATGGCCGCGTCGCTCATTGTGATCGCTATCAGTGCTCTCGTCGCAATGACCACAGGCGCTCGGCTGGCGCTCCTCAGTTCTGTGGCCGTTGGTACGACGTGTCTTGTATTCACATTGCTGATCGCCGTTGCTCGCGCGTCCAATGTCTCGCGCGCCTTGCTCATAACAAGTCTCGCAATAACATTGATGGGAAGCTCGTTTCTACCTTCCGATCGCGCGTTGTACATTTCCGCTGGATTGATCGCCTACTTTTGCATCGTGAACCTGTCCAAGCGTTTCATTTCGCTGGAGGCCTCGGAAGCGGACATCGTCGCGTTGTTCTCCTGCGGGTTCCTCGCGCTAACGTTAAGCGGTTGGCACACGCGCTTCGGCTCGGTTCACAATGCGGCCATTACGTCCCTTCAGGGCATCGCGGATGTTGTGTCGCTAATCAGCCTCGGCCTCTTGGCACTACGCGCCTGTTTCAACGCTGTCCGGCCAAGGAAAAGGGGATAAGCTATGCCGCTCAGCTAAATCGACCCGCCTCGGCTCAGTTAAATTGACCCACTACATGGAAAGAAAAAGGGGAATTTTCTTTCCAAGTAGTACTCGAGCTTGAGCGTCTGCCTTGCTGGGAACGCAGCACGGCTTGGCAAGAGGTGCCGGTCGGCGAAGTGATACGTCGCGGAGCGATCGTATCGTAGGGTCGGATGTCGGTCTTTTTTGGGGGTCGTCTGGGGAATTAGTGGGTCGTTTTTTAGTTCTGACAGGGGGGTGCCAATGGCGGCCACGCTTTGAAATCGATCGTGGTGCAGGCCGTCGCCGAAATGGAGCGTTGGGCGGCATTCGACGGAGTACCGGTGGCCTCTTCTCTGATTCCCTCTTTTGGATGGCGATGCTTCGGAATCTCGGAACGCAACCGCTGGAAATCAAGACCCGGCATCGGTGGTTCGCTCTTGGTGGCGCGGCAGGTTCCGCGGCGGCGCCCGCTGCCGGCGGGAACCAGAGAAGAGGCCACCGGTACTCCGTCCGCCCTGCCATTTGGCCCCGTTGTGCCCAACACGGCGTTACCTACCATTCCGGGCCCCCAAAGAAGTCACCGTCAAATCGTGTACATGGTCCGACCTGCAAAAACCCCGGCAAAACAAGGCCCAAAGCCCGGTTGAGCACCGAAAATGACCCACGAATTCCCCGGAGGAGCCTTACAACGAAACCGATTTCGGGTACGATATGCTCAACCGCCAAAATCGCGTCGTGGCGCCTGGCGGCACGATCACGCGGACGGTCATGGACGCCCGCGACCTCGTGGTCTCGACCTGGGTCGGCACCAACGACGCGGGCGCGACCTGGCTCGACCCGACCGGCGGCGGAACGCCGGGCAACAACATGGTGGTCGTGACGGAAAACGAGTATGATGGGGGCATGGCAAGTGGCGATGGAAACATGACGCAACTCACCCAACACGTCGATAGCTCGACCGATCGCGTCACGACGTTTGGCTTCGATTGGCGCAATCGCCCGATCGTCATCGATGGCGAGGTCGATCTCTACGCCGTCAAGACGCTCGACAACCTGAATCGCCAGTTCCAGGTCGACCGGCACGACACCACCGCGAGCGGCAACCTGATCGCGCGGAACCAGACCAACTGGGACGACCGGAGCCGCAAGTACCAGTCGATCGTCGTCGGCGTCGACCCCTCGACCGGCCTGACGACCAACTCGTTGGTCGGCAACTTCTGGTTCGACCCGTCGGGCAATCCGATCAAATCCCTCCTTTCGGGGTCGCAGCTTTTTGCCAAGAACGTCTTCGACGGTGCCGGCCGCCAAACGACGAGCTACCGCGGCTACGACCTCACGCCGGAAACCTACGCGCTAGTATCGAGCGTGGCGGACGACACGATCATGCAGCAGGTCGAGAGCACGCTCGACCCGGCCAGCAACGTCATCCAATCCACCACGCGGCGGCGCTTTCACAACGCGACGGGCACCGGCGACTTGACAAGCCCGGCCGGGCCGCAGCCGTTGGCGCGCGTGAGCTACGTAGCCATGTACCCTGACGCGATCGGCCGCGGGCAAGCGACCGCCAACTACGGCACCAACGGCGATGTGGCTCTCGTGCGTTCCGATACAATTCCCACCGCGACCGATACCGTGCTGGTATCGAGCATTCTCTATAACAGCCGAGGAGAAACCTACCAGTTGATCGACCCGGCAGGGACCGTCACCTGCCAAATGTTCGACGACGCCGCGCGCCGCACCAAATTGGTGTCGAACTGCCAGGTCAGTAGCTCCTCTTCCAGCAGTTCCTCCAGTAGCGGGACTGGCAACAGTTCCGGCAGTAGCTCATCGGGTTCCAGTTCCAACCCCTACGCCACGCCCCCCTCGGACGACCAGAACCGCACGATCCTCTGGGCCTACGACGCCGACGATCTCGTGGTCACGATCACGGCGGTGAACGCCGAGACGGGCAACCAGGTGACGACCAACATCTACGGCACGACGCTCGCCACGTCCGACGTCGCCCGCAACGACTTGCTGGCCAGCGTGATCTACCCTGACGGCGGCGTGGTCTCGCAGCTCTACAATCGGCAGGGCCAGGTCAAGCAAGCGACCGACCAGCGCGGAGTGACCCACGCGTACGATTTCGACCTACTCGGCCGCCAGGTCCAGGATCGCGTGATCAGCGTTTCCCCGGCGTCGAGCTCCTCAAGTAGTAGCAGTTCCTCAAGCGGCGTCCCCAGCGGCGTCGACACCACGGTTCTTCGGGTCGGCCTGAGCTACGAGGTCCGCGGCATGGTGGAGGGTGTCACGTCGTTCGACAACCCCATGGTGGGCCAGGGCAACGTCGTCAACGACGTGCTGCGGGTCTTCAACGACTTCGCCCAGATCTCGGCCGAGTATCAGGAGCACAACGGCGCCGTCAACACTTCGACTTCGCCGAACGTTCAGTACCAGTATGCCGACGGCTCATCCAACACGATCCGGCCGACCGCGATGATCTACCCCGATGGGCGGGTGCTAAATCTCGATTACGGAGCATCCGGGGGCACCGACGACGCGCTCAGCCGCATCGCCAGCCTCATCGACAACGACGGCACAACGCACCTGGCGGATTACGCGCGCATCGGTCTCGACACGTTCGTGCAAGCCACCTACGCCGAGCCTAACATTCGCTACGACCTTATCAACGGCAGCGGCCCCGATCCTTACTCAGGCTTCGACCAATTCGACCGCGTGGTCGATTGCCGCTGGTGGAACATCACCACCACGACCGATATCGAGCGTGTCAAGCACACCTACGACCTCGCGGATAACCGCCTCACTCGCGAAAACACGGTCGCCAAGGCGCAAAGCCCGCCGGTTTTCCAGGACGAATTCTACACGTACGATGGCATGTACGAGCTCGCTCGCCTCGATCGTGGTGAATTGAACACGGGCAAAACCGCGATCCAACCTGGCACGCTCGATTTCTCCCAAGCCTGGGGCCTCGACGCAACGGGGAACTGGAGCGACTTCGATCAGGACAGCACAGGCGCAGGCTCGTGGGATTTGGTTCAAACGCGAACGCATAGCGAGTTCAACGAGATCGAGTCGATCACCGGCGGCGGCTGGGTCCAGCCGGGGTACGACCTCGCGGGTAACATGACGATGATGCCGCAGCCCGCCGCGCCGACGGCCGGCTCTAGCGGCGTGTATGACGCCTGGAATCGCCTCGTCAGCCTCTGGTCCAGTGGCTCGTCGGTTGGCGTTTACCGGTTTGACGGCCTGAATCGGCGCGTTTCCAAGCTGGTCTCCGGCGTGCTGCGCGATATTTTCTACACAACCGCGTGGCAAGCGATTGAAGAACGGCTCGGTGGTTCGACGACGCCCGATCGCCAATTTGTCTGGGGCTTGCGGTACATCGATGATCTCGTGCTGCGTGATCGCGGCACCGAGCGGCTTTTCGGAATTCAGGATCCGAATTGGAACGTGACAGCGGTGGCGGACTTAACCGGCGCGATCCAGGAGCGATACCGCTATACGGCGTATGGGTTGCCAACGGTTCTCACGGCGACTTTTGCGTTGCGCGCGGCATCGAGTTACGACTGGGAGACACGCTTTGCCGGCTACAGGTGGGACGTGGAGTCAGGTCTTTTGCTTGCCCGCGCTAGATTCCTCGGCGCAGCGATTGGACGATGGTTGACGCGCGATCCGGCGGGCTATGCGGACGCGCTCAATGACCTTTTGTACGCGCTCGATAACCCGGCCACGCTCCTTGACCCATCCGGCATGTACTCGTTCGCGGGCTGCACAGGGTTGGAAGAGGATTTTCTCACACACGCCCTCGATTGGATTAACGCGACCCTGAAGACTCAGGGAAAGAAGTGTTTCGTGCCCACGCACAAACCAGGAGCCGTCAAGCCACCGACCGGGTCGCAGGCGTGCCGTGACCAACTCGCCAAGTGCATTCGGAACACCAAGGAGAAAATCACTTTCCGTTGCGATGGCCCAAAGTGCAGTGGTAGGCCCGGAACCCCGAAGGGCTACGTCGATAGCAATGACGACTGCGTCCAAGAAAAGGGCAAGTGCCGGAAAGGAAAGCACTGCGACCCGACAGCGGGCGATGCAACATGCAACGCATGTGCGGACAACCTATTGGAAGACACCGAGGTCGTCCTTTGCCGTACCGGACACGGGCACCTCCCTTCTCCAACGCGGGGTACGCGAGGAGGCTACGCCAAGTGTTGGCAGCATCCGTTGTGCCGCGAAAACCTACTTCGTGGGCTGGTCCATGAGATACTACACCTCTGCGTCGGGGGCCACGTCAATGCAGTCAAAATGACGCCGGATGTTTGCGGTCGCCCCGACGCGGGCATGCTCGGCGCTGAATTCATCTTCAATTGCGCCAATAAAAACGACGTCGTCTTTCCACCGTTTAAGTAGGCGCGCCGTATGTTGAACGGACGGGGCGCGCATTCCTCGGCCAAGGATAACCAGTTTACCATGATCGCCGTCAAGATCCGTCGGTGGATCCCACTGTTGCCAATGCCGATCCCCCGTTTTCGGCTCCGCACGCTCTTCGCGGTGATGGCGCTGTTTGCAGTGCCTCTTGCGTGGTTGTCCCACGAGCTTCGAGCGCGCCGAGCGGAACGGACGCTGTGCGAAAGACTTGATTTTTGGGCGGGTGTTGCCGAATATGAGCCACCGCTAGCCGATCTGGCGCTGTCGCGCCGCGCGCCCTGGTATGAACTCTTCGGCCATCGACTGACGAGTCTGCATGGAGAATGGTCGGCGTGTGTGCCGTGGCTCGAGGAAGATGATCTCAAGGCGATCCGCGGCGCCACGTCCTTGCGTGAATTGTACCTTGGGCTGGTGGAGGGTGTGGGCAACACGGGCCTTTCCTACCTCGAGCGCCTTCGAGCCGTCGAGGAATTTCAGGTGTGCTCCGCTCTCATCACAGACGACGGGCTGTACTATTTGCGTGACTGGAAACGCCTTCGCAGCTTGGTCCTCGCTGGCACGTCGGTCAGCGGTCCCGGGCTTGAACATCTGGCGCAATTATCCTCACTTCAACACCTCGATTTGAGCGGGACGCCGGTGGCAGACGCCGGTGTGGCGCACCTCGCCCAGCTTTCCTCACTCGCGAGCCTCGACCTCAGCCATACCTTTGTCACCGACCAAGGCTTGAAATACCTTTCTACGCTTGAGAATCTGGAGAGGGTGTCATTGGATGGGACTTTGATCACCGGCTCCGGATTATGCCACCTACAACGCCTCAGAAATGTGAAGTACTTGAGCCTGGAAGGCACCGCCGTGGACGACAGTGCGATGCGCTGTGTGGAACGGATCACGTCCTTAATTGTGCTAAACCTTAGCGGCACGCGCGTCACGTCGGCTGGCGTCGCACGCCTACGCGGGCTCCATGCACTTAGGGAAATCGATTTGTCGAGCGCGCCTGTGGACGATGGCGCCCTCGATATGCTTCGAGATATGGAGATGCTAGAGTCTGCCGGAATGCACGATACCAATGTTACCGAGGATGGGGTTGAATTGCTTCGGCAGGCGAAACCAAACTTGCGTGTTCGTTGGGTACAACCACTAGCCGAGAGAACCCCGCCCGAGTAGCCGGTTGCCAAGCAGGGCAGAACGGAAAGAACGGAAACGGGTCAGAACGATTTGATTTGGTCCGACCCGGTTGCGCCCTGATTCCGCCCACCGGTGACGGCGTCAACTACAACGACACCGATTTCGCTTACGATATGATGAACCTTCGGAACCGCGTGGTTTCGTCGGGCGGCGCGACCGCCCGAACCCTCGGGCGGGCACCAACGACACCGGCGCGACCTGGCTCGACCCGACCGGCGGCGGAACGCCGGGCAACAACATGGTGGTCGTGACCGAAAACGAGTATGATGGGGGTATGGCAAGCGGCGATGGAAACATGACGATGCTCACGCAACACGTCGATGCGGTCACAAGCCGCGTCACCGTGTTCGGGTTCGATTGGCGAAACCGCCAGACCGTCGTTGATGGCGAAGTGGATCTGTATGCCATCAAGACGATCGACAACCTCGATCGCCAGCTCCAGGTCGACCGGCACGATACGACCGCCGCGGGGAACCTAATCGCCCGCACCCAAACCAAGTGGGACGACCGAAGCCGCAAATTCCAGTCGATCGTCGTGGGCGTTGACCCCGCCACGGGCCTCACCACCAACTCGCTGGTCGGCAACTTTTGGTTTGACGGATCCGGCCGTCCGATCAAATCGCTCCTTTCGGGTTCAAAGCTCTTTGCCAAGTCGTTTTTTTACGGCGCCGGACGCCAGACCACGAGCTACCGCGGTTACGACCTCACCCCCGAGACCTACGCACAGGTTTCGAGCGTCGCTGACGACACGATCATGCAGCAGGTCGAGAGCACGCTCGACGCGCCCGACAACGTGATCCAATCCACCACCCGGCGCCGCTTCCACAACGCCACGGGAACCGGCGACATGACAAGCCCCGCCGGGCCGCAGCCGTTGGCGCGCGTCAGCTATGTGGCCATGTACCCAGACGCGATCGGCCGCCAGCAAGCCACGGCCAATTACGGCACCAACGGCGATGTTTCCCTTGTGCGGCCGGCGACAATCCCGGCCCGCAGCGATACCGTCCTCGTTTCCAGTGCGTTGTTCAACAGCCGGGGCGAAAACTATCAAACCATCGATGCGGCAGGGATGATCACCTGCCAAACCTTCGACGACGCCGCGCGGAGGACCGAGTTGAAATCGAACTGCCAGACGGGCAGTTCCTCTTCCAGCAGCTCCTCGTCGAGCTCGTCATCGAGTTCCAGCACGAACGCCTACGCCACGCCCCCATCCGACGACAAGAACCGCACGATCCTCTGGGCGTACAACGCCGATGATTTGGTCGTGACGATCACCGCCGTGAACGCCGAGACGGGCAACCAGGTGACGACCAACGTCTACGGCACGACGCTGGCCAATTCCGACGTCGCCCGGAACGACCTGCTTGCCAGCGTGGTCTATCCCGATGGCGGCGTGGTATCGGCCCTTTATAACCGTCAGGGGCAAAAAAAGCAGGCCACCGACCAGCGCGGCGTGACTCACGCCTTCGATTTCGATCTCCTTGGTCGGCGCGTGGACGACCGCATCATCTCCATCGGCTCGTCTTCAAGCTCGTCCTCCAGTAGCGGAACTGGTGACAGTTCCGGCAGCAGTTCCTCAAGCGGCGTCCCCAGCGGCGTCGATACCACGGTTCTTCGGATCGGCCTGAGCTACGAGGTCCGCGGCAATGTCGCCGGCGTTACGTCGTACGACAACCCGACGGTCGGACAAGGAAACGTCGTGAACGACGTGCAGCGGGTCTTCAACGACTTCGCGCAGACCACCAGCGAATATCAAGAGCACAACGGCGCCGTCAATGTCGCGACCTCGCCCAAGGTGCAGTACCAATACGCCGATGGGTTGGCCAACACCATCCGGCCGACCGCGATGATCTACCCCGATGGGCGGGTGCTCAACTACGACTACGGCGCGTCGGGTGGCATGGACGACGCGTTGAGCCGTATCGCCAGCCTGATTGACGATGACGGCGTCACGCACCTAGTTGATTACACTCGCGTCGGCCTCGATACCATCGTCCAGGCGACCTATCCCCAGCCCAACATCCGCTACGACCTGATCAACGGCTCTGGTGCGGATCCGTATTCTGGGCTGGACCAATTCGACCGCGTGGTCGATTGCCGCTGGTGGAACATCACGACGACGACGGACGTCGAGCGGATCAAGCACACCTACGATCGCGCCGATAACCGCATTACTCGCGAGAATACCGTCGCCAAGGCCCAAAGCCCGCCCGTTTATCAGGACGAATTCTACACGTACGACGGCATGTACGAACTTGACCGCCTTGACCGTGGACAGCTCAATGTCGGCAAGACCGCGATCCAACCCGGCACGCTCGATTTCGCGCAAGCCTGGGGCCTCGATGCCACAGGGAACTGGGCCAACTTCGATCAAGACACCGCCGGTGCGGGCGCCTGGGATCTCGTTCAGACTCGCGCGCACAGCGAGTTCAATGAGATTGAATCCATCAGCGGCGGTGGCTGGGTTCAACCGGCGTACGATGCCGCCGGCAACATGACGCAGATGCCGCAGCCTTCCGCGCCCACCACCGGCTACGCCAGCGTCTACGATGCCTGGAATCGCCTCGTCAGCCTTTGGGCGGGTGGTTCACCCGTTGGAGCGTACCGGTTCGACGGCCTCAACCGCCGTGTTTCCAAGCTTGTCTCCGGCGTGCTGCATGACATTCTTTACACGACTCAGTGGCAGGCCATCGAGGAGCGGCTTGGCGGTTCAACGACTCCTGATCGGCAATTCGTCTGGGGCCTGCGCTACATCGACGATCTGGTTCTGCGCGACCGCGGCGCGGAACGCCTCTTCGGCATTCAGGATCCAAATTGGAACTTGACCGCTGTCGCCGACAGCTCCGGAGCGATCCAAGAGCGTTACTCCTACTCGGCCTACGGCGTGCCGACGGTCCTCACTGCGACCTTCACATTCCGCGGGACTTCGAGTTTCGATTGGGAGACGCTGTTCGCGGGATACCGGTGGGATGCTGAGTCAGGCCTCCTTCTGGCTCGGGCGCGATTCCTCAACACCGCCATCGGCCGATGGTTGATTCACGACCTCGCAGGTCACGTAGATGGGCCAAATGACCTGCGTTATGTGCTCGACAATCCTGTTACGCTTCTCGACTCATCGGGACGGGCGTACACATACGCGGATTGTACCGGCTGGGAAGAAGACTTCCTGACCCACGCGCTTGACTGGATCGACGCTTTGCTCAGGCGGCAGGATAAAAAATGCTTTGTTGCGCAGATCAAAAAGCGCCGGGGCAAACAGGCGTGTCGAGACGCGCTCGCCGAGTGCATCCGGACTACCAAACACAAGATAACGTTTCGGTGCGCTGACCCGAAAACCGAAGACAGGTGTCGTGAGATACCGACGCCAGGCGGCTATGTCGAGGGCAACGATGCGTGTGTGCAGGCGAAAGGCAACTGTCGGAAAGGCACCGGTTGTGATCCGCAGGCGGGGGATGCGACGTGTAACGCGCGCGGCGACGATTTGTTGGCGAACACGCAGGTCGTCCTCTGTCGTGGTGGGCACCTTCGAAACGAACAGGGCGTGGGGTGGCAGGGGTATGTCAAATGTTGGGCGAACAACCGGTGCAGAGAGAATCTGGTTCGCGGCTTGGTACATGAGATTCTACACCTGTGTGTTGGCGGCCACACCCGTTCAGGACTCCCAGACGTCTGCGGCCGGCCCGACGCTGCCGTCCTTGCGGGTGATTTTATCTTCAATTGCGCCCGCAAGAACGTGCCTCCCGCATTGATGTAGCCGCGCCCGCTCAGTTGCGTAGCATCGTTCTGGCCATTGGTCGCCGCACTTCCACGGCAACATCAACCTTAGATCCTTCGATTAAATCAATGTCGTTATCACGCACACTGCTCCCCCAGTTTGGGCTGCGCACGTTGCTTGCTTTCGTTGCGCTGATTGCTGTGCCTCTTGCTTGGTTGTCGGCCGCGCTGCAAGTGCGGCGAGCGGAGCGCGCAGTGTGCGAACGAATCTATGCTGTTGGGGGCGTCGTGGAATACGAGCCCCCGATTTCCGGCTCCGAATCGGCTGTCCCTGATGGGTGGCGCGAGTTACTCGGACGTCGCTTGACGCGATTAGACGCTGAATCGTCCGCGGACCCAGGAATGTTGACTGACGATGACGTCAAGGCATTACGTGGCGCCAGCGCGCTTCGAGAGCTCATGCTGGGGCCAGCAAACGTCTGCTACGTCTCATTTTAACTGACCGGAATAGGCGGTGCGAGTCCCGGTTTTTTTGGCCCCCAGACCCCGCCCGGAGCCCGCCTCGACCCCGCCCGCGCGCATAATTCTAGAACCCCGCCCCTTTCC
>Ga0307372_10013351_pt1 | contig 10630 bp, 8 predicted proteins | sample OX1MG_FD_202533 | JGI IMG/M metagenome (GOLD analysis project Ga0307372, IMG submission 202533) | Soil microbial communities from Risofladan, Vaasa, Finland - OX-1 | ecosystem: Environmental > Terrestrial > Soil > Coastal area > Acid sulfate soil | place: Finland: Risofladan, Vaasa | collected... | reverse complement strand
CCTCGGACCCCCGCAGCTGGTGGACGGTTACGCGACCGGTTGGCTGGTCCCTGCCGGTCTGGTCAACGGCACGGTCAAGGTGCACATCAGCTGGTCCCCGCAGAAGATCGTCTGGACGGCGATAGCGGTCTCCGCTGCAGCGCTCCTTCTGTGCGTACTGGTCGGCGTGCTGCCCTACGCGGCGGAGCTCGCGCGGCGCAGGCGCCGGGCGAGCGCTCGCCGCTCGATGCCCGCCCCCGCCGGCAGCTGCATGCCGTTCTCTCTTGCGGGGGCGGCCCGAGCAGGTGGCCGGGCGGTGCCGTGGGTCACCGCGGTCGTCGTCGCGGCTGTCTGGTCCGGTTTGAGCACATTCGTCAGCCGCCCGGCCATCGGCGTGCTGTGCGGAGTGGCCGTCCTCGCGGGATGCCGGCTCGCCTGGGGCCGCGCGGTCGTGAGAGCTGCGGCGGTGATCGCCCTGCTGGCGATCCCGGCATACGTGGCCGAGCAGCAAGCGGTGCACGGCTACCTGCCGACCATCGACTGGCCCTCGGCGTTCACGTCCGCCAACGACCTCGCCTGGCTCGGCATCTGCCTGCTCGTAGCGGACCTGGTCGCCGGAGCCGCCCGAACCCGACTTGCACGACGCGAGACCGCACCCGCCGGCCCGCAAGCCGCCGCCGATGGCCGACCGAATACGCTCGTCGCCGGGAGGAACCAGCCGGCTTGAAATCCATGCTCATAGCAACCTGGATGCCCGCGAGCAGCGGAAGGGTGATCGCCGGTCTGGGTGTCGCCATCGTCTCCGCAGGCCTGTACGACCTGGGGTACATCCTCGAGAAGCAAGCCCTCACCGATCTCCCGGCGGTCCGTCCGAATCCGGTGCACCTCGCACGCACCGTTGTGCGGTCCCGGCGCTGGCTGGCCGGGTTCGTCGCCATGCTCGCCGGGCTGGGCCTGCAGGTAGTCGCCCTCACCCTGGCTCCGGTGTCGGTGGTGCAACCCGTCCTGGCGGCCGGCCTGGTCGGCCTCGTCGTCGCCGGCGGTCCCGTCCTCGGGGAGCGGTTGCACTGGCGCCAGCGGGCGGCGCTCATCCTCGTGATCGCAGCCGTCGTGGCGATCGCGATCTCCTCCCAGCCGGGCGCCCGCCTGGCGAGGTCCGTCCCCGCCGGCCGCTTCGCTGCGCTGGCCGTCCCAGCGGCGCTCCTCGCGGTCGTCGCGGCGGTAACAGGTCTGCGGGCTTCGAGCCGCGGACCCGGCCAGGTCCCGCCGGCCTGGACGGCGGCAGCTCTGGCCGGCGCAGCCGGCCTGCTGTACGGGCTGGGCGCGGTGGCAGAAAAGGCGGTCGCCACCGACGTCGTCGGGCGGGGGATCTACGGCGGGGTGGTGGCATCGTTGTCGTCGTCGTACCCGTGGCTGTTCGTGCTCGTCACCCTCGCGGGGATGGTCGTGTTCCAGGTGGCGCTGCAGGCGCATCCCGCCTCGATGGTTGCGACCGTCTCCAACGTCGTGTCCAGCGTGTGCGCCCTGGCCGGTGCCTCGATGATCTTCGGCGAACTTCTCCTGCCGCACGGGTGGTGGTCGGTCGCCCGCTTCGCCGGGTTCGCCGGTGTGGCGGGTGCACTGGGGCTTCTGGCGAGGGCCCCACGGGAGCTGCCTGTCGAGGCGGCGATCACATAGTGATCGTCGATACGGCGCCGGCGGGCACCGGGGAACACCCGGTGGCAGCGCGCAGCCGGTCCTGGCAGATCGGCATCGCCGCTGCGTTCGCGCTCGGGCTGGCGATCCGCCTGGCATCGGTGCTCCTGCGGCCACACCTGGCCGTGGGCGGGGACCCTTTGGAGTACGTCGGCCAGGCGAACCTGCTCGTCCAGGGGAAGGGCTGGATCGAACCGATGCTCTACCACCATGGCGTGACAGCGCAGACCGCCAAGTTGCCGCCGCTTTTCACGCTGCTCATGGCGGTCTGTTCGCTGGCCGGGTTCAAGAGCTTCTTCGCGCACCGGATATGGTCCGCCATCCTCGGCTCCGCCGCCGTCCCGGTGGTGGCGTTGCTGGGGAGAGAGGTGAGCGGGCGCAAGGTGGGTTTTCTGGCGGCGGTTCTGGTCGCCGTGTACCCGAACATGTGGATGAGCGACGGACTGGTGATGTCGGAGACGATCTCGCCCATCCTCTCGATGCTCGTCGTGTGGGCCGGCTATTTGATGTGGAAAGACCCCCGTCCGCGCCGTGCCGCCGTCCTCGGAGTCACGATCGGTTTAGCGGCGCTCGCCAGGGACGAACTGCTGCTGCTCGCAGTACTGGTGCTCCTGCCCGTCGCGCTGCTCGCGCGTGAACGAACCGTGCGCGAGAGGATCAAGCTTGTGGTCGTCGGTACCGCATGCACCGTCGTGGTCATAGCGCCGTGGATCGGGTTCAACCTGAGTCGTTTCTCGCATCCCGTGCTCATATCCGACCGGTTCGGGCTGACCGTCGCGGCATCCAACTGCGACTCCAGTTGGAACGGTCCGCTGCGCGGCTACTGGTCCATGCCCTGCGCGCTCCAGTCAGCTGTCGGTGTGCGAGGCGACGAATCAGCGGTCGACCCGGTAGCACTCCGAAAGGGCTTGCACTACGCGGCGGGCCATCTCGGTGGGTTGCCTTCGATCGAGCTGGCCAGGCTCGGCAGGACGTTCGCGTTCTACCGGCCGGTGCAGCAGATCAACGTCGACAGCTTCGTCGAAAGTCGACCGCGGTTGTGGGCGTTCGTCGGGTTGGGGATGTTCTACGGGTTCGCGGCGGGAGCGATAGCCGGCGCAGTCCTGCTCAAGCGGCGCGGCGTTCCCGTCTTTCCCATGATCGCGGTCGGCGTCGACGTGGTCGCAGCGGTGCTGCTGACCTATGGACAGACGCGGTTCCGAGCGAGCCTCGAGCCGCTGCTCGTGATCCTCACTTCGGTGGCGGTGGTCGCGCTCATCTCGCGAGAACCCTCATCGATTCCAGCGCCGTCCGATCCCACGTGAGCTTCGACGCGTAGTCGAGAGCGCCGGCATGGAGGCGGCGCCGGAGCAGGTCGTTGGAGATGATCCAATCGAGAGCGTCGACCATCGGGTCACCTGGCTCCGCGAGGAACCCGCTCCTGCCATCGAGCACTGCGTCGACGTGACCCGAGATCGGGCTCGCCACTGCAGGCGTTCCGCACGCAGCGGCCTCGGTGAGGGTGAGCCCCCATCCCTCGTAGGCGGACGCCGAGGCGACCACCCACGCCCGCTGGTACAGCTCGACCAGTTCGGCGTCGCCGATCCTTCCTGGTATCGACAGCCATCCGGTCGCGCCGTGCGCTGAGGCGAGCGCCTCGAGGGCTTGTCGTTCGGAACCTTCTCCCGCTATGACAGCTTGCAACGACGGGTGGCGTTCACGCAGCTTCACGAGCACCTCGATGAGGCGATCGAATCGCTTGTAGGGCACCAGTCTTCCTACAGCCACGATGAGGGGGTCCCTGTCCCGCCGGCGCGCCGGGCGGAACCGCTCGTCAACGCCCGGTCGCACGACGGTCACCTGGGCGGCGTCCAGACCGAGGTTGGAGACGATCTGGTCGCGCGACGACTCGGACAGCGTGACTACCGGCGTGCGCCTGTAGCAGCCGGGCGCGAGACGGCTCTCGATCGTCCTCCCCAACGCCGCCAGCGGTGCCGGCATCACGAGATCCCACATGCGGTCGTGCACGTGGTGGAGGAAAACCATTCGCCGCTCGCCCGCCCACAGCGGTGAGAAGAAGGGCATTCCGTTCCAGATCTCGACCGTGGCGTCGGGGCGTGCGCGCCGCCGGCGGGCGACTGCGCGGGCGGCGGCGACAGGGAAGATCGCGTACCGGCCGGCGGGGCGTTCGACCTTGTATCCCTCGACCGTCGCGGACCTCGGCTCGCCGGGCGACCGTGAAGCGGTGATCGTGACGTCCACCCCGGCCGCGGCCCAGCGCTCGGCGACCCGAGACGCGTGGACTTCCGAACCGCCGGCCTCTGGGTGATCGAGGTCTCTCCACGCCAGCATCTCGATGCTGCGGATCCCTGCGTGCTTCGCTAGATCGTCGACACTCGCGTACGGGTCGTCGACCACGCCGAGCGGTTCGGCGTCGAGCTCGCCGTCGTCACCCGAGCGCAGGCGGGCGTCGAGCCAGTCCTTCGTCACGATCGTCCCGCCACGCTCGGCACGGGAGATCCCGGTGCGCCGTCGCGGGCAAGAGCCGTTACAGGAGCGGCGGGCTGTACGGGACGGAAGCGGAGCTTGGCGCGGAGTACGGGTCGTTCGACGAGGAGGTAACTGGCGGCAGCGCTCAACGTCGCCAACCCTCCAGCGAACGCGACCAGGTCGACGAGAGGGATCGTGAACAGCTTGTCGCCGGTCCAGCGCAGGAACAGCTCGATCCACGCCTCGTGCCACAGGTAGATCCCATAGGAAACGACTCCGATCAGCGCGAGCGGCTTGAAGGCGAGCAGGCGCCGGACGAAGCCGGAGTCCTGCCGGCCCACCACGGCGGGCAGGACGATGAAGAAGGCGAACAGACCGTAGAGCGTCTGGCGGAGGAGGCTCACACCGACGGGCGAGTTGGTGATCGGCGTCAAGGGCAGTCCGATGTTCGACACTCCAATGAACGCCGCTGCCGCCAGGCCCCAGCTGACCCACGGGAGCGAGGGGTGCCAGAGAAGACGCGGCCGGCGCCCGGTCGCCTGCGACCATGCGCTGAACACCGCGAGCAGCATGCCGAGCGCGAACAGATCGGCGTAGCCGGGGAGCCAGTTCGGCATCGTCAACGCGAGCGTCCCGTGAGCCTGCAGGACGACGGCCCGGTAGATCACGCTCAGCGCGAAAAGGCCGGCGAGACCGGCGAGCTCCACCCTCATCTGGGAGCCGGGGTCGCGGCGCTTACGGCCGATCAGGAGTGCCCACAACGGCAGTGCGAGGTAGAAGGACATCTCGGTGCACAAGGACCACGCTTGGGTGATGCCGCTCACCGCGTACGCCGGCGAGTAGATCTGGGCGAAGCCGAGATACACGGCCAGCGCGCCCACGCCGCGATGTACCTGGTCGGCATGCAGGACGTAGCTGACGACGATGAAAGCGAGCCAGTAAGCGGGGATGATCCTTTTCAACCTTCGGACCCAGAATGCGCCGATCGCGGGGCTGTCCCTGTGGTCGAAATGGCTGACGGCGAACTGCCGGTACAGAAGGAATCCGGATATCACGAAGAACACCGAGACGCCGATTTCGAGCCGGGACGTGTAGTCGCCGATGCCGCTGCGGCCCGTGTAGCCGGACACGAAGGTGGTGTGCACACCGAGGACGGTGAGCGCTGCGATCGCTCGGAGGCCGTCGAAGCACGGGAATCGGGTTGTCTTGCTCGGCTTGGCGAGGGTTATCGGAGCGCTCCCGGGTCCATCTGGCTCATGGCTGGGCGAAGGCCGAGGTTACCGAACTACCGGTCTTGCCGTCGCCCTGCGACCGGGGAGCTTCACCACCTCTATCGCGTTCGGGAGCTGCTCTTTGATCTCCGGATCGTGTGTGACGACCAGCACCTGGCGGAACCTGGCGCGAAGCCGCTCCAGGGCCAAGAGCATGCGGGCCTTGCGGTCCTCGTCGAGCGGCCCGAAGACCTCGTCGAGCACCAGCAGCCCGACCGACCCGCCCGACTGGAAGTGGATGTGCTCGCTGATCGCGACCCGCAAGGCCAGATTTGCCAGGTCTATCTCCGACCCGGAAAAACGATCCAGTCCGAAGACCCTCCCGCCGTCGCTGATCTGCAGTTCGTAGGTATCAGGATCGACGAGCAGCTCGTCGTATTCGCGGTCCGTCAGCTCTGCGAAGAGCTCAGCTGCGTGAGTCGACAGCCGCGGCCCTACGGACGCCACGACGGTGTTGCGGAACTCCGACAGCAGATCTGCCACCCGGGCGGTGTGGCGGGCGTCCGACTCGAGCCTCGACAGCTTGGCGTGCTGCTCGCGGGCCTCCTCCAGTCGCTTGGCGGCTCCGGCCGCCCGTTCGGATTCGCGAGCCGCGACCAGGGCGGACTCCGCGGCCGCTTTGGACGCCATCCGCCGGGCGGCCGCCACGGTCTCCTGCGTTTCTTTAGCCGCTCGCAGTGCGTCGGAATCGAATCCCAGAGCGCGCACCTTTTCGCGTAGGGCCATGACCTCCTGGGTGGCGATCTCCAACCTCTCCGACGTCGACGCGATCGACGCCTCCAGGGCAGGCCGGCGTGCGAGCATGCCCTGCAGCCGTTCGGCCTTGGCGCCGGCGGCTCGCTTGGCGTCCAGGAGCGAGCGCAGTGCCGTCGTCTCTGCCTCGAGGGTTCCGAGGGGGCGAGCGCTGCCACCCCAGCGCGGGCACTCGGACACCAGCTTCTCCCACGCGCCGGCCAAGGAACTCTCCGCATCCGCGCGCCGCGCGGCGAGTCGTTCCCAGTCCGCCCGCGCCTTGGTCATCTCGTGTGCCGTCTTCTCGTAGCCGGCGAGATCCCGCGCCGCTCGGCCGGCGATGCCGGTGGCCGATTCCGAGCTCGCCACCGCCTCGCGGTGGCGCTGCTGCGCTGCGGCCAACTCGGACGCGCGGTGGGCCTGGACGGTTTCGAACGCGTCGCCGAGCGCCTGGCCGCACACCGGGCAGTCAGCCTCCGCGGACAGTCCCGTGGACCGCTCCACCGTCTGGCGCGCGCGCTCCAACTCCGATGCGGCCGAATCTGCAAGGGCCGTAGCGCGGGCGGCATCCTCGCGCGCTTGGGAGCAGCGGGCGCGGGCCACCTCGAGACGCTCGAGATCCGGTACCGGGGGCTCAGGGGGAAGCTGGAGCGCGCCGAGCGCGCCGGCAGCGTTGAGGACCGCTTCCAGCAGGCGAAGTTCGAGTTCTGACTCCGCCCACCCGTCAGCCAGCAGCGCCAGCTCGACCAACTCCTGTGCCGCGCCGTCCAGCAGCTGCAGCTCTGCCCGCTGTTCGCCGAGCGCCGCCGTCGCGCTGTCCAGTTCGTGGCGGGCGGCCTTGCCCTCGAGCACCAACGCCTCATGCTCCTGCCGGCGCAGGTCTTGCTCCGCTACGACGCCGGCTGCTGCTTCCAGTGCGGCGTCTGCTGCTTCAGCAGCCGCTCCGTCGTCGGCCGCGACCACCGCCGCAGCAGCTGCCCTGGCTTCTGCGTCGGACACCTCTACTTCGAGGGCGGGCACGTCGGCGAGCATTCCCCGGAGGCGGTTGTGGTCGGCGGACAACTGCCGGGCGTCGCGGCGGGCGGCGTCGCGCGCGGTGTCCAGCGGGGTCACGCCGAGAAGCTGGAGCACCAGCTTGCGGCGGTCCGCCGGCGCCTGGTTGGAGAACGCCGCCAGCTGCTTCTGCTCCGCGAACACCGATGCCCTGAACGCGGCGTCGTCCATGCCGAGCACCGATTCGACATAGCGCTCGGCATCCCGGATGCCGGTCGACATGAGAAGGCCGTCGCAGTGCACCTCGACGCTGACGGTCGAGTTGATGCCCTTCAGCGTGCGTCGCGCGAGGTAGAGGTGCCCCTCGTGCTCGAACTCCACCTCCGTGACGCAGTCCCCGCCGACCCCTGAGGAGCGAACCTGCTCTTTGTTGGTGCGGGACTTCCCCCACAGCGTGAACAGGATCGCTTCCAGCAACGCCGACTTGCCCGCCCCGTTCGGCCCGTAGATGCCGACGAGCCCGGGCGGGATCTCGAGGTCGAGCTCGTCCTCGTAGACCCGGAAGTTCCGCAGGTATATCCGGGTGAGCAGCAACGCCGGTCAGCTCCCCCCGGCGGCGACGATCGCCCCATCCAGGTAGTCGTGACCGAGGTCGCGCACCCGCTTGCGGTCGAGGCCGGTCAGGTCCTGACCCTCGAGGTAGCCGTCCCACTGGGCTCCGAGCGTCGTCACGGTGGGCAGCTCGGCATGCATGGTCGTAGCCACGAACTGCGGTTCCAGCCTCAGCGCCAATGCAGCCGCGGCGGCGTCGCGGATCTCCTGCATGTCGAGCATGCGGTACACGTCGGGGTCGATCCCGTCTATGTACAGCCGGGCGACCGCACCGACTGGGACCTCGGACGCGCGGGCGAGCACCCGCTCCTGCAGCTCGCGCGGAGAGAGACCGAGCGCGTACACGGTCTCGAGGGTTACGAGAGGCCGGCATCCCTCGAGCGGCACGTGGCGGCACTCGCCGCTGTCGGTGTCGAGCACGACGATTCCCTTGGCGGTGCCGGGATCGTCGGCGAAAGTGAAGGTGTCGGTGGAGCCGGCATACCACATACCGTCCGCAACACGTGCGAAGGAGTGGTAGTGACCGAGGAGCACGAGGTCGGAGCGGAGGCGTCCGGCGTCGACCTCGATCTCGTTGATGTCCGCATGCTGCGGCTGGAGCTGGACCAGCCTCGGGTGGGTCAGGAGCAGGTTGGTCCGGCCGGGATCGCGCCGGCGGGCTGCCTCGTCGAGAGCCTCGAGAGCCGCCTCGACGGTCATCATCTGGGGGACGGCGTGGATGACCAGCCCGGCGACCTCGAAGCGCTCGTAGGCGAGGCGGTGGGCGAAGTGCATCTCTGGGAACGTGTCGGCCAGCGCGGAGTAGGGGCTGCCCGTGCCCGGCAGGCGCGGGGTGTCGTGGTTGCCGCTTATGACGGCTGCCTTGAGGCCGTGCTCGCGGATCTTGGCCATGCCGCGCTGCGCCACCCGGAACGCTCGGTAAGTCGGTCGCGGGTGGTCGAACACGTCGCCCAACCAGACCACGAGATCCGGCTCCTGGGCCAGGGCGAGGTCCACGGCGGCCTCAAAGGACTGCTCGAAATCGACCTCCCGCTGGTTGACCCCGCCAGCCGTGGTGATGGGTAGGTAGGAGCGCCCGAGGTGCGCGTCCCCTATCGCCGCAACACGCATGCCCCCAGCAAACCAGAGTGGTAGGACGAATACCAAGCATGTCATTTGCTCCTCGTAGTGTGGTCGTGTGCGAAACGAGCCCGCCCGTGCCGGGCGCTCGGCGCTGGAGTGCTACCGGACCGAGGTCCGGGAGCGCCGGCGAGCGTTCACGCGCTGTGCTGCCGCAACATTTGCGTCGGCGGGCCTCGGCTGGCTGGCGCTTCGTCTCGGGGGCGACGCCGGCAACGCGGCGTTTGCCGGCGCCATCGTGCTGCTGGTTTCCGCCCTGTGGATGCGGCCCAGGCCCGACCCCGAGCGGTGGTTGCGGGGCGCGGCCGGCGAGGTGGCCACCGCCCGGATGCTGGAATGCCTGCCCGACCGCAAGTGGGTGGTCCTCCACGATCTTGCGGTGCCGGGGAGCAGGTCCAACGTCGATCACCTGGTGATCGGCCCGACGGGAGTGTGGGTCGTCGACTCCAAGACCAAGCGGGGGCGGGCTCGCCGGGGACTCGGCGGCGTGAGGTTCGGGGATCACCGTCTCGACACCGGGCCGGTTCGCTTCGAGGCGTCGGTGGTCGAGGAACGGCTTGGTGTGAGGGTCCGGGCTGTCGTGGCGGTTCACGGCGCGGGGTTGCCGCGGCGCGGCGTGAGAAGCGGGGGAGTGCGGGTGGTCCCGGCCGGAAGCCTGATCGGCCTTCTCACGCGGCCTGGCTGGCCGCCGTGGCGGCGCAGGTGCAGGCGTTCCGAGGTGCGCCGGCTGGCCCGCTTGGCGGAGTCGCAGCTCGCACCGGCAAGATGTAGCAGTCCATACGGGGGGTGGTACCGGTCGAAGCGAGATCCGAGGGAACCGAGCCGGCAGGTGGACGGGAGGCGGTAGGCGCCGGAGGGATGGTGCCGGCAGCCACGGTGGTGCCCCTGAGGGAAGAGCGTGACGGGCTGGAGGTTCTCCTGCTCCGGAGGAATTCTCGTGGCGCGTTCGGCGGGATGTGGGTATTCCCCGGTGGCAAGGTCGACCAAGCGGACTCCGTGCAGCCAGCGGGAGATCCCCCAGGCGAGGGCGATCTCGGCACGGGTAGCCCGGCCGAGATCGCCGCTGCGCGCCGGGCGGCGGTGCGCGAAGCCAAGGAGGAGGCCGACCTCGACCTGGACGAGTCGTCGCTCGTCACTCACTCGTTCTGGTTGCCTCCGCCGGAGGCTCCGCGGAGGTTCGCCACGTGGTTCTTCCTCGCGCCGGCGGGCGGCGAGATCGTCGTGGACCAGGGGGAGATCCATGAGCACCGGTGGCTGGCGCCGGTGGAGGCGATGGCCGCCCGTGACAGCGGGGAGATCGAGCTGGCGCCGCCGACCTTCATGACGCTGTGGTGGCTCAGCACCAAGAAGACGGTCGCCGAGGCGATCTCGGAAGCGGCGGCGCGCGAGCCGGAGCGGTTCCAGACGAGGGTGGCGCTGGACGGGTCCGGGCGCCTGGCGGCGACGATGTGGGCCGGTGACGCCGGCTACGCCGACGGGGACCTGGAGCGGCCCGGGCCGAGGCGCCGGATGTGGATGACGGCCGGCGGCTGGCGGGTCGAGGTGGACGGCTAGTCAGTCCACAAGTGCCGAGGTGTTCGCGGCGGCCGACGGTCTGGGCGCGGGAGGCGCCGGCGTCGAGCGTGCGAGGTCCGAGTAGAGGTCGACCAGAGCCGGCACCGCGAAGGGGGCGTGGAGGTTGACGAGCAGGCACTCACCCGGCATGAGCGTCTGGATCTCCGCGCTTTGAGCGCTGATGTCCTGCTTCGCGGAGGAACGCA
>Ga0307372_10013349_pt1 | contig 10632 bp, 8 predicted proteins | sample OX1MG_FD_202533 | JGI IMG/M metagenome (GOLD analysis project Ga0307372, IMG submission 202533) | Soil microbial communities from Risofladan, Vaasa, Finland - OX-1 | ecosystem: Environmental > Terrestrial > Soil > Coastal area > Acid sulfate soil | place: Finland: Risofladan, Vaasa | collected... | reverse complement strand
TCACCCAGGCGGTCATGGCCTCGGCGAAAAGCCTCGGTGTCGAACTGTGTTTACCGGCCAAATTCGAACACGCACAGCTTCACGACAACGGTTGCACGGTCGCATTTAATCATGAGGGAGTTTCACGTAGTGTACAGGCCAGGGTATTGGTGAATGCCACCGGCCCCTGGGTGAATCAGGCGGCTGATCTCATCTACCCCGCATTGTCGAAACCGGCCATCGATCTGACCCAAGGTACTCACATCATCCTTGATGCAGCCATCGTAAACAGCATCTTTTATGTCGAAGCACCCCAGGATGGCCGCGCCATATTCATCATGCCTTGGCACGATAATACAACCCTGGTGGGTACCACAGAGACACCGTTTGCCGGCGACGATCCCGCACAGGTCAAACCCTTGCCGCAGGAGCAACAATATTTGCTGCAGGTGGTGCGGCGTTATTTCCCGCAGGCACACACCAATATCCGCGATAGTTTCGCGGGAGTGCGCGTGCTGCCCGCCGGCAAGACCGGTGCCTTTCGGCGTTCCCGGGAAATTCTGTTTGTCACCGACCGGCGGCGTCGGCCGCGGGTGCTGAGTGTGTATGGCGGCAAACTCACTTCCTATCGTGCAGATGCACAGCGAGCCCTGCGGCATCTTGATAATGTCCTGCCCGCGCGCCGGCCGCTGGCAGATACGTGGACCCTGCCACTGGAACCGGTCTAATACCGGATTCGCCCCGATGCCACGTACGCCCCCGTTTTTCCTTGCACTGGATCAGGGTGGTCATGCCAGCCGCGCGCTGGTATTCAACGCGCACGGCAGGCTGGTGGTATCCGCGCAAAGACAGATCGCGACCCTGCATCCAGGCCGCGGACAAGTGGAACACCATGCCGCGGCGCTGTTGGCATCCGTTACCCACGTATGCAAAGAGGTTGCGCGGCAATTAGGTCCGCGCTGCGCCCAAATTCAAGCAGCCGGTCTCGCCACGCAACGTTCTACCATGGTGTGCTGGGACAGGCAGACAGGCAAAGCCCTATCGCCGGTGATTTCCTGGCAGGACCGGCGCGCGGCCCGCCGCGTCGCGACGCTGGCGCCCCATGAATCGCGCATACATGACATCACCGGACTGGTGCTCTCGCCTCATTATGGCGCCAGCAAGCTCGCCTGGTGTCTCGACAGGCTGAACCCCGTCCGTCAGGCTTTGCGGCAGCAGCGTCTCGCGGCCGGCCCGTTGGCGAGCTTCATTCTCGCCAACCTGCTGGCTGAAAAACCATTGCTGGCGGACCCCGTGAATGCCTCGCGCACATTACTCTGGGATTACCGCCGGCGTGACTGGTCAGAAGAGTTGCTGGAGCTATTTCGGATTCCCGCATGGATATTGCCCCGGTGCGTGCCCAACCAACATCCCTTTGGTCATCTGCGACTCGGCACTCGATCTATTCCTTTGACCGTAGTCACAGGCGACCAGCCCGCCGCCATGTACGCCGGCGGCGAACCGGGAGCTGACAGCATCTACATCAACCTGGGCACAGGCGCGTTCATACAGCGACTGCATGGCGAGACACCGCCGCAAGTGCCTGGCATGCTCGGTAGCGTCTTGTGGCAGGACCAGGATCGCGTTCTGTATGTACTGGAAGGTACCGTTAATGGAGCCGGTAGCGCGCTCAGCTGGCTGCGCGAGCGAGTGGCAATGTCCGAAAAAAAGATGTTCGGCCAAATGCCAACCTGGCTCACTGCCAAATCGGAGCTGCCCTTGTTTCTGAATGGCATCTCCGGCTTGGGTTCGCCCTATTGGCTATCCAATTTCCGTTCGCGCTTTATAGGGCCGGGAAATGCCATGCAAAAAATGACTGCTGTCGCGGAAAGTATCGTATTTCTGTTATGCATGAACCTGGAGCGGATGCACGGCACTGGAAAGCCCGCATGGCGCATCGTGTTAAGCGGCGGTCTCGCTCGATGGGAGGGGCTTTGTCAGCGACTTGCGGATCTGAGTGGATTACCGGTGCAACGGCCGGCTCTGCATGAAGCCACTGCCAGCGGACTTGCGTGGCTGCTGGGTGCCCGCAATCGCAAACCGCTGGAATCCATGGTTTTCACGCCCGGAACTGATGTTCAGCTGAAACGCCGCTATCGCGCTTGGCTGGCCGCCATGGAAAGGGTGATCTTACAAACAAGCGTCGGCTCTTGAGGTTATTTTCTGGTTTTGAGCTTGTGCTTGCGGTGCGCTTGCACTTGTTCCCGCTTAATCGCCCGCTGCATCCTATGCAGTAACGCCCAGTCGTGTTCGTCGCGGTAAGGCTTTATATCCAGGTCCACCGGCAAACGTGTAAGTTTCTCATCCGCCGCTTCCTTGATGTACTGCTGCATGAAGCCGTCATATTCGCGCCACCTGATTCCATAGGTACGCACTGCTGCCTCCTCGGTGCGCAGAGCGATCTGGTGGGCGTACTGGTACTTCAATCCCAACTGGTCAATCAAGGCCTTCTCCACAGTCTCGTGGAGAATTAAAAAACGGTCGGTATAAATGCGCTGGCGGCGTGCAACAAAATAACACGGCAACTCGCGGTCAATATAAATAATTTTGCCATCGCGGCTATATCCGGCGAGATAGGGAATGTCGTGCTTGCGGTCTAGTTTTGCGCGTTTCAGCAGCGTGCGCAGCATCTGCTCGAGGATGAATCCCGACACATCCGTATCGGGACCGTGTAAGCGCTGGTAGCGGCCTGAAGAGGATTTTTTCATCATGTAGGACATCTTTCAAAGAAAACGACCCGTTTAGGTGGCCGAATTCATGTTGCATTCAATCGGAGGAATAGGATGTCGCTGTCCACTGGGGCGGAAGGCTGGGTGTCCAGGTATCAAATCCACGTGAGTCCCAGATGTTGCCGGAAATACTGGAGCCTTCGGAAGTTAAGGGGATGTCGTAATGAGCGCCTGCCGAGAGTTTGGCCAGCTTAGTGGGGTTAAACATCAGCGTGAAGTCACCGTGTTGATTGGCAAGCACAGTGCATTCGAGATGCAAGGGGGCATAACCGACCTTGTAGGTCACATCCAGAATACCTTGGCTGCCGTTGACACTCAGGATCGCCTTGGTCACCATGAAGCCCGAATTCTGGCCCTCAAGTTTCACATGTCCTGGATAGGGAGATTGGTTCCATTGGCTCGGAAAACCAGAACCGCTGTCTCCAGAGGGGGCGGCGGAATTGGGCAATGCCGACGCGGGTAGTGTCGGCACTGTGGTGCTCAACACTTTGAAGCTGGTACCGACCGCACCGAAATCCACTTCCTGGCCACCAATGAGCAGGCTTTTGTAGGTGGTCTGATCCTTCTTCACAAAGCATAAAGGCGTCCAGGCTTTGAGCGAATCCAGCAGCATGATGCGCACGCTGCAGGAGTCACCGACCACGTCGATGGTGGCCGCCACAATGCGCCCTTGCTGGGACAGGGGTTGCAATTGCGCCACCAAGGTATAGGGTTTCGAGGAGGAGCACCCGAAGAGCGCCAGCATGACGCCCACGGCATAGACTCCGGCGATCCAACGATCAACAGCGAACTTCAGCATGGCGGCGACTCCAGTTCTCGCGGTTCACCGGCAAATCTGGGCCCGCAGAAGCATAACTGCTCACGGGTGAAGAATCTACACCGAAAAGCGGGGGAAAACCGGCCCCTGGAACCTCTGACGAAATATGTCACAGTGCGGCTGCCAAACGCGTCCCCTCATCAATGGCGCGTTTGGCATCCAGCTCCGTCGCCAACCGCGCCCCACCAATCAGATGCACGGGTGCTCGCTGCGATTTAACCGCATTGTATAATTGAACATTACTTTCCTGGCCGGCGCAGATAACCACATTATCCACGGCCAGTAGTTGCGGCTCACCATTGATTCGTATGTGCAGGCCGGCCTCGTCAATTCGCTCATAACTCACCCCGCCCAGCATTTTCACCTGTTTGTGGCGCAATGATGCGCGATGGATCCAGCCGGTTGTTTTACCGAGGCTCTTGCCGAATGGCACGGTTTTACGCTGTAGCAAAGTGATGTTGCGCTCCGGTGGTTCGATTTTGGGTGCAGTGACCGCACCACGCATCTTGTAATCCCTATCCACACCCCACTCGAGAAAGAACCTGGAAGCGTCAAGGCTCGATGAAGCATCGATATCCGCCAGAAATTCCGCCACGTCAAAACCAATACCGCCCGCACCGATGATAGCCACGCTCCTGCCCACGGGTTTGCTCCGCAACAGCACATCCACGTAGGAAAGTACTTTGGGATGGTCTATGCCGGGAATAGGCGGATTCCGCGGCAACACGCCGGTGGCGAATACAACCTCTTCGAACCCGTGTGCGCATAATTTCTCAGCATCCGCCTGTCGGCCAAGCTGCAATTCAACTTGGGTTAACTCAAGTTGCCGGTTGAAGTAACGCAGAGTTTCATGGAACTCCTCCTTGCCGGGGATACGTTTGGCCATGTTGAACTGGCCGCCAATCTCGCAGGCCGCTTCATATAAGGTCACGCGGTGGCCACGCTGTGCGGCGGTCACGGCCGCGGCAAGTCCGGCGGGTCCCGCTCCCACCACGGCAATACGTTTCGGTCTGTTTGCCGGTCTGATAATCAGCTCGGTTTCATGACAGGCGCGTGGGTTGACCAGACAGGAGGCACGCTGCTTTGCGAATATCTGATCCAGACAAGCCTGGTTGCAGGCGATACAGGTGTTTATTTCATCCTCGCGTCCACTCGAGGCTTTCGACACCCATGCCGGATCCGCCAGCAGCGGCCTGGCCATGGATACCATGTCGGCATCGCCGTTCGCCAAAATCTTTTCCGCTATTGCAGGCATGTTGATGCGATTGGTGGCGATGAGCGGCGCCTGTACTTCGCTTTTGAGCCGGCGCGTAACCCATGTAAAGGCACCGCGGGGCACCATGGTGGCAATGGTGGGTACTCGCGCCTCGTGCCAACCGATGCCGGTGTTGATCAAAGTGGCCCCCGCTGCTTCCACGCCCTTGGCCAAAGCAATGATTTCCATCCAGTCACTGCCGTTTTCCACCAAGTCCAGCATCGACAGGCGGTAAATGATGATGAAGTCTGACCCAACCGCCGAACGCGTGCGACGCACAATCTCTATTGGCAAGCGCAAGCGGTTTTCGAGGCTGCCGCCCCATTCGTCGCTACGCCGATTGGTGCGCGGTACGGTGAACTCGTTGATAAAATAACCTTCCGAGCCCATGATCTCCACGCCGTCATAACCCGCTTCGCGGGCCAATGCGGCGCAACCCACGAAGGCCCGGATCTGCTTTCCGACACCGCTTTCGCTCAGCGCGCGCGGCGTAAACGGATTAATCGGTGACTTCAGGGCCGAGGGCGCGACGGAAAAGGGATGGTAGGCATAACGCCCCGCGTGCAGTATCTGCATGCAGATGCGCCCGCCTTCCGTATGCACGGCGTGTGTAACTTTTCTGTGGCGGGCCAGCTCCCAGCGGCTGGAAAGTTTGGAAGCAAGCGGCGCCAGCGATCCACGACGGTTAGGCGCAATGCCCCCGGTCACCATGAGCGCTACTCCACCGCGCGCCCGTTCGGCAAAATAGACTGCCAGCTTGGGGTAATCACCGGCACGGTCCTCAAGACCTGTGTGCATGGAACCCATGAGTACGCGGTTGGAGAGCGTTACGAAACCGAGATCCAGCGGTGCCAGCAGGTGCGGATAAGAGGCAGACATGAAAGCGGTATTTTGGTTCAAGTTATAAGCGTATCGGTCGCTCGCCATAAATACCAGCTGGCGACGGAACGATAAGGTGACCACCGGCGGGCAACGCGGTGTATCGTAACCGCGGCCGGCAGATGTTTCATTCCGTAGGCGGCTTGAAATCCTTTGCGTATACCGAGATCATCCACAGGTAGCACATCAGGTCGTCCCAGTGTGAATATAAGCAGCATTTCCACGCTCCAGCGCCCAATGCCGCGCACAACCGTGAGCCGCGCGATTACCTCATCATCCGTCATTCGTTCCAGAACGGCGAAACCTGGAACGCTGCCGTCGAGTGTCTTAGTAGCCAAGTCCCGTACAGCCAGCAGTTTATTGTGCGACAGACCGGCGCCGCGCAAGTCGCTCTCGGGCAGCGCCAGCAGCCGTTCCGGCGCAAGACCTCCGGGGAACAGATCAAGCAGGCGGCCGTGGATGCTGGCGGCCGCCTTCCCCGATAGCTGCTGGTAGGTGATGGCACGCAGCAATGCCTCAAAAGGACTGCCAGCAGGACGCAAGTTCATCCGCAAGGGGCCCACGCGGTCCATGAGTTCCGCCAGCTGGGGATCCACGCGCCGCAAATGGCGCACGGCCCGGCGTGCATCAAACGGCAATTGGGTGTACATCATTGACCGGAGCGTCCGGGATCGGCCCCACCCTAGTCACAACGTCATCATTTGATGATTTATGAGGCATGAACATGCAAACCCAGAAAGAACTGGTCAGTGCTCTGCTGGCTGCATTGGCGCAGGACGGCGATATCAACCTGCATGAATATCCGATTCGTATCACTTACCAGGACACCCTGCGGCTTGAAGGTGAAGTCGCCAATATCATCGCCAAACGCAAGGCCCGGCGCATTGCCCTGCAACTATCGGGGCTACCGAATATCGAAGATCATCTGCACTTGCGCCCCGGTGAGCACCGCAGTGGCAAAGCGCTGCAGGACGCCACCGTCGATGCCCTTGCCCAGGAGCCGGCGTTCCGTGATATCCGTGTATATTCGGGCCAAGCGACTCCGCCGGATATCGAGCAGTGGATCAGTACAAGCGCGAATGGTTGTGTAGTACGTCTGGATGGCCAAATGAGCAGCCTTTCCCACCGACGACTCGCCGAGGTCATTGTCTGGTGGGTGCCAGGGATTTGTGATGTTCACAATCACCTGCGCGTGCGCCCGGCCGAGCAGGATAACGACGGCGAGATATCGGATGCCATACGCATGGTACTGGAAAAGGACCCGCTGTTGCACGCAGAAAACATCAGCGCCAATACCCGGGGGCGCGTGGTGACCTTGGAAGGCTATGTGCACAGCCCTGAACAACGCCGTATGGCGGTATATGATTGCTGGTATGTACCAGGGGTGCACGATGTTCGAGATTGCCTGCGCCTGCTCCAGTAATCCAGACTATGCCTCGCTAGAATTCATACCGCTTACAAGACCCCACACGCCTGCCCAATGAAAACCGTCGTCGGCGTTCTTTATACCCTGTTACCGGAAATCATTCTGTTGGTTTTTGCCTTGCTGCTGGCGCATTACGCGGTCGATTTTCCGAATGCGGGTGTCTTAGCGACGGAGGTGGTGACGCTGTTCATCCTGCTAGCCTCTCTGGCCTTGAGCCTGCAGTTTAACCGCAGCCGCATGTTTTTCGCATTGCTGACCCTACTTATCGGTTACGGCGCTTTACTGACGCTAGCCGGCAAAAGTGACGCCCTCAGCCGGCAGATACTGGATGGCGCTTTATGTCTGTTTCTGCCGCTGAACCTGGTATGCGTAAATCCGCTGGCGGAACGCGGTGTCTTTACGCGCTATGGCGCGTGGCCATTCGGACTTCTGCTGCTGGAAATCGTATTTGTCATCGTGCTCATGGACACCCGCGCCCAGGGTGTGGCGGATGCGCTGTTTGTGCAATTCATACATTGGCCGCTGCTTTCTGCGACCGCCATCAGTCAACCCGGGTTGTTGCTGCTGGCCATCGGCCTACTATGGATTAACGACCGCTTGATCCGGCGGCACAGCGCCGAGTTGGCGGCGTTTTTCTTTTCCCTGGTGGCGATGGCGGTGATGCTGCATTCCCACCAACCTATTGCGGTGGCCATATTCGTCGCTGCGGCCGCCTTAGCCTTCGGTTTTGCCATCGTCCTGGAATCCTGGAACATGGCCTATCTGGACGAACTCACCGGTCTGCCGGGTCGGCGCGCCCTGGAAGAACAAATGCGTCAACTGGGCGGCCGCTATGTCATCGCCATGCTGGATGTGGATCACTTCAAGCATTTCAATGATACCTATGGCCACGACGTGGGCGACCAGGTTTTGCGGCTGGTGGCCTCGCGGTTGCAGCAATGCGCGGGCGGCGGCAAAGCCTTCCGCTATGGCGGTGAGGAATTCGGCCTGCTGTACCCGGGCAAGAGCCTCAAGGAAACAGCGCCTGCGCTGGAAGCTTTGCGCACCGATATTGAAACTTCCGGTTTCAATCCGCGCCGGGGTGAACGCCGCGCCGCCCCCGGTATCCCGGAGGCAATGGATGACGGCAATCCTCTGCGAGTAACGGTGAGCATCGGCGCAGCCGAAAGCAGCAATTCCAGGGGAGATCCCTGGAGCGTTCTCAAGATCGCGGATCAGGCGCTGTATGATGCCAAGCACAACGGCCGTAACCGGGTCTGCCTGCACGGAATTTAAGCGACATGTATTTTGACCTTAGCAGCCTGCTGGCTATCCTTGGACTCATGGCCCTTGCCGCGGGCGCATGGTTCTGGAACGACAGCCTGCAGGCACGCGAGCGCATGACCGCCACCTGCACGCGCATCTGTGGAGACATGTGCTTGCAATTCCTGGACGAAACCGTGTCCTTGGCCCGCTTGCGGCTCACGCGCACCGCTGGCGGGTGGCTCGCGTGGCGGCGCACATACAACTTCGAGTTCAGTGAATCCGGCTCCGACCGCTGGAAGGGACATGCCCTGCTGACTGGCCAGCAGGTGGAGTCCGTGCAACTGGAGAATCCCCAAGGTGTCACCATTCTGAGCGGTGACAGAGCGTCCGTCCCCGACATCCGCCCCCGGGATGCACCTGGCCTCGAGGGAGAAAACCAGAGGCGCCTGCATTGAGTGCTACGCGGTTGTTCCGGCGAGCCGGGTCGTCTAATATCCCACGTCCCGTCCGGCTCCGGAATGACGTGTATGTCTGACCTGGGCCATAAGGGTCAGGGCTTTATTTTGAGAGTGCCTGTTTAGTGAGCTGTAGGGTGGATTATTTATTCAGGTTGTTGCTGCATCATATGTGATCCAGAGCGGCCTGTTGAAATCATGTAATCGAATACAGACCTCAACTACCGGAGTTACACAATGGCGGGACCTACCAAGCTCAGGCGCGATGCCGGCGTCATCGGACTACTGTATGCGAGCCTCGGCAGCATAATCGGCTCTGGGTGGCTATTTGGCGCACTACATGCGGCACTGCAAGCCGGCCCTTGGAGCATCATCTCTTGGGTGGTGGGGGCCGTCGCGGTGCTGTTTCTGGCGTTTGTCTTCGCGGAACTCTCAACGATGTTTCCAAATTCCGGTGCCCTGGTGCACATGACCCATGTGAGCCACGGTGACTTGGTGGGCAAGATCTGGACCTGGGTTCTTTTTCTGGCATTTGTCTCGGTGCCCCCGGTTGAAGTGATTGCGGTATTAACCTACACAAATAGCTACATACCCGGTTTTTTGCATGCCAATACCGGTCTTCTGACTCCCATGGGTTTTGTGGCGGCGATCATATTGTTGGGCTTTGTGGTCGCGCTCAACTTCCTGGCAATACGCTGGGTGATGTTCATTAACAGCGCCGCGACCTGGTGGAAGCTTCTGATTCCGGTTTTGACGATAGGCATATTGATGGCGTACTCGTTCCATCCCGGAAATATGACGGCACATCTCGCCAGTACGCCGGTGAGCGGCATATTCACCGCTGTCGGCACGGCCGGAATCATCTTCAGTTTTCTCGGCTTCCAGCAGGCAATTGCATTAGCCGGTGAAACCCGCAACCCAGGTCGTTATGTGCCGATTGCCTTGATCGGCTCGGTGATCATTGCCATGCTCGTTTATGTCGGACTGCAGGTGGCTTTTATCGTTGCCTTACAGCCAGCGGATATCGCCAATGGCTGGCAAAACCTACATTTCACCGGCATGTTTGGGCCACTCGCGGCAATTGCTATTGCCGTGGGCGCTTTCTGGTGGGCGATTGTCCTGTATTTCGATGCCATCATTTCACCGCTCGGAACCGCGTTCATATACACCACCGCAAGTCCGCGTATCATCCTGGCGGCCGGCGAAATGGGTAATGCCCCAACCCAGGTAATACGTCTGAATCGCCACGGCGTACCGTGGATTGGGCTCGTCGTAACCTATATTGTGGGTGCGTTATTTTTTTTCCCCTTCCCATCTTGGCAAAAGCTGGTATCCGCCGTCTCATCCATTACCGTACTCTCCTACAGTATCGGACCGATAATCCTGCTGCACCTGCGCCGCGCCCTGCCTGATGCTCAGCGCCCTTTCAGGCTGCGGGCGGCCCGTATCATCTCCGCTATCGCCTTCATTGCTTCTAACTGGATCATCTACTGGACCGGATACTACGTGGTGACGGTATTATTCATTTTGGTGGCGTTTTACATCGTCCTATATTTGGGTTGGTACTTGCTGGTACGCCGTGCACCTTGGTCCCAGCTTGGCTGGCAGCAGGCGTGGTGGTTGTTGCCATACTTCGCCGGTATGTGGGTAATTAGCTATCTTGGGCCAGCTGCTGCCATGGGCGGACACGATGTCATCGGCTTCTTTACCGGCATGTGGATACTGGCGGGTTTCAGCCTGGTGATCCTCGCCTTGGCTCTCACCGCCGGCCAAAACAGCGAAGCCGCACAACGATGCTCGGACCGGGT
>Ga0307372_10013348_pt1 | contig 10633 bp, 6 predicted proteins | sample OX1MG_FD_202533 | JGI IMG/M metagenome (GOLD analysis project Ga0307372, IMG submission 202533) | Soil microbial communities from Risofladan, Vaasa, Finland - OX-1 | ecosystem: Environmental > Terrestrial > Soil > Coastal area > Acid sulfate soil | place: Finland: Risofladan, Vaasa | collected... | reverse complement strand
AGTGGCGGGGAAGCGCATTCACGCTGGAAAAAGGTCGCATGGTGCCCGTGGCGCCGCGAGCCGGCCGCCTCTAGCAGATTGCAATTCCATGTCTGAATATTGAGTATCCACCGAACTACTCCACAAACATAGCTGCGCGACAATGTGTCGGCAAAATTCTGGAAGATGTGAAGAAGAGGAAAATTGGTCCGCAATAGAATTTTTGGCAAGTGCGATGCCCAAGATTCTGGCTTAGGTAGCACAGGCTTCAGCCTGTGCGGTTTAGATCTTGCACATCTAAACTTCACACAGGCTGAAGCCTGTGCTACACGGTCTCAGGGTTTGTAAATAACTTTCGCGGCCACGGCGCCCACCAGGACCAGCACGGACAGAATCACCCAGTTGTAACTGGTACCGTAGGTGGACGTGGGGAAATGGTTGCTGATCATCAGGAAGATCAGCGGGACGGTCATGTAGGTGTTGTGCCGGGTGCGGGCTTTGGCCCGCTCGGCCAATTTCACGTCGTGCGGTTTTCCATCGCGCACCGCGTCCAGCATCTTGCGCGTCGCGGGCAGGATGCGCATCCAGACGTTGGCGGCCATGATCGTGCCGAACAGCGCGCCGATATGGATGAAGGCGGCGCGACCGCTCATCACATGCGTCAGGGCGTAGGCCAGCGCGACGATCAGAAGGTAGGAGACTGTTCCGGCAAAAATCGGCGAACGCCCCAGTGGGGATAGCCACAGCAGTTCGTAAACGGCGTAGCCTCCGATCAACGTGCCGATGCCGATCGCGATTCCCATTCCCAGGCTGATGTTCGAAACGCTGTCGTCCAGCAGCAGGCCCCCGGAGTAATACAGCAGTCCCAGCAGCAGAAAGCCGGAAACCCAGGTGATCAGCGCCTCCCACCGGAACCAGTAGAATTTTGGCGGCAGTGACTTTACCGATGTCTGCTTTTCAACGACGGAAAAAGAGCCGCTGTGCACCATCCAGACCTGCGGCGTTTGCCCGGACGCTCCGGCCGCCTGTTCGGCCAGTGTCATCCGTCCATCGAGCTTGGTGAAATAATAGGTTTGCCCAATCCAGTACACGCCGGCCAGAACGTGGATCCAGCGGAGAATGAGGCTTGACCATTCGCTGACGGCGGGCGGCATCATGATTTGCTCCCCTGAAATCCGGCGCATCGGGAATCGTGCGAAACTCAGGTGGAAGATGGTACTGGCCGGGCACGGCGATCTCAAGAACAAACACCGCGGATGCCAATCCATTCGATGGATTCATTCCATTCAAGCCGTGGATGGAGTTTTGCTCTCGCCGCACGGCGCCGGTTGCGGGGGAATTTCCTGTGTCGATTTTTTTCGTGTTTCTGCCCGTCCGGAACCGCGCATAAAAATACCCCCATCAGGGAACAAGACGATGGAGGCCCTCCTGCGCTATAATATCGCGTCGCCAAACCTGATTCACCGCAGAGGAAAGCAGCGTGCGCGAGTGATTTTGGCGGCGTCCGTCGGGTGGGGGATGGTGCAATCGGTAGCACGGCTGACTCTGACTCAGCTAATCTTGGTTCGAGTCCAAGTCCCCCAGCCAATCTCACAGTGAATTTTTCCCGCTGATCCTTACCAGTCGCCTGTCAATTCGTTCGCCTGGACTCGTTCGTCTGAACAAGCGGGTGAGGCGTTCACTGGTAATCGGCGGCGGCGTCCTGCCCCGGCTCGGGCAGCCAGAAGCTGGCGACAAAGCCGATCGCGTACGCCAGAAATCCCACGATCCCCGCCGCATAGGCCAATTGCCTTGCTGCGGTTCCGCCCGGCATGTAGGTAACGATGTTGGTCGTGATCAGCGCGGCCGAAGTGCCCAGCATGCGCCCGCCGATATTCGCCGCAAAACTCTCTCCGGTGCCCCGCAAGTGCACCGGATAGACCAGCGGCAGGTAATTCCCCCAAAAATTGAATTGGGCCACGCTGACCAGACCCAACAGGAAAATTCCCCACGTGGACATGTCCATATCCCGCACGGCCGGCAGAAGCACGACGAACGGAATGAGCAGCAATCCCGGAATCTGGAACATGCGCAGCAATTTTTGCCGGCTCAGCAGGCGAACCGCCAGAAAAGCCATCAGAAAACGTCCCAGCAAACCTCCGAATTCCTGCCAGCCCTGCAGTGTGCCTACCCGCTGCTGCTGAGCGGCGTGAGGCAGGATTCGCACCCCCGGCGTGCCCGGAATAATTCTCGCGAAATGCTGCAGCATCCCGAACGAAGCCGCGTAGGCGCAGGCCATCATCAGGCAGGTCAGCAAAGCCGTTTTCCGGAACTTGGGATGGAACAGTTCGAGAACGCTCGGGCGTTTCAGCGTGCCTTCCTTTTTCTTCCGAAGCCAAATGGGAGACTCGGGCAGGAACGGGAGGATGAGCAGGACCGGAATGGCCGGCAAAATTCCCAGCATGAGGGTGTAACGCCACGCATCATGGGCGCCATAAACCACTGGAAAATGCTGGCTGAAAGTGACCGCGACATAATACGCGCCGCTCATCACGATCCCGCCCAGCGACGAAAATCCCTGTGTATACCCGAGGATGGCTTCGCGTTGTTCCCGGATGGGAAAAAGCTCCGCCAGCCAGGCTGTCGACGCGACGAATTCCACCGATACGCCGACGAAGGTGAGAGACCGCAAGACCAGCAGTTGCATGGGAGTTCTTGCGAAAGCCGTTGCCAGCGTCGCAAAGGCCGGGAGCACAATGCTCCACAGAAGGACGCGGCGGCGGCCCAGGCGGTCGATCAGATATCCGCCGAGCAGGCCAAAAATCCCGCCCGCCACCGCAGGCACGTAAAACAGCATCCCGACCCAGTGATTGAAAACGATGCTGCCGGGTTTGGTGCCGAGCAACTCGACCAGAGCGGGTTGCACGACAAGGGTCAGAACCAGAAGCACGAACGTGTCAAACAGAAATCCGACGCAGGCAATCGCGCAGATTCCCCATTGCGTCAGCGTCATTTTCGGGCGTTTGGGATTGGAGGCTTGTTCGCTCATGGAATTATCGAATCGCTTGCTTGCCTTTCCGTGCTACATCGCCGCCGGTCGAGTCGCCCGGTTCGAATCTCCGCTGCACTCGGGGGCTTATGGAATTTCCGCTGCCATCCCGATGCGGCCGTTCGGTGTTTTTGCCCCAGGCGATTTGAATATAATTCGCTCCGGAGCGATAGCATCGCAGAAGATGCGGCCATTTACATCAATCAATTCACAAATAATTTCGGCGCACACACACTGCCGGTCCAGCCCGTGGAATGCGCCGGAAATTTTGCGATACTGGCGCCCGGGCGATATTCGCGAACCGTACAATGCGTAATAATTTTGTGCCGCAGGAGATTTTTTGCAACTTGTTTTGATAGCGTAGCCTGGTTCGTCGTGTCTGGACCGATTTTTAAGCTTCAGGATCAGAGGACAGATACTCTGGGAAGGAAAGGATGAAATCCGTGGATAAAAAAACGTACGATGCCGGCCTGGAAATTCGCAAAGCTGTTCTGGGAAAGGAATATGTGGAGAAATCGCTTCAATCGGCCGATGCGTTCAACCAGCCGTTGCAGGAACTCGTCACCGAATACTGTTGGGGCTCGGTGTGGGGACGCCCGGAACTTCCGCGCAAAACACGCAGCATGCTCAACATCGCCATGCTCAGCGCCCTCAATCGCCCTCACGAACTCAAGCTGCACGTCAAAGGGGCGCTGCGCAACGGCGTAACGCAGGACGAAATTCGAGAAATTCTGTTGCAGGTGGCGATTTACTGCGGGGTTCCCGCGGCGGTGGACTCGTTCCGAATTGCCAGGGAAGCCTTTGAGGAAAGCGCGTCCGCGGGGTAAGGGTTCCGCGCGCGAATTCCGGCGGGCGCTCCGCGCGCGGTTGGCCCGTATCCGCCCGTGGCGACGAAGCCGGAAAGTCCGGCAGAATTGGTTTGCCTCGGACTGCGGCGAGGTCTAGAATCCTGATTCCAGTAGACCCCCAATTGAGGCAAATGCGCGGACCATTTCTTTGAGATGGGTGAAACTGCTCCGTTCCGTTGATGCCCGGTGGGTTGGATTGATTGTGGGCAAGCATTTCATTTTTTGATTGTTCCTACACCCTTGTTGGAACTTTTTGGAACCCGTTGGAACGTTGGAACCCGTTGGAAGGAGACCCATGCGTAGACGAATGGTATGGATCGTAGTCATAGCCATGACCGCCGCAGGATTTGTGGCGGGTGTGCTGGTTGCGAGCAGGATGCAGTCCGTGCAGGCGCAACAAAAGCCATTTCTGGGATATGCGGCAGTTCCGGGAGAGAAGGGTGGGGAAGACGTTACCGGGCCGTACGAGCCGGTAGTGGGCTGGCCCAAGCCCCTGTCGTCAGTGCCCGGGAATAAAAATTGGACCTGGGGAGCGGTCGAAGGCATTTTTGCGGAAAGCCCGAATCGCGTGTTCATCGCGGAGCGCGGCGAACTGCCGGAGTTGAAGCGGCCGGCGAATACTGCTGTTCCGCAGTTCGGACCGAGCCTGTCCTTTCCGACGGCGGAAGTGCCGTTCCGGAATGCTTCGCAGGGGCCGGTAGCCAGCTTGCCGGGCGGTGGCGCGCCGGGGGACCTGCCCCAGGACGCCGACAAAAACTGGAAAGGCAGAAAGGGCGTTGACGCACGCTGGAAAGACAACCTGGTGGTGGTGAATGCCGAGGGCGACATCACGGAGCAGTGGACGCAATGGGACAACTTCTTCAAGCGGCCCCATGCGGTTTACATCAATCCGTACGACCCGCAAAAGAGCGTTTGGGTGGTCGATGATTTCAAGGAGGCGTTGTTCCGGTTCAGCAATGACGGCAAGAAACTCCTGCAGACCATCGGCACCCCCAATCAAGCAGGCGCGGACGGCACGCACTTCAACCGGCCGACGTTTCTTACCTGGCTTCCCGACAGCACCATGTTCGTGGCGGACGGATACAACGGAACGCGCGTCGCGAAATTCGACAAAAACGGCAAGTTCCTTATGGACTGGGGGAAAAAGGGCATTCCGCCAAACGAAATGCGTCCGGGCTATTTCAATACCGTGCACGGCATTGCCGCTGATCCCGTCACGCACCACGTGTATGTGGTGGACCGGTCCAACCACCGGATTCAGGTGTTCGATGAAAACGGCAAGTTCCTGGACCAGTGGCCGCTGGATAAGAATTCATCCGTGAATTTCCTGTATATGTCGGCCGACCGGCACCTGTGGGCCGCGGATGACAGGAATTCCAGGATCGTGGAGTACGACTTGCAGGGACACTTGTTGTACACCTGGGGTACTCTTTCCGACCGGCCTGGAGGGCTGTTCAACACGCACGGGATGAGCGTCGACCAGGAAGGCAATTTTTATGTTGCCGAGGTTGGCAACGGCCGCGCCCAGAAGTTCCGTCCGCGACCAGGAGCGAACCCGGCGCTTCTGATCGGCAAACCGGTCTACTCGGCCTGGAAATAGCGCATTGCCGCATATATTTTGAGTGGCGCGGGCTTCAATCTGCTGGACGCAGTTCGGCGCAAGCGGAACCCCGGAAGGCTGAAGCCCGCCCCGCCGAAAGCTCCCGCTCCAGGCTCGATCCGGCAAAAATTACCGGAAAAATTGTCCGGCTCCGGATAAACTCCACCGTGGTAGTTGACCAATTTCCCGCCATCCCTTAACCTGTTCAGGTTGCTTGTATTCAGCTTTTAGTATGGATGTATCGAGAGTTTGCGACAGTCGGGCTGCTGTACGTGTGCCCGCGAACGAATTCCCTAATTCTAATAGAAACGGACAAAAACACTCATATGCCAGGAATCATAAAGGAAAGATTGTTTACACCCGGGCCGACCCCGCTTCTGATGGAAGCGCAGATGCGCGCCCTGACCATGACGCTGCATCACCGCACGGATGCGTTTCGGAATCTGATGCGGGAAACGCTTGACCTTCTGCGCTACTACTTCAACACACAGAACGATGTCATCGTCTTTGCGAGTTCGGGCACGGGCGCGATGGAAGGGGCGATGTCGAACCTGCTCTCCCCCGGCGACCGCGTTTTGATCGGCACCGCCGGAAAATTCGGCGAGCGCTGGGTACAGCTGGCCAAGGCCTACGGCATCGCATCGGTGGTCGTGGAAGTTCCATACGGCCAGGCGGTTCCGATCGGCGAAATGAAGAAGCATCTGGAATCCAGCGGCCCATTCCGCGCCGTCTTCATTCAGGCGACGGAAAGCTCCACGGGCGTGATGAACGACGTTGAGGCGCTCGGCAAAATAGTCGGCGCGATGCCGGATTGCTGCCTGGTGGTGGACTCCATCACCGGTCTGGGCACCACCGACCTGCGGCCGGACGAATGGGGCATCGACATCATGATCGGCGGATCGCAGAAGGCGACCATGATTCCTCCGGGCCTCGCGTTTGCCAGCATCAGCAAGAAAGCGATGAAGGCGATGGAAACATCGAAACTGCCGCGCTATTACTTCGACTATCTCAAGGAAGCCAAGAGCCTGGCGAAGGGCGAATCCAGCTACACACCGGCGACTTCGCTGGTTGTGTGCCTGCATGCCGCGTTGAATTACATCAAGCAGCTCGGGCGCGAGAACCTGATCGGCAACGCCGCGCTTCTGGCGGAAGCAACCCGCGAAGCTGCCGTTGCCATGGGTCTGAAGAATTTTGCCGCAGGACCCCCGGCGAACGCCATGACCGCGATCAATGCCCCGACCGGCATCGAGTCCACGAAAGTGGTCAAGGACATAAAGGCGCGTTTCGGCGCCATTCTCACTGATGGCCAGGGAACGATGAAGGGGCACATGTTCCGCATCGCCCATCTGGGCTATTACGATTTTCTCGATTTGCTGGCCGTGCTGGCAGCTCTGGAAATCACGCTGTTGAAACTCGGCCACAAGGTCGAACTCGGCAGCGGAGTTCGGGCCGCGCAGAACGTCTATTTGCGCCACTCAGCCTAGGTCAACAGGACAGGGCTTCCGCCTGTCTGATTTCGAACAGGCAGAATCCGAGCCAGACGGGCTGAAGCCTGTCCTGCTTTGCTTTCTTTACGCACTTTTAATAAAAAATTACTTTGGATGATAAAAACACTATGAAAATTCTTGTGGCAGACAGCGTTCCCGATAACATCATCGAAATTCTGAAGGCGGACCCGTCCTGGGAGGTCGTTAACCTGCCTAAGACCAAAGGAAAAGTCGCCGAGGAAATCCACGACGCCGACGCGCTGCTGGTGCGCAGCGCTACGAAGGTGACGGCCGAACTGCTCGATAAGGCGAAAAACCTGAAGGCCATCGGGCGCGCCGGAGTCGGCGTGGACAATGTCGATCTCGACGCCGCCACGCGCAAGGGAGTGCTCGTCATGAATACGCCCGGCGGAAACGCCATCAGCGTGGCCGAGCACACGCTGGCGCTGCTTTTGGCCATGGCCCATCCGGTGACGCGGGCGGACGCTTCGATGAAGGCGGGGAAGTGGGAGAAGAAGAAACTCCTGGGAAGCGAATTGCGGGACAAGACGCTGGGCCTGATCGGCCTCGGCACGATCGGCACCGAAGTCGCGCGCCTCGCGCAGGCCCACAAGATGACCGTGGTGGCCTTTGATCCCTACGTTTCCCCCTTGCTGGCTACCGAACAGAATATCAGCCTGCTGCCGCTGGAGGACGTGCTCAAGACTAGCGATTACATCAGCCTGCACTGCTCGCTGACTCCGGAAACCAATCACCTGATCAATGCAAAGAACCTGGCGCTCACCAAAAAAGGCGTGCGCATCGTGAACTGCGCGCGTGGCGAACTGGTGGACGAATCCGCGCTGCTGGCGGCTATCGAAAGCGGGCAAGTCGCCGGCGCGGGCCTGGACGTATTTGAAACCGAACCGCCGGCCGATCCGCGGCTGATCAATCTTCCCGCCGTGATTGCCACGCCGCACATTGCCGGCTCGACCGAAGAGGCGCAAAACGTTGTGGGGACGCGCATCGCCGAGCAATTGCGGAATTATCTGGTGACGGGCGCGGTCAAGAACGCGGTCAACATGCCGTCGATTTCGCCCGAGGAGTTCAAGAAGCTCGATCCGTACGTCCAGTTGGGCGAGAAACTGGGAACCTTCGTCGCGCAGCTTGCCGACAAGCCGATTTCGGAAGTCTCCATCAGCTATGACGGCGGCCTGGCGGACCTGAATACGCACCTGGTGAAAAACGCCGTGCTGAAAGGCGTTCTCAGCCAGATTCTGGCCGAGCAGATCAATCTGATCAACGCGGGAAGTTATGCGAAGGCGCGCGGCATTGAGGTGGTCGAAGTGCGCAGCGGACGCCGCGCTGCATATTCGAATTCGCTGGGCGTGGCGTTGCGAACCGGAGGGGAGTCCGTGTCCGTACTGGGCATGATCGGGCTCAACAACGTTCTGCGCGTGCTTGGCGTGAACAATATCGACATCGAAGCGCCGCTGAAGGGTTTTCTCCTGGTGATCCGCAATCAGGATATTCCCGGAGTCATCGGCCGCGTCGGCACTCTGCTCGGGCAGCACAAAATCAACATCGCCAATTTCGCCCTCGGCCGCGTCCAGAATTCGGACGAAGCTATCGGCATCGTCAACGTGGATCAGAAAGTTTCGCCGGAAGTTCTGGCCGAACTTCGCGCGATTCAGGCCGTGCGCCAGGCGCGCGTCATTGAAATTGGCTGAGCAAGGCGGCACGCTGGGTCGTCGGACGGAAGCGCCGCATCCTCTGGTTTGCTTCCGTGCGATCCGGTAGCACAGGCTTCAGCCTGTGTCCTTCAGAGTTCGCACGAGCAACACCAGGCAGGCGGATGTCTGTGCTAACTTACTTCCGTCTATACCATCTATACCATTGTCCTTTGCCGGGCCTTCCTGCCGCTCTTCCCTGAACCGGGGCCGGAGCAAAGAAAAATACGATGACACCCGAAGAACAACGCCTCGACGAGGCCCAGCAGCGCACCCAGCACTGGAAGCGATGGGGACCGTACCTCTCCGAGCGGCAATGGGGAACGGTGCGCGAGGATTACAGCCCCAACGGGACGGCCTGGGAATACTTTCCGCACGATCAAGCCCGCTCGCGCGCCTATCGGTGGGGAGAAGATGGAATTGGCGGATTCAGCGACCGTCATCAACGTTACTGCTTCGCCCTGGCGCTCTGGAACGGGCGCGACCCCATTCTTAAGGAGCGTTTATTCGGGCTGACGGGAAATCAAGGCAACCACGGCGAGGATGTGAAGGAATATTATTTCTATCTGGATTCGACCCCGACGCACTCCTACATGAAGTACCTGTACAAATATCCCCAGGCAGCATACCCGTACGATCAACTGGTTGCCGAAAATGCTCGGCGGGGAAAGCGCGACCCGGAATTCGAATTGATGGATACGGGCGTGTTCGACCAGAACCGCTATTTCGATGTCTTCCTGGAATACGCGAAGGCCTCGCCGGAAGACATTCTGATCAAAATCACGGCGTGGAACCGGGGGCCGGACGAAGCGCCTCTGGATCTGTTGCCGACGCTCTGGTTTCGCAACATCTGGTCGTTCGGGGGAAAGCACGGGCACCCGAAGCTGTGGCGCATTGCCGACTTCATGGGCGCGGCGGCCGTTGCCGGGGAGGATAGCCGCTACGGGAAGCGGTGGCTGCTGGCCGAGTCCGCCCCGGAGATGCTCTTCACTGAAAATGAGACGAATTTCAAGCGCGTGTTCGACTACGTGAATGCAACGCCCTATGTGAAAGATGGTTTTCACGATTACGTGGTGAATGGAATCCGCGAAGCCGTAAATCCGGCACAAACAGGCACGAAATGCGCCGCGCGCCATCACCTGCAGATTGCGCCGGGGGCTTCCGCGACGATTCGCCTTCGGCTGACCGATGTGGAGCCGGTGCCGGGAGCCGCAAATCCCTTTGGCCCGGAGTTTGAAAAGACGTTCGAACTCCGGCATGCCGAAGCGGATCAGTTTTATGCGCAGCGATTCCCGGCGGAGCGCTCGGACGACGCGCATGCCGTCACGCGCCAGGCCCTGGCGGGGATGCTGTGGTCCAAGCAGTGTTACCACTACGATGTGCGGACGTGGCTGGAAGGCGATCCAGGGCAGCCCGTGCCTCCCCCGGAGCGAAAAAACGGGCGCAATCACGAGTGGACGCACCTGTACAACGCCGACGTGCTCTCAATGCCCGACAAATGGGAGTACCCGTGGTTCGCGGCGTGGGACCTGGCATTTCACACGATTGCACTGGCGCTGGTGGACCCTGACTTCGCCAAGGATCAGCTCATCCTGCTGCTGCGCGAGTGGTTCATGCATCCGAACGGCCAATTGCCGGCCTACGAGTGGGCGTTCGGCGACGTCAATCCGCCGGTGCATGCCTGGGCGGCTTGGCGCGTGTACAAGATTGAAAAGCGCATCAAGGGGCATGCCGACCGGGGTTTTCTGGAGCGCGTGTTCCACAAGCTGCTGCTGAATTTCACCTGGTGGGTGAATCGCAAGGATCCCGACGGCATGAACGTATTTGAAGGCGGATTTCTGGGGCTGGATAACATCGGCGTGTTCGACCGTTCGCAGCCCCTGCCTACCGGAGGCCACCTCGAACAATCCGACGGCACCAGCTGGATGGGCATGTACTGCCTGAACATGCTGGCCATCGCGCTGGAACTGGCGCGCGAGGAC
>Ga0307372_10013346_pt1 | contig 10633 bp, 10 predicted proteins | sample OX1MG_FD_202533 | JGI IMG/M metagenome (GOLD analysis project Ga0307372, IMG submission 202533) | Soil microbial communities from Risofladan, Vaasa, Finland - OX-1 | ecosystem: Environmental > Terrestrial > Soil > Coastal area > Acid sulfate soil | place: Finland: Risofladan, Vaasa | collected... | reverse complement strand
GCGGGCGATCATGGTGTCGAACTGGTACACGGTGCTCTCCCGGCCGGCGAGCGGCCCGGGCCGGAATCCCCGCGACCCGACCCCGCGCTGGACCGCCTCGCACGCCTGCCAGTCCTCGCGGTTGGTGGTGTCCCAGAAGTCGGCCGCATAGCGGGGGCTGAACCCCTCCTTCCGGGTCGCCTCGGGCGCGAACAGCCACTCGCACTCGATCCGGCTGCGGCCGGGGGCGATCGGCTCCAGCCGGTGGGTCATCACGTAGTCCGGGTGGAGGGAGATCAGGAGGTTGGGGAAGACCGCGAAGTAGTGGACCTCGCGCCGCCGCTGTGCGTCCAGCCGCGGCAGCGGCAGGCCCAGGCTGCGACCGTCGAGCGACATCGTCTCGGCGTGGTCCATCAGCAGCATCGGGCCGCCGGCGAACATCCCCTGGGCGACCAGGTCCCGGCTGCTGTCGGGCGGGGAGACCCGGCAGAGCTCGGGGTGGATGCTGGGGCAGTGGTAGCACTCGTGGTAGTTCTCCACCACCAGCTTCCAGTTGGCCGCCACCTCGTAGTCGTGGCGCTCCACCGTCACCAGCCGCTCCGGCTCCCAGTCCCCGACCAGCTCGCCGAGGTTGCCGAGGTACGGGCCCAGGGCCTCGGCATTGCCGTCGGGGTTGACGAAGATCCAGCCGTGCCATTCCTCCATCCGCATCGGCACCAGGCTGTACTGGCCGGGGTCGAAGCCGGGCCCGCCGTCGAAGCGGGGCGCCGCCCGCAGCCCGCCGTCCAACCCGTACGCCCAGCCGTGGTACGGGCATTTGATGGCGCGCTTGCGGACCTCGGTGCCCACCGGCAGGAGCTCGTGGCCGCGGTGCCGGCAGACGTCGTAGAACGAGTGGAGGGCGCCGTCCGCGTCGCGGGTGAGGAGCGCCTGCTCGGTGCCGGCCCGCACCGCCCGCTGGCTGCCGGCATCGATCGAGGCTGACCGTCCGACCACGACCCAGGTGGCGTCGAAGAAATGCTCGATCTCCCACGCCAGCACCTCGGGGGCGGTGTAGGCGGCGCCGGGAAGGATGTGGGCGTCGCCCAGCGGGGCCAGGGTGGCGGCGAGCCCGGCGGCGTCGATCGGAGCGGGGACGGGGGTGCGGGCAGCCATGCGCGGTCTCCTATTCGGAACGGCCGTTCAGTATAGGCCGAGCCCGGCGGGCGGCCGGGAGGGGACGGGCGAGCGCCCCGCCGGCCTCGCCCTGGGCCGCCTCCACCGCCGCTCGGGCGTGCAGCGCCGCCCCCACGATGCCGGCATCGTTCTGCAGCTGGGCCGCCACCACCTCGCAGGCCGGATGGAGGCGGGGCAGGAAGCGGTCGGCCCGGGCGCTGACCCCCCCCCCGAGGATGATGAGCTCGGGGTTGAGCAGCGCCTCCACCCGCTCCAGGTACTCGTCCAGGTGGGCCGCCCACGTCTTCCAGCTGAGGTGGCGCTGGTCCCGGACCCGCGCCGAGGCGCGCCGCTCGGCGTCCCGGCCACGGATCTCCAGGTGCCCCATCTCGGTGTTGGGCACCAGCCGGCCGTCGAGGAAGAGCGCGCTGCCGATCCCGGTGCCGAGGGTCACCATCAGGACCACGCCGCCGCGGCCGCGACCGGCCCCGAACGCCATCTCGGCCAGCCCGGCCGCGTCGGCGTCGTTGAGGACGACGACCGTCCGATCGGTGGCGCGCCCCAGCAGTGCGTGGGCATCGGTGCCGACCCAGCCGGGGTCGAGGTTGGGGCAGGTGCGGATCACCCCCCGGATGACGACCCCGGGGATGGTGCAGCCGATGCGGTCGCCCTCGCCGAACTGGCGGCTGATGCGGGCGACCGCCGCGGCCACCGCCGCTGGCCGGGACGGGACCGGGGTCGGGATGCGGACCCGGTCGCGGACCAGCCGGCCGGTCTCGGTGTCCACCGGGGCGCCCTTGATCCCCGAGCCGCCGATGTCGATGCCGAGGCAGGGAATCACCCCGACCGTCCTCCCGGGCCGGGCTCCCGCAGCCCCTGGCCCCGACCGTGCGCGCCGCTCATGATGACGCCGAGTGGGCGGCCGCGGGGCGGCGCGAAACCACCACCATCCCCAGCACCACGAGTCCGCGGCGCCCGGCCTCCCGCCGCGTGGTCCGCAGGACCTGGGCCGCCAGCGGCGAGATCGACTCGGCCCAGAGCTCGAAGCCCCGGTTGAGCACGTCGACCGCCTGGGCCCGGGCGCAGGCGGAGCGGAAGAGGGTGGCCACCGGCTCCGGGAGCGGCGCATCGATCTGGGACTGGACCCACTCCGAGCCCAGCCGGTCGGCGGCCGCGGGCGGAGCGTCCTCGGCGACGAGGGCGAGGATCCGCGCCGCCAGCCCGCGCATGCGCTGGAAGAGGAGGGGGTGCTCGGGAACCAGGGCCAGGCGCTCCAGCAGGTCGGTGATCGCCGCCGGCAGCACCATCTGGCCGAAGAGGGCCGGCACCGGCAGCCCCCAGTCCTCGCCCAGCAGGCGGCCGAAGGCGGCGCTGGCCTGATCGGAGAGGGGCTGGGCCAGCCTCCCGAAGATGCCAAGGCTCTCGCGGTGGGCGGAGGCGACCCGGGCGACGATCCGCTCCGCCGGGGCCTCCGGCTCGGCGAGCGCGGTGTCGACCGCTCTCAGCAGCCGGTCGATCCGGTCGCGCTCCCCGCCGAGGGTTTCACGGTGGCGCAGCAGCGCCGCCCGCAGATCCTGGGAGCCCCCGCTCAGCGACCGGCGGATCTCGTCGAGGCCCATCCCCAGGCTGCGCAGGAGATCGATGTGGAGGAGCCGGAGCACGTCGGCGGCGCTGAAGTGGCGGTAGCCGCTGGCGGCGTGGTCGAGGCGGACGAGGCCCCGGGCCTCGTAGTGGCGGATCCGCCCGGGGGTGATCCCGGTGAGCGCCGCCACCTGACCGATGTTCAGGCGGGTTGGGTCGGGCCCGGGAGCCGGTCCGTTCACGGGCTTGACTCTCCGACCATTGGAGAGTTGATTATGCTGGCACAACCATTTCGTCCGCCCGTGCCGAGGTGCCCGATGTCCATCCCGCTTCGCCAGAAGGTTAAGGTCGGGGCCTACGTCGCCCGCCAGCGGCTCCGCCGCAACGAGAAGTTCGCGCTCGTCCTCCAGCTTGAGCCGCTCTACCAGTGCAACCTGGAGTGCGCCGGCTGCGGCAAGATCCAGCATCCCGACGACATCCTCCGGCGCCGTCTCTCGGTCCAGCAGTGCATCGACGCGGCGGAGGAGTGCCAGGCCCCGGTGGTGTCGATCGCCGGCGGCGAGCCCCTGGTCCACCGCGAGATCGACCAGATCGCGGCCGCCCTGGTCGAGCGCAAGAAGTTCGTCTACCTCTGCTCCAATGCCCTCCTGCTGGAGAAGAAGCTCGACCTGTTCACCCCCAACCCCTACTTCGCCTGGTCGATCCACCTGGACGGGCTGCGGGAGCGCCACGACCAGTCGGTCTGTCGCACAGGGGTGTTCGACAAGGCGGTGGCCGCGGTGCGGGAGGCCAAGCGCCGGGGCTTCCGGGTCACCACCAACACCACCTTCTTCACCCAGGACAACGCCCGCACCGTGCGCGAGGTGCTCGACTTCCTCAACGACGACCTCCAGGTCGACAACATGCAGATCTCGCCCGGCTACGCCTACGAGAAGGCGCCCGACCAGGAGCACTTCCTCCAGGTGGAGCGCACCCGCGAGGTGTTCCGCGAGGCCTTCGCCGACGGCCGGCGCAAGCGCTGGCGTCTCAACCACTCGCCCCTGTTCCTCGACTTCCTGGAGGGCAAGGTCGACTTCAACTGCACCGCCTGGGCGATCCCCTCGTACTCGGTGCTGGGCTGGCAGCGTCCCTGCTACCTGCTCGGCGAGGGCTACGCCACCAGTTACCGCGACCTCCTGGACACCACCCTGTGGGACCAGTACGGGCGCGGTCGCAACCCCAAGTGCGCCAACTGCATGGCCCACTGCGGCTACGAGCCGACCGCGGTGGTGGCGACCACCCACTCCCTGAGGGAATCGCTCCGGGCTGCGCTGGCGAGCTGACCTGGGGGTTGCCCTCCCGGAAGCGCGGGTCGGCGTGGCGGGTGCCTGGCCCGGCGCCCCCGGGCCGCCCCCCGATGTCGACAAACGCCTCGCAGCCTCGACATCTGCGGGAGCGGCACCACCAGGGGGCCGCAGCGCCACGAGGGATGAAGCGATGCGATTCATCCTGCTGCAGAACTGCGGTCCGGTCGAGGCGGACCGCCAGCCCATGACGGAGTGGGCCCCGAGGACATCAGGGCCCACCTCGACTTCCAGCTCGCAGCCGAACCGGGGATCTCGCCGAGGCTCAGCCGGGCGGCGGCGTAGACTCGGACGTCGGTGACGATGTCCTCGGCGTCCGCCCCGACCGACCGGCTCGGCCGCCGACTCCGCGATCTGCGGGTCTCGGTCACCGACCGCTGCAACTTCCGCTGCGGCTACTGCATGCCGCGGTCGGTGTACGGCCCCGGGTTCCGCTTCGCCCCCCGGGCCCAGATCCTGACCTTCGAGGAGATCGCACGACTGGTCGCGGTGGCGACCCGGATCGGCGTCCGCAAGGTGCGCCTCACCGGCGGCGAGCCGCTGGTGAGGCGCGACCTGGAGCGGCTGGTCGACCAGCTGGCCGCCCTCCCCCTGGTGGAGGACCTCGCCCTCACCACCAACGGCAGCCTGCTCGCGGGAAAGGCCGCGGGACTGCGGGCGGCCGGCCTCCGACGGGTGACGGTGAGCCTGGACAGCCTCGACCCCACCACCTTCGCGCGCATGAACGACGTCGGGGTGCCGGTGGCAACGGTCCTGGAGGGCATTGACGCGGCGCGGTCAGCGGGGTTCTGTCCGATCAAGCTCAACATGGTCGTGCGGCGCGGCCTCAACGACGACGGCCTCCTCGACCTGGTCGACTTCGCCCGCCGCCAGGGCCACGTCCTGCGCTGCATCGAGTACATGGACGTCGGGCACACCAACGGCTGGCGGATGGATGAGGTGGTGCCGGCGGCCGAGATCATCGGCCGCATCGACGCGGTCCACCGGCTGGAGCCGCTGCCGCCGCGGGTGCCGGGCGAGGTCGCCCGTCGCTACCGCTACCTGGACGGCGGGGGCGAGGTGGGGGTGATCGCCTCCGTCACCGAGCCCTTCTGCGGGGCATGCACGAGGGCCCGCCTCTCCGCCGAGGGCCGCCTGTACACCTGCCTCTTCGCCACCGGGGGCGACGACCTCCGTGCCCCGCTGCGCCAGGGCGCCTCCGACGCGGAGCTCCTGCAGCGGATGGCCGGGACCTGGCAGGCCCGCGCCGACCGCTACTCGGAGCTGCGCGCGGGCGGAACGCCCGCCGACCCGCGGCGGGTGGAGATGTCCACCGTCGGCGGCTGAGGCGGAGATCGCGGCGACCGCCGATCAGCCGCCCGCGCGGCCGGCCCCGGGCTCGCGCCGCATCGCCCACAGGAGGGGGCCGCGCGGGAGCCGGGCCTCACCCACGACGGTGAAGCCGCGGTGCCCGTAGAAGGTGACGTCGGCCGCGGTCGCGGTGTGGAGGAGGGTCGGCACCGCCTCACGGTCGCTGCGACAAAGGCCCTCTCGGAGGAGGGCCGTGCCGAGGCCGGACCGCTGTCGGCCGGGCTCGGTGCCGAGGATGGAGAGGTACCGGTGGGGCTGGGGCGGGAGCTGCTGAGCCAGCCGCGCGAAGCCCGCCGCCACCACCGGCAGCCGCCGCCCGAAGACGCGGGCGGCGCCGACGGTGAGCCGCAGCTGCGCCCGCCAGCCGAGGCGGGGCGGCCCCCCATCCGGGTGGGGCGCGAGCCAGAGCGCGGCCGCGGCCGCCTCACCCGCCACCACGAGCTCGCCCCCGGTGAGGGGGCTGGTCGCCAGCTCCCAGGCGATCATCCGCTCCAGCCGGCGCAGGCGGGAGCCGGGCTCGGGGAAGAGCCAGAAGGTGGTGGGGTCGTCCCGGAAGGCCCGGGTCAGCATCCGGGTGAGCTGGGGGAGGTCGGCCGGCCCGGCCCGGCGCAGGTCCGCCACCGCGGCCGGGCTCAACGAGGTTCCGGGCTCCGGTCGCGGCCGGCGTGGTCCGGCCCGGTCAGCCGGATGCCGGCTCGAGCAGGACGGTCGACCCGTCGAGCGGGTGGTCGAAGGCGAGCACCACGCAGCCGTGGTCGGCCACCCAGCGGGCGAAGACCTGGTGGAGCGGGTGGGGGAAGTAGGCCTGGAGCGCCTGCGCGCTCTCGAACTCGGTCAGCAGGCCGACCTGGTGCCCCTGCGAGCGCCCGCTCACGTCCCGGCCGAAGCGCACCCGCCGGAGGCCCGGGACGGCGCCGACCCAGGCGGCGATCTGGCCCCGCATGTCGGCGACCTCGGCGTCGGTCGGCGGGGCGGGGAAGCGGAAGAGCACCAGGTGCTGGACCGGGACCGGGGCCGGTTCCATCAGAAGAACTCGAAGTACTCGCGCTGCTCCCAGTCGGTCACCTCGCTGAGGAAGCGGTCGACCTCGAAGCGCTTGAGCATCACCACATAGTCGACGATCTCGCGTCCCAGCGCCTCCCGGAAGAAGGGGTCGCGGTCGAGGGCGTCGACCGCCTCCCACAGGGCCGACGGCAGCCGGGGCGCGTCCTCGACGTAGGGATCCGTCTCGACCAACGGCGGCGGCTGGAGCTGGCGCCGGATGCCGTCCAGTCCGGCCGCGATGTTGGCCGCCAGGTACAGGTAGGGGTTGGCGGCCGGTTCGCCGAGCCGGTTCTCCAGATGGGAGGTCTGGTCGCCACCCTGTCCCTGCACCCGCAGCATCGCGCCCCGGCTCTCCACCGCCCAGTTGACCCGGTCGGGCGCGAACGAGTACGGCTTGAAGCGCTTGTAGCCGTTGATGGTGGGGGTGGTGAAGACCGTCATCGGCAGCGCGTGCTCCAGGATCCCGGCGGCGAACTGCTCGCCGGTGGGGGAGAGGGCGCGCTCCGGGCTGGCAAAGGCGTTGGCGCCGGTGCCAAGCTGCAGCAGCGACTGGTGCAGGTGCCAGCCGCTGGAGGTGATGTTGGGCAGGTGGGGCCGGCACATGAAGGTGGCGTGGTAGCCCTCGGCGTGGCAGACCTGCTTGACCGCGCTGCGGAACAGGACCATGGTGTCGGCGCTGGCCATCCCCGCCTGGGGGTCGAAGGTGAACTCGCACTGGCCCGGGCCCCACTCGTCCTCCATCGTGCGCAGCGGCAGCCCCATCTGCTCCAGGTGGTCGCGCAGGACGGTGAGGATCGGGGACAGCTCGTCCAGCCGGGTCTCCGACAGGGCCTGGTACCCCTGGGCGAGGATGCTGACCCGGGGGGCGGCGGCCGGCCAGCCGGTCTCGTCGGGTCCGATCCGGCCCGTCTCGCGCCGGGTGAGGTAGAACTCCACCTCCAGGCCGGCCAGGAACTCGTACCCCATCGCGCGCGCGGCCGCCAGCTGGCCCGCCAGCACCGAGCGGGTGGAGAGCGGGACCGGCCGCCCGTCGGCGTAGTACATGTCGCAGAGCACCCAGGCGGTCGCCGCCGCCCATGGCAGCACGGTGAAGGTGGTGGGGTCGGGGACCAGGACCACGTCGGGGGAGCCGGTCAGCTCCGGGATGCCGAGCCCGATGCCGGGGGCGAAGAGGTGGGTGAAGACGTGGTTGCTGGAATCCATGCTGAGCAGCGCGGAGGTCATGTCGAGGCCGTTGCGGAGCGCGACGGCGAAGTCCTGGGCGGAGGCGAACTTGGTCCGGGTGGCGCCGTGCTGGTCGGCCCAGCTCACCCGCACGGTCCGTATCCCCTGGCTCTGCACCTGGGCGGCGGCGCGCTCGCCGGCCTCCACCTGCTCCTCGGTGTGAAGGCCGTGCTGGCGGACGAAGCCGACCTTGCCGACGGCCAGCTCGTGCGGTGGCGTCGCGGGCATCCCTACCTCCTCAGGGCGGTGGACTGGCTCCGCCCGGGGGGCGCGGCCCGGCCTGCGGACAGGGGGTCGGCGAGGGTGGACCCGCCCGCGATCCGGCGCCGCTCCCGGGCGCCGGGGAGGCAGAGGGTGAAGAGCGCCTCGTCGGCGGAGTGGAGCGCGGTGCTGGCCACGGTGGCATCCTGGAGCCGGAACTGCCAGACGTCGTTGCCCGGATTGCCAGCATGGACGACGCAGCTGCCGTCCCCGGTGAGCGCCACCAGGTTGGCGGGACCGCCCAGCTGGCGGTGGGCGTCGGCGAGCGCCGCGGCCGGCGCCGTCCCGCCCCGGCAGAGCTCGGCGAAGAGCTGGAAGCCGACCTCGGAGTCGGCCCGACCGAGGAGCCGGGCTGCGAACCGGGGCCGCAGCGCCTCCGCCCGCTCGAACCGTCCGTTGTGGGCGAAGGCGAGGGCCTCCGCGGTGCTGACGAACGGCTGGGAGTCGGCGAGGCCGGTGGTGCTCAGCTGGGAGGGGCGGCGGAGGTGGACGAGGAAGCGGCTGGAGCGCACCCTCAGGACGCGGTCGGCGCCGAGCCGGTCGTCGGCAAGCCGGCCGGGGCTGCGGTAGCCCGCCACGGCGCCGTCCGCGATCCAGGCCACCCCCCAGCCGAACCCCGCCACCCCCAGCCGCTCCAGCGCCAGCGCCCAGGGGTGGACCCGCTCGAAGGGCTGCGGCTCGGGGAACGCGACCGCGAGGAGCTCGCACATCGGGGTCACCCGCCGCCGCTGCGGGGGGGCGGGCTGGGGCGCCCGGCTCGCGGGGGCCCGGCCGTCACCGGACCCCTTCCGTTGCCCAGCCCGTCCCGTCCCGGCGCCGAGGCCAGCAGGGACTCCGCCAGCTCCAGGTCGAACGCCTTGGGCGGCAGCCGCCCGAGGCAGATGAACGTCTCGGTGCGGTGCAGCCCGGGGATCTTCCAGATCCGGTCGAAGAGGCAGTCGCGCAGGTGCTGGTGATCGCGGACCCGCAGGCGGACCAGCAGGTCCAGGGGCCCGGTCACGACCTCCACGTCCTCGACCTCGGGGATGCGGCGCAGCTCCCGCACCGCCAGCGGCTGCTCTCCCCCCTGATCGGCCACCACCCCGACGTAGACGACGAGTCCCAGGCCCAGGCGCTCCCAGTCCACCTCGGCCCGGTAGCCGCGCACCACCCCGGTGCGCTCCAGCCGTCCGATCCGCTCGGCCACGGCCGGCGCCGACATCCCCACCGCCTGGCCGATGTGACGGAGCGAGGCGCGGGCATCGCGGAGGAGGTGGACGAGGATGGACACGTCGATGGTGTCGACGGCGGGGGGGAGCGGGCGCGGCGGCGGCGCGAGCGCGCGGCCCGCGGGCGATGGCAGGCGGTGGCCGCCAGGTGGGCGCAGTTCGTCAGGGGACTTGCCCATCGCCACCTTTCCATCATACAGTGCACCCTGCGGCGCACCTGACAGCCCGTGGGGACGGGCGGGGCGGCGGCGGCGGGAGATCCCTCACGTGATCGAGGCGCCGTGACCGGCATGGCAGACCGGCGGCCCGGCGTCCCCGGGGGGCGGGGCGGCCCACCCGTGAGCGCGCCGTCGGACTACTTCGCCGACCCCGGGTCGATGCCGCCGCCCACCCTGCCGGGGCGGTTCGTCGACCTCGCCGCCGAGGTCCCGGCGGTCAGCTTTCGTCCCGGCCTGGTGTTCCGCCCGGTCCTGGGCCAGGGGGTTCTGGTGATGGCGGTCGCCTTCGACCCCCACGCCGAGGCGCCCCGGCACGCCCATGAGGAGGAGCAGGTCACGGTGGTGGTCGAGGGCGAGCTGGAGTTCGAGATCGCGGGCGAGACCCGGCTGCTGCGGCCGGGGATGGTGGCGGTGATCCCGCCCCGGGTGCCCCACGCGGCGAGGACCCACGACGTCGCCTGCCTCGAGTACGACACCTTCCATCCCCCCCGGCAGGCGCTCCTCGACCTCGCCGCCGCCGGCGGGGCCGCGGCCGAGGGCGGCGCCCCGAGGGGGTAGGGGTGGAGCTGGGCCTCGGCGGCCTGCGGGCGATCGTGACCGGTGGCTCCAAGGGGCTGGGGGCGGCGATCGCCCGGGAGCTGGTCGGCGAGGGGGTGGCGGTGGCGCTCTGCGCCCGCCACGACCAGGAGCTCCAGGCCACCGCCCAGGCGCTGCGCGGCCACGGCGGCACGGTCGTCGCCACCGCCGCCGACGTCACCCGGCCGGAGGAGGTGCGGGCCTTCGTCGAGGAGGCCGCCCGCCAGCTGGGCGGGGTCGACATCCTGGTCAACAATGCCGGCCGCGCCCACCCCGGCAGCTTCGCCAGCCTCACCGACGAGGACTGGCAGGCGGACCTGGATGTCAAGCTCTTCGCCCAGATCCGATGCGCGCGGGCGGCGCTGCCCCACCTGCGGACGAGCGGGGTGGGCGCCATCATCAACATCAACGCCGTCTACGGTCGCCAGCCCGACCCCGGCTTCTTCGCCACCACCGTGGACCGTGCCGCCTGCCATGCCCTCAGCAAGGCGCTGGCGATGGAGGTCGCCCGCGACGGGGTGCGGGTCAACAGCGTCAACATCGGGTTCGTGGTCACGCCGCAGTGGCAGAGCGTCCACCGCCGCCGCGCCCCCGAGCTCTCGGAGCAGGAGTTCCTGCGCGGGATGGCGGCGGCGGAGGTGCCGATGGGCCGCTTCGGCGAGCCCCACGAGGTGGCCGGCATGGTCGCCTTCCT
>Ga0307372_10013344_pt1 | contig 10634 bp, 14 predicted proteins | sample OX1MG_FD_202533 | JGI IMG/M metagenome (GOLD analysis project Ga0307372, IMG submission 202533) | Soil microbial communities from Risofladan, Vaasa, Finland - OX-1 | ecosystem: Environmental > Terrestrial > Soil > Coastal area > Acid sulfate soil | place: Finland: Risofladan, Vaasa | collected... | reverse complement strand
TTTCATCGCGGGCCCGGGCGAAATCAAGGTTCTTTCGTAGGCGCCTCGGGTCAAGTGCCTCCGCCGGGGCATTTCACTCGCACGTTGAGCTATCGGGTGGACGGGCTGAACTGGTCGCTCTTGCGGGCAGGTATTATGTGGCCTGAACTCTCGGATGCCGTTTCCGTTCTATTCGACAACCTAGTCCGTGATAAGAGCACGCTCTCAACCCCGTGCATGCCTACGGCAGAGATGGAGCTTCTGCACGGTGATAGTCCACCACGGACGGGGGAGGACAGGCCGAACTCGCGCTGGATCTCGTGAAGCCTGACAGTGCCGCGCCTGTATGCGTGCCGGTACACGCGGCTCGTGGTCCCGCTTAGGGCGTGAATCCGAAGCTGTTCTCTACTTGTATGACAGTGGAGTCGGCCATCGAGATCGTCACAATTGCTTCATAGACATAATCGGGGGATGAGGCGGTGGGCAGAATCCCGTTGAAGGGCTTGGACGTGTCCCAGGCCGCGACACAACCCCACCCTGTGCCGTTCGGCCCGAACGACCCGTTGTAGGAGCCGGGGACGGAGCAGCTAAACTCATAGAAAATGAGTCCCGTGGACGCCGAGTTGTTGTTGCTGGTGACTTTCACGGTCTCCACACTGGGCAGAGAGGTGTTCTGGCTGTGCAGGTTCTGGAGGTAGACGAGGATGCAGATGCTGCTGCCGAGGGGGTACTGGTTGTCCCCGGGAGGATTCCCGGTAGGGAAGTATATCGTTGTGGTGTAACCCGGGTCTCCTGAGAAGGTGCCGGACTTCGACATGCTGCCGCAGCTGCTCGGAGAGGATTCGGGCCCGAACCAAGCCGTCCCGACGACGCTTGAGTTTGTCAGCGTGCTGGTGCTCGTAGAAGAAGTGCTGAGGCTGGAGGTCGTCGACAAGGTAACGCTCGTAGAGGTGGAGGATGTCTCGGTCGATGTCGAGGAAGTGGAGGCTTGGGTCGTCCTCGAGGTGGCCGTCTCAGTTACACTGGTCGTAGGCGAGGAGACGGAAGTCTGGGTTGAGGTTATGGTGGAGATGTTGGTCGATGTGGAGGAGGTCGTGCGTTGGATGCTCAAAACCAAGTAGCCTGAAACGAAGGTTGCGACGACCAAGGTCGTGAGGACTGCCCAGACCGTGACGCTCCTCATGGTAGTCGGTTTAGCGAGGTGGGTGGCTATTGAACCCGACGGAACAAAGCTCCAAGTGCGGGGGAAGCGCGGGTTGCCGTGCGTGAGGGTTCATTGTGCCTCCGCCGGGGCACTTTGGGCTAGCCGATCGTATTGCGAGGTATGGGTTTTTATATTGTAAGCACCTTATTCGAGACCAGCGATTGAGCCTTCTGGCATACCTGAATCCGAAGAGAGGTGCTGCGCATGAGATTGCGATGCGCGTAATCTCACAAGGCAAGAAGAGGGAAGCGCTGAATCAGCGGAAGCTGGAGAGCTTGAAGGTCAGGGACCGGCAACTCTTCGATATGGTCATGCAGGAGCTCGACAAGCACGACCATAGAGTACACGTCAACAGTTGAGCTGCTGCACTTCTAGCTACTTTCGTAACCGCGCTGTTGGGATTGGTTCCCCAGAGCACCCAGAGGTTCCCGTACATCCTGCAGTTGCTGGCGCTTCCCTTCGGTTTGTTCCTCCTTACAATACTCCTCGAGTTGACGATAACCCGGCGTCGGCCAGCAGCCTGGGATTAGGCGTTCTGTCGCTGTTTGTCATCTATGTCTATATTGCATTCGCGAATCGCTACTTGGCCGAATATTACTCCGCGGACGACGGCGAAGAAGAAGAGGTGCAGAAGATGGACTCCGATGAGAACTAGCCCTTGAAGGAAGTATTAGCCATGCATGAGGGCTCATTGCGCCTCCGCCGGGGCATTTCACTCGAATTCGGCTGTGGATTGACTTTTCAATTGACAAGCAAGCTTAAGCTGGATTTGGTCAGATATCGCAGTCCGATTGTCGGGGGATCTTAGGTCGCGGCTGACGCTGCCGGAGGGCTTCAGGTTCTTGCGTGAAGGAGACATCGGCCAGGCGTTTCAGACAGGCAATGAGATAATGGACAGATATGTGCTCAGAGATTATCATCTGTGGAGCCTACTCCCTAACGACCTGGTGGTCATCTACGAGATCGACGTGCGTATCGCGGGCATCATTGAGCTGAGAATCAACGAAGACCATATCGTGGTGGACATGGTAGGACGTAATGCACTCGTCCAGGCTTCAGGTGTTGGAACAAAGCTCATGAGCCTTGCTGAGAATTTTGCGAGGCAGCTTGCCATCAGCGAAATACGGCTGGATTCTCTTGACGATGTAGTTTCGTGGTACGGATCTTTTGGATATGCGCGATCTGCTGACAGATATTACGACGCTGAGCTCGGCTGTTGGCTGACGCCTATGAAGAAGTTCGTCCGGTAATCGTCGTTCTTTCCTTCAGGTCGTCAACGATTTTGTGAGACATGGCAAACACGCCCGTCTTTGGTTCCGACCTTATTATTTCCAGATAGTGCTGGACAATCTTATGTTCACGCAGATAGTTGTCAATGACTCTGGATTTGTTGGCCCCTTGCGCCATCGCTATGCTCTCCAGAGCGTCATCTAGTTCATCGGTTAAGGAGATTGAGATTTTTCTCATACTACCTCAGTCCTACCATAGTAGGACTGGTATATATAAAATCACAGTTACCTTGCTGACATGACTCATTTCGAAGTGCGCAAGCTCCGCTAAGCTTGTTCAAAATGAAGTAGCAGGGCATTCGCCATGCATAAGGGTTCATTGCGCCTCCGCCGGGGCATTTCACTCGCACGTTGAGCTATAGGTAGTGGACGGGCTGAACTGGTCGCCAGTCAGTCATGAATGATAAAGTGCAACGCTTGAAGGTCGCCCCACTGGTCACAGCTAAGGACAGTGAACACTCCGGTGGAATTCGTGAAGAGAGATGGTTTGATATGGACTTCCTCGCCCATCGTCGCCGACTGATTAGCTCCTTGTAGGCCGACGGCAATCCACCGGGCTTGATCGCTCATCGGGCTGAAGATATATTCGTTGTTCGAGTAGAAAGTGAACAATGGTGTCGACGCAAAAACGCTGTCATTGTCCAGCGGCGTCACAAAACCGAGGCAATAGTTTGGGCCGCCACCTGGAGGCCACACCGTGAAGTCGATGGGGGTTTCCCTTGGAATAGTTATTGAGGCCGTAGTATCCTTGCAGCACTTCCGTCCTGAATGGGTCGTTCTGTGCGCAATTGATAGGGCCGTCCTCCGACTGATTCGTCAGCTGCCAATTGGTCGCAGTGGGGTATCCGTGTACCGTGTTGTTCACACCGAGCGTGTTAATCAAATTCAGGTAGACTATGAGGCTGCCATTCGGTCCAAGGTTTGGAGCGCTCAGAGACATCATGAACTCAAGACCGTTGCTATTCATTTGATCGGCAAAATTGCTTGATGATGTGGCCGAGGTTGTCTGAGTTGTTTTCGGAGCGGTGAAGATTGTCACAGTCGTAGTCATGCGAGTCGTGGTGGTTGTTGTCTTGGTTCCTCCGAGTCCGTAGGGAGAAGCGGCAAACAAGAGGCTCGCCGAGATCAAGATTGCTATTATCATTGCAACCAAAGTTGCGCTCCTCATGGTCCTTCAAAGTTGAAGGAGTTTGGTGTCTATTGAACCTAGCAACTAGAACGGTTGGCGAGGTAGATGTTCCGCCATGCATAGAGTTCATTGCGCCTCCGACGAAGATTGAATGACGAGCTAATGGTGCGTTCGATACTCACCCACCTGTATGAATTCCCTCCTACCGCATTCGTCGCCTTCCGATAGTTCCGGGAGGCGCCTGGCCCCCTGCGTCATCAGTTTGATTGCATTCGACTATGCGTGTACTTCTCATCCGACGCATGTACTTTGTAACTGGCCGTAGACACTCGTCACCCGGCCGCTCTCGAGGAAGTAATCGACCTGCGCGGAGCCGTCCGGGCGGCCTCCTGAGACGAATACGAAACTATCGGCCACAACATGGTATATCGTACCGTTGGCCAATTGAAAGTCGCTCCAGTCAACTGTGACCCAGGAACTTCCATTTGCGCGCGCCCGGAAGGCGGATGAGTCCACCATCTTGGAGTAAATCTGGCTCAGGGTGGAGTTTGCTAATTGAGGGTCTTCGAGGTCGATGGACGTCGTCTGGTTGCCGTGGACTGGATATCCGCAAAAATCGACCCACGATGCTGGAAAGGTGCTGAAAGGGCCGGATCCGGGTATCTGATTCGTGGTCTGACTTATGGCCGGCAGCGAGACCAACAACAAGACAGCGGAAGTGATCGCGGTTTGGGCCAATACGAAGGCGCCCACTCTCCTTCTCATGGTTCCTCAGAAAAATAGTGGGGCGCTGACTATTGAACCTGTCAATTAGAACGGCGGCTGAAGGTGTCGGGAGATTTGTCGCCGTGTATAGGGTTCATTGCGCCCTCCGCCGGGGGATTTCACTCGCACGTCGAGCTATAGGTAGTGGACGGGCTGGACTGGTCGCTAAAACGTGATTTTCAGGCCCAGGTTGGCGAACTTCCGATCGGTCGTTATCGCCGCGTCGGCTTTGTATTCGAGACCAGTAGCAGCAATCATCGTATCAAAGTACGAGCCTCTCCACTTTGCTGTCTTCGAGAGCTCGGCGGCCCTTCCCAAGACTTCGGAGGTCAAAGGCAACACCCGGCTGCTAGGGATCAGCCGCGCGAGCCTTTCATGAATCCCTGCTCGGGCCGTGTCGTCGACACCGTGGGTCTTCAACTCCAAGTCCAACTCGAGCATCGTCGCCGACGGGACCAAGATGTCCTGCCTAAAGCTGATGGTTTGAACGTGAGCATTTGCCTTCTCGAACCGTGGGTCGTTGTCGTCCAGAAACGCCAGAAGCACGACGGTGTCGACGATCTGCAAAGGGTTCGTCTACTCTAGGGATAGCTCTGCGTCTCCGTCTTTGTGGCTCTTGAGCTTGTTCCCAACGAGTTCCCTGATCTCAGCGGAGAGCTTCTCGAACTCCTTCTTGGTGATCTTCGGCTCCTGCTTGGCTTGCATGTCCTAAACCTATCATCACCCGCTGGCTCTTAAGCATCTATCTATCGCGCTCCGGGTTCATCGCGCCCCCACCGGGGGCATTTCTATGGCTAGTGCTATGAAATCGTCGTGATGATGGCCTGCGTGTCCTGGGTCAGGACCATTGCTTGGGCCGACGTGATGGCCTCACCGGTCTGAGCGTTTACCTCGTTGATGAAGGCGTTCAGTTGGTTCGCAGCTGCATTGTTGTTGCCGCGGTTGATCGAGCCCAGCGCGGCGTTCAGCTTCGCGTCAAGACTGTTGGTAGTCCCGTGCGCGAGGTTCATCCCGTTCACTGTGGTTATCAGCGACTGGACAGCCTGCGACGGGGTCGTATAGACCGCGGTCGCGGAGTGAGGCCCGTCCATCGTCACCGCGATGGTGGCGGCTTGAGGCGTGCCCGGAGTGGAGTCCACCTCCCAATAGAGGAACACGTAACCCGGGACGGAGTTCGCAGTGAGAGTCACTGCCGTCCCTGCATCATAGTACCCTGAGCTCGAGGTCGGGGAGCTCGTCGGGGCCGGCGTCAGCCCTGACGGAGAGGTTGCGAGCGTCAGGAGGTACTGCGCCTCCCAGTTCCAAGAGATGGCAGACGCGCTGGTCATCGTGAACGTGACGCTCGTAGTAGAGCCGGAGGCCGGCACGCTTCCGCTGCCCGTCCATCCCGTGACAACGTAAATGATGCCCGCGCCCCCTGGTACCGGCGAGGCGACCGTCTCGGTCACGGAGGCGCCGGAGTTGACCCATCCGCTGCTTGGGTTCGGCGTGCCGTGGAGCGAGCTGACTGTCAGGTAGTATTGCACGATGTAAATCCCCGTGACTGTCGTCGGACCAGAGACGGTGAATGGAGACGTCTTGCTTACCGACGACAGGCTGAACCGCTCTCCTGTGTTCGAAGTGGGGAGGACTGCGGAATACGAAAAGGTCACGGAGCCGCCAGAATCCGCCCAGACGGCATAAGGCAAGCCGCCTACCAACACGTTGTTCGCGTTCACTGTGACTGCTTGCCCTGTCGCACTGCTGTCGAGGCCGGTTGCGGCGAACGAAACCTGGTATTGGGTCTTCCAATTCCACGCGATTGATGACGGCGAAGTTATCGTGAATGTGACTGTCATGGTGGACCCTGAGGCTGGTGCGCTACCGCTTCCAGTCCATCCCGTAGAGACGTACTGGGTTCCAGCTGCTCCGGCCACGGGCGAATTAATCGATCCAGTGACCAGGGAATTGGTGTTGAACCAGCCAGAAGCAGGCGTGGGAGTCCCCTCCGAGGAGCTGACCGTGAGATAGTACTGGAGTTGGTAAGTCCCGATGACCGTGGTCGGCGAGGTTATCGAGGAGGGCCTGCTGTCGGACACGAGGATGCATCTCGTGAGCCCGTCGTTGGAGACGACGCTGGGAGCGAACCCTCCGGTCGCGTGGCCTCCTGCGTTCACCCACTCGCTGGACGGAACCTGGACTGAGAGGGGGGTGCATCCGCTCTCGCTGTAGGTGACCTGGTACTGGGTCGTCCAAGCGGCCGTCTCCGTCACGGGGTTGTTCAGCGTTATGCTTTGAGTCGGGGAAGAGCCGGTGTAGCCGCCGCTGTCGCTGCTGCTCCAGCCTGAGAACACATACTGGGTTCCAGATGATCCGCTTACAGTTGTCGGCGAGACGCCGAAGGTCGCAGAAGAGCCTGCGTCGTACCAGCCCGCCCCGCTCGCAGTCCCGTACGCCGAGGCCACGGCGAGAAGGTACCTAGTCGTGTAGGCCGCGGACACCGTCCCGCTCCCCGAGACGGACCCCGTGCAGCCGGTGCTGCAGACATATTCGACGCGGCCCGAGACGATTGGGGTGTGGTAGCTATAGCTCAGGGTGCCCATGAGGCCAGAGACCGTCACGCTGGAGTCGCTCCCGGAGCTCCCCGACGAGCCCACGGTGACGCCCCACGTGACGCCGCTCGTGGGGATGCCGGCCTGCTGGAAGGTGACGCTGTAGCTGGGGGGCACGACGTCGAGGGATACCGCGTTAGAGGTCGACGGGCCGCCCAGCGCGCCTTGGATCGTCGCACAATAGTAGAACGTGCCTCCTGTAGATGGGGTCGTGAACGTCAGGGTCACCGGCGAGGACGCGACGTCCGTCTCTTGCGCGCTCTCTGTGCCGGACGAGGAGCAGGAAGAGGAAGACGTGTAATAGAGCGTCACAGTGTATGGGGACGTGCCCTGGGACCAAGAGACTGAGACGCTGTCGCTCGTGCCTGTGATGGCGGAGCTCGTGGAGAATGGCCCCAAGTTCGCGGAGAAGATCTCGCACGGATAGCTGACGCTGATGTTGCCGTAGAAGACTTGGTTCCCGATGACGTTGGTTATCGTCCCTCCGCACTCCATGACGAAGGTGGTGGAATCCGGGGTGTCATCGTCGATGTATGCGTAGTTGGATACCGCGACGTTCCCGTAGTTGTAAAACGAAGTGCCGTCCAGCTCAAGGATGCTGCCGTCGACAAGGAAGGAGCCATGGTTGTAAAAGGTGCTGCCAGTCTGTCCTAACGTGAAACCCGCGCTGTAGAAGGTACCGTAGTTGGTGAGCGAGCCGTAGTTCGTTATGTAGCCGTTAACTTCGACATTAAAGTCCCCGTTGTTTGAGTTGGTTATCGAGCCCTCATTTCCGAAATACCCTCCTACGTCGAAGTACTTGTGATTGGTAATCGTCCCGGGGTTGTCAAAACCCAAGTTGTAGTTTTGCTGCGTCATCGCGTAGAAGTCGCCGTAGTTGAGTATCGACCCGTTGCTGCTGTAGTAGTAGCAATAGTCATTCGTATTGGGGCCGTTCGCAAAGGCTCCGTTGTTCGTGAAGGTCCCAGAGTTGCTGATGGTCCCAAAATTGCAGCTGGTGTAGCCGTTGTTGATGAGCGTGCCGTTGATCTGGAGATACCCGACGACCTCCGCGATGACCCCGACCTCAATCGTCACAGTGATCCCGGCTGGAATCAGGGCCGACTGGCCAGCGGGGATTGCGTAGTTGTCATAGCAGTAGCCGGTGGTGCATGCGTCGGGAATGCCATTTCCGCCCCAAGTGGCGGGGTCGTCCCAGTTGCCGCTCTGGGTGGCCACATAGGTGAAGGAAGTCGCGTTCGCCTTGGGAAGGGCGTGCGATGAGGTCAAGACGAGCGCGAGGATGCCAAGGATGGATAGCGCTAGCATTCGGCTTGGGTGGCTGACGCGTCTCGATTGGGGACAAAACAATGCGTAACCTTCTCCGGATTGCCGCGTAGATAAGCGTAGGTGGCGCGGCTGGGTTTCCCTGCACGGGGTCCACTGCGCCTCCTCCGGGGCACTTCACTCGCACGTTGAGCTATAGGTAGTGGACGGGCTGAACTGGACCGCATGTATTTCGGAGTGTGGGCAGCAACCGTTATTTAGTTCCCACACACAGACACACACAGAATATGGGTACCAAGAACATCGCAATCTCCGACGAAGCGTATCAGAGGCTTAAGGCCCTGAAGAAGCAGGGGGAGAGCTTCACCGAGGTCATCGAACGGATGACGCGGAGCAGGGGAGTCTTGGATCTGGCCGGAATCCTGTCTCCGCGGCAGGCGGCCCAGGTGGAGGAGCGGGTCAGAGATCTGAGGAAGGAGAGCTCCAAGCACCTCCAGCGCACCGCCGAGAAGCTGGGCTGAGAAGATGCTGGTCGACACTACCTTTCTCGTGGACATGATGCGAAACGACGCCGGCGCCGTGGAGAAGGCGAAGGAGCTTGCGGACGGAAACGTGCCCGTCCTGGTCGGCGCGCCTTCAATATTCGAGCTCTACGTGGGCGTCGGCCTCAGCGTGAGGACCTCTGAAGAACGTGAGAATGTCCTCGATGTCCTGAAATCTCTCGCCCAGCTTCCGCTCGACCCAGAGTCCGCGACGAAGGCGGGGTTGATCTACGCACAGAGGGCGAGGGAGGGGACCAAGATGGACCCTGAGGACGCGATGCTCGCGGGCATAGCCGTAGAAAACCACCAACCGCTGCTCACCCGGAACCGCAAGCACTTCTCTGGGATACCTGACCTGAAGGTCGAAGGTTACTAGACCTAGCTTTCGCGCATATGGGTCCATTGCGCCTCCGCCGGGGCATCATCCGGCGATAATTGTGGGAATTTGCCCGTTGAACTGTGTGAAGTTCCAAGTCTCTCTTCCAATCAACCACGAGCCACCTACGTTCTCGTACACATCTTGAGCGATTACCGATCCGTTCACGCTGCCACCCACCACATTGTATCCCCGAAAGTCGAACGTCGAATTGACCACGGAGACCTTGCCCTCGACTCCTATAGATTGGTATTCATTCGACAGCGAGAAATTGGTGAACTTGCCGATAAAGCTGCCCCACAGGATTTTGATAGTTGATGCGCCGGTGTAGTTCCCCGGCCCTACTGCCTGAGACCCAGTCCACTCAACTGTCGCATTGGGTGTGTACTCGCTCGCGAGCGCTGCGATGTTTCTTGAGTATAATTGCGTGAGATGAGCCTCGTACGCACTCTCGACTTGCTGGTAGGCATCCGAAGTCGTCGTCACGGTCACCGTCGTGGTCCGGCCGCCTCCTGCAAGATAGCCCACGCCCAAGCTGATAATCATCAAGGCGGCCACGGCAACTCCGAGCGTCTCCTTCCTCATGGTCTCTCTAGGAATGGTCTGGCTTCAAAACTCCTTCGGACAATTGTTCCGGCCTCCGCTACGATTGAGAAAATGCGGGGCACTTCACTCGCACGTTGAGCTATAGGTAGTGGACGGGCTGAATTAGTCGCCCTTGCGGGCTTCTAGCGTACACCCCCACCCCTTCAACGCGATCTTCTATCGCCGCCCCTTACGGTGTCATCTAACGGAGGTGTTCATTAGGCCGGCGCGCCTGTTGTTCATGATTGCGCGACTACAACAAGTTCAAGATAACGGTGAGGGGCGAGCCGAAGTTCGCGTCGTTCTTCTTGAACCTGCGCGACGGGCAATTGAAGAAGAGGATCGACCATGTCCTAAACGCGCTCAAGGAGCACCCGGACTCTGGCGACCTGGTCGAACGCGCGCTGTGGCCGGACGAGTACGGTAAGCTCGCGCTTGACAACCTCTTCCGAATGGAGGTCGGGAGAGGTCAGCGCATGGCCTACACCATAAGAATCGAGGGCGGCAATCTGGATGTCGATATCATCGAATTCTTCAAGACGCACAAGGAATATGAGAAGCGGTTCCGCTATTAGCGCAGCTTGACGCTTCTTTCGAAGAGCTGCTTCAGCTTGGGGTTGTCCGCCGCGACCCAGACGATTCTCTCATCCTTGTAGACTATCTTGTTCGACGCCTCGAGGTAGTCCAAGATCTGCTTGAAGGTCTGGTACTCCATGCCTTTGGGCAGCGACCTCCAGAGCTCGGTCCTCGTGGGATAGTCTGCCTTCTTAATCAGGTCGACTATCTGCTTCTCCACCATCAGCATGGTGTCAAGCTTGGGTGAGTGCGGCATTGTCGCGGTTCAGAACATTCTCGCCGTCTGGTCATATAAACTTATGTAACTCACGGTGTATTCTGTCCTGCGGTGC
>Ga0307372_10013338_pt1 | contig 10637 bp, 7 predicted proteins | sample OX1MG_FD_202533 | JGI IMG/M metagenome (GOLD analysis project Ga0307372, IMG submission 202533) | Soil microbial communities from Risofladan, Vaasa, Finland - OX-1 | ecosystem: Environmental > Terrestrial > Soil > Coastal area > Acid sulfate soil | place: Finland: Risofladan, Vaasa | collected... | reverse complement strand
ATTTGGTGTATGAACAACCCTCGCCGTATAATGTTACCATCACTGCCGGAGGAAAACAACTCTCGTTTATAGAACGTGGATTTGAGTTTGATACAAATTGGAGATATACAGTCAACATGGACCAAAATAACATACTCAACGGTACAAGATATCAGGGAATTGTAACCATCCATCCTGACAATAACTTTGGGCCATACTCTCAGGTTCTAGTAGATGGAAAGATGCAAAACATTACTTGTACAAAGGGATGCACTGTCATGCTACCTGACAGGAACAAAAATTCTACAGTTGACGCATACAACATTTGGGGTGGCAAGGCATCGCAGACTTTTGACATAGACAACTCTGCACCTCAAGACACCTATGATTATAGCAAGATTGCTACACTGGTGTTACTGGTATCATTGGCTGTCATTGGCTATGGATTTGTCAGGCGTTATTGGCGCGGGTTTGCAGCAGCAATAGGTTTTGGAGATAGCAACGAAGGCAAATAGATCATGAAAAGGTTTTGAGTTGAATCAAATTGATATGCATTGAACTAGTGCTAAATTTTTGGAAAAAGTGTTCAAAATCTGGGCACAAATTTGAAGAGAAAAAGGGAATTGAAGGAAGAATTTTGTCAGAAATCGTAACAACAAAAGACTATTTAATAATACAGCGGAAAAAGATTTCCCATGCATTGTAATCAATGCGGATACGTAGGACCTGATAATTACAAATTTTGTTTATCATGTAGAATATTGATGCTGATTGGTAAAGATCTACCAGCGATAATGGTGGAGAAAACTGGAAATATTCAAACTCTTATGTCCGAAGAAAAAATTGCAAAAACTCAGAAAGACATGGTGTCTGTGTTAGCACCAAAACTTCTAGATGTATCCATTCAAACAAAAGATCTCATCGAACTTGCTGTGGACATATGGCGGATGGAGCAAAGATTTAACAAAGTTATGGCTTTCATTCCTAAGGAACAAAAAGTTCTTTTTGAAAATTCTATTCAAAAACTAAAAAAATATTTGAATAAGAATGATGTTGAGATTATTGATCATACTAATCAAACATACAATGAGGGCAGAAACTTGGATATTATTTCAGTGGAAAAAGGTTCTGATACTTCAAAATCAATTATCAAGCAAACAGTAGAACCAACAATCATGTGTAAAAATCAAGTTGTTCACAAAGGTAAAGTAGTAGTTTTAGAAAAGAATAGTGAGAATTTCTCACAGGAACAAAAATGACAAATCAGATTATTACAATTGGTATTGATTTAGGAACTACCAATTCTTCTATTGCAGTAAACATTAAAGGAAATGTAGAAATCATAAAAAAACCAGGAGGAGTGGAATACACTCCATCAGTTTTTGGTTTTGATAAGGCTGGAAATAAGATAATTGGACAAAAAGCGTATGACTATTTGTACAAGTTTGGTTCAAAAGATGAAGATAAAAATTTCAAAGCTGAAATAAAAAGACAGATGGGTACACCTGAAACAGTTTTCTTTGATAGGCCAAAAATAAAAATGACTCCAGAAGAAATTTCGTCTGAAATTCTAAAGAATCTAAAAGAAGATGTTTTAAGAAAATATCCTGATTTTGATACGGTAGCGGCTGTTATCACAGTACCAGCTGCATTTTCAGTTCTGCAATCGGAAGCAACTAAAAGAGCAGGAAATTTGGCAGGATTTAGGTATGTAGTTTTACTACAAGAACCCATCGCAGCAGCAGTATCATACGGTTTTCAAAACGCCGAAAATGAAAATTGGCTAATATATGATTTTGGAGGAGGCACGTTTGACGTTGCTCTCATATCATGCAAGGATGGAATGTTGTCCGTATTGGGTCATAACGGAGATAATTTTCTGGGTGGAAAAAACATAGATTGGGACATAGTTGACACTATTATCATACCTAAAATTTTAGAAAAGTTCAAACTCACAAATTTTACAAGAAATAATGAACAGTATCATAATATTTTTCCAAAGCTGAAATATAGTGCAGAATCAGCAAAAATAGAGTTATCGCAATATGAAAAAACAACTATTGAAATTGAGAATTTAGGTAAGGATGAATCTGGAGAAGAAATATCATTATCTATTACCATCTCAAGACCGGAACTAGAAAAAATAATCAAACCAACAATTGAACGTACCATCGAATTAACAAAGCACACACTAAAAGAATCAGGAGTCAATAGTTCATCAGTAAAAAGAATAATACTTGTTGGTGGGCCTACACAAATGCCCTATCTAAAAGAAAGACTTGCAAATGATCTGGGAATACACGTAGACTCTTCAGTAGATCCATTAACAGTTGTAGCTCGCGGAGCTTGTATATTTGGAATGAGCCAATCAATTCCAAAAGAGTATTTGTCAAGTGAGGTAAAAAATACAAAAGAAGTTAAAAACATCACATTAAACCACATAACATTAACATCTGATACAGAAGAATCAGTAAGTGGAATTATTGAGGAACTTGATGAATCACAACAATATTACATTCAAATTCAATCAGAAAGTGGTACATTTACAGGGCCTAAAACCAAGATCAACAAAGGAAAATTCTATTATACTCTCAACATAGAACCAAACAAACAAAACTTATTCTGGATTTATGTTTATGACCAAGATGGAAATCCTATCAAAATATCATCTGATTCGTTTTCAATAACTCATGGACTTTCAGTTTCTGGAGCACCCATACCGCACTCAATAAGAGTAGTTGTTGCTTCTAGAGATTACACATCTAACCAAATGATGAATACCTGTGAGATTATTTTTGAGAAAGGTTCGATTCTTCCCCTAAAAAAGACCCTAGATATTTACAAAACATTAAGGAAACTCAAAAAAGGAGAAGATGCATCTTTAGATATTGATATTGTGGAAGGAGAATCAACAATTCCAGACAGAAATATCTACTTGTGCAAGTTGGGAATTCAAGGAAAAGAATTACCCTATGACTTACCCGATGGAACACCTGTTGAATTGACTGTAGAGATGAATGAATCCAGAGAACTTGTTGTAAATGCATACGTACCTTTACTCGATATGACACTAAATTCACGTTATACAGAAAAAGATGAAGTTTTAGATACAACATTAATGTCATCTGAATTAGAATTCCAAAGGCAGAGAGTAGAAGCTACTTCGGAAGATTGTTCTGTTGAAGAACGCAAAAGGATTGCAGAAATTATTCAATCAGTCCAGGATGGAATAACTAATGCAAGTTCTGATGAAGATGAAAAACGAAAAGCCAGCAAACAGTTGAAAGATCTGAAAATTTTATTGGACAAAATTGAGGAGGAAAAGGCCATGCCTCAATTGATAAAAGAATACAATTTGAGAGTTACTGATCTTCAAGAAATAATCAGAGAATATGCAGACGAAAAAGAGAAAGCTGACCTAACAAAGCAGCTTGAAAATATACAAGCAATGAGTGAAATAGCGATTAAAGAGGAAAATAAGCTAATTATGATTCGCATAAATCAACAACTAAATGACTTGCGAATTAAAGCAATATACTCAAATCCTAATACATGGCTTCGTGATTTTAAAGAGATTGTAAATAATGGAAATTTTACTAACGACAAAGAAGCGCAATATTATAAAACAAAAGGACTAAGAGCTATTGAAACGGGAGACATCGATGAATTGAAAAGATGTACGATAGAATTGAATCAATTATTGCCTGTTGAAGATCAAAAGAAAATCAACCTCTCAGGCATAACTAGGTGAAAATAAGTGTCTAATTTAATAGGAAATAATGCATATCGCATTCTTGGATTAGATGGTAGTGCAAATCAAAAAGACATCTTAAAAAGATATAAAGAAATTATTAACCGACTGAAAATTGATGATTATCCTAAATACGATTTGGATGTAAATTTATCTGACAAATTTAGAACTGAGGAATCTGTAAATGATGCATTAAAAAAACTTCAGAATGTTAAAAATAATTTAACGGAATATTTTTTCTGGTTTGACATAGCAGATACCATAGATGTGAATGCATTAAATCATTTACAATATAATGATGCTACTTCACATGATAAGGCCATTACAATCTGGAAAAATGCCTCAGAAACTGATAATTCAACAGGATTATTCTATAAAAAGAATCTCACCATACTTTATTGTTTAAGACTGTTAAATGAAGAAAATGATGATTATCTAAAAGAATCTCTTACAAACTGGAGGGAAATTATCAACTCTGATAAATTCTGGGCAACATTTGAAAAAAGATATGTCATGAATAATGACAAGACAATAAATGCAGACTTGATACGTGAGTTTAGAGGCAATGTTGTAAAACATATTTCTGATATTTATCACGACCTATATCAAGAATATAAAAATTCGAAATATGTCAAAGATTTTCAAGATGTATTTGGAACTCTTGGTGAGAAAACAGAAAAGAATTTACTCAAACCGATACATCAATCAATTTATGACATAATTGCAGAGTTGAACAAAATTAGTTTAGAAAAAGATGATGATTCACATGAAGAAGATATGAAAAAAACAGATTATGAGTGTGAGAATTGTGGAAAAATATCATCAAAATTATCCTCTAAAAGTTTTGATTATAAAGATGGAAGTATCCTTTGTGAAGAATGCTATAAAGAGATAGGTAAACAATGGCAAAAACAGATTGACAGTGAAGAAACTGTTGAAGGCAGTAGCAAGAAACTAAGACAGATGAATAAAGTCATTGCAAAATTAAAATCACGATTAGATCAATTACGTGAGATTGGATTGTACGAAGACAGTCAATCCATAGCAGTAAGAGATGACGCTGCACAAGCAATAAGAAATGCTGCAATAATGATACATAATGAAGCCCTTATGAAGAAAAAGTCGCTTGAACTGTTAGAATTGGCAACAGAGATTTCTGGTACTGAAAGTACGAAAGAAAAATGGGAATCTGATTTGAAAATAGTTAGAGAAAATATTACAGAGGATGAAAAATCAGTCTTATCTTTCGATATGGGAGGATTTTTGAGAAAAAAAGATCTAATTGTTAAGAATGATTTTATGGAATATGGCAAAAAAAAGATATACTATAAAGATGTAGATTCATTTTCATATTATTTTAAGGATCCAAATTTTGTTTTTTCAATTTTTTCAACCAAAGATGAGATAACTATCAAATTCACTGATAGAAATTATTGGGTCGAAATAGTTGATCGTGTAGTGCCATTACTCATACCAATTGTAGTTAATAAAACAATAAAACTAATTTTTGAAAAAGATCAGACTATTTCCATAGGAAAAATCCGCTTTGACAAAAGAGGTTATCATCATTCAAAAATTCTTCGAGGGTTCAAGTCTGTTTTATGGGAAGACCGAGTTTATCCTCCTGAATTTACTAATGCGTACGTTGTTCTATATGAGTATAAAGATAACATGAAAAAAACATTTGAGTCGATATCAATGGAAGAACCAAATGCAGGAATCATACCAGAATTAGTAAAGACTTGCTTCTACGAAAACAAGGCTCGTAACCAACAATGAATATCATACTAATATGACAAATTTAACAAAACCCGTACTGTATAATGGATTTAAGATAGGAGAAAACTTGACTGTAAAGAATCGCATAGAAAAAATATTTTTTACAGAAATCTACGAGTTATCTGATAAAAAATATCTGTATCTTTTTGTAAATCTTAATCCAAATGATGTTGTTGATAGAAGTGAAAAATATGATATTCTTAGAATAAAAAATGAAGAAGAATCCTATATTGGAGTTATTGTGGATAGTCATTCCAAGAATCAGGTTTTTGCCATTAGAGAAGACCTCACAGTTTTGAAGGGTTTCGAATGTGTTGCAGGAATGAAGGATTTGAAGAATTTACTTACAAGCGATGTGATAAACCCTCTGAAAAACCCAGAGAAATTTAAAAAATTCAAAGTATCGGTTCCTAATGGAATAATACTATATGGGCCACCTGGATGCGGTAAAACCTTCATCATTAGAAAGCTAGCTGAAGAATTGGGCTACAATTTTTTTGAAGTAAAACATTCAGATCTAGCGACTCCATATATCCATGGTTCAGTAAGTAACATTGGAAAGGTTTTTTCAATCGCAAGGCAGAATGCACCAGCGGTTGTATTTTTTGATGAAATTAGTGGATTAGTTCCTGACAGGAAATATCTTCAAGACTCATCGTCTCATAAAGAAGAAGAAATTGATGAATTTCTTATGCAACTAAACGATGCGGCAGATAATCACATCTTAGTTGTTGGAGCAACAAATTATATCGAAAAAATAGATCCTGCAATTTTAAGACCTGGAAGATTTGATAAAAAAATATACGTTTCCCCACCAGATTTTGAAGCAAGAGTATCTCTCTTCAAAGTAGGACTTGCTAATCGTCCTCATGATAAAAATATGAATTTCGAACACTTGGCTAGTCTTACTACTGGGTTTTCATGTGCTGATGTTATTGATGACCTTGTTGAATCAGCTGCTAGAGTTGCGGCTAATCTTGATAGAGCATTAATTGATCAGAGTCTTTTAGAAGAACAAATTGTTAGAATAATTCATTCCAAGAAAAACATTGGAGATAATGACCACAGTAGGCCTGATTTCATAAAATAATTATTCCAATCTTCTGGATTTCTCTGTATTGTAGAGTCTAGGCTCCTGGTTGTCCACGTTATTCTATTATACGTAGTAATCTGGTTTAGGTGTATCGAGATTCAATCTACGAGTACAAAAAATGCTTGCCAAGTTCATACCCCTATATATCACATCAAGTGATTCCATAAATGACGTCTTGGTAATAATATCTTCAAGATATGCAGGACGGCTGAATGAAATAGATTCCAACGAATCTACTGTTTCAGGATGAATAGTATAATCCATTGGAAATTTTGATAAATGAATTCGTAAATCGGCAAGGAACTCTCTTTTTTCTTCATCCGACAATTTTTTGAATACTTTTGAAAAATCTTCCGCTTCAAAAGATAAATCGGCAGTATACACTATTCGTTTTAATCCTTTTGCCTTCACTACATCCATGGTGTATCCCCATTTAATACGTAGTCGAAAATCTACATTAGGATCATTGATTTGTGAACATGCCCCACCTTCTTCAAGCATCCAGTTTGTAATTTTATTTTTTAACTCATCATTATTATTCATCACTTGTCTCATTTTCATAGATTGTTCCTCTCTATCAAAGTTTTTCACTTCTGGATTGCCTGCAGATATTTTGTAATCCTCGTGTGCACTTCCTTCTCTAATATTAAATACTGTATTCTGTGTTACAAGTACAGCATCAGCTGAAGGTATAACCCCTATTACTTGAAAAGTTAGCCTCCCACCAAAATATGGCACCATTATATTATCTCCTTTCATCAAAGGAACACTTTCTAATGCATCTGTAAGGTATCTTTCATCAGTATGTGACATATCTTCTAATGGAGCGACGACAATTTTTTCAGCAGCTACTACCTTGATCTTTTTGATAGCAACAGTATCATCGATTACAATACCGGCATTATTTCGAACTATACCGTCAACTCTGATAATTCCCTTGCCTTCATCAGAAGGATAGAGTGGTAAACACTTGGCTACAGTCCTTCTTTTTCCATTGATCTCAATAAAATCAATAGTAGAAGCTCCAAGTGTATACGATGACTCAAAATCGACACGTGCCACTCCTCTTCCTACATCACGTGTATATGCTTCTGAAACTTTAAGAGAAATTGTAGGGTTGGCCGTAATTTGAAGGTAAATTTTTAACTTTAAAAATCTGATCTTTAATTTGAAACTTAGTCTATGTTATTATAAAAATTAAGAACTTTTCATGCTTTGCCTAACTTGGCAAGTGCAAGACCCTTATTGTTTAAAGCACTAGTAAGATCAGGTCTGATTCGTAACGCCTTATCATAACACAATATGGCTTCTTCATATCTGTCTAAATTGTAAAGTGCATTTCCCTTCATGTCTAATAACTCCGCAGAATCAGGCTCTATCTGTAATGCTTTATCATAAGATGCAATAGCTTGTTCTGGCATTCCTACTTTCTCACAAATTGTACCTAGCTCAACATATGCGTCCTCAAAATCTGGTCTTAATTTTATTGATGTTCCCAAGTCTAAAATTCCTTCATTAAAATTTCCAATATCTGCCTCACTCCTTCCTTTCAGGTAAAACAAAAATGGACTGTTTGGATTGATTTTCAATCCTTGATTACAATATTCTATTGCTTTTTCATATTGTCCTATCAGTGATACTTGTAATGCAATACTTCTGAGTTTGAACTCTTCTGGATTTTTTATATCCTGATACATTTTATCGTTAGGATTATTTTTAGCAAGTTGATTTATGGAGTCCATCGAAAATTTCATCTTCCTCATAGCTTTTTCTACATCTTCAAATTTCATATCCTTCATCACTTCGGGCGGAATTGTAGGTGGTGTTCTTTCCGATGAGGAGGGAGTATTAGATTCCTTAGGTTTCTTTTTCCAAAAATTTATCAATATTTGAAAATATCTTATCTTGCATAAATCAATTCTGATCTTCCTTGTCTTTCTAAAGTTTTACGACAACAGCATGTTTCTAGGTTCAAAACGGGGGTAAACCATTTTTACTCACTGTCGATATACTCGTTTGGAAAATTAGAATAAAACTAATTTAATCAACCCACTAGGTGTAATACGAAATTAAAATTAAGAAGAAAACAAAATTATTGAATACAATATCTGGTGTTCCTGTTAGATTTTTTTGTCTTTTTTGATGTGAATTGAAACACCACATCTTGCACAACGAACTTTGAGGCTGTCACATATTGAACGATTCAACCTGTCTTGGTCTTCAGATGATACTTGATGCGGATCACACTGTATGGTAATGTCTGTCAATGACACATCTTGCGCAGGACTGTGTACAAAAGTAGGTGTTACACCAACGCCAAAGTTGATTGTCTGAATGTCTTTTTCTTGTGGAAATGATAAAAAGAATGCAAGTTCGACATCAGATAAGGCAAGACTTTTTGAATGTAATTTTTGAGATATGAAAGTATAAGGATCAATTGATTTGACAGAAAACAATTCTGCAAGTTTTTGCTTGAAAGTCTTTTTTCCATGTATGAATTTGATTTTACGAGATGTAATTCTATGAGAAAAACTGTTGAGAAGAACAGTGTTGATCATATCATCTAATGTCTTGGTTGACTGGACAATATCTGCCCTTGATCTTTTCATCTCCAATTTGAAAGCATCTTTTATTTTTTTGACATTGTCATGATGAATCTTGTTTTGTTTCTCGTATTCATTTTCGAATTGTTCATCGTTAAGGTCTTTTTTTAGATTAGCGATACGATTTTCAAAAAGAATTTTCTCTTGATTCACACGGTCTCTTTTTTCTATATCTAACTCTGAGAATTCATGTAGAGTTGTCTCTACTCCAAATATAATAAAACAATTATACAGATTATGTCCATCAAGTTTGCTTTTTGCCCCTGCAAGATCTGCCTTTCTCTTACTTGAAAATATGGCATTTTTCTTTGACATTCTACTCTCAAGTGAGGTCACTTTGCCGTGTATTTCGTTTGAGATTTTTCTAGTCTGGTCCTGAACAAAGCAGGCCATCATACACCTAGATGATTCCTGCCAAAATTTAGAATAGACATCACTTTTTACTATTTTGGCAAGGTCTACAAGGGGAACCATAAAGTGATTTTTTAACGCAAGATATTTTGTAACCATTTGTTCAAAATGTGGCGGGTCTATACGTTCTACTGTAAGGCCATCAATTGTTCCAAAGAGATTCCTATCCTTATCTGTGGTTCTGACTATCAAACGCATTTCAGACTTGTTCCGAAAGACGAAGAATGCAAATTCTGTAGCATACTGGATTATCTTCAGGACTTGATTTTCTTGATCATCTTTGAATCTCTGTTGAGGCTTGAGCTCAAGCCATACAAACTCCTCATGTATTTTTGATGACATTATATTTTAGAAAAATATAAAATTTAAAGCAAGATTTTCCGTTTTTAAACAATTACTATTTGAAAAGACATGTTGAAGATTGTTTTGGCAGTTGTAGCAATTACAATGGTCTCATTTTTCTTTGTTACAGTACATGCAATAGGGTTTGACAACAGCTTGGAACGTCTAGTCATTGAGAAACAAAAGGAGTATCCATCATGGTATGTTGGAAAGGATATTTTGCCGCAGCAAAATTACACATATCATATATGTGATTATTCCATAAAACCTACCCTAAATTATGCAACTTCTTGCTATCAGGTAGAACTTGACTTTATTGGACTCTTGCAAGAACCAACTGGACAGACTTGGATAGTTCAAGCAATTTTTACTCCTGATAATTCTCACAACCAATGGTTTTCCATCTTGCACATATCTTCGGATTTTGCAACAATTACAACTGATGGCACCAGCATGAATTATGCCACATCCCTTTCACATACTATATTTTATCTACAAAAATATGCAAACATGCACAAACCACAATTGCTCAAGATAGGAACATCATGGGGACTGGTAGATGAATATGTATCACCAGTTCCACAGTTCACGGTAAATAGATTTACTACTATACCCATGGGAGATATCACTACATCTGCATACCAAATTGGATTTGAAGTAGTAAAAGACAATACGTTTT
>Ga0307372_10013337_pt1 | contig 10638 bp, 10 predicted proteins | sample OX1MG_FD_202533 | JGI IMG/M metagenome (GOLD analysis project Ga0307372, IMG submission 202533) | Soil microbial communities from Risofladan, Vaasa, Finland - OX-1 | ecosystem: Environmental > Terrestrial > Soil > Coastal area > Acid sulfate soil | place: Finland: Risofladan, Vaasa | collected... | reverse complement strand
ACCGGGTGGTCGGAGTGGTGAGTGAGATGGACGTTGTGCTCAAGCACGGCCTGACGGTCGCCGAGATCATGTCCTCCGAGCCCCGGACCATCGAGGAGGAGCTTCCTCTGAACGAGGCCGCCGAGATCCTCATGGCGCAGCGAATCCGAAGGCTGCCTGTGGTCCGCCACGGCAGGCTGGTCGGGCTCATTTCCCGCACCGACCTGGTCACCTTCTTCGCTCGCCACCAGTGGGTCTGCGGCAAGTGCGGCGGAACTCAGCGGGGGTTGGAGCCACCAGACGTCTGCATCGTCTGCGGGGCGGCGGGCGACGGCATGAGACTGGAGGATGCTCCCGGCGGCATGTGAACCGCGCCAGCCGGGGAACCTTTCAGGCGTCGCGCCGGGTTGGCACTTCGCTGCGCTGGCGCAGCTTGGGAAGGTTGTGGAAGGCGTCGATCCAACGCACCGTTCCGGTGTAGGAGCGCATCACCACCGAGTGCGTCTCAACAGTCTCACCGGCGAACCTGACTCCGCCTAGCATTTCTCCATCCGTGATGCCGGTGGCGGCGAAGAAAATGTTGTCTCCCCCGCAGAGATCTTCAGCTCGGAAAATCTGACTCTCCGAGAATCCCTCGGCGTGGATGAGCTTGCGTTCATCGTCGTCCCGAGGCCAGAGTCGGCACTGCATGTCGCCCTGAATGCAGCGGACGGCACAGGCCGTCAGGACTGCCTCGGTGGCGCCCCCGATTCCCAGTAGCACATCGAGGCCGGTGCGCTCGGGGAGAGCGGCCATGATGCCCGCCGCCACGTCGCCGTCGGTGATCAGCTTTACGCGTGCCCCCGTCGCCCGAATCTCACCGAGAAGCTCCTCGTGGCGTGGTCGATCGAGGACCACAACCGTGAGGTCGTGCACCGGACGCTGCTCCGCCTCGGCGATCCGGCGCAGGTTCTCGCCATGCGAGACGCGGAGGTCGATGACCCCCCGTGCCCGGGGACCGACCACCAGCTTCTCCATGTAGGCGCAGTGGGTCTTGAGCAAGGTGTCGCGCTCGGACAGCGCGACTGTGGCAATCCCTCCGGGCAGCCCGCGGGCCACCAGCCTGGTTCCGTCGATCGGATCCACCGCCACGTCCACCAGAGGAGGACTGCCGTTGCCGATCTGCTCGCCGATGTAGAGCATCGGGGCCTTGTCCTTCTCTCCCTCGCCGATCTTGACCACGCCGGCCATGTCCACGTGGGAGAGGCTCCGGCGCATCGACTCAACCGCAGCCCGATCAGCCGCGATCTTGTCGTTCCGACCCATGAACCGAGCGGCCGCCATGGCGGCGCCCTCGGTCACCCTCACCAGTTCCAAGGCCAGGTTGCGGTCGATCGGTGTGCCGGGGTCTACCTCGTCCAGCTCACTAGCTTCTTCAGTTGAGGACATCGGGGCCAGCATAAGGTCTGCGCCTCGGATATTCAGGCACCACCCGGGCAGCAGTCCGTCCGACCCGTTCGACTCGCGACTAGCCACCACAATGAATCCGATGGCGAACCGAAACTCCTCTGGCGACCCCACGGCCGGCACCACGCCACGGCGCTTTGGCTACGACGAGCCGGGGCGGAGCCTGGTGGTCGAATGGATGGATGGCCGGGGCCAGGCGATCCCCTTCTCCAGGCTGAGGCGCTCGTGCCCGTGCGCCGTGTGCAGCGGTGAGTTGGGTCGGCCGGGTCGCTTCCAGGTGGACCCCCAGCTGCACCGAGGCGAAGACGAACTCGCTGACATTCAGCTGGTGGGCAATTACGGACTCAAGGTGATCTGGGCTGACGGCCATGACACGGGCATCTACCGGTTCGAGCTGCTCAAGGAGTTAGGAGGCGCGGAGGACGCCAGCTAGGAGCTTGGCCGCGGTTCTCCCGCCCTTGACCGGGGCCTAGCCTTCCTGACCCAGAAGGCGCCGGATGGTGGCGGCCACAACTGTCGGCTTGAAGGGCTTGGTGATCACTTCTCGGGCTCCCGCCGCGATGGCCTGATCTCGGCCGCTGGGATCCCGTTGCTCGGGCATGAGGACGATCCCCGAGGGCGGCTCTAGACCCTCATGGATGAGTCGCCGGCAGAGTTCCCGGCCATCCTCCTCCAGACTGATGTCACAGAGGAGCAGGTCTATCCCTCCCCCTCTCACGGCCGCCTCCGCCTCAGCGGCGCTTCTCACCCAGACGAGGTCGTGCCCCTCCATCCTGAGCTTGAATTCGAGGATCCGCCCGATCATGGGCTCGTCCTCGGCAAGAACCAGCCGGGCTGGTTGTTCGGCTCCCACAGGCTCAGTCTAGGCTTCTCGTGCGACGCCACCTTCAGTTCCGGTCACGGCTCGGCGGCGGGGCTGCGACACGGGCTCAGTTCTGTTCTCGCGGGCAAAGAATGGCTCTTCGTGGGCTCGGTCAGGAATTGGGGACGAACGGCTGTCGCGACGACGATCGCCGGTGCCGCTGCACTGGGCTTGATCGCGGCAACCGGCGCGCCCTGGGTTCGGGCCAGCTCCGGACCCCCGAGCCAGTCGCCGGCAACGCTCTCGGCGCTGGTCGCCAAGGCCAAGGCGGATCTGGCCACTCTCGGCGCCGAGGTGCAGACGGCGCGCGAGACGATCGCCAGGGACAAGACCGAGAGCGGCCAGGAGCGCCACCAGTTGACCGCCCTAGTGGCCGAGGAATACACCGGAGCTCCCAACGGGTTGCTCTCCGTTCTGGCCAGCCCTGACTTCAACAGTGCCCTCAACACCCAGATCGCGATGGACCAGCTCACCCAGTCTCAGCGCCAGTTGCTGATTCGCCTGGCCGCCAACGTCCACCAAGAGCAGGCCGCCGAAGTTCAGCTGGCGCAAGAACAGCAGCAAGAAGAGGCGACCGAGTCCCGTCTCAAGGCCGAGGAATTGGTGGCTGAGTTCCAAGTCACCGCAGCCACGGAGCAGCCGATCGTTCAAGGGGGTCCGATAACTCCCTCTGCGCCGGCCCCGACACCCACCGCGGCGACTACCCCTACCCCAAGCGCGCCCTCAACGACTCCCGGGACCCCCGCACCCCCAGCTCAGACTGGAGGTCCGTTCACGGTGAACACCAATCTGACCCTCGCCAGTGGAGTGTCGCTACAACAGATCCAGGCCTTCTTGCAGCGCACGCCACTGGAAGCTGACGCTGGCTACTTCGCCCAAGCCGAGCAGCAGAATGGGGTCAGTGCCATCTACCTGGTCGCGGACGCCGTTTTGGAGACCGGCTGGGGAACGTCGGCCCTCTACACCGAGAAGCACAACCTGTTCGGATTCGAGGCCTACGACGCCAACCCTTACGTGGACGGTGAAAACTTCAGCAGCGACCAGGACTGCATCTCCTACGTGTCCTGGTTCGTCTCCGTCTACTACCTCACACCGCCTGGCTCCCAAGTCGCCAACTACGGTGGCCAAGCCGGGACAGTCCCGACCGGTCAGTACTATCACGGCCCCACGCCGGCGGGGATGAACGTGGACTACGCCAGTGACCAGAACTGGGCCAGCAAGATCGCCCAGATCGGTGCCCTGCTCCAGGGGACCAACTAGACCCGTAGTCGTCCGCCTGGCTAGCCTGACGGCGTGAGCAGCGGCAGTTCGGCGCGAAACTCAGATAGCTCGGACACCCGAGACCGGCCGCTCAAGGAATACTTCTGTCTCGCTGACGGTCGCACCGCAGCCCTCCTCAACTCCCAAGCTGGCTGCGACTTCCTGTGCTGGCCCACCTTCGACAGCCCGCTCCGTTTGGCGGCGCTCCTCGATCGGCGTCGAGGAGGATCGGTGGCGGTCACCCCGACCGGCGGTCCCATCACCACGGCCACGTGGCGAGGAGGGTCGAGGGCGGCCCGTTACACGCGGCCCGATGGAGTGCGCATCGACGTCGGGCTCGTCGCGGACGGAGCCGAGGGCAGCGCTCTGGTCTGGCTGGTAGATGGACCCGGCTCTGGCTCGCTGCTCATATCGCCCACCAATCCCGAGGCCGGCCGAGGCTCCGGTTGGCAGGAGACTCCCGGCGGAGCAAGCCTGGGACCGGCACTTCTGGAGGACGGTCCCGGGGGCCCCTTGACCCTGTTGGTCAGCGCGTCGACGGTCGCATCGGACGCCGGACTGCTCTTGGAGATGGGGCCCGACGGGATCGTGGTATGGGTGGGCGCCTCCCTCGGTGAGGGCCGGCTGCCGCCACTACTTAGCCTGGCCTCGCACTCGCCTACCGAAGCGGCGCGCCAGACACGGCGCCAAGTTGCCGGGATCGTAGCCCAAGACCAGGAGTGGCTGGATAATTTGCATCGGGAACCGGCCCTGCAGGGCCTGCGAGACGCCGCTCCTGACTGGGCCTTCGCCGCGGTCGATCGTTCACTACTGACGCTCCGGGGGCTACAGGACCAGAACTCCGGGCTGCTGGTGGCTTCGCCCACAACATCTATTCCCCAATGGCCGGCCAGTGAGAGGGCCTGGGACTACAGGTATGCCTGGTTGCGCGACTGCGCGGATGCAGGGATCGCCCTGGCTCACGCTGGTGCCTTTGCTGAGGCCGACGAAGTGGCGCGGGGCCTGGCACGGCTTCTCAAGGGCGAGCCGGGGACAGCCAACCCGGTGCACCGTCTATCTGGTGGCGCGCTACCACCTGAGCACTTCGTGAGGCAGTTGGCCGGATATGCCGGAGCCCCGGTCCGGATTGGCAACGGGGCGGCTCAACAGGTTCAACTCGACACCCTGGGCGAGGTCGCCCGCCTTGCTGGTGAATTGGAGCGAGGGCACGGCTGTCCTCCCGAACTCCTGATGGCAATACCTGCCATCGCCGATGCCGCCAGAGTCAGATGGCGTCTTCCTGATCATGGAATCTGGGAGGTCAGAGGTGCACCTCAGGACTACGTGCACAGCAAGCTGATGGCCTGGACAGCTCTCAGAACTGCGACCGAACTCGCCGAAAAGGGACGGATCGAGGGCACTCACGCACTCTGGGCAGAGGAGGCGGCCACGATCGAGACAGAAATTGCCCGCCGGGGTAGAGGCCCAACCGGAAGTCTCTTGATGGCCTTCCAGGAGCAGGGCATGGATTCTGCCCTGCTGGCGGTCTACCTGGTGTCCTTCATTACCATGGCCGACCCCGACGCCTCGGTGACCCTCGACGCCGTAGCCGCAGAATTGGGACGGGGTCCACTCATGGCTCGGCACCAACCGGAGCGAGACGGTACTGCCGCACCCAGCTTTCCCTTCATCTTTCCCGGGTTGTGGGCGGTGAGCGCAGAGGCCCTGCTGGGCCGAAGGGAAGTAGCCGAGGCGCGGCTACGAGCAATCTGCAGGCTCAGCGGGCCGTCTGGGCAACTCTCTGAGGTCGCCGATCCTGAGAGTGGCGCCCTCTGGGGCAACTTCCCCCAGGTGCAGAGTCATGCGGCATTGATCGACAGCGCCCTGGCGATCTGGGGGTCAACCCGCAGAGGTCTGCGATGACCGTCCATATACTGGGCCACGGAGGCGCCGGGACTGCTTGGAGCATCTCGCCCCGTTCGTCTAGTGGCCAAGGACACCGCCCTCTCAAGGCGGAGATCAGCGGTTCGAATCCGCTACGGGGTACCCCACCAGCCGCCTGCGCGACTGAGGAGAGAGAATGACCAGCCAGCAAGAACCGCCGCAGAGCCCGCCCCGTCCCCTCACCAGCCTCCCGGTGGCGCCCCACGGCCATCAGATCCAGGCCGCTCACAGAACCGTGCTCCCTGACGAAGATCCCGCGGCCGTGAAACAGCTGGCGGAGATCCTGGCTCCTGACGGGGGTGCCCCGGGGGCAACGCGCTCCGATCTGCTTCGCCAGGTCTGCTCCAACTCCCCGGGCTTCCTCGACGGATGGGCTCGCCTGGCCCAGGCGACCTACTCGGGAGCCGATCCCGTCGGTGCCTACGCCTTTGCCCGGGTTGGCTATCATCGAGGGCTTGACCGCCTGCGCCGTCACGGCTGGGGCGGAAGCGGCCAGGTCCAGTGGGCCGAACCCACCAACCGTGGGTTCCTGCGAAGCCTCTACATGCTGATGCTGTCCGCCGCTGCCATCGGCGAGGAGGAGGAGGCATCCCGTTGTCGGCAGTTCCTGCTCGACTTGGATCCGGAGGACGGCCTGGGGGTCGCCCGCCTGGCGCCCCTGAGCACCGGCCAGGTCGTCGGGCTCGGCCGGCTTCCCTAGGAGGTGGTCGGGGGGTCCTCCCCAGCCGGTGGCTCCAGCTTGCCGCCCTTAGGCACCGGGCCCTTGAAGCCGGCCGCGGTGCGGTGTCCCCCACCGCCGTAGCGGGCAGCGATCAGGCTGACGTCGACTCCGCCAGGTGTCGATCGCAGCGACCAGCGCGCCGCGTCGCCGCTGCCCTGCCACCAGACTCCGGCAAACGGATGGCCAGCCGCGAGCACGTCGCCGATTTCGCTCTGTAGCACGGCGCTGTTTACGGTTGGTACCACAGTGCCGAGGATTTCCACTGGGGTGGCGTGCGCGGCTACTCGCTCCACCATTCGACGTTGGTAGCGGAGGAGGGCGCGGCCTTCGACGCGCAGCTGCTCCACATCGATGGAGTCCCATGTTTTGAAGTCGAAATCGTGTGCACGCAGGGCGGCCGAAACCTCTTCGCTCTCGGGCAGCGCGTGGCGCCATAGATCGCGGTCTTGGATGTAGCGAAGGAGCGCCGGGACAGGCTCTTCGTGCAGATACTGCCAGGCCATCACAGCGCCGCTGCGATCCATATCGAACACGCAATAGGGCAGATCCGCGAGCTCGCTGGCGGCGGAGCGGTGGTGATCGAGCACCACCAAGCTCGCCGATGTCTCGGCAAGCCGTTCAGTGGTTCCCCGGTCGTAGGCAAAGTCGGCCATCAGCACATGGCGGCCCTTGGTCTTGGGAGGAGGGTCGCCGTGGTTGACCGGCACGTAGTCGGCACCTTCGCCGTACCGTTTCCAGGCCGCAAAAGCGGCACCGAATCCGTCAGGACAGTCCCCGTGATACACGACCAAGGGTCGAGTAGTATCCGCGGCTCCCAGAGCAGGTCCGCTCCGGTCAGGCACGGGCAAGAGCAACGAGGTCCCCCTCTCTTGATTGGCCATCAGTTATTGGACGTAGATGAATCCCATCACGCCGCTAGTGTTGGGGACATAACGCTGATCCTCATCGTAGGGGCTGACGTAGTTGGCTTCATCCACGATGAATGCCGATCCATCCACGCCGACCACCCAGGCCACGTGTCCGAGCGAGCTGTAGGCTCCACCGCCCCGCCAGACCACGATCGAGTGCACCTGGGGGGTCATACCGATGGGGTAGGTTGCCGGCGAATTGGCATCGCCGGCGATCCACCCGTTGGCGTTGGCCGACCAGTCGATGGCGGCCTCTGACGCCGCGAACCAGGTGCACTGCCCCTGGGGATAGTCATCTGGGTAAGGACCAAGGTCCGGATACCCTGAGTAGACGGTGAGAACTCGTCCACCTTCGCCCAGTGAACCTCCGCCCTGGGAGGCGGAATCCTCCTCTTCCAGGATCTGAATCTGAGTCGAGATGTCTTGAATCTGGGTGGAGATCTGGGCCGCCTGGCCGGTCAGGCTGCCCTGTTCGGCGGAGAAGGAGTTTTCCGCTGCCTGCAGCTGATTATCCTGGCTCTGCAGACCGGCGACCAGAGCCGCCACCTGTTGTTCCTGGACCTGTTGCTGCGCCTGCAGGATCTTCAGGGCGTTGGCATCTGCGATTAGCTGCTTCGTCAGCGAATCGAACTGCTGCCGCACCGTCTGAAGGTCCACGGTGTCGTCCACAAGCTTGGAGATACTGGAGCTGTTGGCGATCGCCGCGGCGAAGGAATCGCTGGAGTTCCTTTGATAGAGGACAGTGACCAACTCCGCCAACTGGGTTCGGTCCTTGGCCATTTGGGCTTGGGTGGCTGCCAGTTGGTTGTTGGTGGCGTTGAGCTGAGCCGTGTCGGTACTCAACTGGGTTTGATCCTCTGCCAGCTTCTGCTGAATCGCGGTGATCTGCGTCTCGGTACTCGCGGCCTGCTGCCCCGCTGAGGCGGCTTCGCCTTCCAGCGCCGCCAGCTGACCCAGAAGAGCCGACTGCTGCTGCTGAAGGCTCGCGATCTGCGATTGATAGCTAGCCGAAGCGGGGGCCGTGGACAGCAAGGAGGCTGCCACGACGAGGATTCCGAACACGCCCAACTGGGCGGCGGCGCGTAGTGCTCGCGAAATTCGGACTTGAGACATAGGGAAGGACGTGAGATGTGAGTGTCTCGGCCTTTGACTCTAACAGTGATCACGTCTGCCTGCAACTTCGGTGACAAAGGCGCACGGGCTGAGAGCATGCCTGAGCCGGCCCCTGGAATCGCGCCAGCGACCAGCCTTTTTAGAGTCCCCTCAGAGGGCGTCTGCTTAGCGGCCCTGTCTAGCCTATTTGTCCTGGAGCGGGAGGCCTCTGGCCCATCGATGCAGCCATCGGCACGTGGTCAGAGGCAGGTGTTGGATTGGCCAGGACCCGTGCCCGCGTATACAAGTACAGCGCCGACAAGGCTCCGACCACGACGACGGCAAGGACTGGAGGCACGTAGCCGAAGGCACCCACAAAGACGGCGCCGATGCCGATCGAGACTGTCTGGAAGGCGCCGAAGAGGACGCCAAAGGCCGCATCCACGCGTCCCTGGAGGCGCAGTGGAGTTCTTCTCTGGATGAGGGTGTTGGCTCCCACCAACGCCCAGGGCAGACCAAACCCAAAGATGACCATACCGGCCCCGACAAGCAGGCCCGGCAGGACGCCAGACAGGATGGCTGGGCTCACCAGGGCGAGAGATCCCAGGGCCATGCCTACGACACCTAGCGAAGTGAGCCGTATCTCGCCAAACCGCTTCATGGTCCGGGCAGCCGTCAGGCCGCCTGCCACGGCCCCGATGCCCTGGATCGAGATCATGACGCCGACAAAGGAAGCGGGCCGGTGGAGGCCGTCGGTCACCACCGCGAAGCAAGCGGTCTCCAGGAAGCCCAGCACGGCGAGCACCAGGACCAGGGCATAAAGGATCTGGCGCAGTTCCATTGTGGTCCAGATGTGGTGGAACCCGGCCACCGTCTCGGCGAGCCAATGTCCCTGGCTTGGCTCGGGCTTCACCTCGTGCACCCGAATCAACCAGACCAGGAGAGCGGCGGCCACGAAGGTGGCTGCGTCAAGCACCACCACGGGGGACGCTCCGAACGCTGCGAACAGGCCGGCACCGGTTAGGGGGGTAACCAGCCGCATGCCCTCTGCCATGGTCTGCCTAAAGCCGTTCGCATGTCCCAGTTCATCGTCGGGCACGACGGTGACAACCAGAGCCGTCCCGGCGGCACTGGTCACGGTTCCCACCGCCCCGTAGACGACCATCACTAGCCAGATAATCCAGACGTCAGCGGTCCCCCGGACCAGCAATAGAGGCATCACCGTGGCGGCCCCGACCAAGTTGAAAACGATCAGCACGGACCGCCGCTGGAACCGGTCGGCGATGACTCCCGCGATTGGGGAGAAGATGACCTCGGGGAGCACCAAAAAAAAGAAAGTCAGTCCCGCCTCGGCATTACTTCCCGTGAGCACTCGGACCCAGATCCCCGCGGCCAGCCAGAGCACACGGTCACCGAAGGTCGACACCACGTATCCGGCTAGGTAGAGACGGGCATTGCGATTGGCCCAGAGTTGCCTCACTTCAGCGGACCGGGGCCACCTGCGTTGTCCGGACTCCGTCCGCGGATGGACGAAGGTGCCGAGGGTAGTCGAATCGGGTATTGGAAAAACAGCACTTCCACAGGGAGTGACCCCTTGGGGCGGAGTTCAGGTCGGGCCAGACGATCCTGGAACTGCATCAGCAGATTGAAGACCTGCTCCGAGACCGCCTGGACCTCTTCTCTAGTCGCATAGAGGATGAACTCGCTCTCCTCGGCGACGTCCTGCCACTCTTGGGGATAGGTCGTACGCGTCTCCTCCCAGGTCTGTAGGCGCTGGAAGTAACGTTCTCGAAAGAGTCTCCGGAGTACGGCTAGGGCAGAATCCGTTTCACCGTCGGCATCCCGCGCAGAGGCCGTCATTCCGATCGAGCTCATCTTCCAGGGCCGATTTCTCCCTGGTCCAGCCCCCGCCTCCTCCACGAACCCATACCGGGCCAGCTGGCGCAGGTGGAAAGAGCATGTGGTGGGGGACTCTCCGAGCCGCTCCGAAGCCTCGGTTGCAGTAAGGGGACCCTCCAGGGACAGGAGCTCAATGAGGGCCAAACGCACGGGGTGGGAGAGGGCTCGCATGGTCTGGGCGTCGGTGATCCGTCGCAGGGAGGACTTGGGATCAATCTCCGGCGAGCTCATGCCATAACAGTACCCTCTCGAGAGTTGACTGTCAATATGGATCTATCGAGAGGGAATTAGCATTCATGCGAGCGCTAATTGCACATTCACTCTCCCGATCGGCCCGCCATGTGGCAGATCGATGGGGTTGCGCCGGAGGTCAGCATAGGCATCGCTTGCGGCACGGTGAACTCGGACCTCTTTGAGGTACTCAAAGAGGCAGACGCAGCCATGTACGTGGCCAAGCGACGTGGCGGACATGCCTACGCCCTGGCCGAGTCCGCTTTGGCGCGGGCAACTGTCGCCTAGGTCGGAGAGGAGCGCGCTTAGCTAGGGCT
>Ga0307372_10013336_pt1 | contig 10638 bp, 7 predicted proteins | sample OX1MG_FD_202533 | JGI IMG/M metagenome (GOLD analysis project Ga0307372, IMG submission 202533) | Soil microbial communities from Risofladan, Vaasa, Finland - OX-1 | ecosystem: Environmental > Terrestrial > Soil > Coastal area > Acid sulfate soil | place: Finland: Risofladan, Vaasa | collected... | reverse complement strand
CCGGTACGAGGCGCTGCCAGGGACGCGTCGAAGGCAACGTCGGCTCCGGGCGGCGCCGGCCCCCGGTGTCGCGGCCGCCGTGGCGCGGGTGACACTGGACGTCGACGCGATGCTCGTGAGCGCCCGCCGCGAGAAGGAACGGCCGTGACCGTGACGCGGCAGGGCATCGGGTTCCACCGCAGCGGGGAACCCTGGAAAGGAGCCGCTCGGCCCTGGCCGGTCCCCTGCGGCCGGTCACCGCGGGCACTCCCACCGCCGCCCTTCAGTTGGCTCCCGCGAGCCGGCCGCGCTGTGACGGCGGCGGGCGATGCGGCTCGAGCTCGGCGACGACGGCGGAGCGCCGCGTTCGGTGGGGAGACGGGGCCGCCGGAGGGCGTTCGGGGCGGCGCTAGAATCCCCAGCGTGCTCTACCTCGGGCGGCGCCGACGCCGGACGTGGGACACGACCGTGTTCACCCCGGCCCGGGAGATCTTCGTCGTCGCCGAGCAGGTGACGGCCCTGCCGCCGTTCAGCTTCCGCCAGGTCGACGACCGGACCGCCGAGGTGACCCAGACCCTCGCCAACGGGTTCTTCGGCGGCTGGCGCCGGGTGGCGGCGCCCCGGAACCGGATCGGCATCCACTGCGAGGCCGGCCCGGTCGGCACCCGGCTGACGGTGACCGCCGTCGGCGACCGCGCCGCCAGCCGGCGGGCGACCAACCTGGTCCGCATCGTCGCGGCCGGCGAGCGCGATCCCCGCACCATCTACCGGTTCCGGGCGATACCGGTCGGCCCCTGCACCCTGGTGCAGAGCTGGGCCGGCACCGGCTATCCGATCTTCCTCGCCCCGGACCTCGCCGCCGCGCGCGGCGCCGCGGTGCGCCCGGCCCGCCCGCTCTGGGCGCTCGAGCAGCGCGGCCACTGGGTCCACGTGCGGGTGGGCGGCCCCGCGCCCGCAGCCGATGCCGGCCCATCGGGAGTGGATCCGGCCGTGGCAGCCGAGACGCCCGGGGATGGTCTCGCGACCGTCGGCTGGGTCGAGGCCGACCAGCTGGTCCCGGCGACCGACCTCACCGGCTCGGACGGCGTCTCGGTGTCGCCGATGGGTGCCGACGGCGTCGGCGCGGCCGCGCCCCCGGTGCCGGCCGCTGGCGCGCCGACGGGCTGACGGTGCCGGAACCGGCGGAGTGGGGGACGGTCTGCCCCCCCCTTCTGGCGGGCGGCCCGGAGGCGCCCGTGCTCCGGACCCGGCTCATCCTCGATCGGGCCGGCTCGGCCCGCCAGCTGCGCGGAGTCCTCGACCTGGCGGTGCGGATCGCCACTCCCGCTGCGGTCGCCGATCGGCTCCCGGCCCGCGTCGCGAGGGCGCTCCCCCGGGATCTCCGCCAGCCGACGATCTGGATCGGCGCGGCCGACCACGCCCGGCCGCGGGTGGGCCGAGACGGGGGCGCACCCTGGCCCCGGGGCACCCGGGCGTGGGCGATCGGAACCATCGGCGCGGCGCCCCTGTGGCGAGTGGTCGGCGAGGCCCCCGCCCTCACCCGGCTCCTCCGATGGCTGGCTGCCGACCCGCTCGGGCGGCACCGCCGGGTGACCGCGGTCGCCGTGGCGGGCGGACGGGTGTGGACGTGGACGCCCGACGACCAGGGGACCACGGGCTGGCGGGTCGCCCCCGCCGCCGCGGCGCCGCCGCCCCGCGCCCGCGACGCGGTCCGCGGCCTGCACCGCCTGCTGGCCAGCCGCGGGGCGCCCCCCCCCCGGGTGGTCCTGCCCGACGGGCTGCCGGCGACCGTGGTGGCCGCCGCGACCAACCTGGTCGCCCGGCTGGCGCTGGCCAGCGACCGCTTCCGCTCCGGCCCGATCGGGCTCAGCCCGCGCGAGCCCGCCGCGCGGGCGGCGGAGCTGGTCCTCGTGGCGGGCGGCTCCGGGCCGGCCCGGCTGCGGCTGGGAAGCCGCGGCGAGGCGGTCCTGAGCGGTGGCCGCGATCCGGCGCAGCTCCTCCAGCGGCTGGCGCGCGTCGACCCGTTCGCGGTCGAGGACCCCCTGGAGTGGCTCGGCGACCGGGTCCGCTGGCCAGGGGCCGCGACCCGGCCGCAGCGGCCGCGCCGCCCGCCGACAGCCGAGCGCGTCAGGGTGAGCGGGCCCTGGGAGGGGGATGTGATCCTCCGCGCCGCCGCGGCCCTGCGCGGTCGTCCCGGCTCCGTCCGGCCGCTCGCGGTCGACTGCTGTGCCTCGGAGGACCCAGGCGGGCGCGGGCGGCTCGCCGCCGCCGTGGCCGGCGCGCTCGCCATCCCCTCTCACCGGGTCCGCCCCCTTCCCGCCTACCACCAGGCCGCGGTCTGGCTCCAGGGCGAGGCCGCCACCGCGCTGGTCGGGAGCGGAGCCACGACGCTCCACCTCGGGGTGCCGCGCGGCGCCCCCGAGCGCCCGGCCTCCTGGGCCATCACCGCGCTGGGCGGCCTGGAGCGGCTCGCCGCCACGCTCGGGCTGGCGGAGGAGTCGGTGACGGTGGCGGTGGCCCGCGCCGCCACCGCGTCGGCGCCGACCTTCCGCCTCACCGCGGCGACCCCGGCCGGCCCGCGACGCCTGACGTTCCGGCCGCTCACCGTCCCCGGCGGCGCGTGGCCGGGCGACCGCTCCGAGACCAGCGGGCTTCGCCTCCACCTCCCCGGCGGCGGTGTCCGCGAGGTGCCGGTGGAGTCCGACCACGCCGCCTGCGTGCGGCTCTACGAGGCGGAGGTCCTGCCCCTCGCGCTGGAGCGCGCCCGCGGCGGCCGGACGGTGCGGGTGGAGCTGACGGTCACCACCAGCGAGCCCGACGGCGAGGACGGCCTGGGCCAGTTCTCTCCCCTGGAGGAGCTCCACGAGGAGCTGTACTTCCGGACCCACGCCGCGGCGCGGGCGGTGCGGGCCCGCCTGGTCCTGGTGCCGGAGGTCCTGGCCGCCCCGGGGGACGGGGTCGCCATCACGGCGCGGATGGTGGACCTCGGCGGCGCCGGTCAGGCGGTCCTGGAGCCGGAGCCGACGCTCCTCGGGCTGCGCTGCCCGGCGGCTGGACGGAGCGGCCTCGAGCTCGAGGTCGGCTGGGGGCGGGGCGGCCGTCCCGACCGGCGGCCCCGGCCCGGCGATGCCGTGCGGCCGACGGGCCGGAGCGGACGGTGGTGGTGGTGGTGGAGCGCCCGGGCGGGCGGGCGGGCCCCCGGCCCGGGGGCGGGGCGGGGCGACCCTGCCCGCCTGCCGGTCCCGGAGCTCGTCCCCGCTGCCGCGCTGCGGCTGCGGGGGCAAGAGGGCTGCACCGGCTGGATCGCCGGCCGCTCGACGCTCGGCCGCCCGATCGCGGCGGTGGCGGCCCTGCCGTGGCCCGGGAGGGTGGGGTCGGTCGCCAAGGCGGCACTCCTCTGCCCCACCGTCCTCCTCGTCGGCGGCCATCATGCCAACGAGGTGAGCTCGACCGGCGCGCACCTCGCCCTGATCGAGGCCCTCCACGCGGGGTGGCGGCCGGACGCGGTCCTCGTCTGTGTACCCCTGGAGAACCCCGACGGCGCCGTCGTCCACCGTCAGCTCGCCCTCGCTCACCCGACCTGGAAGCTTCACGCCGCCCGCTTCAACGGGGTGGGCGAGGAGTTCGGCGGCCAGCCCCGCCCCCTGCGGAGCCCGTTCGGGGAGGCTCGGCCGCGGGCTCGACTGCTGGCCGCGATCGGCGCCGACTGTCTCGTCGACGACCACGGGGTCCCCGACCACGTCTGGGCCCAGCCCCTGTGCGGACGGAGCTCTCCGCCCTATTTCCCGATCGCCTACACCCTGCCCCCCGGGCTCCTCTACGTGATCGGAGAGACGGGGGCCGACGGCTCCGCGCCGACCGGGTGGACCGCCGCCGTCCACGCCGCCATCGCCGCCAGCTTCCTCGCCGATCCGGAGCTGGTGCGGCGCCACCGTGCGCTCTGGCAGGCGTACCGGCGCTACGGCTCCGACCTGGACCCCAGGGCCTTCCCCTCCCGCGAGGTGGACGGCCTCCCCCTGCAGGCGCGCCGGGTCGCCACCGGCGACCGCCGCCGGGTCGCCGATCGCTTCCCGATCGCCCTGGACCTGGTCACCGAGGTCGCCGACGAGACCAGTCGGGGCGAGGACCTCGCCCTGGCGGTCCGAGCCCACCTCCGGGCCGACCGCGCCATCCTCGCCGAGGTCGCCCGCGCCGCCGCCCCGGCGGCCTGGGTGGGCGCCCCCGCCGGCTGGCGACTCCGCCGGGACGCGGCCTGCGTCCCCGCCGCCCCGCCCGCTCCGGCCGAGTCCGGAGCGGGCGGCCGGGCCCAGCTCAGCCGGAGACGGTCCAGCTCTCCGGGGTGAGCTTGAGGATCGGGTCCTGGGGCACGACGCCGCCCACGGACCTGCGGTACATGGTGATCTGGTAGACCTGGTTGGCGGTGAAGATCACCGGCAGCTGCTTGGCGAGGTAGTTCTCGTAGGTCCAGAGGCGCACCAGCCCGGGCCTGGTCTGCGAGGCGACGATGTTGGCGTCGTTGACGCGGCTGCGGTACCCCCCGTTGTTGGAGACGGCGCCGCTCTTGAAGAGCTGCTCGCCGGAGGGGTAGGGGTCGACCCCGAACAGCCAGCCGCCGCCCCACATCGCGATCTGCCACTGGCAGCCGGTGTGCTTGGCGGTGTTGCAGCCGAAGGCGGTGGCGATGATGGTGTCGAAGGGGGCCGAGGAGAGGGTCAGCTGGATGCCCGCCTCCGAGGCCGCGGACCGCAGCGCCGCCATCTCCTGGCTCAGCTGGAGGCTGCCGCTGGCGTACTGGAGGGTGAAGGTGAGCCCCTGGCCGTGGGTGATCCCCGCCCCGCAGTGGCCGCGGCCGCCGCCCGGGCTGGCGCAGGTGCTGGTGCCCCCCGGCCTGACCGTCCAGCCGTTGTCGCGCAGCAGGCTCTTGGCCCGGCTGACGCTGAACGGGTAGGGATTGTCCTGCTCCTGGGGCGAGGCGAAGGCGTTGGCCGGCTTGATCGGAACCGGCCCGTAGGTCGCGACCGCGTGGCCGCGGAAGATGTCCTTGATGTAGGCGGGCTGGTCGATGAGGCTCTGCAGCGCCTGCCGGACGTAGAGCTGCTGCACGATCGGCCCATCGGTGGGGTTGTTGTAGTTGAGGGGGATGTAGTTGATCCCGAAGGTCTGCCAGTCGGCCAGCCCGTACCCGTGACCGGTGAGGTAGCCGCGCTGGTTGAGGTCCTCGAAGGGGAGGTAGCCGACGTCGACGCTGCCGGCCCGCAGCGAGTCGAACTCCGCCGTGTTGCTGGTGAACGGCACCTCCACGAACTTGGTCACCGCCCCGCTCATCGGGCCCGAGTAGGTGCGGTTGAGCGAGAACGCCGCGTATCCGGTGGAGGGGGTGTAGCCAGACAGCGCCCACGCCCCGTCCACCGTCTTCCAGAGTGCGTTGGTGCCGTAGGTGGCGAGGGTCTTGGCCTGGCTGTTGAGGTAGGTGTAGACCGCCTCCGCCCCCTTGCTGGTGAGGTCGTGGCTGCCGACCGAGCAGCTGGCGCAGGTCTTGTCCCAGGCGTGCTGGGGGATGGGGATGATCTGGCTGAGCTCGTCGTAGAAGAGCCAGTCGGTGTTGTAGGCGCGGTTGAAGGTGACGGTGAAGGTGCTGGCGCTGTTGTAGCGCACCGACTTGATGATGTCGGGCCAGGCGCCGGGCACGTAGGACCCGTAGTTGGTCTTCTCGGCGCGGAGCAGGTTGATCCAGAACTGGACGTCGCGGGTGGTGACCGGCCTGCCGTCCGACCAGCGCCAGTGGCCGAGGGTGACCGCGGCGACGGTGTCGCCGGCTCCGTTGGTGCTGAAGCGCGGCCGGCTGCCGAGGCTGAGGGTGGGGTTGTAGGTGAGGACGCCGCTCTTGCCGAACCAGAACAGCGGTCGGTAGCTGAGGTACTCGAACTGCTCCACGTTGGCGGTGGAGAAGTTGCTTCCCGGGACCAGCGGGAAGATGTAGTTGGGGGTCACCCCGGGCGCCAGCGCGAGGGTCACGGTGTGCCCCCCGGCCGCGCTGGCGCGCCACTGCTGTGCGGCCGCGGGGCTGGCCAGCGCCGTCCCCACCAGGGCCAGCCCGACGACCGCGGCCTTCCACGGCCCGAAAGTCCCGACCGTGCGGTTCATGTCCGGATCCCTCCCGCTCTCACCCTCGACTGAAGGCCGCCCAATGCTAGCACCGGAGTGCCCGGCGGGAAGGCCCGGCATGGGGCTTCCGTCAGGGGCCGCCCCGTATACTGATCATGCAGTCAGTCTGCCGAGGGAGGTCGCGTCCGGTGCTCGGTGCGCGCAGCATGGACCTCAACAGCGACACCGGGGAGTCCTTCGGACCCTACCAGCTCGGGGAGACCGCGACCCTGCTGCCGGTGGTCACCTCCGCCAACGTCGCCTGCGGCTTCCATGCCGGCGACCCCCGCACGATGGCCGCGACGGTCGCCCTCGCCCGGCGCCACCGCGTCGGCGTGGGCGCCCACGTCGGCTATCCCGACCTGGTCGGGTTCGGGCGGCGGGCGATCGCCGCCAGCTCCGAGGAGATCGCCACCGACGTGCTGTACCAGATCGGGGCGCTCTTCGCCTTCACCCAGGCGGAGGGGGTGCCGCTCCGCCACGTCAAGGGGCATGGCGCCCTCTACAACCAGGCCGTCCGGGACGAGCGGGTGGCGGCCGCCCTGGTGCTCGGGGTGGCGCGATTCCGGCAGCCGCTGGCGCTGGTGGCACCGGCGGGGAGCGCGATGGCCGCCGCCGCGGAGGCGCACGGCCTCCCCCTGGTGTGGGAGGCCTTCTGCGACCGCGCCTACCGCCCCGACGGCACCCTGGTCCCGCGGACCGAGCCGGACAGCGTCCTGACGGATCCGGGGCTGGTGGCGGCGCGAGCGGTGCGGCTGGCCCGGTCCCAGGAGGTGGTGGCCGCCGATGGCACGGTGATCACCGTCCCCTGCGCCACGCTCTGCATCCACGGGGACACCGCGGGGGCGACCAAGGTGGCGGCGCGGGTGCGGGCCGAGCTGGAGGCGGCCGGAATCGCGCTGCGCCCGATGGCATCGCCGGCCCCGCCGCCGGGCGGCTGACCGGAGCTGCGGGCAGGGTGGGGGGACGGACCCGTTTGCCCCGGGTCACCTGGGTCGGGGACAGCGCCATCGAGGTCGCGGTCGGCCCGGGCCGACCCGACCTGGCGGCGGTTGCCCGGGCCCAGCTGGTGGGCGGCGCGCTCCTCGCCGCCGCCATCCCGGAGGTGGTGGACGTGGTCCCCGGCCTCCGCACCGTCCTGGTCACGCTCGACCGGTCGCGCCCCCCCCAGCACCCTGGGCGGCTGCGGGAGCGGGTCCGGCTGGAGGCCGTCCGGGCGCTGGCGGTGCGGCCCCGGCCGGGCCGGGCCGGGCCGGAACGCCTGGTCACGGTGCCGGTGCGCTACGGGGGCGACGACGGCCCCGACCTCGCCGCCGTCGCGGAGGAGACGGGCCTTCCCGCCGCTGCGGTCGTGGCATCGCACGCGGGGCGTCCCTACACCGTGCTCGCCCTCGGCTTCCGCCCGGGGTTCGCGTTCCTCGGCTTCGTCGACCCCCGGCTCACGGTCGCCCGCCGGTCGGCGCCCCGGCTGGCCGTGCCGGCCGGCTCGGTGGGGCTCGCCGGCCGCCAGACCGGCATCTACCCCGGCGAGGCTCCCGGGGGCTGGCGGCTCATCGGGCGCACCGCGATCCGACTCTTCGACCCGGCCGCCGCCTCCGCCGAGACGGCGTGCCTCCTGCGCCCGGGGGACCGGGTCCTCTTCGTCGCCGACCGCCTGGGCCAGGTCGTGCCCCCGGACCGGACCGGCCGTTGACCGCCCTGGTGGTGGTGCGCCCGGGGTTCCAGGACCTGCTCGTCGATGGCAGCCCGCGGCGCGCGCTTCGGTTCGGCCTGGTCGAGGGCGGCCCGCTCGACCCACCCGCGCTCGGGCTCGCCAATCGACTGGTCGGCAACCCGCAGGCGGCCTGCGGGGTGGAGTGCGTCGGCCGGGGGCCGGTGCTTCGCGCGGTCGGCGGACCGGTCCGGGTGGCGCTCGCCGGACCCCTCCGGCTCGCGGTCGACGGCCGCGACCAGCTCGATCGCCGGTCCATCGTCGTGCCCGAGGCCGCCACCTGCAGCGTCGCCGCAGCCCCGCCGGGGCTGCGCGCCTGGCTGGCGGTCGCGGGCGGCCTGGCGGTGCCGACGGTCCTCGGCAGCCGGGGGGTCGATCGGCCGGGACGTCTGCCCGGCCTCGCGGGGCGGGCGCTCGCGGCCGGCGATGTGCTGGAGGTGGGCCGAGAGCTCGCGGGCCGTGACGCGGCCGGACCCGGGCCGTTCCTGCCCCGTCCCCCCCCGGACCCAGGTCCCTGGCGCCTCGCGGTCCTGCGCGGACCGCAGTGGGCGCAGGTGGGCCCGGCGGTGCGCCGGCACCTCCTCGCCCACCCCTACACCGTCTCGCCGGACGCCGACCGGGCCGGGCTCCGCCTGCTCGGCCCGCCGGTCCCGCCGGCGCCAGCGGGGCCGCAGGCCGGCAGGATGCTCTCGGAGGGGACCGCCTGCGGGGCGGTCCAGCTCACCCCGGAGGGCCTGCCGATCGTGCTGCTGGCAGACCGGGGCTCGCTCGGCGGCTATGCCAAGCCCCTCCAGCTCACGACCGCGGACACCTGGCGGCTCGCCCAGGCCCGCCCGGGCACGGTCGTCCGCTTCCATCTGACGACGCTCCCGGCGGCGTGGCGCAGCCTCCGCCGGGCCTGGCTCGCGGCGGGCTGAGCCGGGCCGCGGCGAGCCAGGCCCGCCCCCGTCAGGCTGGGGTGGCCGCCCGGTCGGCCGCGTGGTGGCGGAGGTCGTGCCAGCCGGGCGGCGGCACCAGCGCGGCGGCCCCGGCCGGACCCTGGCTCCCGGCCGGATAGGGCTGGACCGCCGGCATCTGCTCCAGCACCGGCTGGAGGGCGGCCCAGGCGGCCTCGGTCTCGTCCTCCCGGATGAACAGGGTGTGATCGCCGAGGAAGACGTCGTGGAGGAGTCGTTCGTACGCCTCCGCCGGCTGGGTCTTGAAGGAGCTGCCGTAGGTGAAGTTCATCCGCACCGGCTGCTCGACCACCTGCGGGCCGGGCTGCTTGGCGTTGAAGGACAGCGAGATGCCCTCCTCCGGTTGGATCCGGACGGTGAGGCGGTTGGACTCCAGGTCGGCGATCTCGGTGCCCTGGAAGAAGTGCAGGGGCACGTCACGGAAGCGGAGCACGATCTCGGTCCGGCGGGTGAGCAGGGCCTTGCCGGTGCGCAGGTAGAAGGGGATGCCGGCCCACTCCCAGGTGTCCACGTGCACAAGAAGGGCGGCGTAGGTCTCGGTGGTGGAGTCCCCGGCGACGCCCGGGACCTCGCGGTAGCCGACCAGACGCTCGCCGCCGGCGAGGCCCGCCGTGTACTGGCCGCGCACCACCTCGGCGGCCCCGATCGGACGGATCGCGCGCAGCACCTTCACCTTCTCGTCGCGCAGGGCGTCGGCCGCGAAGGACGTGGGCGCGCCCATGCAGGTGAGGGCGAGGAGCTGGAAGAGGTGGTTCTGGACCACGTCGCGGATCGCCCCGGTCTCCTCGTAGAGCGGGCCCCGGTCCTCCACCCCGATGTCCTCGGCCACGGTGAGCTGGACGTGGTCGATGACGTCGCGGTTCCAGATCCTCTGGAACAGGGTGTTGCCGAAGCGGAAGACGAGCAGGTTCTGGACCGTCTCCTTGCCGAGGTAGTGGTCGATCCGGAACACCCGCTCCTCCGGCACCGCCTGGTGGAGGGCGCGGTTGAGGGCCCGGGCGGAGACGAGGTCGTGCCCGAACGGCTTCTCGATGATGACCGACCCGCCGCGCTGCAGGCCGGCTTGGCGAATCTGCTCCAGGATGGCATCGAAGGCGGAGGGTGGGACAGCGAGGTAGAAGACCCGGCGGGGGGCGGTGAGGACGTCGCCGAGCTGGTGCAGCGCGTCGCCGGTCGACGGGCGAAACCGCAGCCGCCTGGCGAAGCGGTCCCAGACGCCGGGGTCGAGGCCGGTGCGGGAGAAGGCAAGGACGGCTGCCTTGGCGAGGGCGCGGAAGCCGGCGTCGTCCAGACCGTCGAGGGAGAGGCCCAGGATGGTGCAGTGGACCGGCAGGAGCCCGGACGCCTCCAGGTTGTAGAGGGCCGGCAGCAGCTTGCGGCGGGCGAGGTCGCCGGAGGCGCCGAAGACGACGAGATCCTGATCGGGCGGGGTGGGGAGGGGGCGCGACACGGCCCGGCGAGTGTCGCACGACCGCGGCCGCCACGCCACGCTTGGCCCGCTGCCGCCGCGCCTATACTCCGGTGGTGACGGACGGCGCACAGGATCGCGGCGGCCGGAGGGCCGCGCTGGACGACCTGCGCCGGCTCGCGTCGAGCCATCCCCCGCTCGATGACGCGGCGACCGCGGCCCTGCTGCGGGATGCGGTCGGCGGCGCCGCCGCGGCGACCGAGCTGCTCGTCGCGCACCACCTCTGGCTGGTGCGCGACGCGGTCCTGGCCCTGGCCCCCTCGAACGTTCCGGTCGCCGACCTGTTCCAGGAGGGCAGTGCCGGCCTGGTGCTGGGGCTCCAGCGCCACCTCGCCGCCGGCGGCACGGCGGCGGGACTCGCCGGCGCGCTCCGTGACGCG
>Ga0307372_10013335_pt1 | contig 10639 bp, 7 predicted proteins | sample OX1MG_FD_202533 | JGI IMG/M metagenome (GOLD analysis project Ga0307372, IMG submission 202533) | Soil microbial communities from Risofladan, Vaasa, Finland - OX-1 | ecosystem: Environmental > Terrestrial > Soil > Coastal area > Acid sulfate soil | place: Finland: Risofladan, Vaasa | collected... | reverse complement strand
AAGGCGATGTATTTTTGGCACACTCTGGGCAACAAGATGCTAACGCTCGCGACCAATGTGATGTTCGACACGACGTTGACAGACATGGAAACGTGCTACAAGGTCTTCACGGTCGATATCGCTCGGGCACTGAAATTGAAGTCAAATCGCTGGGGTTTTGACCCGGAGATCACCGCGAAAATCCTCAAGCACGGTAACCGGATCTACGAAGTGCCGATTGCCTACAACGGTCGAGAATTCTGGGAAGGCAAGAAGATATCGTGGAAGGACGGCTTCACCGTGATGGGATCGCTCATCCGCTATCGCTTTCTCAACTGATTCTCCGCCTCTGCCTGCGGGAAGCGATCGGTGTTTCGATGAAAGCGTGGAGCTGAATTTTGGCCAGACTCGCGATAGCGGTCGATCTCGGTGGCACCAATATCCGCGCAGCGCTCGTCGACGCGGACGGCACAATCCGTCATCTGGTGAGCCGGCCAACGCTGGGAAATGAGGGGCCGGCAGCGGTGCTCGATCGTGTCGCCGCACTTGTCGGCGAAGTCGTCGCCCACGAAAACCCTGGACCGGATGTCGCCGTCGGTGTGATCGCGCCGGGCACAGTCGATCCGGAAACTGGCATCGTCTACTACGGTCCGAATATCCGCGACTGGCACGATGTCCACCTGCGCGACATCCTCGCCGCGACATTGAATCGCACCGTCGAAATCGGCAATGACGCGAATGCCGCGGCGCTCGGCGAGGCGCGCTTCGGCTCAGCCACGCAGCTACGGCATTTGATTTATATCGGACTCGGCACCGGCGTCGGTGGCGGAGTCATCTCGCACGGACAGCTCATTTCCGGCAAACGTGGCTTTGGCGGAGAACTGGGGCATGTCACCATCGATCCTAACGGTCCACGCTGCTCCTGCGGCGGGATCGGCTGCGTCGAATCGTACGTGGGCGGCTGGGCCATCGCGCGCGATGGCCAACTCCTGGTGCAATCGTTGCGCTCCGAGACGTTGCGGCGCCTGGCAGAGCGTGGCCCGATTACACCGGAGATGGTGTCTCAGGCGGCGTCGGCCGGTGATTACGGCGCCAGGGCGATCTTCGATCGCGCCGGGCGTGCGCTCGCCATCGCACTCGGCGGGCTGATCAATATCTTCAATCCAGAGGTCATCGTTATCGGCGGCGGGCTCTCTAAGGCGGGCGATCTCATCCTTGGACCGCTCCGCGATGCGTTGCCATCCTATACGCTCCCGTCGATCTTTCACGAAGTCACGATCCGCCCATCGTCACTTGACCTGAACACCGGGATCTACGGCGCGGCCGCACTCGTCTTTTACGCGCAGGAGAAGCATCCCGGTACTCTTTAGGATGGGGGGGCCATGGCGGCGTCATCGTCAAACGCCGGTCCAGCCGCAATCAATGCCGGACGCTCGACGCACACGAACGAGACACGTCGTCTGAGCCGGATTCGACTAACACGTAGGCGGCTCTTTCGTGTGCTCGCCGGCGGCGCGGTCGTCCTCACAGCCTCGTGCCGGCGCGGCAGTGCGCATGTGGTTGCGACGAGCATGGCTACCCAGCCAGCGTTGCCACCCCCGTTACCGACTCCAACCAGATCTGCGTTCGTCACTGCCACCGCCTCCGCCACGCCAGCCAAAGCGACGCCAACGCCGAGGGCCAATCCGACCGCGACTCCTCCCGCGCTCGCGCAGATTCTCAACCGTGGCGGGTTCCTTGCCGAGCCAATCAGTCACGACTTCAACGCCAATCTCTATTGCGGTGGCGACCCGTCGCTCTGGAGTGGGCTGTTGACGCTCAACACCGATCTGACGCCGATGGCCGATTGGGCGGTAGCCTGGGAGCCGAATAAGGACGCGAGCCGGTGGACGTTCCATCTTCAACGCGATAACCACGGCTGGTCCAACGGCGACCCGGTGACGGCTCAGGATTTCGTCTGGTCGTGGCAGCGCCTGCTCAACCCGGCGACCGACGCGCCGCATGCGTGGCTCCTGTTCGACGTGGCCAACGCCATTCAGGTTCATCGCGGCGAGATGCCTCCGGAGAAACTCGGAGCTACGGCCACCGATACCTGGACACTGGAGGTCGATCTGGTTGGGCCACGCGTCTATTTTCCGTCGATCGCGGCGACGGTCGGGACAGCGCCCGCGTATCGGCCCGCGATTGAGCGTTTTGGCAAAGAATGGACCGATGCCTCGCACATCGTGACGAACGGACCGTTTACGCTGAACGAGTGGCAGCACGGCAGCATGTGGACAACCGTTAAGAACGCGCGCTACTGGAACGCCGTCAACGTTCGACTCGACGAGACGTTCGTACCGATCACGCCGATCGAAAAACACGCGCAACCGTACTTCAATTTTCAGGTCGATTTCATGCCGGTACAGCCAACCGATCTCGCCAACGTTCGGTCGATATCGGATCTGAACGGTAGCCTGACCGGCTCAGTCGATCCGGCGGTCTGGTTCCTGCTCGTTGCGCCGCAAAGCCCGCCCTTCGACAATCTGCGCGTGCGTCAGGCGGTCGCCCATGCGCTCGATCGGGAGCGGCTCGTCCAACTCAGCGAGGGCCGAGCGAGCGCGGCGAAATCACTCCTTCCGACGACGTTCCCGGCGCGCGTCGCCGATAAGGACGTGCGCTCACTGCAGGATTTCGATGTCGACAAAGCGCTGCAACTTCTCGCCGAGACCCCATTTGCGAACGGGTCAAACTGGCCGCCCGTCACGCTGCTGACGACCGACGCGTCAGAGGTTGCGTTATTACTCGCGAACGATTGTGCCGCGCAACTTTACGAGAACATCGGGCTGCAGGTCGATGTTATGACGGTTGCGGTCGATGAGTACAACAGCGCCTTGAAAGCTGGAACGGCCGGCCTGTTTTGGAGCCGCTGGAACTTTACCTATTCCGACGCCAACAACGGGTACGCCGACGCCTTCTTTCCCATCGGCACCACCGAATCGGTGCTGCCCGTGGCTCCGTCAAACCTCGGCGAACTGGTCGGACGCGGCAAGGTCGAACCAAATCCGGACGCTCGGGCGGCCATCTACCGCGATGCCGAAATCGCGCTGCAGAGCGCAGTGAGCTATATCCCCATTGCCTATCCGATCTCGTTTTATCTCGTCAGGCCGTGGGTCGCCGGTTTCCCGCTGGCCAGCGATGCCTCGCTGCTCCAGCCCGGCACGCTCTTCACCCGATTGACCAGCCTGGTCAACATTCAAGATAAGCCGCTCACCTGAATCGGGTCATCTGGTAGCCAACTTCAATACCGATTCCGCTTCAATTGGCTGTCGACGCCGTTGTCCTCACCAGTTATGCTAGGAATCTAACTGGAAGACGGCTCAGCAGTACGGTGGTGTTCGGGCCGACGATACATATGGAGGTCAAACGATGGCACAAGGGCATCCCAAGTTCCTCTGGTGGAATGGAAGGCAGATGCCGTGGGAAGACGCGACGGTCCATGTGACGGACCTCGGTTGGTCGACGGTTGGCGCGATATTTGAGGGTATTCGAGCCTATTGGAACCCCGACCAGCAGGAGGCCTACGTTTTTCGTCTTCCAGAACATATGCGCCGCTTTAGCCAGTCGATGAAAGTCGTTCGACTGCAGCAGGACTACGCGACCGAGCAGTTGATCAATGCCATCGTCACGCTCGCGCGAGAGAACGATCACCGCGAGGATGTCTACATTCGCCCATTGGCCTATCGTGGCGACGGCGACGGCAAAAGCATCTCCGGCTTCGGCTCGGCCGCTCAGATTTTGATCAATACACACTCGATGCCGTCACACCTGCTCAAAGGCAAGCGACAGGCCGCCTGCATCAGTTCCTGGACGCGCATCTCCGATAACGTCATGCCACCCCGCGTCAAGAACCTCTCGAACTACCGAAACGGTCAATTGGCCGGTATGGAGGCCGCGTCGAACGGCTACGACGTCGCCATCTTGCTCAACAACCATGGCCAGGTGGCCGAGGGCGGCGGAGCGTGTTTGATGATGGTGCGCGACGGCAAGTTGATCACGCCTGACGTGACGAGCAGCATCCTCGAAAGCATCACGCGCGACGCGATCATGAAGATCGCCCGCGAGGATCTCGGCATCGAAGTGGTCGAGCGCGTGGTCGAGCGAACCGAGCTCTACGTTGCCGACGAAGTCTTCATGTGCGGCACAGCCGCCGAGATCACGCCGGTCACCTCGGTCGATCGCTATCAGGTTGGCGATGGGGAACTGGGGCCGATCACCGGCAAGCTGGAGAAGATCCTGCACGACGTCATGCGCGGCATCGACGAGCGGCACGCTGAGTGGCGCACACCGGTCGGTCTCGGCGCGCTCGCCCGAGCCTAACACCAAAGCGTTTTCGGCCAATCAAGACGGGCGGGGGAAACCCCGCCCGTTTATTGTTGCTGCTCTGCTTTGGCGCTCAACGCCTAATCGGCGTTGAACAACCCGGCATCCTTCATCTGGACGACCGTCTCCTCGAAGGCCGCGACCGTCTTCTCGGTATCGTCATTCGAGTGCGCCGCACTCAACAGGCCGCCGCCATGGAAGAAATCGACGCCGCGATTCAGCATACCAAGATGGAGGCTGTTCCCGATCACCGGTGTCATCCCCGACTTCAACAGCTGGGGATCGACTCCTGCCGGGATATGAATATCGCCGCCGGTCTGATTCTCGCACGGTATGCCGAGCATGACGTGGAACACCGAACTTTCGCCCCAGACGAAACCAGGAACGTCGTGCCGCACGATCACGTCGTTAAATCCGGCTCGGATCGCCGCCGCAATGCGATCAGCATGCTGCTGGACACCCGGGTCCGCCACGAGACCGAGACAGGCCGCGCCGGCCGCGGCAGAGAGCGGGTTGGCGTTGTATGTTCCGGGGTGAGCAATGCGCCTCCTGCCCGGCTCATCACGAAAATCGAGCACCGACATGATGTCAGCCCGACCGCCGACGGCGCCGCCAGGCAGTCCACCAGCAACGATCTTCGCCATGGTGGTCATGTCCGGCGTGACGCCTTCCGAAACCTGCTTGCCGCCCGGCGACCAGCGGAATCCGGTGATCACCTCGTCAAAGATCAGGATCGTGTTGTGCTTCTGAGTGATCTCGCGGAGCCGCTTGAGAAAGCCGTCGGGGAACGGGATCGTCGCATACGAGGCCCCGCTCGGCTCGAGAATAACGGCGGCAACGTCGCCTTCGGCAAGCCTGCGATCAACGAATTCAAGATCGTTGACCGGCGCGACCACGACGGTATCGAGCACTGCCTTCGGCACGCCGAACGGCGGCACGGCAGTGTGTACGTTTTGCTCGCCGGGGAGTGCGTAGTCGTGCCAGCCATGGAAATGACCGGCAAACTTCATGATCTTTTCTTTTCCGGAGGACGCACGGGCGATACGCATGGCGAGCATCGTCGCCTCGGTGCCCGACGAAGTGAATTCGACCTGCTCTGCCGATGGGATGAGGTTGTGGATTCGCTCGCCCCATTCAACCTCAAGTTCGTGGCCGCCGCCGTAGTGCGTGCCGCGCTGTAGCTGCTCGGTGACGGCCTCGAGGATACCCGGATGACCGTGGCCGAGGATGAGCGCGCCGTGCCCCATGGCATAGTCGATAATCTGATTGCCGTCGACATCCCACTTTTTCGACCCGCTGGCTCGCGTCATGTAGAGCGGGAACGGTTTCATGTAGCGAACGTCGTGCGTTACTCCGCGGGGAATAGCGGCCACCGCGCGCTGATAAAACGCCGCCGAACCTGGATGCCGGTCAATAAATTCTTGCTCGATCTGCTGAGCCTTCCCTGCTGCCATATTGCTTCGTCCTCTCTCCGAACCTGAGCATGATGCCCGTGCTCCATCGCTCGATTATCGACGAACGGCGCGTACACTGTCCACCACCGGATCAATATTGGCCCTGCAGGGGAAAGGTGCTGAGGCGGCGAGAGCAGCATGGTTCGGGGCCGCCGATGACGATAGCCGTCTGCAATATTGACTCGCTCAGTGACCCGTGGTACGTCTCCACGCAGGCAACTGCGATGGTCGGTTTCGAGGGACAGGATCGAGAATGAGACTCACTTCGTTACCACGCGTTCGACTCGCGCATCTTCCGACCCCGCTTGAAGAAGCGCCATTTCTGAGCGCCGCGCTCGGCGGACCGCGCATCTTTATCAAGCGCGACGACTGCACTGGACTCGCGCTCGGTGGCAACAAGACCCGGAAACTTGAATATCTCATTGCCGACGCGCAGAGCCACGGCGCGTCCGTCATCATCACATCCGGTTCGTACCACTCGAATCATTGTCGTCAAACCGCCGCCGCGGCACGCATCGCCGGGATGAAGTGTCTCCTGGTGTTGAACTCTGACGTCCCGGAACCGGCCGTCGAGGGAAATCTGCTCCTCGATCGGCTGCTCGGCGCGCAAATCCATTTCGTCGGCAGCGAGGCCGAGCGCGAACCGAAGGCCGAGCAGTTAGCCGCTGAGTGTCGTCGCAACGGCGAAGAACCATACATCATCACAGGCGGCGGTTCGAGCCCGATCGGCACCGCCGCCTATGTCAGTGCCATTTTTGAGCTGATGGAACAACTCGACGACCTCGGCATCGAGCCAACGCGGCTCTACACCACGAGCAGCACGTCGGGTGGCACGCACGCCGGTCTGGCGATCGGCGCGGCAATCGCTGGCGCGACGTTTCGCATTCAGGGCATTGCCATCGAGGGAAGCGAAGATGACGTGCGCAGCATCGTGCTCCCGCTCGCCAATGCAACTGCCCAGTTCCTGGAGACCGAAATTCGTCTTGCTCCGCGCGACATCCGGGTCGACGCCGGCTATGTCGGACCCGGCTATGGCATCGCCACCGAAGAATGCCTTGACGCCATCAGCATCGTCGCTCGCACTCAGGCGATTTTGCTCGATCCGGTCTACACCGCGAAGACGATGGCCGGCTTGATCGGGCATATCGCGGAAGGTCAACTTGGGCCAAACGACACCGTCGTCTTCCTGCATTCGGGCGGCATCCCCGCCCTATTCGAGGGCGGAACGTCGTTGCTGAGTGCGCTCGAACGGCGCGGACGCTAGCTTGTCGACGGACCCAAAGGTCGGCGCGTAACCTGGCAAATTGGTAAACTTTTCGCGTGGAGACAACGCGAACGATCACCTATGTCGATGTGGCTGTCGACGCCCAACTCGCCGACCGGGATCGACTTTTTACCTACCTCCTTCCCGAATCGTTGGTTGAGCGCGTCACCGAGCGTCAGCTTGTCTGGATTCCACTGCGCAAAGAGTTGAAGCTCGGCATTACGATCAAAATTCACGCGCAACCGCCGGTAGTCATGACACGTCCGGTCCACGCGCCTGTCGAGCCAGAGTTCCGCCTTTCGCCCCGCCAATGGACGATAGTCGAGTGGCTGCGGCACAACACACTCTGCTCACTGTTCGAGGCCGTGTCACTTTTTCTGCCGCCAGGGGTCACCCAGCGCAGCGTCGAGTATCTGCGTATCAAACCCGGCATCAATCTGGCTGAAGCGAAGCTCACGCCTGCGCAGCGTCGCCTCACCGACCTCCTCGCCGAACGCGGCGAATTGAGTATCGAGGCGACTCGCCAAGCGCTCGGACGAAGCCTGGCCAGCGTCATACCCCGGCTTGACGAGGCGGGAATCATCGAGCGCACCGCCCGAGTCAAAAATCGCGCAAGCGTCTCCGCCACAACGCGCTTCGTGCGCCTGGTGCCCAACGTCGAACTCGATCTGCGCCGCACGCCGGCGCAACGCCGCGCGCTCGAAGTGATCCGCCGCAGAGCCGCGGTGACCCATGGCGCCGCGCTCGCCTGGGATGATCTGGTGCGGCGCGCGGGTGTTACCGCCGCGTCCCTCAAGACGCTTGAAAAGCGCGGGGCGATCGAGATCATCGTCGGGCCGCGCACCGTCGTTGCAGATTCGGCATCTCGATCGTACAGCCAGCGCGTTCAATTGACGGCGGAGCAGTCACACGTCTGGCAGCAGGTCGTGCTTGCTCTGCGCCGCGAGCGTTTCCACGAATTTCTGCTGCACGGCGTAACCGGCAGCGGCAAGACCGAGATCTATCTGCGCGCGGCGGCCTGGGCGCTCAGTCGTGGGAGACAGGTTGTGATGCTCGTGCCAGAGATCAGCCTGGCGACGCAGGTCGTTGGGCGCTTCATCGAGCGCTTCCCCGGCCGAGTCGCCGTGCTGCATAGCGGCTTGCGCGACGCCGAGCGCTACCAGACCTGGCAAGCGATCGCGAGCGGCCAAATATCGGTCGTCGTTGGACCACGATCCGCGCTCTTCGCACCGTTCAAAGATATCGGCTTCATCGCCATAGACGAAGAACACGAAGACGCCTACAAGCAAGATACACCACCGCGTTACCACGCCCGGCAGGTCGCGCGCGAAATGGCCAGACAGCATGATGCAGTGCTGCTGCTCGGCAGCGCGACGCCCGACGTCGGAACGTTTCGCGCCGCACAGGAAAACGAGATCGAGCTCCTGGAGCTCCGTTCCCGCGTCGGACCGCGGCTCCTAACCGACCACGACTCGGCGCGGGTCAACCTTGCGCTGCCAACGATCGACGTGGTTGACATGCGCGTCGAGCTGCAGCAGGGGAACACCCACATCTTCAGTCGATTGCTGCAGGAACAGATGACTCGCGCGGTCGACGCACGAGAACAGGTGATCCTCTTCCTCAATCGCCGTGGGCAGTCGACGTTCGTCCAGTGTCGTGCGTGCGGTTACGTGGAGAAGTGTCCATACTGCGACGTGCCGCTCTGTTTCCATGGCGATCAGCGCCAGATCATTTGCCATCGCTGCGGTTACCACAAACCACCACCGCTTCGCTGCCCCAACTGCTCCAGCAATGCCATCGGTTACTACGGCACGGGAACCCAGCGAGTCGAGATCGAAGCGAAGCGCCTGCTGCCCGAGGCGCGCGTGATGCGCTGGGATCGCGACGTGCTCAAACGCGGCGTCGATCACGCCTCACTGATGCAGCGCGTGCTCACGCACGACGTAGATATCGTGGTAGGAACGCAAATGGTGGCCAAGGGACTTGATTTCCCACTGGTCTCGACAATTGGGGTGATCAACGCGGATACGGTGCTTCATCTGCCCGATTATCGCGCCGCAGAGCGAACCTTCCAACTCCTCACCCAGGTTGCAGGGCGCGCTGGTCGACGCGCGCCGGGGAGTCGTGTCGTCGTGCAATCGTATTCGCCCGACCACTTCGCCATTCAGACGGCGTGCAACTACGATTATGACGGTTTCTTCAATGATGAGATCGCCGGTCGGCATCAGCTCGGTTATCCGCCGTTTCTGCGCCTGGTCAAACTCGTCTACCGACACTCGAACGAAGAGACGTGCCAAACGGCGGCCGAGGAGATGGCCGACGCCCTGGCGCGTGGCGCTTACGAACTCGGTCTGGAGCACGTCGATTTGCTCGGACCGACACCGGCCTTCACCGCCAGGTTGCGCGGACGGTATCAGTGGCAGATACTTTTGCGCGGCGACGACGCCTTGCGTTTGGCGGAATATATGCAGTTCGACCCCGGCTGGCTGGTCGACGTCGATCCGGTGAGTCTCCTGTAACCATGGCCCGAATCGCCGCCCGTCGGCCGGTCGGATCAGTGACGAATTCGTGTCAAATTCGCGATATACTTAACGCATAGCACGCGAATAGGCACACGCACCGTTGGGGAAACAGATCGATGGCAACACTGAAAGTTATTACCGAGGGCGATCCTCGGCTCAGGCAGAAGGCGGTCAAGGTCCGCCGGGTCGACGAGGAGATTCGACGCCTCCTCCGGGATATGCACGAGAGTATGAAGGACGAAAAAGGCGTTGGTTTGGCGGCCACGCAGGTCGGCATACTGCGTCGCGTAATCGTCATCGGCATACCCGAGGGCCTGGAGCATGACGGTGATCCAGCGGTCACGATGTCGCTCGTGAACCCCGAGATCGTCCGCTCAAGCGGCCGTCAGGTTGGGCCGGAAGCCTGTCTCAGCATTCCCGATTGGTATGGCGATGTGCCGCGGGCGATGAATATCACCGTGAAAGCACGCGACGAAAACGATCGCGAAGTGCGCGTGAAGGCAAGCGGCTATCTCGCGCGCATCTTGCAGCACGAGATCGACCACCTCGACGGCATACTCTTCATCGATCGTGTAGAAGATCGCTCGACCCTGCAGCACGTTTCCGATGCTGACCTCGAAGAAGTCGAGGACGAGGATGAAATTATGGTTGGCGGGGACGCGTAGACGGATAAGCTCTCACCCAAGCCCGTCGCCCAATCCTGGGTGAGGGCCGCGGGGCGGCTAGATCGACACGTGCCTCTGGCTGACGCGGCAGTTTTCGGCGGTCATAATCGCGTCGATCGTCGCGAGGGTTTCTTCGAGGCGTTCATTTTCGTTGAAGACGACGTAGTCGAAAATGCGGGCGGCACGGAGTTCTTGTGAAGCCGTTGTGATGCGCGACATCAACGCGCCGGGGTCGTCGGTCTTTCGACCGCGTAAGCGGCGCATCAACTCGGCCATCGACGGCGGCAGCAAGAAGATGAAGATTCCCTCGGGGACCATTTCACGGATCGACGAGGCTCCCTGAACATCGACTTTGATTACCACGGTTTTGCTGGAGCGCAAGGCGTTGCGCAC
>Ga0307372_10013332_pt1 | contig 10640 bp, 6 predicted proteins | sample OX1MG_FD_202533 | JGI IMG/M metagenome (GOLD analysis project Ga0307372, IMG submission 202533) | Soil microbial communities from Risofladan, Vaasa, Finland - OX-1 | ecosystem: Environmental > Terrestrial > Soil > Coastal area > Acid sulfate soil | place: Finland: Risofladan, Vaasa | collected... | reverse complement strand
ACCACCGGCTTTTCGTCAACGCAGACCACGGGTTGGTGTTCTGACAGCGGCTTTTCGTAGATTTTGAGCACGTCCTCCATGCAGGCGATGTACTCCTGGTCCAACGTCGCCGCAAACCTGTCTCCCGCCGCTCAGGCCGCCGCGTAGACCCACGCCCCGCTTCCCAGCCAGATCCTGTTCGCCTGCCCCTGCCGCACATCGAAGAACTCATCGAGTTCGGGGAAATCACCGTCGGCAACAAGTACCCCGTCGGCCGCATCACCGTCGCCAGCGATCAACACAACGCCTTGGCGATGCTTGTTCGCCGCAAAGGAGAAACTCTTGCCCAACTGCTTACCCGCCTCGACCAGGCTGTTGCCAAAGCCCTCGACGAGGACATCTTCACCGACGAGATCAACCCCAGTTCCTGAACTCCTCTCATCCACACAACCAGTCGTGTCCACTTCGAGATTCGTGGACACAACCAGTCATTCCACCACAACCGAGGATCACTTACCAGACGGCCAGAAAGACACGCTTACGATTGTTAGGTAACGGCTCGATCATTTTTCAAGGATGTTGACGTCGCGGATCGGTCCACCGCCTAATGGGATTCTCAGGGTTTTGATTTCAAGCGGCCGGAACGTGCCGGACCACTCACGATCAATAAATTTCAGCTGCAGCTTCGCGTTAGTTGATCGGTTCTCCGTTTCATAGCAGCGGACAATAAGGTCGTTGGTTCCATCGTCGGCTTTTTTGACAGCTGTGGCGACGATGTTTGGGGTCTCGACAGAGAAAAACGATCCTGATTGCGGCCGGGAGCCGCTGTGGATGCCCTGGTACTGCACGGGAACGGGCGTGGTTAACTCCTCGGTGAGGCGGACGATCCCAGCATCCTGCCACGACCCGGCGTGCGGTACGAGCCAGAACCGAAAGGTTTGAATCCCCTGGTCCTGCCAGATGTAGGCACCGTCCGGTTTAAGCAGACCCTCCGGAGCATTGGAAAAAACAGCGCTGCGCGCAATTGAGACCCGCATATCGGTGTCGTGAACGGAGTAGCCGTACTTGGCGTCGTTGATGACGGCCAAACCGTATTTTTGGCGGCCTCGCTTGCCTGTCAAGTCGATCCAGCGATGGCCGGGATTCTCGATTCCGTCGGTTGGTCGCTCGATATGCCCGAAGGCGATCGCGTACGTGGAGCGCGGTTCTGTGACCTGAACAGGGAATGAAAGCTTCAGCATCTTGAGATGTTCGTGCCAATCGAGCTGGCAGCGCGCTTCCAGCCGCCTGCTGCCGGCGTAGAGAATCCAGTCGATCTCGAGTGAAGAGCTGCCATAGCTGGTCCGCGTTCGAACCCGGCCGCGGAGGGATCCTTCTTCCAGCACCTGACTCTTGGCATTCCCAAAGGCGCCAATCTCATCCGGGTACGAGTAGATGTCTCCGATCATCGACCAGGTGTCGCTAGGATCGTTCAACACGACGGGGCGCGCGCCGGCGTTCGCCCCCTGAAAAATCTCCTCTCCGGCATCTTTATCGAAGATCCCGATCGTACCGTCAGGCGAAAAGCTCACGCGCAAGTGTTCGTTTTCGAGGGTCTGCTGGCTGGCGCGGACCGTAGAGGCAATGGCCTCTTTCGAAGTGGCCTTCCGCACGCGAAACTGGCGATAGCCAAACGCCGGCAGCGGCGCCTGGTACACGAGCTTTAGCCGGTCGCCGATAATCTCGGAAGCTTGAACCCACTGGTGGGGGATCTTTGTCCCTCGCTCGTCGGTCAGCTCGCTGGGGGTGGAAGGCTGCCAGTTTAGGTCGTATTCAACCGGCAACCGCGTGGCCCAGGGATGCGGGTTGAATACCACTAGGTAGTCTGACTCCGGATCGGCGGTGGGAATCTGCCACGCCAGCCGCTGGAGAGATAGGTAAATAGCCTGATTGGCGACATACTGGGCATACCCGAAAGCTGCGCGCGAACGCACGTAATGCTCCGGACGCGCGCTTCCTGCCAGGCTATCGTGAAACTGCTGAAAGAGCACCTTTTCCCATGCAGAGCGGAACTCTGCGCCGGGATAGGCTGCGTTCCATGCCACAGAGCCGACGGCTGCCATTTTTTCGGCCGTTGTCATTGCAATCTCGGTGGTGCGGTTGTCCTTCTTGACCTGCGCTACCGCCGTATAGCAGCCAACACCGAAATGCTGAAGTTCTCCCTGGTAGGTGGGTAGGTCGGCATCTTTCATCGAGCGAATGTGGGCAAAGTACTGGTCCGGGGTACTGTAAATCAGTTTGGGAGCGCCGGGTGTTGTCATGATTTTGTTGATCGAAGCGATGTTCGCATCGGTTGCGCCGCCGCCGTGGTCGCCCGCGCCGTAGAAGATCATCAGATCCTTCACCGGTTCGTGCGACTCCATCATTGTCACAAGATGATCGCTTAAAGTGCCCGAAGCTCCATAGCCGGTGCGAAGCCGGTTGCCGACAATGCGCGTGCCATCCGGCGCTTCCCACCAAATCAGATCTGCGGGCAGATGGATTTCGCTTGGGCTCGGCCGCGCGAACATGTAACCGTCCATCTCCTGGAGCTTCAATATCTGCGGCAACGTGGCCGGATGCCCAAAGGAGTCGGGATTGGCGCCCGCCTTGGCCTGGCGGCCAAAAAGCTCGCGCATGACGCGTTGACCATAGAGGCCCTGGCGCGCAAGCGATTCGCCACTGGGCATGTTGACGTCCGGCTCAATCCACCAGCCTCCGATCAAGTCCCAACGGCCTTCTTCGACTCTCTGGCGGATCTCCTTGAGCATTTCCGGATCGGTTTCCGCCACCCACTTGTAGAATTGGGCGGAGGTTTGCGTGAAAGCAAATTGCGGGTCGCGCTTCATGCGGTCGAGCATGGAACGGCACGTGCTCAATACCACCGCCATCGCCTCTTCCCATGGCCAAAGCCAGACCGCGTCCGTGTGGGCATAGGCGACCATGTAAAAGCGGTATTGGGCGGCATCCTGCGGCCAGTTTGAGCCTGGCTCATTGCCAGCCGCCTGCCTGCCTTCACCGAGTACCTTCATCGGCAACCCGGCCATCGCCACACCCGCCGTCCCAAGACTTGCCAACACGAGGAACTCCCGCCGATCCAGATTGTCATTTGTCACGTTTCGTTCCTCCTGGTTGATGTTGCAATCCATGACCATGCCGAAAAGGTTCCTTGCTTGAGAATTTTCCTGTAGGCCCTTTGCAGCCTAAATGGTACATTCGGAATTGATACGGTCGTATGCGAGTTTAGCATCTGCTTGCCCGTCCTCTACATTTTAGAAGTGCTGTTTATGGCTTCTATGGAGGGCTGTTTATCAAGCATTGCCAGAACCGCTGCTATGTAGCCAAGTGTATGCGCCATCCCTGCATGCCAGGGAGCAGAACAGGTCATCTGGGGCGTATGGTCCGGAATAATAACTCCATCAAAGTTATTCTTCTTAAGAATAGACATAATGCGCACCATGTCGACTTCGCCCTCATCAATAAATGTCTCTCGATAGTGGGGGACCTTCCCTACAACATTTCGGAGATGAATATAAGCAATCTTTCCTTGTCGGCTGTATTCTTCTACCGCTTCGTAAACATTGCCTTCCGTCATCTCCGCCACGGTTCCGACGCACAGCTCAAGCGCATTGCTACTACTCGGCACGATATCAATAAGCCTCTGGTACATGTGAGGCTGATATACAAGCCGCGGCTGCCCACGCATGGTCGGCATAGGCGGGTCATCCGGATGGGCCGCAAGCCGTACTCCGGCTTGCTCTGCGACGGGAATGATCTCCTGCAGAAATTCTTCCAATCTGCGCCAGAGTTCTTCACGATCAATCGGAGGCAGAGCACCTGGAGCGGCATGTTGGTCATAGATCATATTCCACACTGTTCCGTTAGGAATGGGCACATCGTCTGCGGGGCCAACCATTCCAACGGTGGTGGCGCGTCCGCGTCCCCAAGGCCCGGAAACACGACCGCACACACCAGCGATACTAAAGTTGTAGCCGAGTACAGGTATACCTGCCTCTCCCATGCTGCGCACAATCGTTTTCACCTGCTCGATTTGTTGCGAACGTTTAGAACCTTTCAGCAGAATGTCGTGCCACATAGAAGGGTCGAGATTTTCAATTGCGGCGAGAACTAGACCGGCATCTTCGATTTCCCGGCGAATTCTCTGCATCTCTTCAGCGGTCCACAACTTTTCAGAACCTCCTGCCACTCCCCACGGTTCATATTTACCGCCCGTGGGCTGGTTGTTGCGAGGATTCGTTGAACCCTGATGGAAGTAGTCGACGAGATGAATCACCACGTGGGTACATCCAGCCTGTCGAGCAAAATCGTAATACTCGCGCGATAGCATGTAACGATAAAGACCTAGTCCGATTTTCATAATTTTTGTGATCCTTTCGATAGGATTCGCAACCTCTGACATTTATAAGGATGTCGTCCCCGATCCGCACGGCATCCCTGCATCTGGAACGTAGACTCATGGTTCAGCAGTAAGAGCCAGACTCTAATTGATAATGGTCGAGAAAGTTCCTGAATAATATTGCTAAGGGATGTCGATGTTTATGTTGACTGGCCACGCTATCCTGCCTACATGATCGCGTGCTTAGAAAAAGCAGCAACAGCAGTGGATCCAGCTTCCAATTCCTTCTTCACGATCTTTTCCCCGCGTGCCTTCTCAAGTGCTTTCGTAAACACCTCCGTCTCGACCTCGACAGGAACAACCAAAACCCCGTCAATGTCTCCAAAGAGAATGTCGTCAGGGTTTATACGTACTCCTCCGATTTCGATCGGGACGCGAAAATCGTAAACTTTGTAACGAGGTGCGGAATCCTGACCGTAGGATCCGAAAGCAAACGTTGGAAATTTCAGGTTCAGAATGGCCCGGGTGTCCCGCACATAGCCATTCACCACGGCACCTCGGGCCCCTAGTCTGCGTGCCCGAGTGCTCATCAACTCTCCCCATAGAGCATTGCGTGGAGACGACCCGGTGTTTACATAAATCTCATTGGGCCGAAGATCATCCAATGCTTCCAGCATCAAGCCGAACGGCTTATCACTTAACTCGTTTGCAGTTCCTCCGGTCCTCTCTTCAAACACGTCCCCAGACAGGACAGGCATCGCGCGACCGATCACGATCATGTCACGCTGCAACGGCTGAATCTGCGGGGGTAGGAATTGATGAACCAACTGCATCCGATCCATAACGTCGCCAACCACGCAGGTGAACAGTTCTCTCTCAACGATGGCAAGGAGCTCCTCGTCTGAATTCCACAGCCTCATCTCAACTCCTATCTATTTATGCAACTTACTCGGAAGCGCTTTGTTCGTGGCGATCACCCTGCCCTCCACGATAGTGACCAGTTGATCCGCACCAAATATTGCTTCAACTGCTCTTGCGCTCCACTTAGCCAATAAATATTACCCGGATTATCCACGGACCGATGCTGACCGGAAGCCTGCGGGTGGCGCACTGCCGCGCAATGTACTTTCTGGAGTTTCTTCCTCGCTGCGTCTGGGAGTGTTGCGACAACCGCTGACAAAACATAGCATCACATACGGGAACGGGCACAAAATGTGCCTAGAATGGACAATCGTAAGGTACGGGTCGCGGTTGATGTTTTGTATACGCGACGCCACGCTTTGTTGCCCCAGCATTTGCGAGGCCCAAGCCCCATAGGATATGTAGCTAAGTCCACGACGTGTAATTGTCATAAATGCGAATTGAGAATCGAAAAATCAAGCGGATTAAAACAGCCTATAGCCAATAGCACTATTGTCGAAGAAAATACTTGAACTCATAAGAACATAAACATCACACGGAAGCCAAATGATCCGGACGCTAACCCAATTATTGGCTGCCTGCCGGAAGCCATCCCTGTCGAAAAGAGGCGTACCCACGACGCTCAACGACAAAATGTTCGCAGTATATCTCATCTCCTCTCTAGTGCATCTGCGCTTGCATCGCATTCCTGGCGACGATTCGCACGGTGACGATCTCATGCGGGTGAACGGTAAACTGAAATCCGTGGGTGCCACTCAGCGATAGCGGGGCCTGATTTCTTTCGACCGCATCCGTCCGCCATGCTTGTTGCAACTGGAGCAACGGCGTCTGCGCGGTCACTGTGCGTGTAGCGCCGCCGAGATCGAGGAATCGCAGGATGGTGCCTTTGCCGTCTTCCGCCGGCTTCCAGGTATCGAGCACAAGGTCCGGATCGTTCACTTTGAGGAAGCTCGCCTGAGTGCCGTTCAACGGACCGGGCGTATTGAGCGCCTTGTCCTGGGATGTGATTTCATCCTGTTCCAGCGGCGTCATCTCCTCCCAACCCATCTGGCTCAACTGGGCGGCATCGGTTGCCGGCGCGCTGGTGATGACGTAGCGGAAACGGAAATGCCCACCTTGGCCGGCGCGGTAGTTGGTGAACCAGTAGTTGTTCATGACGTAGGAGAAGATCGTTCCCGTCCGCTCGCCGAAACGATCCGGCCAGTCGCCACGGTTGATATCGCCCAACGTGACCAGCGAGGCGTCCAGCGGCATGATCGTTGCCGAAACGCCATTCTGTTGCGCCGCAACCCAGTGCTGCACAGAAAACCATTCGTGGCCGGCTCCCGGATACATGTCCTTCGCCGGATCGACGACGCCGGTCTGAATCTCATACTGGAACTGCGGATGGTCCATGGAAAGCGGGAACACAAAGTACACGCCCTCCTTGGTGTCCACGTTCTTTTTGTTCACATCTTCGACGAACTCGATCTTCTTCTCGTGATCGAAGAGCTGAATTTCTGTCGCGATTCCGGGCGTATTCGTATCCGTGCTTTCCATGCGCGCCACCAACCCATACGGCGTGCGCGTTACCGAAACAAGATGACCATTGTTTGCAGGATGAATTTGCAGGTCGGGGTTGGATGATAACACGCGATAGTCAAGCAGTCTATTAGGTTCCTTGTCGCCGCCGGTGACGTAGAGATATTGGCCGAATCGATAGGGGCTTTGCCGGTCCACCAGTTCGCGCCGCAACTGCTTGTCATAAATGCCACGCACAGCGCCGGTAACTGGGTCGAGCTCTATCCGATAGTACGGACTTTCGAGCGTCGTGGTTTGAGCAATGGCAGCGGGAGTTGCTGGTTTCTCCGCATGCCGCAGCTGGAAGACCTTGTACCCAACAGCAGGTATGTCCTGCGCTACAAAGCGGACGTGATGGAAATCTTTGCCGCCGCCAAGAATTTCCACCGGCACCACCTGGCCGCTCGCTTTGTCGACGATCTCCTGATCGTTGGCCAGGTCGAGCGAAACCAGCCCGCTGCGGCTCCAGTTCAAGGGATTGAAGACGATCAGGCTGCCACGGCCGGCGGAGATCGAATTGGCTATGCTGGCCATGCTGTTGCGGGTCAGGAAATCGGCCAGCGCATGGGCGTTGACAGCGTATAGGTCCTTCACCGCCAACTGCCGCACGGCTTCCCTGCTGGTGGGATCGGAGATGCTGTTGCCCGAATCCCAGGTGTGCTCGTCCATCAGCACCATGTTGGTCCACATTTTGTCCAGGTCCAGCTTGTCCGCGGCAAGATGCGGATTGACCAGAGAGGTCAGCGTGGCCAGCTTTTCCGCCGATGGTCCGCGACTCTCGTTGGCGCGCTCCATTGCTGCGTAGCGGGCGTCGGAAGCAATGCCATCTTCCCAATACGGGCCACCGTCGCCCCGAATGGTTGGGATGTCCTTGCCAAACTGCTGTGCGATGTTTTTCAGCGCATCGTGGAAGCCCGAGTACTGCAACTTTGGATAGGCGTATTCGCTGTTCCACTGTTGCGCCAGCTCTGCCTGCTGCGGAAATAAGTCGGTATTCTCCTGCTGGGTGCCAAACAAGATGACCGCGTTGGCGCGGTAGCTGGAATGCTCGAATTGCTGTAGGAACAAAGGAAGCGTCTCGTGGCCTGCCGAGAGGACAGGGGGCAAACCAAACAGCATCCGCATCTGTTGATAGATACGGGAATACCAGAACAACACCTTCTGGCCGTCCGGGCCCTTCCACCAGAACGGAGAGTTTTCATTGAGATGCCCTTGCAACAGCACGGGGGCGTGAATGTTGTCGCTACCGGAAAACAGTTCGTGGATGCCTGACGAGGCCAGGATCGAGGCATAAGACCACGAATACGAGGGGACATCCGTAATGTTGGCGTAGTTGAAGGGCGTGCCATGCGCCCGGCTGAAGTTGGCGCTGGCATACAGGGAGCGAATCAGCGTTTCCGCCGTAGGGAAGCCGGTAAGCAGACTGGCATATTGCGCGGGAACAAACAACTGCTGCTTCTGCATGGCCGTGATCGCGCGCTGCCGTTCCGCGGGCGTACGCGTCTTCAGAAACTGTTCCAGCGGCCATGCTCCGTCCAGACTGAAGCGGAAGTCTGGATGCTGCGCGGTCAGGTCCATGGCTTCGTCCATGACCCGGCTTTGGATGGCCGCAACTTTGGCCTGGTAGTCCGAATATCCGACATCGAGATGGATGTGCGGCACCAGAAACAACGTCCACTTCTTTTCCGGATGAATGACTTGTTCCTTATGCTGCTTGTGGCCCGCCACATTCCAGCTAAGCTGCGCCTGCGTCTGTGCTGGGAATTCCGGAACTGTGAATTCAATCTTTTCTTCGCCAAAATCCTGGTCACCTGCAAGCGCCTGATGATAGTGCTTGCCAGCGATCATCAGGTCAGCACTGCTGCCTGACTTCACCCGCTCCCCATAGCGGAGAATAACATCGACCGTCTCCTCAAGTTGGCCTTGCCGCTGCCGATAGAAGATGGTCGGGATGATTTGCGCGGAGGATGCCCGAGAGTTGAAAGCTTGAGCACTCCGGCCAAGCTCGATCGCGTCATAGGTCAGACCGGCGTCGGGCACGGATCTGTCCGCTTCCTCGATTGCCTGCAACGCGATTGTGTTTGTACCCGAGTGAAGATACCTGCCAGGAAAGATGAATGTGACATCTGCATGCGAATAAGCAGGATCAAAGGAGTCGTATTGGTCGCCATTGTTGGAATCGAGTTTGGGCTGTAAATAGAACATTCCATGCTTGCCATTGATGCTGACCCGCAATGCTGGCACACTTGCGGTCTCGATCAACAGCGCAACATGCAGCTGGTATGCGGCCGCGGGAGCATGGGCCAGAGAAAAGGTGATCGTACGCGGGGCCGCAGCATCGTTCGTCGGATGCGCGCCAGTGGGCAAAGTCAACTCTGCTGGCTGCGCGGCGTACCAGTCTTTCGCTGGGTTGCTCTTTCCAGCGAGGAAGTTTACCGGTCGCTTGGGCATTCCTCCAGCGAACTCCGCGGAAGATCGGTCGAAGGTCCCAATCCGAAATACTGTTTTAGTGGGAACTGTCTTAGTGGGACCACTCTGTGCTACAGCCGTGACCATGCAAAAACCTGCCAGAATGAAAACCATCCAGTCGGGAAAAAGTTTTGTTTGTAGTCTCATAGGCTTCTGACATTTCTTTCTCATTTGCACGGGCACAAATTCCCCCCGGGGTGGTTGCAGCATTTAGTGCATAGGCGCTTGCGCTTGCATCGCATTCCTGGCGACGATTCGCACGGTGACGATCTCATGCGGGTGAACGGTAAACTGAAATCCGTGGGCGCCGCTCAACGACAGCGGAGTTTGGTTACGTTCGACGGCATCGGTCTGGAAAGTCTGCTGCAGATCGAACAGCGGCGTTTCCACTGTGACTGTGCGCGTGGCGCCGCCGAGATCGAGGAATCGCAGGATGGTGCCTTTGCCGTCTTCCGCCGGCTTCCAGGTATCGAGCACAAGGTCCGGATCGTTCACTTTGAGGAAGCTCGCCTGAGTGCCGTTCAACGGACCGGGCGTATTGAGCGCCTTGTCCTGGGATGTGATTTCATCCTGTTCCAGCGGCGTCATCTCCTCCCAACCCATCTGGCTCAACTGGGCGGCATCGGTTGCCGGCGCGCTGGTGATGACGTAGCGGAAACGGAAATGCCCACCTTGGCCGGCGCGGTAGTTGGTGAACCAGTAGTTGTTCATGACGTAGGAGAAGATCGTTCCCGTCCGCTCGCCGAAACGATCCGGCCAGTCGCCACGGTTGATATCGCCCAACGTGACCAGCGAGGCGTCCAGCGGCATGATCGTTGCCGAAACGCCATTCTGTTGCGCCGCAACCCAGTGCTGCACAGAAAACCATTCGTGGCCGGCTCCCGGATACATGTCCTTCGCCGGATCGACGACGCCGGTCTGAATCTCATACTGGAACTGCGGATGGTCCATGGAAAGCGGGAACACAAAGTACACGCCCTCCTTGGTGTCCACGTTCTTTTTGTTCACATCTTCGACGAACTCGATCTTCTTCTCGTGATCGAAGAGCTGAATTTCTGTCGCGATTCCGGGCGTATTCGTATCCGTGCTTTCCATGCGCGCCACCAACCCATACGGCGTGCGCGTTACCGAAACAAGATGACCATTGTTTGCAGGATGAATTTCGAGATCCGGTTTTGGGTATACATGGCTGTATTTCAGGATGGTGTTGGGTTCCTTGTCGCCGCCAGTTACATAGAGATATTGCCCAAACTTATAGGGACTTTGCTGGTTCACCAGTTCACGCTGCAATTGCTTGTCATAGATGCTGCGCACCGCGCCGGTGGCGGTGTCCAAC
>Ga0307372_10013331_pt1 | contig 10640 bp, 9 predicted proteins | sample OX1MG_FD_202533 | JGI IMG/M metagenome (GOLD analysis project Ga0307372, IMG submission 202533) | Soil microbial communities from Risofladan, Vaasa, Finland - OX-1 | ecosystem: Environmental > Terrestrial > Soil > Coastal area > Acid sulfate soil | place: Finland: Risofladan, Vaasa | collected... | reverse complement strand
AGGAACGGCGAGCTCGGCATCGTGCTCGGCATGCTGAATGCGGTCGAGCGCGACAGCCACGTGACGCAGCGCCATCTCGCGCGCGAGCTCGGGATCGCGCTCGGCCTCGCCAACGCCTATTTGAAGCGCTGCGCCAAGAAGGGCCTCATCAAGATGCGCCAGGTGCCGGCGCATCGCTATGCCTATTATCTGACGCCGCGCGGCTTCGCCGAGAAAAGCCGCCTGACCGCGGAGTACCTCGCCGTCTCGTTCGATTTCTTCCGGCGGGCACGGCGCGATGCGCTCGATCTTCTCCTGGCCTGTCACGCGCGCGGCTGGGGTCGCGCGGTGCTGTGGGGCGCGGGCGAGTTGGCGGAGGTGATGCTGTTGAGCGCGGCGGATGCCGAGGTGGAAATCCTGTGCGTCATCGACGCGGCATCGGCGCAGGGCCGAATCGGCGGCCGCACCGTCGTCGCCGATCTCGACGCCGCGTTGCGGCTTGCCGGCCCGGTCGATGTGATCGTGATCACCGACGCGAAGACGCCGTCCGCCAGCCGCGATGCCGCGCTCGCCGCGGCGGCACGCCACGGCATGGCCGCCGAGCGCGTCGTGGCGCCCGACATGCTGCGCCTCTCGCCGCCCGCCAAGGCCGCGCCATGATGCGGTGGTACGTCGTCCGCGCGCAACCGGCCGCCGAAACGAAGGCGGCGGCGAATCTCGACCGGCAAGGCTATCCCACCTATCTGCCGCGCTATCGCCGCTGGGTGCGCCATGCGCGGCGGCGTGACATCGTGCTGCGGCCGCTCTTTCCCGGCTATCTTTTCGTCGGCATCGATCGCGCCTCCATGAACTGGCGGCCGGTTCGCTCGACCATCGGCGTCGCGGGCCTGGTCTGCGGCGGCGACGAACCGACCCCCGTGCCGCACGAGGTGATCGAAACGCTGCGCCGGCGCGAGCGCGAGGGCGCGTTCGACGAGCTTGCGCCGGCGCGCGGGCTGGGGCCGGGCGACCCGGTACGCTTGAGCGAGGGGCCGCTGGCCGATTTCACCGGCCGGCTCGCCGCGCTGGGCGGCGGCGAGCGGGTGATCGTGCTGTTCGAGTTTCTTGGCCGCACCGTCAGGGCCGAAGTCCCGGGGGCTTCGCTCGAGGCGGCCTAGCGCGTTCCGGCGGCTCGGCCGCCGGGACTTCTTCGTCGATGCATCTCCGGTGAACGGCGCTTCACCCGGAGTGCGGTAGCATGAGAAGGATGGCGGTGGATCGACACGAACCGAAGGCAAAGTCGCGCGCGGCCACGGCCGCGCCGCCGCGCATCGCCGTGGTCGGCGCCGGCTATTGGGGCAAGAACGTCGTGCGCAACTGCGCCGAGCTGGGCGCGCTCGCGGCGATTTGCGATCCCGACCGTGCGCAGGCGGCGCCGCTGGCCGAGCGCCATGGGGTGCCGCTCGCCGAGTTCGCTGCCGTGCTGGCGGATGAGAGCATCGCCGGCGTCGCGATCGCCGCACCGGCGGCGCTGCACGCGCAGCTCACCCGCGCGGCGCTCGAGGCGGGAAAGCACGTCTTCGTCGAGAAGCCGCTCGCGCTCGACGTCGCCGAGGCGGAACAGCTCTCGGCGCTCGCCGAACGCCGCGGCCGCCGCCTCATGGTCGGCCATCTGCTGCAATATCATCCCGCCTTCGTGAAGCTGCGCGAGCTGGTGGCGGGCGGCATGCTCGGGCGCCTGCAATACCTCTATTCGAACCGGCTCAATCTCGGCAAGGTGCGGCGCGAAGAAGACATATTATGGAGCTTCGCGCCGCACGACATCTCGATGATCCTGTCGCTTGTCGGCGCCGAGCCGACCAAGGTCGGCGCCACGGGGGCGTGTTTCCTCCATCGCGAGATCGCCGACGTGACGATGACGCATCTCGACTTCGCCGGCGGCGAGCAGGCGCATATCTTCGTGTCGTGGCTTCACCCCTTCAAGGAGCAGAAGCTCGTCGTCGTCGGCGACCGCGCCATGGCAGTGTTCGACGATGGCGAGCCGTGGTCGCACAAGCTGCAGCTTTACTCGCACCGCATCGAATGGCGGGCGACATTGCCGGTGCCGCAGCGTGCCGAGGCCGAGCCCGTTCCGCTGCCCGAAGCCGAGCCGCTGAAGCTCGAGCTGCAGCATTTTCTCGAATGCATCGCCACCGGGGCGCAGCCGCGCACGGACGGAAACGAAGGCGTGCGCGTGCTGCGCGTGCTCGCCAAGGCCAGCGCCGCGCTGCGGTCCCCGGGCGGCGACGCGCGGAATGAGGGCGCGGCGGAGCGGCTTCATCCCGGCGCGCAGATTCATCCGACCGCGTTCGTCGACCAGCCCGCCACGATCGGCGCAGGAACAAAAATCTGGCATTTCAGCCACGTTCTGCCGCACACGCGCATCGGCGCCAACTGCGTCCTCGGCCAGAACGTCGTCGCCGGCCCCCACGTGACCATCGGCGACGGCTGCAAGATCCAGAACAACGTCTCGATCTACCAGGGCGTGACGCTCGAGGACGGCGTGTTCTGCGGACCGTCCTGCGTCTTCACCAATGTCATCAATCCGCGCGCCGAGATCGAGCGCAAGGCCGAGTTCCGGCCCACGCTCGTGAAGCGCGGCGCCAGCGTCGGCGCCAATGCCACCCTCCTGTGCGGCCATACGATCGGGGCTTATGCCTTCATCGGCGCCGGCGCGGTGGTGACGAAGGACGTGCCGGATTATGCGCTCATGGCCGGGAATCCGGCACGACGTATCGGCTGGATGAGCCGCGCCGGCGCGCGGCTCGGTCGCGACCTCCGGTGTCCGATCGAGGGGCTGCGCTACCGCGAGACCGCCGACGGCAAACTCGTTCCGGATGAAAGCTGAGCCATGTCGAACGCGGCCGCATCGCCTCCCATCGCCTTCATCGACCTCAAGGCGCAGCGCGCGCGCCTCGGCGACCGCATCGATGCGGCGCTTCGGCGCGTCGTGGCGCATGGCCAGTTCATCCTCGGTCCCGAAGTGGCCGAGCTCGAGGCCATGCTCGCCGCCTTCACCGGCGCCGGCCATTGCATCACCTGCTCGAGCGGCACCGACGCCCTGGCGCTGGTGCTGATGGCGCACGGGCTGAAGCCGGGCGATGCCGTGTTCGTTCCCTCATTCACCTTCGTCGCCACCGCCGAGATCGTCGCCTGGTGCGGTGCCACGCCCGTCTTCGTCGATGTCGAGGCGGGCAGCTTCAACATGGATGCGGCGAGCCTGGCGGCGGCGGTGGCGTGGGCGCGGCGCAACGGGCTCGTGCCGCGCGCGGTCATTCCCGTCGATCTCTTCGGCCAGCCCGCCGACTATCCGGCGATCCTCGCGCTGGCCGAGCGCGAGGGGCTGTTCGTCCTGTCGGATGCGGCCCAGAGCTTCGGGGCGAGCCGCGCGGGGCGCACGGTCGGCACGTTCGGCCACGCCACGGCGACGAGCTTCTTTCCGGCCAAGCCGCTTGGATGCTATGGCGATGGCGGTGCGGTCTTCACCGACGATGCGGCGCTCGCCGCTGCGCTGCGATCGCTGCGGGTGCATGGCCAGGGCAAGGACAAGTACGACAACGTGCGCATCGGCATGAACGGCAGGCTCGACACGATGCAGGCGGCCGTCCTCATCGAGAAGCTCGCGATCTTTCCCGACGAGATCGCCGCGCGTCAGCGTGTCGCCGCGCGCTATGCCGAGCGACTAGGAAACGCGGTCCGGGTGCCGCGTCTCGACGCCGGCGCGACCTCGGTCTGGGCGCAGTACACGATCGCGAGCGAGCGTCGCGACGCCATCATCGCTTCGTGCAAGGCCAAGGGCGTGCCGACCGCGGTCTATTACCCGCTGCCGATCTCGCAGCAATCGGGGTACCGCCATTTCCCGAGCGCGCCGGACGGCGTTCCGGTCTCCGACCGCCTCGCGCGCGAGGTGGTGAGCCTGCCGATGCATCCCTATCTCGACGCCGCGACGCAGGACCGCGTCGTCGCCGCCGTGCACGCGGCGCTCTGAGGCACGCGGCGCCATGGATATCGGCGGACAGAAGATCGTGGTGATCGGCGGGGCGGGCCTCATCGGCTCGCATACGGTCGAGCAGCTCGTCAGCACCGATGCGCGGGAGATCGTCGTCTACGACAATTTCGTGCGCGGGCGGCCGGAAAATCTCGGCGAAGCGCTCAAGGACCCGCGGGTCAGGATGTTCGAGGCCGGCGGCGACATCTGCCAGAGCGACATTCTCGAGGCGGCGCTCGAGGGCGCCGACGGCGTGTTCCACCTTGCCGCGCTTTGGCTCCTGCAATGCCACGAATTTCCGCGCGCCGCCTTCGACGTCAACGTCAGGGGCACGTTCAACGTGCTCGAGGCGTGCGTGAAGCGCGGGGTGAAGCGGCTCGTCTATTCGTCCTCGGCGTCCGTCTACGGCGATGCCGTCGAGGAGCCGATGACCGAGGACCACCCGTTCAACAACAAGAATTTCTACGGCGCGACCAAGATCGCCGGCGAGGCGATGGCGCGCGCGTTTCACCATCGCTACGGGCTGGGCGTCGTCGGCCTGCGCTACATGAACGTCTATGGCCCGCGGCAGGATTATCAGGGCGCCTATATCGCCGTGATCATGAAGATGCTCGACGCCATCGACCGCGGCGAGGGTCCGACCATCCTGGGCGACGGCAGCGAGGCGTTCGATTTCATCGCCGTCGAGGATTGCGGCCGCGCCAATGTCTGCGCCCTGCGCGCGGACACCGTCGACCGGTTCTACAATGTCGGCACCGGCCGGCGCACGTCGCTGCGCGAGCTTGCCGAGATGCTGCTGCAGCTCACCGGCTGCAACCAGCCGATCCGTCACGCGCCGCGCAGCCAGGCGACGCTCGTCCGCAACCGCGTCGGCTCGCCGGTCCGCGCCAAGGCCGAGCTCGGCTTCGAGGCCGGGATCGGGTTGCGCGAAGGATTGGAGCGGCTCATCGCCTGGCGCAAGGCGCACAAGGCCGAACTCGAGGCGCGCCGCGCCGCGGCTCCTTGATCGCATGAACCGGCCTCCTGCCAAGCGCAATGTCGCGATCGCCCATCCGAGCACGGGCGAGGACGAGTGGCGCGCCCTGCGCGAGCCGCTCGAGACCGGCTGGCTGACCCAAGGCCCGAAGGTGGCGGAATTCGAGCGCCGCTTCGCCGAGTGTCATCGCGTCAAGCATGCCATCGCCGTGACATCGGCGACGACCGGGCTTCATCTTGCGCTGGCGGCGCTGGAAATCGGCCCGGGCGACGAGGTCATCGTCCCGGCCTTCACCTGGGTTGCGACCGCCAATGTCGTCCTCTATTGCGGCGCCACGCCGGTCTTCGCGGATGTCGACGCGGCAACCTTCAACCTCCATCCCGACGAGATGGCGCGGCGGCTGACCGCGCGCACGAAAGCCGTGATCCCGGTCCATCTCTTCGGCCTCTGCGCCGAGATCGAGGCGATCCGCGACACGCTGCCGCCGGGCGTCGCCATCGTCGAGGACGCGGCCTGCGCCGCCGGCGCCATCTATCGCAACCGTCCGGCGGGCGGGCTCGGCGATTGCGGCGTGTTCTCGTTCCACCCGCGCAAATCGATCACGACCGGCGAGGGCGGGATGATGACGACGGACGACGATGCCCTCGCCGAGCGCGCGCGGATGCTGCGCAATCACGGCGCATCGGTCGCCGAGGAAGAGCGCCACGCCGGACCGCAGCCCTACATCCTGCCCGAATTCAACCTGCTCGGATTCAACTACCGCATGACCGATCTGCAAGGCGCGGTGGGACTGGTTCAGCTCGGCAAATTGGAACAATTCATCACCGAACGCGCGCGTTGGGCCGCATGGTACCGCGACGCGCTCGCCGACATTCCGTGGCTGCGGCTGCCGCAGGAGCCGGCCGGAGGACGCCACGCCTGGCAGGCCTTCGTCGCCTTCGTCGATCCCGCGACGGCGCCGCGCCCGCGCAACGACATCATGGCGGCGCTCGCGGCGCGCGGCGTCGCCACCCGGCCGGGGACGCATGCCGTTCACATGCTCGGCTATTATCGCGCCCGGTTCGGGCTGCAAGCGGCGGATTTTCCGGTGGCGCGCGATTGCGACCGCTGCACCATGACGCTGCCGCTCCACAACCGGATGGATGAAGACGACTTCCGCCATGTCGTCGCCTGTCTCCGTGCGCTCTGATCGCGCCGTGCCGGATTGGCTCGCCGGCCTGCTCGGCCTGTCGCGGGTGCCGCGCGAGGGCGAGGCAGTGACCGCGCATGGCCGCACGCTCGTCCTGCGCGACGGGGTGCTGCGCGAGCCGGGCGCGGCGTCCCCGGCCCAGGCGCAGACGAGCGGCGTGTTCGGCTTCAAGTGGCAGCAGCGGGCGAGCTTCGAATCGGCGGCGTCGCTGGCGCGAATGCGCGCATGGCTGCTCGAGCGCTATGGCGATCCGCGCGAGGCGGCGTGGCTCGCGAAAGCCGGCGGCGTGACGGTGGTGCTCGACGCCGGCTGCGGCGCGGGCATGTCGGTGCTCGAATTCTTCGCGCCGGTGTTCGACCGCATCCGCTACATCGGAACGGACATCTCCGCGGCGGTGGACGTGGCGCGCCTGCGCTTTGCCGAGCGCGGCATCGAAGCCGGGTTCATTCAGGCGGATCTCCATGCGCTGCCGTTCCCGCCCGGTTCGATCGACGTGATTTTCGCCGAGGGCGTGCTCCATCACACCGATTCGACCGAGCGTGCGCTCGCGCGGCTTGCCGCGCTTTTGAAGCCGGGCGGCTGGTTCCTCTTCTATGTCTATCGGCGCAAGGGCCCGATCCGCGAATTCACCGATGACTTCATCCGCGCGCGCCTGCGCGACATGGAACCCGAGGCGGCCTGGGCGGCATTGCGGCCGCTCACGCAACTCGGCCAGTCGCTGGGCGAACTCGGGATCGAGCTCGAGGTGAAGGAACCGGTCGATCTCCTCGGCATTCCGGCCGGCCGGATCGATCTGCAGCGGTTCTTCTATTGGCACGTGCTCAAGGCTTTCTATCGCCCGGACCTCACGGTCGAGGAAATGCACCACATCAATTTCGACTGGTACGCGCCGGTGAACGCCCATCGCCAGTCGCCGGAAGAGGTGCGCCGCTGGTGCGCCGCTTCGGGGCTCGCCATCCTGCACGAACGGGTCGAGGAGGCCGGCATCACCGTGATCGCGCGCAAGCCGGACGATGGAAGCGCTGATCGATAGGCTGCAGCGCAAGCTCGCCGAGGCCTTCGCCCAAGGCTGGGCGCGGGCCGAGGGGCTCGATGCGCTGCTCGATCCGGATACCGCCGCCGATCCGGCGAGCGGCGCCTTGAGCGGCGGCATCGCCTTCCGCGTCACCGACCGCGCCGGCCTCTGGCACGTCGTGCATCACGCGCGGATGGAAAACATTGCCGATCCGGTCGCGCTCGACGACTGGCTCGCCGGCGGACTCAGCATCTTTCTCATGAAGCATCCGACCTGGCCGCGCTGAACCCCCATGTGCGGCATCACCGGCATCATCAACGCCGACCTCGAGCCCGCCTCGCCCGTCATCCTGCGGCGCATGACGGCGCGGCTCGCGCATCGCGGGCCGGACGGCGAGGGCTTCTATACCGAGGGCGCGGTCGGGTTCGGCCACCGGCGCCTCGCGATCATCGATCTTTCCGCCGCCGCGCATCAGCCGATGCAGACGCCCGACGGCCGCTTCGTCCTCACCTATAACGGCGAGATCTACAACTTTCAGGAACTCCGCGCCGAGCTCGAGGCGCTGGGCCACCGCTTCCGGTCGCGCACCGATTCCGAGGTGCTGCTCTACGCGCTGGCGCAATGGGGCGAGGCGGCGATCCCGCGCCTCAACGGCATGTTCGCCTTCGCGCTCTACGATCGCACGGCGAACGAGGTGCTGCTCGTCCGCGACCGTTTCGGCGTGAAACCGCTTTATTATGCCGAGCTCGGCGCGACGGTGATCTTCGCGTCCGAGATCAAGGCGCTCCTCGCGCATCCGCAGCTCGCGGCGGCGCTCGACCCGGCGGGGCTGGTCGAATACCTGACCTTCCAGAATTTCCTTGGCGAGCGGACGCTGTTCCGGCGCGTGCGGCTGCTGGCGCCCGGCAGCCTCGTGCGCGTGCGGCTCGGGACCGGCGCCGCGCCGCAAACCGTCCGGTATTGGGATTTCCATTTCGCCGAAAGCCATCGTGGCAACCGGCAGGAGCTCGTCGACGAGCTCGATCGCCTGTTCCGTCAGGCGGTCGGGCGGCAGCTCGTGAGCGACGTTCCGGTCGGCGCCTATCTCTCGGGCGGGATGGATTCGGGCTCGATCACCGCGATCGCGGCGCGGCAGGTGCCGGATCTTTGTACCTTCACCATCGGCTTCGATCTGAGCTCCGCCTCGGGGCTCGAGCTCGGGTTCGACGAGCGCCCGGCCGCGGAGCGGCTTTCCTATCTCGCCGGCACCGAGCATTACGAGATGGTGCTCAAGGCCGGCGACATGGAACGCGCCATGCGCCGCCTCGTCTGGCACATGGAAGAGCCGCGCGTCGGGCAGAGCTATCCCAATTTCTACGCGGCGAAGCTCGCGAGCCGGTTCTGCACCGTCGTGCTGTCGGGCGCGGGCGGCGACGAGCTCTTCGGCGGCTATCCGTGGCGCTATTACCGGGCCGCGGCGAACGCCGATTTCGACGATTACGCGGCGGAATATTACGGTTTCTGGCAGCGGCTGCTGCCGCCCGAGGCGGCGCGCGCGATCTTCGCGCCCTTGGGCGACGCGGCCGCGGACGTCGATCCGCCGGCGCTCTTTCGCGGCGTCTTCGCCAATCATGCCAACGCGCTCGCCACGCCCGAGGATTACATCAATCACTCGCTCTATTTCGAGGCGAAGACGTTCCTGCACGGCCTCCTCGTGATCGAGGACAAGCTCAGCATGGCGCATTCGCTCGAGACGCGCGTGCCGTTCCTCGACCACGATCTCGTCGATTTCGCCATGCGCGTTCCGGTGCGCGAGAAGCTCGCCAATCTGACCGAGACCGTCCGCGTGAACGAGAACGAGCCCGGCGGCAAGCGCGCGCGCTATTTCGAGCGCACCCGCGACGGCAAGCTGCTGCTGCGCGCGACCATGGGGCGCTATATCCCCGCCGACATCACGGATGCGGTAAAGCGGGGCTTCTCCGCGCCCGATGCGAGCTGGTTCCGCGGTGAAAGCATGGAATACGTGCAGCGCACGCTCGTCGACGGCAAGGCGCGGATCTACGACTGGCTCGACCGCGCCACGGTTGGCCGCCTGATCGAGGATCATCGCTCCGGGCGCGAGAACCGGCGGCTTCTCATCTGGTCGCTGCTCTATCTCGAAACCTGGTGCCGCGTCTTTCTCGAGGGCGAAATCCCCGGCACGCCGCCGGAAAGTCGTGGCGCCGCGTCGCGCATGCTATAATGCATTGCCGCAAAGGATCGACGAATTGGCATTGGCCCACAACCTCGGCATTCTCAAGCACCTCGTGCTGCACCGGCCGCGCGGCTGGAAGTCCGTGCTGTTCAACACCGCCGCGCTCAAGGCGCGCCGCGCCGGGCCGCTCATGGCGCCGGCGCACGTGACGATCGAGCCGACCAACGCCTGCAACGCGCGGTGCCCCGTGTGCGAGACCGGCAAGGGCGAGATGCGGCGCACCGCGGGCTTCGTCGATTTCACCCTCTACAAGCGCTTCATCGACGCGATCGCGCCCACGACCAACACGCTCATGTTCTATTTCATGGGCGAGCCGTTCCTGGGCGAGCATGCCTACGAGATGATCCGCTATGCGCGCCAGCGCGACATCTTCGTCGAGAGCTGCACCAACGGCGATCTCGTCGATCCCGAAGGCGTGATCTATTCCGACATCAACAAGATCAGCTTCCAGATCGGCGGTCTCGACGAGGCGACGCATCAGCGCTATCGCGTGCGCAGCAGCCTCGCCAAGGTCGAGCGCAACCTGCGCGCGCTCGTCGCCCTGAGGAAGCAGCATCCCGAATCGAACGTCCGGGTCGAGCTCGGCTTCATCGTCATGCGCCACAACGAGCACCAGGTGGCGGATTTCATCCGTTGGGCGCGCGCGATCGGCGTGGACGCCGCCAACGTCATCGATCCTTGCGTCCGCAACATGCTCGAGGGCCACGCCTATCTGCCGCGCGACCGGAAATACTGGTTCTACGACGAAGCCGCGTTCGAGCAGGGCATCCTCAAGCCGAAGATCGTGCCCGACCACGAATGCACCTGGATCTGGAACTCGATCGTCGTCAATTGGAACGGCGAGGCCGTGCCGTGCTGCCGCGACCCCAACGGCGAGAACATCCTTGGCAACGTGTTCGAGGACGGGCTGATGGGCGTCTTCAACGGCAAGCGGGCACTCGCGTTCCGGCGGCGCATTCTCGCGGCACAGCGCGAGGTCGGCATCTGTCGCCTGTGCTCGGGCTATGGCGTGCCGCATCTCGCGCACCCGCATCCCGGCAGCTTCACGATCGAGCGCCATACGGTGAACCGCGAGCCCGTCGTTGCGGCGGAATAGGGCGCGATGGAACCCGGCGAATTCGTCGCTCTCCTACGCGCGGCGCACCGGCGCAGCGACGGCGAATTGCGGCGCCGCTTCGACCGCAGCCTGCCGTTCGCGGATGCGATGTTCGACCGCTGGGAGCGGGCCCGCGCGCTGGGCTT
>Ga0307372_10013330_pt1 | contig 10642 bp, 8 predicted proteins | sample OX1MG_FD_202533 | JGI IMG/M metagenome (GOLD analysis project Ga0307372, IMG submission 202533) | Soil microbial communities from Risofladan, Vaasa, Finland - OX-1 | ecosystem: Environmental > Terrestrial > Soil > Coastal area > Acid sulfate soil | place: Finland: Risofladan, Vaasa | collected... | reverse complement strand
TTCGGAGCCTCGCTCGGCTTGACGATTTGCGTGTTGAAGACGGGATAGAAGGGAGTGCCGATCGCCGCATACCACCAGCCAGGCAGTTGACCATTAGCCGGGATTTTCCCCGCCATTGGCGGCGTCCATCGACGAATGACCTTTTGGTCGATGAGCTGTTGCGTAATTTGCGGATCCGTCAGCAAAGCGACGTCGGCCTGGGTTTTACCCGCCGTCACCTCGGTGCGGATGCGCTCATAAAGACGTCCGGATACTTCGCTGATCACCGAAACGCGAATGCAGGGAAAATCACGCATAAATGGCGCGATGATTCGTCGTTCGTCGTTCGCCGATTGTCCCGTGTAATAGACGACCGAGCCTTCCTTGCATGCCGCCTTCACCAAGGCTGAGGTACCGATCGCTTCGCCGTTAATTATAGGCGATGGCGCCGTTTGCGCGCGCGCCTGGGAATAGCTCAGCAAGCCGCCCAACAGCGCGTAAGTAAACATTCGAATAGCCTGTATCCTTGGCATAGCGTTCTCCCTTTTTCTCTTCTTCATCGAACGGCGACTCGTGAGCCGCCGCCAATTCTCTCTCCAATGAGGATAACCGCGAGTAGAACCACAGACTGCAGCAGCGTCATGACGGCGACCGACCCTGTCGTCTGCTGCACCCAATAATCAAACATGGTGACCGAGAACACCTGTGTGTCCGATGTGTAGAGAAAGATGGCAGTTGATATTTCTCGGAACGAGAAAATGATCAACAAAATCGCCGCTGACCGAACACCAGGCGAAGCAAGCGGAGCGACAACTCGTCTAAGCGTATAAAGAAATCCACCCCCGCAGACGCGCGCGCTCTCTTCGAGCTCAGGATGAATTTGAACGAGCGAGGCCGAGATCGACCGCACCGCCTGCGGAGAAAACTGTGAAATATAGGCGATGACGATCACCCAGATCGTGCCATAGACGCCGATCGGAACGCTGATCCAGGTCCATAGATAGCCTAACCCGATCACCATTCCTGGAAGCGCGAGAGGCAGCATCGCAACGAAATCGAGCGCGCGACGTCCGCGCAGCCGCGTCTTTGTCACGACATAGGCGATGCTGAAATAGAGACTTGTGCCGATGATCACTGTCGAAATCGCAACAATCAGGGAGTTCTTAAGCGACAACGCCACCACTGGGTCGGACAGCGTCGTCTCGACCTGCGTGAGCGAAAATTGGGAAGGATCGAACAAGCCTGCGAGGCTAAAGAAAAAGATATTGTTCCGGAAGCTTACGATTATCAGCGCCAAATATGGGAGCGCGACGACGAGTAGAAAATAGATCAAAACTGCGAACCCCGCGGGCCAACGCCAGGAGCGCAATCCAATCGGTTCACGGCGTGTGCTCTTTCCGGTTATTGTCACGAAGCTTCGTCGTCTCAAAAGAAAGATTTGGCAGAAGATCAGCGTCACTGTAATGACCAGCATCAAGACGCCGAGCGCCGAGGCCTCGTTAATCCGCGGCGGCGCAAAGCCGATGAGCTCCCAGATCCTCACCGACAAGAATGGCAGATTCCCGGGTTCTCCAAGAACGGCTGGAATTGCGAAAATCTCTATAAGAAAGACAAAAATCAGCAGCACAACTGAGAGCAGCGTTGGAGCGATCAGGGGGCCGACCACGATCGCGAACGCGCGTAGGCGGCTTGCGCCGCAGATCGCCGCCGCCTCTTCGAGGCTTGGATCGAAATTGCGCAGCGCCGCGGCGATCATGAGAAAGGCATAAGGCGCGTAGTAAATCGCGAATAGAAATGAAATGCCGCCGACGGTATAAAGATTAAGGATCGCTGGCAGGCCAAGCGACTTGGCGAGGATGTTGAGAATGCCCGTGCGCGGCGAAGCCAAAAGGTCCCAGGCAAAAGCCGCGACAAGCGGCGGAATGAGCATCGGAAGAATTGTGATCTTGTCGATGGCCCGGCGCAAAGGAACGTCGGTGCGCTCAGTCAACCAGGCGAGCGCAAAGCCAATCACTGTCGCGCCTGCTGTGCCGAGACAGGCCGCGGTCAATGTATCGCCAAGAAACGCGATCGTAGTCGGATCCGCAAAAATTGTCAGATAGTTCTTTAGCGTCAGGCCAGAGAAATCGATCCGGAGGGCCCGTGGCGGAGTGCTGAGAAACGAGCCGATGACGAGAATCAGCATCGGCAGAACAGTGATTACGCTGAGAATCCCCAGAAGACCGTAGACAACAAAAGCGCCGCGCTGCGGGACGAAGGTTTGCCCTCGCCCTTTCGCCGGAGAGGCTACTTTTGTCTTCGACGCGGCGATCACGGCGCGATCGCCGCAGTCAGGATGCGCGCGCCGCCGGGAGCGATAGTTAGCTGAGCTTCATCTCCGGCGCGCAATTGCAATCCGGAGCCAAGAACGACCACGTCGAAAGGCTCTTCGCCCCATGATACTGTATATCGGACGGACACGCCCTGGAACCGCGCCTGGGTCACGCGAACGGGCATGCCTGCGGCGATCTGTTCGCCGGGCAGGGAGAGCCTACACTCCTCTGGATGGATGACGACGTCGACGATGTCGCCCGGCACGACGTCGGATTCGCAAGCCGCCGTTAGCTCGCGACCAAGTTCCGTGCTCACTCGCGCGGACGCCGGACCATCGAGGGAGGCGACCCGAGCGGGAAAGATATTCGCAGAGGAGATGAACTCTGCGACGAACCGTGATGCAGGACGATGGTAGATTTCGGAGGCCGGACCAAGTTGCACGATTCGGCCTTTTTCCATGACGGCGATCCGATCGGCGAGCTCCACCGCTTCGGTCTGGTCGTGGGTGACGTAAATGCTCGTGAGGCCTGTCCGTGCCTGGAGAGCCTTGAGTTCGATACGGAGATGTTCACGCATCTTGAGGTCTAGATTGGACAGAGGCTCATCGAACAAGAGCAGTTGCGGATCGTAAACGATCGCTCGCGCAAGAACGACGCGTTGCATTTGTCCGCCCGACAAAGCCGTGGGCGAACGCGCCCCGAGGCCGTCGAGTCCCACCATGTTCAGGACTTCCTCTACGCGCTGGCGCAAAGGCGCGCCTTTGAGGCGCCTGCGCGCCCGGAGCGGAAAAGCGACATTCTCCGCGACGCTCATATGCGGCCAAATCGCGTAGGATTGAAACACCATGCCGAGCTCACGGCGTTCGGGACGCACAAAAATGCCGCGCGCCGGATCTGAAACGGTCTGGTCGCCAATGCTGATCGAACCGGCGTCGGGCATTTCGAGACCTGCGACCATCCGCAGCGTCGTCGTTTTTCCGCACCCGCTTGGTCCGAGAATGACAAGAAACTCGCCCGGCTTCACGTCGAGGGAGACTTCGTCGACAATACGCTTGCCGGCGTAAGATTTGACGACCGAGTCAATGCGGCAATTCGAGCCCATGCGATGAACACCTAAAGCGGTTCCTGATCTTCTCGGATGCGGAAACGCCCCTGTCTTCCTATCTTCACGCATGTCCTTTCGGAAAAGTCGGACGACTCTTCCGGGACAGGTGTTGCTGCGCGGGAAACGAAGCGCAGCTTTAACCGATTGGAGGGAAATCGTAAAGCTTACGCGCGTTGTCGGCAAGAATGCGGTTCCGCATGGCTTCGTCTGGGATCCAATCCAGCATCAAGTCCAGCAGATCGCCATCGTTTGGCATGACTTGATCATTCATGTTCGGATGCGGCCAATCGCTTCCCCATACGAGGCGCTCGGGCGCGTGGGCGGCCAGCGCGCGAGCATAGGGCGTGACGTCGGCGTAGGGAGGACCCAGTTTCGAGCACCGCATTGGGCCGGACAGCTTGACCCAAACCCGACCCGTGTCGAGCATGCGCAGAATGGTTTGGAACGCCGGCTGAGTCGGCCCCTGTTCAGCGACAATGGTTCCAAAATGGTCCAGCACGATATCGTTCGGGAGCGCGAGCAGCGCATCGGCGCTATCGACAATTCCGCCGGCTTGGGCGTAAAACTGGACGTGCCATCCCCTGTCATGAACCGCAGCGGCAAGCTCCGGCAGGATGGGAGCGAGATGGCGTCCGCGCGGGTGGCTTGAGAAACGCACACCGCGCACGCCGAGGGCATGCAAGTCATCGATCTCCAACTTCGAGAGATGGTCTGGCGGCACGGCGACGCCGCGGAAATAATCCGGATAGCGATGAAGCACATCCTTGAGGTGGCGAGGATCGCGTCCATAGGCCCCGCCGCTGACGAGGACGCCGCCGCTGATCCCAAGGATGCGATGCATACCGATTAGCGTTTCAGGCAGGGCGTCCGCCGTCTCGTAAACCGTGTCCTTGTCGAAGGGATAAAGCTCCTTCGGTCCAAACAGGTGAAAATGGCTATCGATCGCGCCATGCGGACATTTCAGTCGCGGGATCCTTGTGTTGGGATCCGGCGGCTTGGTCATTTGCGCCACGCGTCAGTCCTCCCTTGGAATCTTGGTCCGAACGGCGCGGCAGCGCGGAACGCGAGACACTACCCCTCGGAGCGTTCAAAGCAAACGATCAGAACCGATGATTGACGAGTTTTCTTCAACTACGCCTTGCGGCCAAGCTCGAGCTTTGCGGCGTCAGAAAGACGCGCGCGCGGCTTAGCCCGGCCTTCGATCCGAGCCCAGACCAGGACAAGGATCGCCCCAAGCAATGCGTTCACCCCGAGTGCGATTAAGGCGACGCGGAAGTCGTGGGTCCGATGGATCAGAACGCCCACCATCCAAGGCGCAAAGAAGCCGCTGAGGCTGCCGAGCGTGCTGACGAGGGCAATGCCGGCGGCCGCCGTGGAATCCGAGAAGGATTCGCTGATCATCGCGAGCCATGGGCCTTTCAGGCCAAAGATGCCGACCGCTGAGAGGCAGATCGAGCCCATGGCGACGATCGGCGAACGAAAATACGCCGCAAGGACGAGTCCGACGAAAGCGATGAAGGATGGGACAGCGGTGTTCCACGCGCGCTCCTGCGTGCGGTCAGACGCGCGGCCCCAGATCACCAGAGCGACGGATCCCGCGATGAACGGCAGCGCGGAGACGAAGCCGGTCTGCAGATTGGTCAAACCGAAGCTTTTGACGATCTGCGGCGTCCAATAACTGAGCCCGTAGCTTGGCACGCCGGTGAGAAAGAAGATCAATGAAAGCATGAGGACGCGAGAATCGAACAGCATTTTCAGCGGCGGCGCCTGATGGACCTCGGGATGGGCGAGGCGTTCGGCCGCCAGTTCTCCAACGAGCCATTCTCGTTGCTTTGGCGTCAGCCAGGCGGCTTCCGCAGGGCGATCGCTGAGGAGAAAGAGCGCTAGAATTCCGAGCACGATGGCGGGCGATGCCTCAAGAATATAAATCCACTGCCAGCCCTTTACGCCGAGAAATCCGTTCAATCTCAGCACAATAGCCGAGAGCGGCGAACCTATGACGCTGGCAAGCGGAATGGCGAGCGCGAAAAGCCCGACGTAGCGGGCGCGGTAGCGGCGTGGGAACCAATATGTGAGGTAAAGGATCACGCCCGGGAAGAAGCCGGCTTCCACCGCGCCAAGCGTAAACCGCGCGAAATAGAATGTCAGAGGTCCGCGAATGAGCGCCGTCGCGCAGCCGACGATCCCCCAGGTGATCATGATGCGCGCCATCCATTTGCGCGCGCCAAAACGCTCGAGCGCGAGATTGCTCGGCAGTTCGAAAATGGCGTAGCCGATCGAGACGAGACCCGCACCGAAGCCGAAGGTAGAGGCCGTCAGCCCGATATCCTTGTTGAGAGTGAGCGCCGCTACCCCAATGTTCACACGATCGAGATAGGAAATAATGAATCCAAGCGCGAGAAGCGGGATGCAACGATTGCGGACAATCCGCATAACGTCGTCTTCGAATTTGATCTGACTTTCGCTTCGTTCGAGGGCGTCCGCCATCAGTCTCCTCCTGGCCTGACGCCTCCGGCCTTATCTCGACTCTTGTTCGCAGACGGCATCGTCAGAGTACAATGATGTCAAATGGAATAAAATTAGTCAATTCCAGAATTCCGCAAGAATTGAGCCGCGCGTTTGACTTCGCGGGCCCGATATGCGGAGTTCCTCCCGATTGGCGGGTCGGAACATCAGGAGCGCACATATGAGGGAACCGCCGCTCGTAGATTGTCATGCTCACGTCTGGACGCGGGACATGCCGTTCATCGACAATCCACGCCACACGCCGGACTATGATTTCACGGTCGAAGAATATCTCGCGCAGCTCGACGCTCACGGCGTGGAGCTTGCTGTCCTGGCCGGCGCGAGCCTGTTCGGAGACTATAACGACTACACGATTCGTGCGTTGCGCGCGCATAAGCGTCTGCGTGGAACGATTATTCCTAATCCCGCAGCGGGCATTTTTGAGCTCGAGAAGATGAAGGAGGACGGCGTCGTCGGAATTCGCTTGATGTTTCGCGGCCTGGAGCGTCTCCCGGACATCGCGACGTTCGAATATCGTCGCTTGTTTCGGCGCGTGCGCGACCTCGGATGGCATGTGCATCTGCACACGGAGGGGCCGCGCCTGCCGGCGCTGATCGACTTTCTGGAGAGCACGGGCGTCAAACTCGTCATCGATCATTTTGGAACGCCCGACCCGAAAAAGGGAATCGCATGCGAAGGCTTCCAGCGCCTGATCTCATCAATCGAGAAAGGAAGAACATGGGTTAAGCTTTCGGCGGGCTACCGGATCGGCGAGGCGGCGGCAGCGACATACGCCAAGGAACTCCTTAAGCGAGTCGGGCCTGATCGTCTCCTGTGGGGCAGCGATTCGCCTTTCGCAAGCTTTGAGACGCAAATGACATATCAACGCGCCATCGATCCGCTTTATGAATGGGCTCCGGACCCTCAGATCCGACGCAAGATCACGGCGGACAATCCGATCGCGCTTTACTTCTCGCACTGAGTGGTCGCGCGCGGAAAATCCATGAGCAGATCTTGCGAGACCTTACCGGCGTCCGGTAAGGTCGATGACTCACGGGAGGTCCACCATGCCGAACTCGATCACCCACTCGTTTTTTCCCTATCGAGCGATCACGGAATGCGGCGGCGTTGAGTGGCCACGGGGCGCGCGCGTCGCTGTTTGGATCATACCCAACATCGAGCATTTTCATCTTGATGTGGGCAACCCGGCCCCGGACGTCCGTAACTATTCGAGACGTGATTACGGGAATAGGGTGGGCGTCTGGCGGCTGATGGAAGTGCTCGAGCGACATGGCGTCAGGGCCACCGTTGCTCTGAACGGGGAGGTCGTGGATTGCTACCCACAGATCATCGAGGCGGCGAATGGTCTCGGTTGGGAGTTCATGGGCCACGGCCTAACCAACTCCATCGTATCCGCCGGCATGGAGTACGAGCACGAAAGGCGAATGATCGCGGAGACTCGAGACAAGATCCGACAGACCGGTCAGAAGATGCGAGGTTGGCTCGGCCCCGGGCTGACCGAGACATGGAATACGCTCGGGCTGCTGGAGGAGGCCGGCGTCGAATACGTGGCCGATTGGGTCAACGACGATCTGCCGTACAAGATGAATGGCGGCTTGTGGTCGATTCCCTATACGCTCGAGCTCAACGATATGCCGCTGTTCAACAATCCGAGCATCAGCATCGTGGATTTCGAGCGTCGGATCCGCGACAGTTTCGATGTGCTCTACCAAGAGGGCGGGCAGATTCCCCGCGTGATGGCCATCGCGCTTCATCCTTTCCTGATCGGCGTTCCCCACCGCATCAAGTATCTGGACGCCGCACTATCCTACATGGTCGGGCACTCGGGAGTCTGGTTCGCCACGGGAAGTGAAATCATTGAGGCCTGCCGCTCACAAAGCCTTTGAGCACACCGGCCGGCGCTCCTTGCCCCCTCCAAGCCATCAATGTAGTCTTTGTCCAGAACCGGCTAAACGGTAGGGACAGGGAGGTTGCGCGATGGGATTCTCGACAAGGGTGGATTCCCGACGGCCTTGGCAGGCGAAGAGCTCCGAGTCGCGGCCGCTTCCAACGCGCAGCGGCTGTCGTGTGGTCGCAATGGCGGCCTCGCTCCTCCTCTTGGCATCCGCCGCCGCGCTCGCTCAGGACGCTGGAAAGGGCAAGCGGGTTCTGTTGATCGAATCGGATGCGGCGCATCCATACGTGGCGGCTGAAATCAGCTCGTTCCAGGCTCGCGCCAGACAACTCGGCATGATCCCGACTGTCCAGGCCGCCGGTTTCGACGCGGCTCTGCAAAGCCGTCAGGTTGACGACGGTATCGCGCGCAAATTCCCGATCATCGCCGTTCAGGCAGACTCCGAGCAGGCTATCATTCCCGCGCTGGCCCGCGCGAAACAAGCGAAAATCCCGATCTTGATGGTGAACAATCCGCCCAAGGATCACACCGAATCATACTATATCAGCTACATCGGCCAGAGTCAGACGGAGATGGGCCGGATCGCCGCGCGATCGATCTTGCATGCGCTTGCGGCGAGCGGACGCAAGAAAGCGAAAGTCGCGTTGATCACCGGGTCTTTACAGGAAGGCGCCGCGCCGCGAAGGGTCGCCGGGATCAAGGAAGTCCTTGGCGCAGATCCGAACGTCAAGATCGTCGCCATCGAAGACGCCAAATGGGATACGGCGAAGAGCGAAAACATCGCTGGTCAATTGTTTGCCCGGTTTGCGCCGCAAGGCGGGTTGGACGCCGTCTATGGCATGGCGGACAATCAGGCCGTGGCGATCATTCGCGCCGCCCAGGCCGCTGGTATCTCCGTTGGAGCCGGGCCGAAGCAGCTCCTGGTTTTCGGAGGCAATTGCCTGAAAGACGGTCTCGACGCGATTGCTGCGGGGCGTATGGTGAGCACCGTCCTGCAAGATCCGAAGGCCGTTGGAATCGCGACGGCCGACGCGATGGAATCCTATTTCGAGGGCAAGACCCTGCCGAAAAAAATCCTGACGAAGATCGCCCTGATCGACAAGAGTAACCTCGCCACTTATCGAAATGCCTGCACGTATTGATCGGCAGGGCGGATATCTGGAACAGACGGCGTCGACGTCAGAAATTCTCGCAGTCGAGGGACTTTCGAAGTCTTTCGGCGCCGTCCAGGCTCTGCAGGATATTTCCTTTTCTCTCGGCCGCCAGGAAATTCGCGCTTTGTGCGGCGAGAACGGCGCGGGCAAAAGCACGTTCGTCAAGATTCTCATGGGCCTCTCGCAGCCCGACGCAGGGGTTATCACGGTCGGCGGCGCTCGGGTGCGGATCGTGGGATCGCGCCACGCGCAGAACCTGGGGCTCGGCCTCGTCGCCCAGGAGCTGAGCCTAGCGCCCCATTTGTCGATCTTCGACAACATCTGGCTTGGCAGTCCGCAAGTTCCCTTCCTTCACCGTCGGTCTGCGTTGCGCGCGAAAGCGCGTGAGGCTTTGCGGGCGCTGGGCGTGGAGGACTGGGGCCTCGACGCGCTCGTGCGTTCGCTCAGCGTCGGCCAGCGGCAGATTGTCGAAATCGCGCGGCTGATCGCGCGTGAGGCGCGGATTCTGATCCTCGACGAACCGACCGCGACGCTGAGCGATTCCGAAATCGAGCGGATGATGCGCGCGCTGCGTTCGCTGCGCGACAACGGCCATTCGATTCTCTATGTCAGCCATCGTCTCGGTGAGGTTTTTGAGCTCTGCGATTCCGTCACCGTTCTTCGCAATGGTCGCCACGTGGTCACTCGGCCGAGGCAGGGACTCGAAAAGACGGAGCTGATCGAAAACATCCTCGGGCGGACGCTGAGCGAAATGTATCCCCCGCGGGCAAAGAAAGCGGCCGCTCCGGACGTCTTGCGAGTCCAAAATCTTTCAGTCGCAAACGCCGTCAAGAATTTGTCCTTTTCGGCGCGCGCCGGCGAAATCCTTTGCATCGCCGGACAATTGGGATCGGGCGCCGATCTCGTCACGCGCGCCCTCGCGGGACTTGCGCCAGCCGCGACGGGAAAAGTCTCCTTTTACGGCAAAAGGACGCCGCTCCGTTCCGTTTCCAAGAGCATAGCGAAAAAGATCGACTTCATCTCCGACGACCGCGCCGGTGAGGGCCTGTTCCAGACGATGCGCGTTCTGGACAATCTCATTGCATCCAATCTGCAAGCCCATTCGAGGGGCGGCCTGCTGCGTTGGGGCAAGCTTCGCGAATATGCGCGTCGAAACGCCGAACGCGTCGGCCTCAACGCGGCTCGACTCGATTCGCCTATCGGCGCCTTGAGCGGGGGCAATCAGCAGAAAATCCTGTTCGGCAGAGTCTTGCGGAATGATGCGCCCGGTTTGCTCCTGCTGAACGAGCCGACGCGCGGCATTGATGTCGGCGCGAGGTCGGAACTTTATCGAGTGATGCGCATGCTGTGCGAAAACGGCTGCGTCCTGGTGATGTACTCTTCCGATCTCGAGGAGGTCCTCGGGTTGGCGGATGTCGTCCTGACCATGTTCAAGGGCCGCCTCGTGCATCGCTATGAAGGCGACGAGATCGAAGGCTCTCGGATTTTGGCCGACATCACTCATCCCGACGCGAGGGCTCGATGATTGAGGCGTCCGAGACGCGCGCGAGAGCGCCGGCGGCGCGGGGTCTCTCCGCGCTGCGTCTCATCCGCAGGTCGGGGAGCGCGCTCGTGATCGCGCGATGGGTCGGAGCGGCGGCGCTCGCCGCGCTGGCGCTTTCGACTCCCGGAT
>Ga0307372_10013329_pt1 | contig 10642 bp, 9 predicted proteins | sample OX1MG_FD_202533 | JGI IMG/M metagenome (GOLD analysis project Ga0307372, IMG submission 202533) | Soil microbial communities from Risofladan, Vaasa, Finland - OX-1 | ecosystem: Environmental > Terrestrial > Soil > Coastal area > Acid sulfate soil | place: Finland: Risofladan, Vaasa | collected... | reverse complement strand
TCTCGAGCTCGGCGAGGCGCGCGAAGAAGCGCGGCCCGGCGAACGCGGGCTTGTTCTCCTCGTGGTCGCGGATCACGTGGCACACGTTCTGGCAGAGGAAGCACTCTATGCACTTGCGGAACTCCTGGACCCGCTCGACGTCGACCTGTGCCATGCGGTAGGTGCCGTCGGCCTCACGCGGGCCGGGGCGGAACGCGGGGATCTTGCGGGCGACCGCGAAGTGGAACGAGACGTCGGTCACGAGGTCGCGGATGATTGGGTTGGCGCGCAGCGGCGAGACCGTGATCGGCGTGGTGATCTCGAGGGTGCTCATGCGCGTCATGCACATGAGGCGCGGCCGGCCGTTGATCTCCGCGCTGCACGATCCGCACTTGCCCGCCTTGCAGTTCCAGCGCACCGCGAGGTCCGGTGCCTGCTCGGCCTGGATGCGGTGGACGACGTCGAGGACGACCTCACCGCCGAGGTTCTCGACCGTGTAGTCGACGAACTCACCGCCAGACTCGTCGCCCCGCCACAGCCTGAGCGTGACGGTGGGCTGCCCCACGGGCGCGCCGTCGGTTCGGGTCGCGGCCGTGACGGTCGCTTCGGTCGCCATCAGTGCGCCTCCTCGAAGAGAGTCTTCAGCTCGTCGGGCATCTCGAGCAGCGGCTCGGGCGCGACGACGACTTCGCCGTCGCGAACTCGCGTCACCATGTTCACCTTGCCGAACGCGGGGTCGGGCCCCGGGTAGTCGTCGCGGGTGTGCCCACCCCGGCTCTCCTTGCGTTCGATCGCTCCGAGAGTCGTGCAGCGCGCGACGGCGAGCATCGACTCGAGGTCGAGCGCGAGGTGCCAGCCGGGATTGAACTGACGGTGGCCCTCCACGGCGGCCTTGGCCGCACGCTCGTCGAGCTTGTCGAGGGCGTCGCGCGCCTCGACGAGCTCGGACTCGGTCCGGATGATCCCGACGAGGCTCTGCATGGTCTCCTGGAGCGCGTGGTGGACCGAGTACGGGTTCTCCCCGTCGCGGGCGAAGGGAGCGAGCGCGTGCTGCGCGACGGCGTCGACCTGCGCGTCGTCGATCTCGACGTCGCCGGAGCGCCCGAGAGCGTGCTCCGCCGCGTACTTGCCGGCGCGCCGGCCGAACACGAGCAGGTCCGAGAGCGAGTTACCGCCGAGGCGGTTCGCGCCGTGCATGCCACCCGCGACCTCGCCTGCGGCGAACAGGCCCGCTACGGTCGTCGCCGCCGTGTCCGCCTCGACCCTGATCCCACCCATGATGTAGTGGCATGTCGGGCCGATCTCCATCGGCTCGGCCGTGATGTCGACGTCGGCGAGCTCTTTGAACTGGTGGTACATCGACGGGAGCCGGCGCTTGATGTACTCGGGCGACCGTCGCGAGGCGATGTCGAGGAAGACCCCGCCGTGCGGGCTTCCGCGGCCCGCCTTGACCTCGGAGTTGATCGCGCGGGCGACCTCGTCGCGGGGGAGGAGCTCAGGAGGGCGGCGGAAGTCCGTCTTGTTCTCGTACCACTGGTCCCCCTCCTCGATCGTGTCCGCGGTCTCCTTCGCGTAGAACTCGGGGATGTAGTTGAACATGAAGCGCTCGCCGTCGCTGTTGCGCAGCACGCCACCGTCGCCGCGCACGCCCTCGGTGACGAGGAGCCCGCGTGCCGACGGCGGCCACACCATCCCGGTCGGGTGGAACTGGACGCACTCCATGTCGATCATGTCCGCGCCTGCCCACAGCGCGAGAGCATGCCCGTCGCCGGTCCCTTCCCAGGAGTTCGAGGTGAACTTCCATGTCTTGCCGACGCCACCTGCCGCGAGCACGATCGCCTTCGCGCCGAAGACGACGAACTTCCCCGACTCGCGCCAGAAGCCCACCGCCCCGTTCACCGCTCCGGAGGAGTCCGTGAGCAGGCGCACGATCTTGCACTCCATGAACACCTCGATGCCGAGGCTGACCGCGCGCTGCTGGCACGTCCGGAGGAGCTCGAGGCCCGTGCGGTCGCCGACGTGGGCGAGGCGCGCATAGCGGTGGCCGCCGAAGTCGCGCTGGAGGATGCGACCGTCAGGTGTCCGGTCGAAAACAGCTCCCCACTCCTCGAGCTCGAGGACTCGGTCGGGTGCCTCCTGGGCGTGGATCTGGGCCATGCGCCAGTTGTTGAGCATCTTCCCGCCGCGCATGGTGTCGCGGAAGTGCACCTTCCAGTTGTCCTCGGGCCAGACGTTGCCGAGCGCCGCCGCGACGCCACCCTCGGCCATGACGGTGTGCGCCTTGCCGAGCAGCGACTTGCACACAAGCGCCGTCCGGGCGCCCGTCGCGCTCGCCTCGACCGCGGCACGAAGCCCCGCGCCGCCCGCGCCGATGATGAGGACGTCGAGAGTATGGGTCTCGTACTCGGCCATCAGAAGATCCTCGGGTCGTGCATCGTGCCGCTCGCGACGAGCCACGTGTAGAGGTCGGTCGCGATGATCGAGAACAATGAGCACCACGCGAAGAGCTGGTGGTGCGCGTTGAGCCGGGAGGAGACGTTCTTCCAGAACCAGTGGCGCGCGGGCGCGTCCGAGAAGCGCTTGAGGTTGCCGCCGCACAGGTGGCGGCACGCGTGGCATCCAAGCGTGTAGGCCCAGATGAACACGGCATTGATCACGAAGATGAGCGTCCCGACGGCGACCCCGACGCCGTTCGGGAAGCGGAAGGCCGCGATCGCGTCCCATGTGAGGATGCCCGCGAATATCACTGCGACGTACCACGTGTAGCGGTGGAGGTTCTGCAGGAGCAGGGGCAGGCGCGTCTCGCCCGTATAGCGGTGACGCGGGCTCGACGGGGCCGTCGAGCCCGCGTCCGGGACCGTGCACGCCGGCGGGGAGAGCCAGAAGGAGCGGTAGTAGGCCTTGCGGTAGTAGTAGCAGGTCGTGCGGAACGCACCCGGGAAGACGAGGATGAGCCACGCGGGCGAGATCCGCCACCAGTTGCCGAACACGGGTCCCCAGACGTACCCCGCTGTCGCGCAGCTGTGGGTGAGGCAGGGAGAGTACAGGGGCGACAGGTAGTCGCGCCCGACGTTGCCCGCGTAGAAGTCTCCATTGCGCAGCGCGGCCCAGACCGAGTAGGCGATGAAGCCAAGCAGGCCGAGCGCGGTGAGCGTGGGCTGGACCCGCCAGCGGTCCGTGCGGAGCACCGTCGATAGTGGTGGACCACCTCGTGTCCCGCCGATCCGTACCGGCGTCGGGCGCGGCGGTCCCTGCGTCTGGTCCACGACGGTCACCGGCAGTCCTCCATGTCAGAGCCCTCGAGCGGCCGTGCCGCGGCTCGCTCGCGCGGGCTCGGCATCGTCGGCCGGCCCGACCGTCGATCATCCTCGCGCCAACGCCTGGCGCGTTGCGAAACGGTGCCGCCCCGGGGCTCGGTGCGGCACGCCCCGCTCGGCGAGGTCGCGCCGCGCGAGCCCGCCGTTAGGCTCGCCCGGGTGGACGACGATCGCCCCCCTCCCGAGCGCGTTGAGCGGCCGGCGACGCTGCGGGCGCTCCGTGCGGCCGGCTGGCGTTCCGAGCCGGTGCGTGCGGAGATCCGCCGCAACGTGCTCGCTCGCATCGCGGCGGGAGCGCCGCTCGTCGACGGAGTCCTCGGCTTCGAGCAGACCGTCATCCCCCAGCTCGAGCGCGCGCTCATCGCCGGGCACGACGTCATCCTTCTCGGCGAGCGGGGTCAGGCAAAATCTCGCGTCATCCGCTCGCTCGTCGAGCTACTCGACGAGTGGACGCCGATCGTCGCGGGCTCCGAGATCAACGACGACCCGCTGCAGCCGACCTCGCGCTACGCGCGCGATCTCGTCGCCGAGCTTTGCGACGACACCCCGATCACCTGGGTGCACCGCAGCGACCGCTACGGCGAGAAGCTCGCGACGCCGGACACCTCGATCGCGGACCTCATCGGCGAGATCGACCCGATCAAGGTCGCCGAGGGCCGCTACCTGTCCGACGAGCTCACGATCCACTACGGGCTCGTCCCGAGGACGAACCGCGGGATCTTCGCGGTCAACGAGCTTCCCGACCTCGCGGAGCGCATCCAGGTCGGCCTGCTCAACGTGCTCGAGGAGCGCGACGTGCAGATTCGCGGCCATCGCGTGCGCCTGCCCGTGGACGTGCTCCTCGTCGCGACGGCGAACCCCGACGACTACACGAACCGCGGGCGTATCATCACGCCGCTGAAGGACCGCTTCGGCGCGCAGATCCGGACCCACTACCCCCGCGACGTCGCGACCGAGGTCGCGATCGTCGCCCACGAGGTCCGACCCCTCGCCGGAGCGGGTGTCGAGGTCGACGTGCCCGCGTTCATGGCCGAGGCCGTCGCGTGGGTGAGCCACGCGGCCCGCGCGAGCTCGCGAGTCGACCAGCGCTCCGGCGTGTCAGTGCGCACGAGCGTCGCGAACTACGAGACGCTCGCCGCCGCGTCCCTGCGGCGGGCGGTGCTCGCGGGCGAGCGGGTCGCAGTGCCGCGGGTGAGCGATCTCGGCGCGCTCGTGCCGTCGACGATCGGCAAGATCGAGGTCGAGGCGCTCGACGAGGGCGACGAGGACGAGATCGTCGGTCAGCTCCTCGCGTCCGCGGTCCTCCAGGTCTTCCGGGACCGCTGCCCGCAGGCGTCGCTCGCTCAGGTCGTCGCGGCCTTCGGCGAGGGTGTGACTGCCGAGGTCGGCACGGATGTGCCGTCCTCGGCATACGTCACCCTTCTCGCCTCGCTTCCAGCTCTCGCACCTGCTGTCGACGAGCTCGTCGGGCCCGGCGCGTCGCCCGACCACGTCGCGAGCGCGGTCGAGCTCGTGCTCGAGGGCCTCCACCTCTCGCGCCGGTTGAACAAGGTCGTCCTCGCCGGGGCATCGACCTACCGCGGCCGCTGACGGGCCGTGCCGGTGAACGAGGCGAGGCGCTCGCCGGGCGGGGGGTCGTGGCGGTACTCGAGCTGGGACGGCACGCAGGAGCCGCCGGTCGTGGGCGCCGACGACGTGCTCGGCGCGGTGGCCGACGACCTGCTCTACCACGGGGACCTCGACGCGGCCCTGCGCCGCGCGCTCCAGCAGGGCTTCAGGATGCCGTCCGGCGAGCGGGTCGCGGGCCTGCGCGACCTGCTCGATCGGCTCGCGACGCGCCGCGAGGAGCTCCTCGGCACGGGCGACCTCTCACGGGTGCACGATGACGCGAGGCGTCGCCTCGAGGAGCTGCTCGACACCGAGCGCGCGGAGCTCGACCGGTCTGCGGCGGCCGCGGGTGACGATGGCGGCGAAGCCGCTCGGCGCGCCGCCGACGGCCACACACAGCTCGACCTGCTCCCCGCGGGGCTTGCTGCGCGCCTGCACGAGCTCGCGAGCTACGAGTTCGCATCGGACGCCGCGGCGGGCGCGTTCGAGCGGCTCGTCGCGGACCTACGGCGCGACCTCGCTCAGCTGCAGCTCGACGGGGCGGCGGCAGCGATGGCCGCCGCGGGGCCCGAGGAGCGCGAGCACCTGCGCGCGGGGCTCGGCGCGCTGAACACCATGCTCGAGCAGCGGGCCGCGGGCGACGAGCTCGACCCGTCGTTCGATCGGTTCATGTCCGAGTTCGGCGACCTGTTCCCCGGCGGCGCCCGCGACCTCGACGACCTGCTCGCGCAGCTCGCCGAGCGCGTGGCCGCGGGGAGCGCGCTGCTCGCCTCGATGACGCCGGAACAGCGCGCCGAGCTCGCGGCGCTCTCCGAGGAGCTGTTATCGGACGTGGACCTCGCGTGGCAGCTCGCCCGCCTCGACGGGAACCTGCGTGCCGCGATCCCCACTCTCGGATGGGACCGGCCGTCGCCGCTCTCCGGCCGCGGAGAGATCGGGCTGGGGGCGGCGACCGACGTCTTCGCGGGCCTCGCCCGCCTCGACGAGCTCGCGTCGGCGCTCCGGTCCGTGACCCAGCCCGGCGAGCTCGCCGAGGTCGACCCCGACGCGATCGAGCAGCTGCTCGGGCCCGACGCGGCGAGGGACCTCGAGGTGCTTGCAGGCCTGACGCGCCGTCTCGAGGAGGACGGCCTCGTGTCGCGCAAGGAAGGTAAGCTCGAGATGACGCCGCGCGGGCTACGCCGGCTCGGCTCGCGCGCGCTCGACGAGCTGTTCTCGCGTCTGCGTCGCGACCGCGTCGGCGAGCACCCGGTGGGCGTCGCAGGGACCGGTCACGACCGCGTCCCGGACACCAAGCCGTACGAGCACGGCGACCCGCTCCGGCTCGACATCGAGCGGACGTTGCGCAACGCGCTCCTGCGCACCGCGTCGACGGCGGCGGGGATGCCGCGAGTGCCGGTCCGCGTCGTGCCGGACGACTTCGAGGTCGAGCGCAACGAGCACCTGAGCACAGCATCGACAGTCCTCGCGGTCGACCTCTCGCTGTCGATGCCGATGCGGGACAACTTCCTCGCGGCGAAGAAGGTCGCGATCGCGCTGCAGTCGCTGATAGCGAGCCGCTACCCGCGCGACTATCTCGGTCTCGTCGGCTTCTCGGCGACGGCCCGGGAGATCCGGCCCGAGGAGCTCCCCTCGGTGTCGTGGGACTTCGCCTACGGCACCAACCTGCAGCACGCGCTCGCGCTCGGCCGGTCGATGCTCGCCTCGCGGCGCGGCGCGAAGCAGATCATCGTGATAACCGACGGCGAGCCGACGGCGCACGTTCTCGAGGGTGGCGAGGTGTTCTTCGACTACCCGCCGGCGCGCGAGACGATCGAGGCGACGCTCGGCGAGGTCGTCCGCTGCACGCGGGCGCGCATCACGATCAATACCTTCGTCCTCGACGCGACGGGAGGACTGCGCGCGTTCACCGAGCAGATGACGAGGCTCAACCAGGGACGCGCGTTCTTCACGACGCCCGACGAGCTCGGCGGCTACGTCCTCGTCGATTTCGTCGAGCGGCGCTCGAGCCGGACGCGCCACCTGGGGCGCGGCGCCTGAGTCCGGGCGGAGCCCCGAGCGAGCTCCCCCTTGCACCTGGCCGTGAGCTGGGCCATCATTATGACATCGGTGTAATTCCACCGTTGCCACTCGGCCCCGGGTGGTGGTCGGCGAGAGGAGGGTGCCGGTGAACGTCCAGGCGCTCGTAGGCCAAATCGACCAGGAGTGGCAGTCACGCGCGAACTGCATGGGCGTCGATCCCGAGCTGTTCTTCCCCGAGCGGGGCTCGTCCACCCGCGAGGCGAAGGAGGTGTGCCGTGGCTGCGTCGTCCAGCAGGACTGCCTAGAGTTCGCGATCGCGAACGGCGAGAAGTTCGGCATCTGGGGCGGCATGAGCGAGCGTGAGCGCCGCCGCGTGCGCCGGTCACGCGTGCTGCACGACCGCGGGGTCGAAGCGGCTTCCTGAGTCAGCCGCCGCGCGCGGCGCGGCCCGCGTCCGCGAGCCGGTACTCGATCGTCCGCTCCTCGGCGAGGTCGAGGCGGGGCCAGTGACCGGCCGGCGCCCGGTGGAGCACGTCCCGCGGGACGAGGCCGACGAGCTCCGCACGGTCGACGGTCGCCAGCGCGTCGACGGCGTCGTAGATCTCGTCCGGTCCGACCTCGAGGGGCGAGACGAGGTTGCAGGAGACCTGAACCCCGCTGCCGACCTCGAGTCCGAGTGCGCGCACCGCCGGACCGCGTATGGCCGATGCGACGCGGCGAGCGAGCGCGAGGTCGCGATCGGCGAGCCAGAGGTTGTACGCGACGAGCGGGCTGCGGGCTCCGACGCACGCCGCTCCCGCGGAGGGGTGTGGCTCGGCGGGGCCGGCGTCGGGGAGGAGCGGGTGGAACGCCGTGTGCCGGATCTCGGGCAGCGATCGCTCGGGCCCGTAGCAGAAGCACGGGAGCGCGAGCGCCTTCCCTGCCCAGTGTGCGAAGTCGTCCCGCGCCTCGATCGCCTCGGCGAGGTCGCCACGGGCGCCGTCCGTGGCGACCGGCACGAAAGGGACGACGTCGAGGACGCCGATGCGCGGGTGCACTCCCGTGTGCTGCGAGATATCGAGGAGCGCTACGGTCGCCTCGGCGAGCACTCGGACATCGGCGATGAGCCGGGCACCGGCGAGCGTGAGCACGGAGCGGTTGTGCCACGGGTCGACGTGGAGGTCGAGGAGGGAGGTGCCGGCGGCATCGGCGAGCGCGCGCACCCGCGAGCGGCACCGGCCTTCGCTCACGTTCACGACGCATTCGAGCACGGCCCACTCCCGGGTCGCATGGCGGCCTTCGCCGTCGCCTCGGCCGGGCTCGCCGGCCGCCCGACGCGCGCTAGCGGGTCGTGTGCAGGGTCAGGTGCCGGCGCTGACGCGCGAGGCGGCGGCGCTCCCTCTCGGAGGTGCCGCCCCAGACGCCGTGGTCTATGTGGTTCACCATCGCGTACTCGAGGCACTGCGCCTTCACCGGGCAGTCCGCGCAGATGCGGCGTGCGATCTCGACGCCGACGCCGTCGCTCGGGAAGAACGTCTCGGGAGGGAGATCCCGGCACTTGCCCTCTGTCATCCACACGGTGTCCATCACACCACCATTCTGCCGCCCCGGGGCGGTCCGCCGTGTCGCGTTGCCGAGCGCCGACGACCGTCGGTCCGACTGGACCCGAACCGCACGACCGGCACGTCCATTTTCTTCGGTGGCGCCCGCAGCCATGCCGCGCTCTCGCACGACCCTGCTTCACCTGCGGGTATCCGCCTGTCCCGTCACGCTACACCTCGTTGCTGTGTCCGAGCTGTTAGCGCACCGTTAGCACTTTGTGTCGCGAACGCAGGATGTGCCGAGATCATCTGGGCTGCGCCGTGCGCTCACGGGTCGAGGTGTCTGCGCGAAGGCGCGCCGCTCCGGGGGCGGCCACGCCCGCCGGTAGAGTGAGGGGCGCGAAGGCCGCACGGTCGACACCAAGGAGCACCGAATGACGATGTCCCCCGCCGAGGCGAGCGCGCCGCCCGAGCCACCTCGCGGTCACGTGCGCGTCGTCTATCTCGGCCCCGTCGCTCCCCATTGGGAGGTCGACTCGCAGTTCGGCGAGAGGGCCGTCGTCGAGGCGTTCCGCGAGCGTGCGCTCGCCCGCCTCGTGCTCCTCCCACCGCACGACCCTCAATTCCGCAGGAACCGCGAGCGCGTCGTGCGCGATGCGGAGCGCGAGAACCTCCTCCTCGAGTGGGATCTCGGGATCCCCGAGGAGGAGCCACCGCCGGGGCGTCCCGCCGCGTCGGCCGCAGCAGACGTCGCGCCGGTACAGGCCGCAGCAGACGTCGCGCCGGCCGAGCCGCCGGTCGGCTAGCGCGAGTCTCCTGGATCTTTCCAGGAGCGGTGGGCCGGGGCCGGTCGCACGGCGCGGACTGCTCGGCGAGTCGTGCCCGGAGGTCGCTACGCGGTGCCGCCCGGGTCGTCGCGGTCGGGGAGCGAGGGGAGATTGACCCGCTCGAGCCAGAGCCCGGGCGCGTCGAGCTCTGCGGGAGTGGGCAGATCGGTCTCCACGACCCAGAGCTTCGTGAGCTCGGCGTCGCCGCTGCGCTCGACGACGCCCCTGACGAACGCCTCGCCTCGATCGACCGCGTCCTGGTCGAGGTGGAGCCCGAACAGCGACTCCGCGACTCGCTCTTCGTCGCCGCGCTCGACACGTCGGCGCCGCATCGCCTCTGCGATTGCTCCCCTCGCGCCTATCGCCCGCGCGGCGACCGTGTCGGTCACCCATGCTGCGTAGCCCGCGATCGCGGAGCTGAGCGCTGAGAGCTCGGCACGCACCCGGCGTATCTCCGGCGTCTCCTCGATCTCCCCGAAGGCGCCGGGGTCGCCGAGGAGCCTCGTGAGGTCCGACAGGTCTGGGCTCGAGCCCGACACGGCCTCGCCGAGGCGCTGCTCGAGCGCCTTCGGGTCCGGCCGGAAGCCTCGCGCCTGCGCGACGAGCAGGGACTCGAGCCGTGCGCGGACGTGAGGCCGCGTGAGGACCGCGTGGGTCGCGACATCGTGGACGCACAGCCACAGCAAGAGGTCGTCGGGCGGGAGGCTCCAGTCCTCGGCGAAGCGTCGCGCGTTGGCCGGCACGACGAGCAGCTCCGCGTCGGCGCGGCGCGGCAGCGGCAGCTCGTACTGGCCGAGCGCGCGCTGCGCGAGGTGGCCGACGATGGAACCCACCTGCATTGCGATCATCGCCGGCGCGACGGCGGTCGTCCACTGCCCGACGAACGCGACGAGCTCGTCGTCAGGGCTCGCATCCGGGTCGGGCGTGCTCGGCGCGGCACCGGGCGACGCGGGCGCGAGCGCGGCGGCGATCTGCTCGATGACCGGACGCCACCCCTCGAGGCTCCGTCGCGCCCATTCGGCGGGGCCGGTCGCGACGATCGACAGCGGCTGGCCGAGCGGAGTCGTCGTCATGCCTGTCACGTCCGCGACATGGAGCTCCGCGACGCCGAGGAGGCCCTCGAGACGCATGCGGTCGACGGGGTCGACGTTTGCCTCGGGCGCGTCGTCCGACGCGATGCGCTGCGCGAGCTGGAGCGCGAGATCCCACTGGATCGGCGCGTCGGACTTGAGGAGCCGGAGCAGGTCGCCCAGCATCCCCGGGAAGAAGCCGCCCATGCCCGCGGGGAGGTCGGGGTCCATGACGCGAATCTAGGCGCGGCGCCCTACGGTCGCGGCCGGAGCCGTCCCGGAGGTAGCGGCTGAGCGGG
>Ga0307372_10013327_pt1 | contig 10642 bp, 10 predicted proteins | sample OX1MG_FD_202533 | JGI IMG/M metagenome (GOLD analysis project Ga0307372, IMG submission 202533) | Soil microbial communities from Risofladan, Vaasa, Finland - OX-1 | ecosystem: Environmental > Terrestrial > Soil > Coastal area > Acid sulfate soil | place: Finland: Risofladan, Vaasa | collected... | reverse complement strand
GCCTCAGCGACGATGGCGTCGACCTCGTGGAAGAGCAGTCGGGCGAGCCGGTCGAACTCGCGATGCCCGCGGAGTCCCTGGTACGCCTGATCTACGGACGCCTCGACGCGCCATCGACACCCGCGACAGTGAGCGGTGACGTCGTCAGCGAACTCCGGGTGGTCTTTCCCGGATTTTGAACTTGCGGATCAGGGATACCAGATGTCGCGTCGGCGCGAAAACGCGGCGCCGCGCCTAGAGTGAAACTAACGACGGGCCCAGACCTCGCTACAGTCGCGCCGAACATACCGTTCGGCCCAAGCGAGGGAGATGTGGACGTGGGTACACCAGTAAGTATCACCAAGAAGATGTGGACGTCGCTCGCCGCCGTGACGTCACCGTTTTCGAGGATCGGTTCGCGAGCGAACGTTGAGTTCAGTGAGTGCGCGAAATGATCATGCTCGGCTTCTTTCTCCTGCTCATCGGCTTTCTCGCCGCGATTCCGATTCTGTGGTCGCTGGGCGCGACGGTGCTCGTCTTCGGGGTCATCCTCATGGTCCTTGGATCGCTCGGCCACACGCTCGGCGGTCGGCGTCACTACTACTAACGCCTGGCGACCCGTCGTCGCCCAGCGCGTGGCCCCGACGTTCGTGGCTTATGCGCCGCTACTCGCTCGTCGCGGACCCCACGCTCAAGTAGTCGATCACGTCGTTCGCGCTGTAGGACAACCGACCGGCGAGGAGCTCACGCACGTCACGGATCGCGTCACCGCTCGTGAGCACGGGCGGCTCACGTCGCGCGTCAGCGCGCACCTGGCCGAGTCCGCACGTCGCCATGAGCCCGTTGCAAAGACAGACGCAACCCTCAGTATCCTCGGCGCGACCGCCTTTTCGCACGTAGTCCGCCACCGGTTCGGCGGCGCAGCGATAGCCAATCGCGCCGTCGGCTTTCGCGTAGGCCTCACGAAGGTAACCCAGGTCGCACTTGCGCTTTCGCGTCTCGTAGATCGAAGGTACCGCGAGGGTGCCGGGCGCGTTGACCACCTTGAAGGGATACCCCGTTGACGACGCGCGCAGCGAGGTCGTGACCCTCACGTCGTTCTGCGCGATCTCTTTCAACATGCCCGCGCGCAGCATTGGCTGCATGCCCGACTCGTCGCAGTAGGCAAAGAGCGTCCCCACTTGGACGCCCGTCGCTCCGAGTTCTTGGGCGCGGCGTACGTCCTTAGCGTGGGTCATCGAGCCGCCGATCCAAAACGGACGCTCGAGGTCGACCATCGCGCCGTAGTCGACCTCGTCGCGCGCGCCGTAGAGCGGCTCGCCGCGTTCGTCGACCGCAAAGGCGCCGCGCGGCGGCGCGTTGTGGCCGCCGGCGCTCGGACGCTCCACCACGAAGCCCTCGACGGGTCCGTTGCTGCGCCGCGCGAGCGCGGTGGCCAACACGTGCGAGGAGACAATGCCGAGGAACTTCGGGGCACGAAGGACCCGCGTGGGGAGATAGCGCACGGGCACGAAGCGAAGCTTCAGTGTCGAAGGTTCGTCACCCGCGACGTCCAGGGGCATCTCCACGGGCTCGCCCGCCGCGAGCTGGGTGAGCGTCCCGGGAATATGCGTGGGCACGCCCGCGCCCATGACGACGTAGTCGACGTCGGCGAGGATCGCGCCCAACAGGGTCGGGGCCGTGGGTAGTTGCACCTTGGTCAACAAATTGATGCCGACCTTGCCGTCGTGGCCCTCCTTGGCGAGGGCGACCTCCGCGTAGGACGCGAGCACGAGCAGGTCGCGCGCCTGCTCGTTGCTTCGGTGCGTCAACATCACCAGGTTCTGGTACTTCTCGGCGACCGAGTGGCGGGTCTGGGCGAACTGAGCCACGACCCGCTCGACGATCGATGGAACCGGGAAGCGGTCGAGCACGACGCGCAGCGCCTCGCTCACCCCCTCGTTTTGAAGTCGGCGAACGAAGACCGCGTCGATGGCGGTACCCGACACGACGCCGAGTTGTCCGGCCTTCGAGACGGCCCGGGCGAGCGGCCAGCCCGAGATGGCGATCCCCATGCCGCCTTGGATGAGCCAGGGGGAAAACGCTCGGGGCGTAGTAGTCATCGGCTCACCAACTTGCGCTCTCACTCGCCAACCGGGCGATGAAACAAGTGTAAGGAGGGGGCCTTTTCGCTGACTAGGGACTTTGTACCTTTGCGCCCACGCACCCTGGCGCGAGACTCGTGAAGAGCATCGGCGCCACGCCCGGTGCGAGTTCGCCAAGCAAAATCCATCGAGAGGGCGAATCGGCGACGGCGTTGGGGCTCTCACCAGGTTGGATGGGGAGCGCACGGGGATGACTAATGCCCCTAGCGCCCGAGGCCGGATCGAGAGGATGATGGACGTATGCCCTTACGAGCGCCCAACGCGAACCACGGTGGTCTTGGCCGAAGCGCCAGAGCGCCCATGGTCACCCGGTGGCGTGGGTCAGTCCCTTGGCGCGAGAGGTCCCGGGCGTGAACTCCTCGGCACTTCGCCACTTCGTCCCCTGGCGCTACCCCAGCGAACTTGAGACGCACGTCATCGTGCGCTCCGGGTCAACGATGCCCCTTCGCCCCATCCGCCCCGACGACGCGGACAAACTCACGGAGTTTCACCGTCGCCTCTCGTCGGACTCCATCTACCGCCGTTACTTCTCCGAGCACCCGACGTTGTCGCCCGACGAGGTACACCACTTGACGACGCTCGACTACGTCGACCGGATGGCCTTCGTCATCGAAGACGGCGACGAACTGATCGCGGTGGGTCGCTACGACCGTTCCCCTAATACGAGCGAAGCGGAGGTGGCCTTCATCGTTCGCGACGACTTTCAACACTCCGGGCTCGGACTGCGACTCCTCGAGGTCCTCGCCGAGGCGGCGTGGGACCGGGGCATCAAGACCTTTACCGCGGAGACCCAGGTCAGTAACGGCAACATGTTGTCGGTCTTTCTCCGCTCGGGCTTCCCCGTCACGACGTCCGTGGGCGGCGCCGAGGTCAGCGCGCGCTTTTCTATCGAACCCCTTCACGCCTCGCTCAGCGCGGGCCACGACCGCGCCGAAACGACCTGACGCATGGTCCTGGTCGTGAATGGCGTCTACGACGACTCGGGCCACGAAGACCCGGGGCACCCGGAGCGGCCCGACCGGGTCACTGCGGCCCGGGCCGCGATCGAAGACCTTCAATTGGGCCGCGACCTCATCGTCGTCGAGCCCTACGCCGCCACGCGAGCCGAATTAGTTCGCGTGCACGCGGGCGGTTACCTCGACGAGCTCGGCGCGTACTGCTACGGCGGCGGGGGCGACCTCGACCCCGACACGTACGCGACCTTTGATTCGTGGTCCATCGCCACCCAGGCCGCCGGTGCTGGACTCGCGGTCATCCAGGAACTCCAGCGCCGCGAGGCGGGCGTTGGCTTCGTCGTGGCTCGACCGCCGGGGCACCACGCACTGAGCGACCGTGCGATGGGGTTTTGTCTGTTGAACAACGTCGCCGTCGCCGCGGCGGCCCTTCGCGACCAAGGTGAGCGCGTTTTGATCGTCGATTGGGACGTCCATCACGGTAACGGCACGCAGGCGATCTTCTGGGACGACCCGAGGGTGCTCTACGTCTCGACACACCAGTGGCCGCTCTACCCGGGCACGGGCAGCGCGAGCGAGGTCGGCGGCGGGCACGCCATCGACTCCGTCGTCAACATTCCTTTGCCGGCGGGCGCCACCGGCGACGTCCTGGGGCGAGCGATCAACGAAGTGGCCGCTCCGGTCATCGACGCGTTCGATCCCACGTGGGTCCTCGTATCGGCGGGCTTCGACGCTCATCGGGCCGACCCGATCGCCGAACTGCAACTGGCCAGCAACGACTTCGCCGATCTGACGCGAAGCGTCGCGGGCTTCGCTCCGCGACCGGGTCGCTTGGCCCTGTTTCTCGAAGGTGGCTACGAGCTCGAGGCGCTTCGTTCCTCGGTGCGCGCGACCCTGAGCGCGGCCCTGGGTGAGGTCTCCCCCGACGATCGCTCCCACGGGGGACCCGGCGCTGAACAGATAGGTCGTACCCAGAGTGCGCGTCGCGCGGCGATTGAGCTGCTGCACGCCACGAGAGAAGAGGAAGAGGCTTCATGAAATCCGTGGCGATGATTGCGGTGGGTTACGACGGCTCAGCGGACGCCAAAGCGGCGCTTCGCTGGAGCCTTCAATTGGCGCGCACGTTGAACGCAAAGGTCTCCGTGGTGCACGCGAGGGGAATGCTCGAGCATCTCGACGCGGCGTCTCACCCCGATGAGATGCGCCACGACCTCAGCGTCATCGCCCAAGAATGCCACTTCGACGAGTCCAACCTCCAGTGGTTGGTCGACAACGGCGACGCGTGCTCGGTGTTGCTTCGAGCGGGCGAGGAGCCACTCGGCGCTGACTTGTTAGTCGTGGGATCGAGGGGGCAGGGTAAGCGCGCTGGGCTTTTGCTGGGCAGCACCAGCCTCGCAGTCGCGCAACACTCGTTGACGCCCGTAGTGATCGTGCCCTCGAGTCGCGCCGAGAGCTAAACGTCGAGCACGCTTACTTCGCACAACCGACTTCGCACGATGAAGTGTCGCCCGCGCCCCGCCGGCAGCGAAAAGCCCTCAGGTTCACCGTTGCCGACGTCGAGCATGAGCCGCGTGCCCTTCCAGGCCTCCCACTGGCGATGGTCGATATAAAAGGGACTCTGCGCGACCACGCCCAACAAGACGTCGCGGTCGCCGATCACGAACTCGCCATCGAGAAAACACATGGGCAAACTCCCGTCGCAGCATCCCCCCGACTGAAAGAACATGACGGGCCCCACTTCGCGCACCAGTTGAGCGACTGCTTCTAACGCCTCAGGCGTCGCGTCGACTCCCGGCGGCTCGGTGGGGCTCGTCACGACTCTCTTAGAAGAAGCCCAGGGGCTTGGTCGAGTAGCTCACGAGGAGGTTCTTGGTCTGCGAGTAGTGCTCGAGCATCATCTGGTGGTTCTCTCGACCAATACCCGAGATCTTGTAGCCACCAAAGGCCGCGCCGGCCGGGTAGAGGTGGTAGCAGTTCGTCCACACCCGCCCCGCTTGGATGGCGCGTCCCATGCGGTACGCCAGGTTCCCGTCTCGCGTCCACACACCCGCGCCGAGTCCGTAGAGGGTGTCGTTGGCGATCTCGATCGCTTCGGCCTCGTCCTTAAAGGTCGTCACCGCCAATACCGGTCCGAAGATCTCCTCCTGGAAGACGCGCATCTTGTTGTTGCCCTTTAAGACGGTGGGCTGGAAGTAGTAGCCGCCTTCCAAATCGCCACTCACGCTCGCGCGCTCGCCACCGATAAGTACCTCAGCGCCTTCGAGCTTGCCGATCTCGACGTAGGACTCGATCTTCTCGAGTTGCTGGGGCGAGACTTGGGGTCCGATCATGGTCGTCGTGTCCAAGGGGTCACCCTGGGTGATCTTCTTGATGCGAGCGAGGCACCGCTCCATGAACTTGTCGTAGATCGACTCTTGAATCAGTGCCCTCGACGGGGCGGTGCACACTTCGCCCTTGTTGAAGGCGAAGAGCACCAGGCCCTCTACGGCCTTGTCCAAGAACTCATCGTCGGCGTTCATGACGTCGGCGAAGAAGATATTGGGCGACTTGCCGCCGAGCTCGACGGTCGAGGGGATGAGGTTCTCGGCCGCGTACTGCATGATGAGCCGACCCGTCGTCGTCTCGCCGGTGAAGCCAATCTTGGCAATGCGCGGGCTCGTGGCGAGCGCCTTGCCGATTTCGGCTCCCGGGCCGGTGATGACGTTGATCACTCCCGCAGGCACGATGCCCTCGAGCAATTCGGCGAATTTGAGAATCGACCACGGGGTCGGAGAGGCGGGCTTGAGGACCGTGCAGTTACCAGCCGCCAGCGCCGGGGCGATCTTCCACGCCGCCATGAGCAGAGGGAAGTTGAACGGGATGATCTGGCCCACCACGCCTAGTGGCTCGTGGAAGTGAAAGGCCACGGTGTCCTTGTCGATCTCGGTCGTTCGGCCCTCGAGCGAACGCGTCGCGCCCGCGAAGTAGCGAAAGTGGTCGACCGCGAGTGGCAAATCCGCCGCCAACGTCTCGCGTACCGGCTTACCGTTCTCCCAGCTCTCGGCCACGGCCAGCATGGTGAGATTGGCCTCGAGCGCGTCGGCAATCTTGTTGAGCACCTTCGCGCGGTCAGCGAGTGACGTCTCGCCCCACGCGACGCGCGCCAAGTGCGCGGCGTCGAGCGCCAACTCGACGTCCTCCTTCGTCGAACGAGCAACCTCGCAGAACGCCTCGCCGTTCACCGGCGTGACGTCGCTCATGTACGCACCCTTGACCGGGGGCACCCATTTGCCGCCGATGAAGTTCTCGTAGCGGGGCTTGAGCGAGACCAAACTGCCCTCGTGTCCCGGTGCGATAAAGATTTTGACGTTGTCCGCCTTGGCCGCCTTCGAAGTCGAATTCTTTTCCAATAGGTCCGTCACGGCAACCTCCATTCTGGATGTGGCGTCTGCCACTTACCTCCAGTCTCTTGGTCATCTCGATGGACAGATAGGGCCAAACGTCATTTTGTCGACGTGAATGGTCGCCACCTCGAATCGAGAACGTATCGTCGATGGCGGAGCGAAACGACGAAGCGAGGGCTGATTCGTGCAGACATCGATGCGGGCGTGGGTCGTCGAGACACCGAGGCCAATTGAAGCGAGTCCACTGGCCCTGATCGAGCGCGAGATTCCCACGCCGGGCCCTGGGCAAGTCCGCCTGCGCGTGATGGCGTGTGGCGTGTGTCGAACCGACCTGCACCTGGCCGAGGGCGACTTGACACCACGTCATTCGCGCGTAGTGCCGGGCCACGAGATCGTCGGCGTGGTCGACGAGCTCGGGCCCGGAACTTCGATCTTTCGACCTGGTGAGCGAGTGGGCGCCGCGTGGTTGGCGCGAACGTGCGCCCAGTGTCGGTTTTGCCTAAGCGGCCGCGAGAATCTCTGCCTGGCGCCGAGTTTCACGGGCTGGGACGTCGACGGGGGCTACGCACCATTGGTCCTGGCCAACGAGGACTTCCTCTATCGCTTACCCGCGGGAATCGGCGACGTCGAAGCCGCGCCACTGCTGTGCGCGGGAATCATTGGCTACCGCGCCCTTCGCCGAACGGAACTCCCCCGTGGTGGACGACTCGGCATCTACGGCTTTGGTGGATCGGCCCACTTGACGGCCCAAATAGCGCTCGCCGAAGGGGCCCGCGTGCACGTCATGACTCGTTCGCCCTCGTCGCGGGCCCTCGCCCTCGAACTCGGGGTCACGAGTGTGCGAGACACCAACCACCCGCCGCCCGAACCACTCGACGGCGCCATCCTCTTCGCTCCCGTCGGCGATATCGTGCCCACCGCCCTGGCCGCCCTCGATCGCGGGGGAATTCTCGCGGTGGCGGGAATCTACTTGAGCGACATCCCCTCGCTCAACTATCAGCGCCACCTCTTTCAAGAGCGCACCCTGCGCAGCGTTACGGCGAACACCCGGCGCGACGGCCAAGAGTTCTTCGACCTCGCGGCCAAGTTCGCGATTAAGTCAACCACCCACGCCTACCACTTCGACGACGCCCAGCGCGCCTTGGGCGATCTCGCGCACGAGCGATTCAGCGGCGCCGCGGTCCTGGTCGGCTTCGGCGAATAGTCGCCGTGGGTTCTCGCAGCGCACGGACAGCACTGCGAAGCGACCCCGTGGGGGCACTAGTGCAGCGCGGGCAATACCTCGCTGGCGATCAACGCCACGTGATCGAGGTCTTGCATATCAAGGACCTGCAGGTAGAGCCGCGAGACGCCCAGTTCCGCGTAGCGCAGGATCTTTGCGATGACTTCTTCGGGGGATCCCGCGAGCCCGTTAGCGCGAAGCTCGTCCACTTCACGTCCAATGTTCTTGGCCCGCGTCGCCAGCTCGGCGCTGTCCTCTCCACAACACACGACCAGTGCGGCCGAGCGGCGAAGGGACTCGGGCTCTCGCCCGATTTCTTCGCACGCCTGGTCGACCAGGGCGTAGAGCGAGCCACAGTCTTCGTACGAGGCGAAGGGAACGTTGAACTCGTCGGCGTACGTGGCGGCGAGACGCGGCGTGACCCGTTTGCCGTGTCCGCCCACGATGAGCGGCGGTCGGGGCTTTTGCACGGGCTTGGGCAACGCGGGGCTCGAGCTGAGCGAGTAGTGGCGACCGGAGAAGTCGAAGCTCGCCCGGGCGTCGGTCGTCCAGAGGCCCGTGATAATCGCCAGCTGCTCTTCTAACTTCTCGAAGCGCTCGCCGATCGCCGGAAAGGGTATGCCGTAAGCGGTGTGCTCTTGCTCGTACCAACCCGCCCCGAGGCCCAGTTCGACTCGACCGTCACTCATCGCGTCCACTTGGGCGACCGCGATGGCGAGGGGTCCCGGGAGGCGAAACGTCGCCGCGCTGAGCAGCGTGCCCAAACGGATGGTGGTGGTATCGCGCGCGAGACCCGCCAGGGTGATCCACGCGTCGCTCGGACCGGGCAGCCCCGAGCCGCCCATCTTTAGGTAGTGGTCGGAGCGAAAGAAGGCGCCGAATCCTCCGGCCTCGGCCGCGAGGGCCAAATGGAGAATGTCGTCGTAGGTGGCGCCTTGTTGGGGCTCACAGAAGATGCGTAGTTCCATCCGCTAATCCTCTCACGCACGACTCATGCCACGAAAGCAGCGGGCCTCAGCGAGTCGAGGAGATCGCGAGCAGCCTTTGGAGCCGAGCGTCCAGCTCAACCTCGTCACCGTCAATTTCCACGAGTTTGGTGCGAGAACGTTGGCCGCGCACGCAGCGCACTCGTTGGCTTGCGACGTGAAAGCACTGCGCCAGGAGTTGGCAGACCTCCTGGGTCGCCGCGCCTTCGATCGCGCGGGCGTGCACGTGCACGCGCAACGCTCCCGCGTGGCTGCCGCCGACCGACTCGACCTTCGAGCCAGGATGAACGTGAACGAGAAATCTAATAGCACCAGTATGTACCTTTTGATCCTTCGACCCCCGACGAACGTGACGCGGCGCGCGACGGGTCAAAGGCGGTGCCCGGTCCTCACGACGAGCGTCGACGCACTCTGCATGAAGTTCCGGGCTTCACCGTTACCCTCGAAAGTAGATGAACACTTCCCCGAATGCTCGGGGTCAGCAACGTTGGCCCCTGCGCCTCGTTCTCTCCTTCGTACTGCTTTTGCTCTTGGTGGCGGGGTGGTGGTTGCGTTCCCCATCGCCACCCGCGCACGCGCTCACCTCGTCCACGACGACGGGTGCCGGCGCCGCTTCCACGACGTCGAGCGTCGTTGCCCCCCACTTCGCCGTCGTCGAGCGACCACTGGCCAACCCCCTGGCGTTGCACGAGCCCGCGCGCGGCTGTGGCTTCGCGATGGCGCCCGCGCCCACGCGCGCCGTGGGGCACTGCACCGTTCTCGAGATCGGCGACTCGCTCGGCAGCGACCTCGGCTGGGGGTTGAGTCGCGAATTGGCCGCCACCCATTCGATACGACTCGTACAAGAGGACCTCTCTTCATCGGGACTCGTCACCCAGTGGTTCTACAACTGGCCGGCGAACCTGAAGAAGTACTTGGCCCAGTACCACCCCGACTTGGTGATCGTGTGCCTCGGCGCGAACGACCAACAGGGCCTCGTCGTGGATGGTCACGCCACGAGCTTCAACGAGCCCGCTTGGCGCACGCGCTATCAACAGCTCATTCGACAGATCGACACCATCGTCGTACGAGCGCGCAGCTACGTTCTCTGGGTCGGGCTACCAATCATGGCGCCGATCTCCTACCGCGAAGGAACCGTGATCCTCAACGCGCTGTATCGCTCGGTCGCAAAGACGCAACCCGGTGTCACGTTCCTGCCCACCTGGTCGGTCCTGGCGAGTCCGAGTGGCGACTTTCAAAACGCGGCCCGCGTCAATAATATTCCTGCCGTGCTGCGCGCCCCCGACGGCATCCATCTCTCCGTGGCCGGCGAGAACGTGATGGCGACCTACGTGACCATCGAGATCGCCAAGCTCTTCCACGTCAGGGTGCGGCCGGCGCTGCCGACCCACTTGACGCCCTAGGCCCGCGGCTCAGACCACGTGAGCCAGGCGCGCCACGACGAGTGTCGCCACCCACGAAGTCGCGACGCCAATGACGAGCAGCATCGCGGTCGCCGCCCCATCGTTCGCCAAACGACGCGAGTAGCGAATCGGATTTTCAATCAGGTGATAGCTGAGCACCGCACAGAGAAGCGCCCCCGCGACTTCCACGATCCGCGCCCCGTCAGAGCCGAGCGGATGGACCCGTTGCAGAGGCAGCATCAGCCAGGGGTAGTGCCAGAGATAAAGCGAGTAGGAGATGTCACCGAGGTAGCACAGGGGTCCCCACGACAACCAGGTGGACGGCGCCCCCTTGGCGCTCGCCACGCCCGTGACGAGCAGCGTGGCGCACGCCGCGCAGGGCCACCAGGCCAGGGTGCCCGGAAAGACGCTCGTGACGTCGAGTCGATAGACGGCCGCGAACAAAACGAACAGGGCCCCGAACGCCAACCCCGCGTTGACGCGCGGGGTCCGCCGCACCCACGCGAGAGGCACGAGCGAGGCCAGCCCACCCAGGGCCAGCTCCCAAAAGCGCGTGAACGGCGAGTAGTACG
>Ga0307372_10013325_pt1 | contig 10643 bp, 11 predicted proteins | sample OX1MG_FD_202533 | JGI IMG/M metagenome (GOLD analysis project Ga0307372, IMG submission 202533) | Soil microbial communities from Risofladan, Vaasa, Finland - OX-1 | ecosystem: Environmental > Terrestrial > Soil > Coastal area > Acid sulfate soil | place: Finland: Risofladan, Vaasa | collected... | reverse complement strand
CGAGCGTGTTCCGCAGCGCTTCGCCTGGGGTCGCGCCCTGCACTACGGGCGCGAGATCGAGAACCGAGACCGGCAGCATAGGAGCCTCATTGCGCAAGGACGTGATTGGAAAGCCGATATCGGCGTCGCCCGGCGCGGCTTCAAGGACACAGCCAATTGTGGCTTAAATCCACTCTCATCACGAGGACGGCGTCAACTCGTCAACGCCGCCGTCTATCGGCGCCGTTTATGCTGCTCCTGCCGCGGCTGATTCCTTTAGCAGGCCCTTCGGGAAGGCGAGCGCGACCGCCAAAGCCCCGACCGCCACGATCGCGCCGACGACCGAGACGCCAATGGCCAGATTACCCGTCTTAGTCGCCGCCCAGCCGATAAGTAGCGGCGTGAACAGGGCGCCAAACTGACCCAGCGTGTTGATGAGCGCGAGTGCCCCAGCTCTCGCTCCCGGGGAAAAGTAGAGCGATGGAATCGTCCAAAAAATTGCAATCGACGACAGATAGGCGGACGTCATGACCGTCAGGGCGATAACGGCAAGGGCCGAAGAATGCGCCACGAATGGGAGGATCCCCAAACTTATCGCCACGACAATCGCGCAAGCGACAAAATGCCAGCGTCGCTCCCGGCGAAGATCCGAATGAAAGGAAACCATCAACATCACGGCGATCGCCACCGCCCATGGAACCGCCGCAAACACACCGATTTTAAGCAGATTTCCTGTACCGGCGTTTCTGATGATTGACGGCGCCCATACCTGGACGACATTGCCCGCACACATGATTGCGCAACAAAATCCGGCAGCCAGAAGATAGAGTCTTGGATCGGAAACCGCCTGAGAAAATCCCTTGTGGCGATCCACCGCTCCGCCATTATCGCTTTCCAAGGCTCGGGAGACAATCATTCGCTCCCGTTCCGTGAGCCAGCCGGCTTCATTCGGCCGATCGCTCAGCCATAGCCAGACCGCCGCGGCGAGAATGAGCGGAGGCGCGCCCTCCAAAATGAATAACCATTGCCAGCCCTCAAGATGAAGAAGCCCGCCCATCCGGCTCAGGATCAGGCCAGAAATGGGCGCGCCAATCACGCCGGCGACCGCATTTGCAATGATAAAGCGCGACGTGGCGCGCGCCCGGTATCTCGACGGATACCAATAGCTCAAATAGAGCAGCGCGCCGGGAAAGAACCCCGCTTCGGCGGCTCCTAAAAGCACCCTGGCGACGACCAGCTGATCAGCCGTTCTGGCGAAGGCGGTCGCGATCGTCACAATTCCCCAGGCGAATAGGATGCGGGATAGAGTTTTCTTCGCGCCGATCCTTTGCATCAGAAGGTTGCTCGGCACTTCAAGGAGGAGATACCCAATCGAATAGACACCGACGATCAACCCGAATTGCAAAGTCGTTACGCCCAAGGATTTTTCGAAGCCAAGTCTGGCAAATCCGATATTGATTCGATCGATCCAGTTGACGACCCAACATGTCGCGAGCAAGGGAAGAATTCGCCACGTTATTTTCCTGAACACGGCGGCTTCTTCAGCCAAATCGTTCTGCTCTATGCTTGTAACGGACCGATCAGCCGTCGTCATGACTTTCTCCTCCCCTTTGAGCTTTTGTCAGGCGCGCCGCACCTCGCTCCATCGCAAATGAAATCGACGAGCTCCTCGATAATTATTTTATCTTCTGATTTGCATAGCCCGTCCGAGAGCAATTCAAGGCGCCGTGAGCTGGGACGCGTGTCCGCGAGGACCTGCATAATGGCGCCAAGCGCAAAATTGTATCGCCAATAGGCCTTTTCACGGCCCAACCCCGGCTCGGCCCGTAACAGCGAGCCTATGAATCGATGCGTGATTTCATTGAAAAGCTCCGTCACGATGGACTGGATCTCCGGCGTGGGACAGACGCGCGTCTGAAGAAGCAGCATGACGACGCTTCGTCCACCCCATTTATCGCGGCTCATAGTGACCATGGGAACGACGAGACAACGAACGACATCTTTTAAAGCGAGTGTCTTTGCCTGCGCTTCCAAGCCATCGAGCGCCTCTTTGCGCGCCTCCACGATCGGGGCGACGTAGCGATGGAGAACCGACCGAATAAGGCCGTCCTTCGAACCGAAATAATAATTTACGGCCGCAATATTGACGCCGACCAGGTCCGTGATCTCACGCACAGAAGCGGCGCGAAAGCCTTGCTCTGAAAAGACGCGGAGCGCGCCCTCGAGAAGTCTGTCGCGGGGACCGCCGTGTGGGGCCGCGGCCTCGACACGCTCGAGCGTCGCGACAAAACTCTGGCCCATGTGCGCTCCACCCGTCGCGCTTGACAGAAAAGTTAAATAAGCGTTTCAAACAAGTGTGTCAATTCCGCCGCCCGGAGCCGGACATGGATGTGGAGCTCGAAAAGCGCGCCGACGGCGTGGCGATCGTCATGCTCAACCGACCGCACGTCCTGAACGCGCTCGACATTGCCGCAAAAGAAACGCTTGGAGCGATTTGGACCGAAGTCGCCGCCGACAAGAGCGTGCGCGCGATCCTTCTGCATGGAGCCGGGCCACGCGCATTTTGCGCCGGCTCGGACGTCAAGGAGATTGAGCGAACCGGCAAAATGGTTTCGACGGAGATTCTGATGCGCGCCATTCCGGGCGTTGGAATCGAACTCGACAAGCCGGTGGTCGCCGCTCTCCACGGGCACGTTCTGGGGATGGGGCTGACGCTGGCGCTGCACTGCGATCTTCGCGTCGCCCAGAAAGGCGCCAAGCTCGCCTTTCCGGAAGCGCAAAAAGGGATGTTGTCAGGCGTCAGCGCGCTGCGCCTCGCGGACGTCGTCGGTCCAGGAAAAGCGCTGGAGTATCTTCTGCTTGGCGAGATCATCCCGCTTGAGGAGGCGGCCCGCGTCGGACTGGCCAACACGGTGGTCGACGACGCCTTCGGCGCGGCCGACGAATGGGCGCGCAAAATCGCGCGGGCCCCTGCTGACGCTATTCAGGCGAGCAAGAGGCTCTCGTCTTTTCGACGCAACCTAAGCAAAAGGGAGCGCGACATCATCGCCCAAATGCGCGACCGCGTCGAAGGCGCTGGAGCCTTCCGGGTCCGCCCTGATAACGCGCGGTAATCCAGGAGACCGTTTATGACGACGATGAAGGCGGTGATTTTCCCAGAATTCGGAGGCCCGGAAGTTCTGCGGATGGCCGAAGCGCCGCGTCCGGAGCCCAGTCCGGACGACGTCCTCATCAAGGTTCACGCAGCCGGCGTTTGCTATCACGACCTGTTGTCGCGCGCAGGCAAAATTCCGCGCGACAAGCCAGGCCAGATTTTGGGCCATGAGATCGCCGGCGAGATTGTCGAAGCGGGAAGCAGAGTTCCCAGCGAACGGATTGGACAAAGGGTCGTCGTTTACGTCAGGCTGAGTTGCGGCCAATGTCGCTATTGTTTGGATGGGCGCCCCGATTTGTGCCGGCGCAGCAGCGTCGTCGGTGAGCACGGAGGGGGAGGCTATGCCCAATTCACCTGCACGCCGGCCCGAAACGCCATTGAAATCCCCGAGGGTCTGGATTTTGCTACGGCTGCGCTGGCATGCTGCCCAGTGGGCACCAGCGTTCGCGCGGCCCTGGGCGTGGCCAACCTCGGCCCGGGCGACGTCTGCCTCATCACTGGCGCAGGCGGAGGCCTCGGTCTGCATCAGATCCAGGTCGCGCGCAGCGTCGGAGCCCGGGTAATCGCTGTGACCTCCAGCGCGCAAAAGCTTAAAGCGATAGAAGAGGCGGGCGCGGACGAAATCATCACGTCTCCGGATCTTAAATTCAGCGCCGAAGTGTGGAGACTGACCAGGAAGGAGGGCGTCGACGTCGTCCTTGAGAACGTCGTCAGCTCCACGTTCGGAGAAAGTCTGCGCGCCTGCGCACAAAACGCCATTGTCGTGGTCATGGGCAACGTCGAGCCGCAACCGATCTCAATCGACCCTGGCTTTTTGATCGCACGCCGCCTTCGTATTTCGGGCTCGGGCAACGCCACGCACAAAGATTTGCGACGAGCGCTGCATCTTCTTGCGACAGGCAGGGTGAAGCCCTTCATTGATCGCGTTCTTCCTTTCGCGCGGGCAGCCGAAGGGCATGCGGCCATGGAGCGCCGCGACACGATCGGACGCGTCGTTCTTTCGGGCTGGCCATAATGCCCATGGAACCCCGCCAGACCATCGGGGAGCTCCTGCAAACAGTCGCCGAAAAGCGCGCGCGCCATCCCGCCATCGTCGACGAAGCGGGAAGTCTGACATGGGCGAAGTTTGTCGAACGAATCCGGAGCACGGCTCATGCCCTGGCCTCGATGGGGCTCAAGCAGGGCGAGCGCGTAGCGCTGCTGTTGCCGCCATCGCGGCGCTATCTCGAGACGGACTATGGCATCATGGCCGGCGGGTTCGTCAGAGTTCCGATCGATCCGCGGTCGCCACTGGACGACGTCGCCGCGCTCATCAGGTCGTCCGGCGCGCGGGCTTTGGCGACGACGCCTGACAGGGCCTCGCAGGCGCGCCGACTCTTTCCCGAGCTTCAGTTCGCCCTCTCGGTCGGAGGCAACGCGGCCGGGGCTCAAGACTTCGACATGCTTGTAGACGCGGCGCGGGATGTTCCGTTTCCCGAGTTTGATCCTGATGCGCTTGCGACGATCAACTACAGCGGAGGAACGACCGGCGCGCCAAAAGGAATCACGCTCTCTCACGTCAATTTGACGACTGTGCTCGCGCATGCCTCGCGCGCGTTCGAGATTACGCAAAGCGCGGTCTTCTTGAACGTTCGGCCCCTCTGGCCTATCGCGCAACTCGTCACGATGGCGCATTTGGCGGCCGGGGCCCGCGTCGTTCTCGAATCTGGGTTTGATCCCACGCGCTTGGCAGATCAAATCGCGGCGTCGCGCGCGACCCGCACCTCGCTGGTTCCCACCCAGCTCTTTCGACTTTTGGATCGCCTGACGCCTGACGATCCTCGCCTGGCCAGGCTCGAGGCGATCTACATTGGCGGATCGCGACTCGCTCCCGATGTATTTCGACGCGCCTTGACCCTTATTGGGCCCAAAATCGGGGTCCTCTATGGAATGACGGAGGCGCCGATCAGCAGCTACCTGACGCCGCGTCTGGCCGCATCCTTGGAGGAGGCGAGGAGCAGCGTCGGTTTTGCCGTTCCCGGATGCGAAATAAGGATATCGGATGGGACCGGGTCGTTTGCAGAGCCCCGCGCCGTGGGCGAAGTGATTATCCGCGGGAGCCATGTCATGAAGGGCTATTGGCGCGACGAAGAAGCGACGCGCTCGGCCCTTCGCGACGGCTGGCTGCATACGGGCGATCTTGGAACGCTCGCCGAGGATGGTCGCTTGGAAATCGTTGGCCGAATCAAAGACGTGATTCGATCCGGCGCGCAATCCATTGTTCCTGCCGAGGTCGAGGATGTTCTGTTCAGCCATCCGGCCGTCGAGGACGTTGCGGTGCTCGGTCTCCCCGACGAGGAATGGGGTGAGATCGTCGCCGCTTTCGTGGTTCGCAAGGCGCGCATCGAGATTACCGGCCAAGATCTCGACGAGTTCTGCCGTAGCCGCCTCGCCGGTTTCAAAAGGCCGCGTGCGTTTCGCTTTGTGTCGCGCATTCCGCGGTCGCATTATGGCAAGCCGCAGCGCGCCGTCCTGCTTGACGAGGCCAGCAATGAACAAAGTTGTTGATCGTCTTTCCGCCTCCGGGTTCGTACTTCCGCCGTGTCCGCCTCCGGGCGGCAATTATGCGGGCGCCGTCCAGAGCGGTCGCCTCGTGTTCCTGAGCGGCGCCATCGGGACGCAATACAAGGACGGCGCATGGTCGCTGCCTTTTCGCGGCGCGCTCGGAGGAGAACTCGATGTGGACAGCGGCCGCGCTTCCGCACGACTATGCGTTCTCAACCATTTGGCCGCGCTTCAGGAACATCTTGGCGATCTTGAGCGGGTCAAACAGGTCGTCAAGCTCACAGGATATGTCTATTCCACCCCCGACTTCACCAAGGCGCCTCTTGTGCTCGACGCCGCCTCCGATCTGCTCGTCATGGCGTTTGGAGACCCGATCGGCCGCCATGCGCGCGTCGCCGCTTATCAACATACGATGAGCTTTCGGGCGCCCATCGAAACCGAGCTCTTGGTTGAAGTCGATTAGCTCCACGGTCAATGACCAGAGAATCGGGACCGCGGGCTTTACCAACCGGGGCTTCCTCTCACGCATGATGAAGCGCCGTCGTCCGGGCCCCGCTTCGGCGCTCGGCCCCGGCGATCCGGACGGGCAGAGCGGTAAAAACACGTTACGTGCCGCGTTCGTCTCGCTTTGCGGCGTCCTCCAGCGCCGTCTTCGCCGCCCTCATTCTCTCGGAATAGGTCACAACCGTTAGGCCGAACAGTTCAAATCGCGAAAGATGGCTGAGGAGAAACCCGTGCGCTCCTAGATCGTGGAGTCGCCCGACTTCCCCAGCGAGGAGTAGGCGGCGCTCTTCGTCATCGAGAGGAAGCGCGGCGAGCGCCTTCGAGGGATCGCGCTTCAGTTCATCGCGAAACGCTTTGTCGTGCAGCGTCAGCCAACAGACCTTGTTGATTCCATAGACGCTCATGTTCAATCCCATCGCCAAACGCCATAGGCGTGACCGTGATCCAGCTGAGACTCGATGAATCTCGGCTTGCGCTCTCCAATTACCCCCAGGAGCGCGATCCAATTCAAAAGTTCGCCTCCTACGTTCCCAGCCCGCAACATCCGCCCACTCGTCGCCTCGTTAAGCAGATCGTCGACTTCGGCCATCTTAAGGCGCGTCTGCACCAGACGACACCAGTCCGGATCGGGAACGCCTGACCTTTTCCCGTGCGGGATTTGCGGGCCTCCAACCTCCAGCGAAAAGCTGCCGCTGGCCAGGACAGCCACCCGTGTCGCGTGCGGCCAGGAATCGACCATGTCGCGGATCATTCGCCCGAGCGCATGGCAGCGTTTGGCGGCGGGAAGCGGAGGACACAGGCCGTTGATGAAGATCGGCACGACTGGGATTTGCATGTCCGGCGTCAGGAAATGCAAGGGGACGAGAACCGAATGGTCCACCTGGAATTCCTGCGTCAAACTGATGTCGAAGCCCTTCTCTATTCCGTGGGAATGCGCCTTCATCGCGAGATGCGCGTCAATCCTGAGCTTGTAGTTCGGCATCTTCGTGCCGTCGTTGGGACCAGAGGTGATTTCCGCCGCCCCGACCGCAAAGGTGGGAAGATTGTCGAAGAAAAAAGTGTTGAGGTGATCCGAATCGAAGACGATGATGACGTCCGGCGAGACTTCTTGGATGTTCCGGCGCAGCTCGGCATAAAGGCGAGCGACTTCGCAATCTGGCCCCAGCCTCGCGACAAGGTCCGGGAAATGCGGCGTGTGCGGCGCTCCGAAAGCGGCGACTATTTCAGCCATTCACTTTTCTCCCGCAACCTGTTGCGCGCCACGAACGCTCTTTCAAATCCGCGGATTTTCGCCCCCGAGCCCGAGAACGATTTGGCCCACCGTCTCATAATTTCGAGCCTGACCCTGAATCTGTTGTGAGACCGCGTGCATGTCTCGAAATTTTCTCTCAAAGCCCTGGTTCTCGAAAATTGCGGTCGCTCCGGCGGCCGCATAGACATTTTCGCTCACCTCGCAGGATTGCCGAATTGCATGGGTAGACGCCAGACGGAAGCTGAGTTTTTGGTCCAGACTTGGCGCTTCCTCGTTCATAAGACAGTTCCACATCCCGCCGATCGAGGCATGAAGAAACGCGCGCGATCCCCTGAGTTGCGCCTCCGAGACCCCGACCATCGCCTGCACGACCGCATTTTCACGGAGAACCTTGGGGGCGCCCTTGGCGGCTTTGTGCGAGGCCAGATCGACAAACTCATCAAGCATGCTTCCCGCTATTCCAAGTGCGACGGACGCGAAAGCCATGCCGAAGACGGAAAGGATCCCAAATCGATAGAGCGGACCGGTCTCGCGCCTGTCCCGGCTTGAGTCCCGCTCGTAGGTGAAGCGCTCGGGGATGAACTGCTCGCTCAGCGCGTAGTTGTCGCTCCCCGTTCCTTTGAGGCCCATGACGCGCCACACGTCTTCGATTTGAGCAGCCGATCGCGGGAACAGCATCGTCTTCTCGACCTGCTTTCCTCTGCCGTCCAGTTGCGGAGAACCATCCTCCAGGTAGACGGAGCAATGCGCGCCGAGCCAGGTTGCTTGGCGGCTGCCGCTCGCATAGCTCCATGACCCGGTCACTCGATAGCCTCCTTCGACGGCGAGGGCCCGCGAATGCGACGTCCCGGGCCCCCAGGCTAAGAGGGCGGCGGGCGGTCCGAAAATCTCCTTGGCCGCAGCGGCGTCAAGATATGCGGCGGAGAAGGCGCACCCGGCGGCCTGGCCGACGCACCAGGCGGTGCTGGCGTCGCCTTTCGCCAACTCTTCGATCGTTTGCACAAACGTTATGGGATCAGCCTCTGCGCCCCCAAGCGATCGCGGCAGGAAAATTCGAAAGAGCCCGGCTTCGTGAAGAGCCGCCATGAGACCCGACGGCAATGCTCCCATGCGGTCCATTTCGGACACGTGAGCGGCAATCGTCTCGCGGAGGGCGCGCGCCCTGACAGGCCAGTCCGTCTGGTCGGGACGCCTGGAGGGCTTTTCAACCGTGACTGACATGTGTCCTGATTTGATGTCGCTGCGCCATTTGCTTGGGCGTCTTCGGTTGTCGATAGGCTTGGCATTTTAGACGCAAGCAAAGACCGTTGCAATCGATGAACCGGTCGCCTCACCTGTGCATTCCCGCGAGGCCAAAGTCAGTCCTGTTTTGCAAATTCGTTGCGCATTTCGGCAAGCTTCAGACGCAGGCTCGCGGCGCGGCGCCAAAGATCAGGACCGTCTAGAGTCCCGACCCCCAGCAGAATGGCGCCCATCGCCACGTCATTTGCATAGGGAGGAGCACCCAGGGCGTTGAAGCCGGACCGAAGAACCGACAGCGTCAAAACGCCGAACATCAGTCCGATCGGCCGCCCGGACCCGCCGCCGAGCGACACGCCGCCGAGAATGGCGGCCGCAGCCGCTGGCAGCAGAACATCCGTCAATCCGGACGGAGAGGCGGCCGCGAGGCTGTAGCTGATCATGGCGCCTGACAGCGCCGCGCAGAGGCCCGAGAAGGCGAACACGACGACAATCAGGGCGCTAACCGGCGCGCCTGCGACGACGGCGGCGCGCCGGTCACTGCCCAGAGCAATGAGATCGCGCCCCGGACGCGTGAAAGCGATGAACGCGGCCATCGCGCCGAACATCGCGAACGCGATCAGCGAGCGGATGGTCAAAGGCCCCAGGATCGGCTGCGCGATCGCCAGAGCGACATTGACGTTCGGATAAGCGATGGATTGATTGCCCGTGAGGACGGCCGCAATTCCGTTGCAGGTCAACATGCCGCCGAGAGTGACGGCGACTGAGTTCAGGCGCAAACGAGTCACGATCAAGCCCTGCCCGATCCCGACCGCAGCGCCGACGGCCATTGCGATCACGGCGCCGAGCACCGGAGATTGAGCGCCCGTCAGAACGGCGACACATCCCGCGAGGCTGTAGACGCCTACCACGGAAATGTCGAACTCGCCGGCGATCATCGTCAAACCCAGACCGAGTGCAATCAATCCTCCGGTGGCGAACGTCTCGAGCGTGGAGAAAAGCGTCGATCCGCTCAAAAATCGCATGTGGTCGCCATCAACGGCGGCAAAGATTGCGACCACCGCGGTGAAAACCGCGAGGGGCTTGGCGATGGATCCGCTGCGCAGGCGCTCCAGAATCATCGAGCGTCTCCCTGCCTGGGCTGAAGCAGCACAGCGAATGAGACGATCAGGCCGGAAAACAGGTACTGCCATTCATCGCGAAAGCCGCGCAACAGCAGAATGATTTCGACCACCGCGATAAAAATGGCGCCGAACAAAGTGCGCAGCGCCGAGCCCTGGCCGCCGCGCATCAGCGTCCCTCCCACCAGCACAGCGGCGACGGCGTCATAGTCGTAGCCGGCGCCATAGGTCATGTCGGCTGTGCCGTAACGGATCGCCAATAGCGCGCCCGACGCCGCCGCGCACAAGCCCGCGCAGCCATAGACGCCGGCAAGAACGCGCCACGAACTCACGCCGACCGCCTCGGCCGCGCGAAAACTGCTTCCCATCATGTAAATGCGCCGGCCGAACACCGTGCCTTTGAGAATGAGTTCGCACAAAGCCGTCACCAGCAACAAAACCACGAATTCCGACGGGATGAAGGCGATCTGGAAATGCATGGCCGAGGCGGCCGACCGCACGGCGAGGAAAACCGCTCCCCGCTGCGCGAAGGCTTCGGCGACGCCGGTGATCAGGGCGAAGGCGGCGATGCTGACGATGATCGGATTGGCCCGCACCGAGCCGATGATCGCGCCCTGGATGGCGGTCACGGCGGCGCCGGTGGCGAGCGCCGCAACGAGGCCGAATACGGGACCGCCGGCATTGGTGGCGACAATGAAGATCATCGCCGACGCGCCGACAGTCGCGCCGAGGCTCAACGAAAGGATGTTGCCGCTGATCGTGATCAAGGTCATGCCCATCGCTACGCAGCCGACGAAAGACACGGTCGTGGCGAGGGAAAGGAGGCTCGGCGCCGACAGAAATCCGGGAG
>Ga0307372_10013324_pt1 | contig 10643 bp, 9 predicted proteins | sample OX1MG_FD_202533 | JGI IMG/M metagenome (GOLD analysis project Ga0307372, IMG submission 202533) | Soil microbial communities from Risofladan, Vaasa, Finland - OX-1 | ecosystem: Environmental > Terrestrial > Soil > Coastal area > Acid sulfate soil | place: Finland: Risofladan, Vaasa | collected... | reverse complement strand
AGCTCGATTTCGGCGCCGAGCGCAGCCAGCAGAGTGGGCGGGTCGGCGTGCGGTTCGCCAAAGCAGATGTTCCCGATCAGGGTGCCCGCCGCGCGGACCCGAACGTTCGCGATCCGGCCCTCAAGACGGCTCAGCCCCGGGACGGCGGCCTGAACCAGAGGGCTGCGTTCGATCTCCATGTGGGTGGCCCGCGCCCCTATCCGAACCCGATCGGGCTCCAGCTCCACGCCGTCGAGCTCGGGAAGCTGTTTAAGGTCGATCAGGTGGGGCCAATGGGCGAGCCCCAGCTTCATGGCCAATAAGAGCTCGGTCCCGCCGGCGTAAAGGGCGGCGTCCTCCCCGAGCTGAACTTTCAGCTCCGTGGCCTGGTCCAGGGTCTGGGGGCGGTGGAGCTCGAAGCGAGCCAGGTTCACGACAGCGCCTCGCGCGCGTGCTCGATGAATTCGTCGAGCATCACCTCACCCTTCTTGCGGATGGTGCCGGAGCCCAGCGCGGCGACACGTCCGGTGACCTCGTATGCACCCTTGACCTCGAGCTCGGCGCCGGCGTCCGCGGGGAAGAGATGGAGCTGTGCCTCCACGCTGATGCGCGAGTGGACCTGACGGTCCTCGCCCGCCGCTCGAACCTCGATCAGATCCGGCACCTCCACCCTGATCACTTCGATCTCCAGATCGGCGCGGAGCCGAAAGGGACCGAGCCGGTCTTCCAGGACGGCGCTATAGCGCTCCAGCGGAGACAGCTCCTGAACCTCCTGCAGCTTGGGGATCCAGCCCGCCACCTGGCGCACGTCGGTGAGGGTGGGCCAGGCCTGCGCGGTCGAGCGCGGGATCGCCAGCCGGCGTTCGAATTCCTGTCTCACCAGCCTGACCTCGAGGACCGGGTCGAGCGCGGGTGCGCCTCAAGCCTCCTGGGCCAGCAGCACCGGAAGACCACCACTTCGATCGAACTCAGGCCGGCCGGGCGGGAGACGCTTCCCAGGCCTGGCTTTCGATCAGCTCCAGGATCTCGGCTCGTAGCCTTCCGGCCTCGGCGCTGGAGCGGTGGTCGGCGCGCTGCCGGGGACGCGGCAAACCGACCTCGACGACCTTCTGAATCCGCCCTGGCCGGGCGCTCAGAACCACGATGCGGTCGGACAGGAACACCGCCTCGTCCACGTCGTGGGTCACGAAAACGGTGGTCGTGTTGGTGACGGTGACAATCCTGGCCAGCTCCTCCTGGAGACGCGCCCGGGTCAGAGCGTCAAGCGCACCGAAGGGCTCGTCCATGAAGAGCACGTCGGGCTCCACGGCCAGGGCGCGAGCCAGCCCGACGCGCTGCTGCATTCCCCCCGAAAGCTGATAGGGAGGGTATTGGGCAAACCGAGTCAGACCCATCATTTCCAGATACCGATCGATGGTCTCCCGGCGCTGCGCCCGGCTCATCGACTTGGCCTCGAGCGCGAGCTCGACGTTGCCGTAGACGGTGCGCCAGGGCAGCAGTCCAGGCTCCTGGAAGACGAATCCGATGTTCGGAGGCACCCCGACCACCGACCGATCCCGGATGTGGATCGAGCCCTCGTCGTATCGCACCAGTCCAGCCAGGATCTTGAGCAGGGTGGTCTTGCCGCAGCCGGATGGCCCGACCAGACTCACGAACGAACCCTTGCCAATGGCCAGATCGATGTTCTCCAGGACGGTTAGGGTCGAGCGCCCGCCGTCAACGCCATAGCGTTTGTTCAGGCGCTCGATCCGGATCGTGTCCTCGGTCATATTGGGCTAGACCGTGCCCTCCTTCTTCAGCGCCTGCTGGGCGAAGGTGACATCTGACCACTGGCTCACCGGGAGCGATTCCTTGAGCGCCTTGTACTGCACGTACTCGCTCTGGTTGAAGCTCAGCGCACTCTGGTCGAGGATGGCGTTGGGTGGGAACATGTTGTTCTGAATGTAGGTGTCGTACATCTGGCCCGTCACCGAGGCGTCGGAGCCCTTGATCAAGTTGTCAGCCTCGGTCACAAAGGCGCTCTTGTTCTTGGTGTTGTCGACCCAGCGGCTGCTCTCGATCAGCGCCTGGTTGATGGCTATCGCGGTCGCCTTGTGGCTTGACAGCCAGGTGGGAGTGGACCACAGAATGCCGTCGTAGAGCTTGGGCTGCTCCTTGGTGTAGGAGTAGAGCAGGTTGTAGCCCTGACTCTTGAGCTGCAGGTAGTTGGAGAACCCGACCATGGTCGCGTCCAGGCGGCCGCTCAACAGCGCCGCCACCCTCTGGCCCTGGCCGCCGGCGGCGATCAGGGATACGTCAGACGACTTAAGACCGGCGGCCTTGACCACCATCTCGGCCTGAATGCCGTTCAGCCCGACGGTGTCAAGCACCCCAATCTTGGCCCCCTTGAGCTGGGAGAGCTTTTTGATGCTGGGCTTGCTGATGAAGGCGTAGTCCATGCGTGGGTTGACCAAGGCGAAGGCCTTGAGGTTGATCCCGCTGTCAATGCCCGCGAGCGCCCCCTGAGCGGAGAACTCCATCACATCGGCGTCGCCCTGGACCATGGCCGCGAAGACGACCTGCGTGCTGCCGGCGTACGTCACCTGAACGTTCGCGCCCCAGCTCTTGAGGATGCCGAAGGCGTGATCAAGGTTGACCGTGGAGAGGGCCGGGGTGCCGTCATAGACGAAGCGAATGGTCTGACCGCTGAGGTTGGGATGATTGCCGGTGGTCGTCGCGGCCGTGCCGCCGGTGCTGGCGCTGCCGCCACACGCGGCCAGCAACAGGGTTGCCGCCAGGCCCAGGCCCAGGCGCGCTCTCTTGGTCAGGAACATGGTTTTCAGGTCGCCTCCTTAATCCGGTTGTGACGAGGTTGCGGCCACCCAGGGGAAGAAGTGCCCGAGTGACCATTCCAAGAAGATTGCGGTCAGAACCCCTACCAGTGAGGCGACCCCGATGCCCGCCATCAGGTAGGCGGTTTTGAATTCGTTGCCGTAGTCGGAGAGGAGGCCGCCCAGTCCGACGATGCTGATCTCCATCTCGGCGATCACCATGCCGATCAAGGCCTTGCCCAGGGCTATGCGCAACCCGGCGAAGATGTGCGGGACCGCGCTCGGGAGCGCGATCTCCCGCATCACCCGACGCTCGCTCAGGTGGTAGACCTGCGCCACCTCGACCAGCACCCGAGGGACGGTCTTGACCCCGGTCGAGGTGTTGATGATCACCGACCACACGGCGAGGATGAACACCACCGCCACCCGGGCCGGAAAGCCGATCCCGAGCCAGATGATGATCAGGGGCACCAGGGCAACCAACGGGGTGGCCTGCATAAAGTTGATGTAGGGGTTCAGCACCTGCTCGAGCAGGCGGTTGCGGCCCATGAATAGTCCCACTCCGACCCCGACGACGATGGCCAGGATGTAGCCGGTGACCAGATCTCCGGTGGCGAGCAGAAAGCCCTGCTCCAGGGTCCCGCTACGAACCATGTCGATGAAGGCGGCGCCCACCGCGATCGGCGTCGGGAGCAGTATGGGGTTGGTGTGGCTGCCCACGATCTCCCAGAGAGCGAAGAAACAGGCGACGGAGAGCAGCTGGACGCCGATTCCCCGGCTTCGCTTCCAACCCCGGCGGCGCGGGGGAGACGCCTCGGCCGCCAGCGGCATCGATTGGGCGTCGAGACCACCGGTGTCGAGCTCGCTCACAGCTGGCGGTCGGGGTGGCTTCTCGACCTGCATAATGCCAATGTATTTTGGATCCAGAATGCATCCCGCGTCAACCGGGCACCTGATGAAAGGAGAGGAAAATGCTGCGACTCGGCTACAAGGCCTCGGCTGAACAGTTCGATCCCAGAACCCTGCTCGAGTTCGCGATCGAGGCCGAGACGCAGGGCTTCGAGAGCGTGTTCATCTCCGACCACCTGCAGCCCTGGCGCCACTCCGACGGTCACGCTCCCTTCTCCTTCTCCTGGCTCGCAGCGGCCGGCGAGCGCACCCAGCGGGTGGCCCTGGGCACCAGCGTGGCCACGCCGACATTCCGCTACCACCCCGGCGTCGTCGCCCACGCGTTCGGGACGCTGGGCTGCCTCTATCCCGGCCGCATGATCCTGGGAGTGGGAAGCGGCGAACACCTGAACGAGGGAGCCCTGGGCTTTGACTGGCCCGATCAGAAGGAGCGATTCGCCCGCCTGCGCGAGGCCGTTCGCCTGATCCGGACGCTGTGGACTGAGGAGATCGTCAGCTTCGAGGGTGAGTACTACCAGACCCATAACGCAACCATTTACGACCGCCCCGAGCAGCCGGTCCCGATCTACGTCAGCGCCTCGGGGCCGCAGACCGCTCGCTACGCGGGGCGAAGCGCCGACGGTTTCATCTGCACCTCGGGCAAGGGCGAGGAACTGTATCGCGACGTGCTCCTGCCCAGCCTGGCCGAGGGCGAGGCGGCGGGTGGGCGCGAGGAGGGCAGCGTCGAGCGCATGATCGAGGTCAAGGTCTCCTTTGACCACGACCGCTCGCGAGCCCTGGAGGACACCAAGATCTGGGCCGCCCTGGCCCTGCCCGCGGAAGCCAAATCGGGGATCAAGGATCCGCGCGAAATGGAGGAGCGAGCGCGCGAGGTCGAGGACGTGGCCCACCGGCGCTGGCTCGTGTCCGATGATCCTGACGAGCACATAGAGCAGATCCGGCCCTACATCGAGCTCGGTTTCACGCATCTGGTGTTCCACGCCCCGGGCAACGATCAGCGCCGCTTTCTGCAGCTTTATGGAAGCGAGATCCTGCCCCGTCTGCGCAAGCTGGCCTGAACAGAACCGGAGGACTTTGGAGCAAACCATGAGCGAGATCGAGTTCGGCATCCGCGTGCCCAATTCCGGGCCCCTTTCCAGTCCCGAGAACATGGTGCTGGCCGCGCGGGCGGCTGAGGACTTGGGTTTCGACTCGATCTGGGTCCACGACCACGTGCTTTGGAGCTCGGAGATGCACCGCCACCACATCTCCTCGGGGGCCACCGAGGCCATCACCGACGAGCAGGACGCGGACTTCTTCGAATCGCTGACCACCCTAGCCTATCTCGCTCCTCAGACCGAGCGCATCCGCCTCGGCGTGGCGTGCTTGGTCATGCCCACGCGCCATCCGATCTACGCCGCCAAGCAGACGGCGACCGTCGACCGGCTCTGCGGAGGCCGCCTCATCGTGGGCGTCGGGCTCGGATCCAAGGCCACGCGCGAGTCGCGCGAATTTGAGGCCTTCGGCGTGCCTCTCCAGCCCCGAGGACGCCGAACCGACGAGTACATAGAGGCCATGAAGGCTCTTTGGACCCAGCCTCAAGCTTCCTACCAGGGTCGCTACGTCACCTTCGAGGGGGCCGAGATGTACCCTAAGCCGGTCCAAAAGCCACACCCTCCGGTCTGGGTGGGGGGCTGGATGGACCAGGCGGCGGCGCGCGCCGGACGCCTGGGCGACGGCTGGATCCCGGGCTGGCTCTCACCACAGGAAATGGCGCGCGGGGTGGAGATATTGCGCGCAAGCGCACTCGAGCATGGGCGCGATCCCGACCGGATCACGATCGCGGTGGAGAAGCTGGCCGCCATCGCGCCGACCCGAGAGGAGGCCCTGGAGCTCGCCCTGCCCACCATCCGAGAGAGCAGCCAGAGCTACGAGCGGGACGTGGACAACATCCAGTTCGCGCTCGACCGCCACATCATCGGTTCCTTTGACGACGTGCGCCGCCGCGTCGAGGAGTTCATCGCCGCCGGCGTGACCCACTTCGAGCTCAAGGTGATCTATCCCAATATGGAAAGCCTGCTGCGCCAGATGTCGATCTGGGCCGAGGAGATCCTGCCCCGCTACAAGCGCGCGTCCGCCGTACCCAGGGCCTGACGAGGAGAGCCTGGCCTCAGCCCAGCGGATCTCCGGGGAGGCCGGATCCCGTGGCGGTGCAGGCCCAATACTGGGCCCCGTTGTAGGTCCAGCTGCGGCATCCGGGCCCGGTCGGAACCCCACCCGAGGTCGTGGTGGTGGTCTTGGCCGGGGTACCTGAGGTGCCGGCGCCGGGGCGGCCGTTGAGCGTCACCCAGGTCGGCAGAGGGGGCGGCTTCTGAGTCGGCGAGGTTCCGCTCAGGAAGTACGCCGGCCGGCCACCCACATTCTGCTCATAGACGTCGGAGGGCATCGCGTACCACTGATTGCCCTGCTTCATCTCGTGCAGCGCCCCGAGGAAGAAGTGGTTCCAGATCGGGGAGGCGACGTAGATCGCGTCTTGACCCCAGGCTATCGGGCTCGAGTTGGCGTTGCCCACCCAGACCGCGACCGCCAGCGAGGGAGTGAAGCCCACGGTCCAGCCGTCGGTGAAGTTGTCCGTGGTCCCGGTCTTGGCGGCCACCTGGTAACCCGGAATCACGAGCGAGTTGTAGGTGCCGAAAGTCTCACTGCGGTTGGCGTTGTTGGAGAGCATCTGGCCCACGATGTAGGCGGCTCCCGGATCCAGGACCTGGCTTCCCTTGGAGGCTGCGGGTGACTTGATCCCGGGCACCCCCGAGACCGACAGCATCACCTGGGGAGAGTGGGTCACGCCGAGATCGGCGATGGTGGCCGCGCCCGTCGCCATCTGGAGCGGGGTCTCCCCATAACCACCCAGGGTCAAAGAGGGCTGGAAGTCACTGGCCGGCACGTTGTTCTTAAAGGTCGATCCCTCGGGGTAGTAGGGGGGGGCGCCGAACTGCTGGGCGGTCTGCGCCACCTTGTCCACCCCCACCGCTGTTTCAACCTCGACCGCCGGAATGTTGAAGGAGTTGCCCAGACAGACCTGAACCTGGCAGGTGCCGTGGTACCGCCGGTCGTAGTTCTGCGGCGCGTATACGCCGACCGATCCCGGCGATTGGACCTTGAGGGGGGCGTCGAGAACGGGAGTGACCATGGTGTAGAGGCGGCTGGCGATCGCAGCGGAGTAGGTGTAGATCTTGAATGAGGAGCCGGGATCGCGCGGGGGCCAGACGGCGAAGTTGTAGTCGGCGCCGGGTGCGTTGGGGCCGGCTGACCCGACCATCGCCAGCACCTGACCGGACTTTGGATCCATCGCCACCAGCGCGCCGTCGGTGACGTTGTAGCGACTGACTGCGGCCACGCCCGAGGTGACCGCCTGCTGGGCTGCCTGCTCCAGGTTCCAGTCCAGACTCGTCACCACGTGCAGGCCACCCTGGCTCATCACCTTGCTGCCATACATCGTCGTGAGCTCGCTCATGACGTAGCCGGTGAAGCTGGGCACGAGGTCATAGTCCTGGGCCGTGAACATGTGATTGGGCGGCGATAGATCCTCCTTCGCCGCCTGATCGGCCTGGGCCTGGGTTATGTCGTGGTGACGAACCATCGCCGCCAGCACCTCACCCTGTCGCGCCTTCGCCGCACGAGGGTGGATCAGAGGGTCGAGCAGGGCCGGATCCTGGGGCAGACCGGCGAGCAGCGACGCCTGGGCGAGGTCGAGCTTGGAGGCGTTGGTGTGGAAGTAGACCTCCGCCGCCGCCTGAGCACCGTAGGCGAAGTTGCCGTAGTTGAGGATATTGAGGTAGCTCTCCAGGATCTTGCTCTTGGGATAGGCTGCGGCCACCTCGAGGGCGAGATCGGCCTCGCGCAGCTTGCGCGTCAGGGTCTGCTGGCTCCCCACCGCCTGCATCTTCACCAACTGCTCGGTGATGGTTGAACCACCCTCGACGATGCGGTGCGCCGCCAGGTCGGCCAGGGCGGCGCGCACGATGCTGGTCGGGCTCACGGCGGATTCGTGCCAGAAGTTGGAGTCCTCGACCGCGACCGTTGCCTCGGGCAGCCAGCGGCCCATCTGGGCGAGGGTGACCTGGTAGTGGTAGTAGCCGGGGGTATGAACGTCGGCCAGCAGAACGGTGCCGGTGCGGTCGTAAATCATGGTGTCGCTGGGCATCGTGGTGTTCACGACCACACTGGGATCGGGCAACGGGCTGCTCGTGGCCGCGGCCATCGCGCCGTAGGCCGATCCGCCCAGGATCAGCACCGGGACCATGACCGCGATCATGACCTTGAGCCAGCCTCGGAGCCGGCTCGGCCGCTGCCGGCTGTGGCGGGCGCGGACGCGCCGCCGAGCCGCCGTGGTGATGGTCCGGCGGCTGGAGTGCGGTCCGGGGTGGGCGCCGCCGACCGCGCGACCCTCCAGCCGGGAGGCGTGGTCGCCCAAGCCCGCTTGGTGTCGATTGGAACTCATACTGCGAGGTTCTTAACGCGGCGGTCCCGCGTGCGGTAACGGTACGAACGCCCCGCGTGGTGCCTTACGACCCCCGCCGGGAAGACGATCGACGCGCATCCGCGAGGAGCATGCGGCGCTTCCAACCACGCCTGGCGTGCTCCCGCCAGAGGCCCGCAGCCTGCTCCAAAGCTCCCCCCGTCGCGCTTCATGATGGACGCCAGTATAGCGCGTAGTTGCACCACTTTGTTGTAGGGTTGCTATAAGGTCTTCGCTGGAAGTTCGGGGAGCGTCGTCTTCTCCAACCGGCCCAGTGACCACCGCGGCCGGGCAAGGTTCGGGCCCAACCCGGACCCGGAGCGAAACAGATAAGGAGGGTGGCGATGGGACTGTTGGGACTGATCGTGTGGTTGGTGGTGGGCGGCCTGGCCGGTCTGATAGCCGGAAGGCTGATGAGCGGGCACGGTTACGGGGTGCTGTTGGACATTGTCCTCGGCATCGTGGGCGGACTTGTGGGCGGATTTCTCCTCGCCTTGGTGGGACTCCATCGCGGGGGCCTGATCTGGAGCTTTGTGACGGCGATCCTCGGTGCCTGCATCCTGGTCGGGATCATGCACATGGTTCGTCGCGAGCCCATGCGCACGGCCTAATCAGAGCTGCGGGAGCTGCCAGCGGGGACCACGCTCGTCAGGTGGTCGCCCGCATGGCGGCGACCGCCGCCTCCCCTCCGGCCAGCCAGGCCGGACTCGTGAGCCAGTATTCGACTCCCCAGAGCAGGAATACCGATGGACCGGTGCGCCGATAGGAACGCGCGCTCTGGAGCAGATTCTGAACCGTGAACCCAGGCTGTCCGTCCCAGGGCATGGCCTGCATCTCGGTCACCCAAAGCGCCTTGGACCGCGAGCGCGCCTGGGCCGCCCAGTAACTCAGCGTCTGCGCCTTCCAGCCGATGCGCTCGGACGCCGGCGCGCTGCGCAGGGGGGTCGAGGGAGTGACAACGTACGCGTCCAGCCCGAGGATTGTGGCCTCCGCGCCAAGCGCGCTGGGCATATGCCCCACCACATCCGGTCCGCCGTTGTGCAGTCGCGCAACCATGGCCCAGAAGGTCGACATCTGGGTCCGGTCGAGAGCGACGGAAGCGTTGTTGTAGCTCGTTACCAGGGTCGCGTGATATGGGTCCAGGGCTCGCACCAGTGCCAGCTCATGACCCAGGGTCGTCGCGGAAATGGCGTCGCTGAAGGAAACCGGGGTGATGTCGTCGAATGGCTCGTTCTCTACCTGCCAGTCCTCCAGGTAGGGGTTGCTGCGATAGCGCTGGACCGTGGCGGTGAAGTAGCGCAGGTAGGGCGCGCTGCTGAGGATGCCGGCCATCCCCGCACCGACGCCGACCCAGGACGGGATGTGCAGTTCGGGATAGCCCAGGTTACGAGCTCCGACGACGAGCACGACGCGGGCTGGTGAGGCCGGATGCAATGCGTTGTAGGCGGCGATGACCCCGAGCAGCTGATCGGTGCTGGAAAAATCCAAAACGGTCGCGCTGGGCGCCACCGCCTCCCAATAGACGGGCAGCCGGACGAGCTGGGGGCGGAGGTCTTGGAGCAGGGTGGCCAGCGCCGAAGGTGGGTCCTCCCCATAGAACGCGGCCGACTCCGAGCTGAACGAGAATCCGACCCGAGGCGGCGCGCTCCGTATGGGGTACGCCGCCACCGGCAGGACCTGGGCCAATGCCGCCGAAGTAGCCACCAGGATGGCGGCTGCGATGGCGCCCAAGGCCACCGCCCGGTGGCGGGATCCCCGCGGGTCATGGCTCCAGCGAATTTTCACCCTGGGCCCGAGGCGGTGTCCGCGGGGCAGCAGCCCGCGGCGCACGGCACGGGCCGCGGGCCCAGGCTGCCGAGCCAGCGAGGAGCGGCCCCATCGGAGCGTTCCCGAACTAGCTCTTGGACCATCTGCACAAAGCCCGCGGCCGTGCCCACGGTGGGGCACCGGACCATGGTCAAGCCGAGCTCGGCCGCGACCTGTGCGGCCTCCACGTCGAGATCGAAGAGGACCTCGATGTGATCGGAGATAAACCCGACCGGAACCACGATCACGTCCCGGACGCCGGCGACGGCCAGGCGTCTCAGCTCATCGTCGATCTGAGGCTCGAGCCAGGGGATTCTAGGGGACCCGGAGCGACTCTGCCAGACCAGATTCCAATCCGCCCCGGGCCAGGCGAGCTCGGTGATGAGGCGGCAGCTCTCCTCCAACTGGCGCTGGTAATCGCAGCCGCTAGCCATGGCGGTGGGGATGGAATGGGCGGTGAAAACCAGTGCCGCCGACTCGCGGCGAGCGACGTCGATGCGGCCCAGGGCAGAGCGAACCTGGTCGGCCATGGGTTCGATGAATCCAGGGTGATTGAAGTAGTGGCGCAGCCGGCTGATCTGGGGTGCGCCCGTGCCCACCTGGTTCCGGGCGCGCTCTATGTCATCGAGGTACTGGCGGCA
>Ga0307372_10013322_pt1 | contig 10644 bp, 7 predicted proteins | sample OX1MG_FD_202533 | JGI IMG/M metagenome (GOLD analysis project Ga0307372, IMG submission 202533) | Soil microbial communities from Risofladan, Vaasa, Finland - OX-1 | ecosystem: Environmental > Terrestrial > Soil > Coastal area > Acid sulfate soil | place: Finland: Risofladan, Vaasa | collected... | reverse complement strand
GAGGTGGCGCGGCGTGCGCGGGTGGCGCTGCTGTTCATGGGTGGGGCGTTCGCCGTGCTCATGGCCGCGTTCTTCCGCACGCAGATCATCCGCAACCAGGAATGGGCGTTGCGCTCGGAAGAGAACCGGTTGCGCGAAGTGCCGCTGCCGGCACCGCGGGGCAACATCGTGGATCGCACGGGACGCATCATCGCCGAGAACGTGGTGGGCTACACCGTGTCGCTCCTGCCGCAATCGCTGGATTCGCTGCGCGGCACGCTGCAGCGCGTGGCGGAGATGGTGCCGCTGAGCCGCGGCGAGATGGACGCGGCCGTCCGGCGGTACCGGCGCAGCCCGGTGCGGCCCACCGTGATCATGCCCGACGCCACGTTCGAGGAGATCTCGGTGCTCGAGGAGCACCGCATCGACTTCCCCAATCTGATCATCCAGTCCTCGCCGAAGCGCTACTATCCGGACGGCCCGGCGGTGGCGGCGTTCGTCGGTACGATCGGCGAGGTCAGCGATTCCGAGCTGGCCTCGCCGGCCTTTGCCGGCTACAAGCCCGGGCAGCTCGTGGGCAAGCAGGGGCTGGAGCGGCAGTACGAGACCACGCTGCGCGGCCGCGAGGGGAGCCGGTTCGTGGAGGTGGATGCCCGCGGCCGAGTGGTCCGCGAGGTGGGGGCGCGCGAGGATCTGGCGCCGCAGCAGGGCACGCCCCTATACACGAACATCGACCTCGACCTGCAGGAGTACATCGCGCAGCTGTTTGGCGACTCGCTGAGCGGCGGGGTGGTGGCGCTCGATCCCCGCACGGGCGGCGTGATCGCGCTGTACAGCGGACCGAGCTGGGATCCCAATCGATTCGTGGGCGGCGTGTCCATCGCTTATTACGATTCTCTGCTCGCCAACCCGCGGACGCCGCTCTACAACAAGGCCACGCAGGGCACCTACCCGCCGGGATCCACCTGGAAGCTCGCCACCGCCGTCATCGGACTCGAAGACAGTCTGGTGACGATGGACAGCCGCATGCCCCAGCCATGCACCGGACGCTTCAAGTACGGCGACCGGTACTGGGCCTGTTGGGAGGCCTCGGGCCACGGCGCGCTCGACCTTAGCCAGGCAATCGAGAAGTCCTGCGACGTCTACTTCTACCAATTGGGCCTGCGGATCGGGCTCACCCGCCTGATCGCCGGCGGCCTGCAGCTGGGGTTCAACGGGTCCAGCGGCATCGACCTGCCCGAGGACAGCCGCCCCCGGTTCCCCGACCGCGTGAAGTATTTCGACGAGAAGTACGGGCCCCGCGGCTGGACACAGGGCGCCACGGTGATGAACATGGCGATCGGGCAGGGCGAGAATTCGCAGACCGTGCTCGGCATGGCCAGGTTCTACACGGCCCTGGCTGAGGACGGCATGGAGGCGACGCCGGAAATCCGGACGATGGCGCCGCAACGCACGCGCATCTTCTCGCTGCCGCCAGAGCAGCTTCAGGCGCTGCGTGCGGCGCTGATGGGCGTGGTGGAGGCTGGAGGCACGGCGGCCAGCGCGCAGATCAAGGGCGTGGTGCTGGCCGGCAAGACCGGAACGGCGCAGAGCGGCGTCCGGCGTAATGGGGTCGAACTCAATCAAGCCTGGTTCACCGGCTTCGCGCCGGCCGATGACCCCCAGATCGTGGTGGCCGTGATGCTCGAGTACGGCGGCCACGGCACGCGGGCGGCGCACGTTGCGTCGTCGATCATCGGCCACTATCTCAAGACCACCCCCACCACGCTGGTGGAGACGGGGGGATGAGGACCAGCGGTCGCATCCGGTTGGACTGGCCCCTGGTGGCAACGGCGATCGTGCTGTCGACCTACGGCATCGCCATCGTGTATTCGGCGGGGCAGACCGACGTGCCGACGGTGGTGGCCCATCTCTACCGCCAGCAGATTGCCTGGTTCGTGCTGGGGCTGTGCGGCGCCTATCTCGTGAGCCGCGCGTCGGTGCGGTTGCTGGAGTGGGCCACCCTGCCGGCGTACGTCGCCACGACGGCCGTGCTCCTGCTGCTCCTGTTCGTCGGCAAGGGATCGGGCACGGCGGCCAGCTCCCGGAGTTGGTTGGCCATGGGTGGCGTGCGCCTGGGCCAGCCCTCGGAGCTGGCCAAGATCACCGTGGTGATGATGCTCGCCAAGGTGCTGGCGGCCAATCGTCAGGCCCCCAAGTCGCTGGTCGAGCTGTGGAAGCCGGCGCTGGTGGTGGGCATTCCGTGGGTGCTGATCATGCTGCAGCCCGACCTGGGTACCGGCATCGTATTCGTCGGCATCTTCTTCACGATGCTGTTCTGGGCGGGCGTGAGCTGGGAGCTGCTCGTGCTCGTTGCCAGTCCCGTGATCAGCCTCGTCCTGGCGTTCAGCACCAGCCTCTGGGGGGCCTGGTTCCTGCTCCTCTTGGCGTTAGTAATCTGGTATAAGCCCTATGTATGGGAGAGCGTGTTCCTGGTGGGCGCGAACGTCGTCTCCGGGGGAATCGCGCCGCTGCTCTGGGCCCACCTCCAGCCGTACCGGCAGGCGCGGCTGCGCGTGTTCCTCGATCCGTCCAGCGATCCGCTCCGCACGGGCTACCACGTGATCCAGTCCCAGGTAGCCATCGGGTCGGGGGGCTGGTTCGGCAAGGGGTTCACGATGGGCACGCAGAAACGCCTCGCCTTCCTTCCGGAGCAGCACACCGACTTCATCTTCGCGGTGGTCGGCGAGGAACTGGGGTTCGTGGGCGTCACCATCGCGTTGGCCCTGTTCGCGTTCCTGTTCTACCGCGTGGTGCGCGTGGCCGCCCGGGCCAGTGATTCGTACGGCAGCCTCGTCGCCTTCGGCCTGCTGGGGCTCTGGCTCACCCACGTCGTCGAGAACGTGGGCATGACGCTCGGCCTCACCCCCGTCACTGGGATTCCGCTGCCCTTCTTCAGCTATGGGGGATCATTCATGTTCTCCTGCTGGCTGGCGGTGGGCGTCCTGGCGCGGATATCGAGCGAGGGGCGGGGCGGGGGCGGGGAAGCGCAGATCGCTCTCTAGGGCGGGCCTCTTCCCCCCCCTCGCCACCGCTACCAGATTTGACCAATGGCTTGGTTCCGGAAGGAAAAGAAGGCCCGCCAGCCGCGGCGGGAGAAACTCGAGATCCCAGCCGACGCGTGGGAGAAGTGCGAAGCATGCGGCCATACGGACATCCGCGAGAAGTTTGTGCGGAATCTCAACGTCTGTCCCAACTGCGACCACCACCGGCGCATCCGGGCCCAGGAGTACGCCGCCATCCTGCTCGACGACGGCACGATCGAGGAACTCGAAGTCGATCTGCGCTCCACCGACCCGCTCGGCTTTCCCGAGTACCCGGCGCGGCTCAAGAAGGCCACGAAGAATGCCGGTGACAGCGATGCCCTGCTGGCCACGAGCGGCATGCTGGACGGCGCACCGGTGAACCTGGGCGTCATGGACTTCGCGTTCATGGGGGGGTCGATGGGTTCGGTGGTGGGCGAGAAGATCGCCCGGCTCGGCCAGCGGTCGCTCGAACGCAAGTACCCGCTCATCATCGTCTCGGCGTCGGGCGGCGCGCGCATGCAGGAAGGCGTGCTCTCGCTCATGCAGATGGCGAAAGCGGCGGCCATGCTGGCCCAACTCGCCGAGCGGCGCATTCCGTACATCTCGGTCCTCACCAATCCCACCACGGGAGGCGTGAGCGCCAGTTACGCGATGCTCGGCGACGCGATCATCGCCGAGCCGGGCGCCGTGATCGGATTCGCCGGCCCGCGCGTCATCAAACAGACCCTCGGCCAGGATCTCCCGGAGGGGTTCCAGACCTCGGAATTCCTGCTCGACCACGGCATGTTGGATACGGTCGTGCACCGCAAGGAACTCAAGCAGACGGTGAGCCAGCTGCTCCGTCACATGACCGGGAAACCGGCGGCCTCGGGGTGGACGTCGACCTGACCCAGTACCAAGCCGCGCTCCAGTATCTCTTTGCCCGCACAACCGGCGGATACAAGTTCGGCCTGGAGCGGACCCTCACACTGCTCGACGCGCTCGGCAACCCGCATCGGGGCGTGCCGGCGCTGCACGTGGCCGGAACCAATGGCAAGGGGAGCGCCGTGGCCACGGCCGCCGGGTTGCTGCGTGCCAAGGGACTGCGCGTAGGCACCTACACCTCGCCCCACCTCGTGGACTTCCGCGAACGCATCGTGGCCGACGACGCGCCGATCTCCGGGGAGCGCGTGGTGGAGTTTGTGGAGCGGTGGACGCCACTCGTGGAGCGCATCGGCGCGACCTTCTTCGAGGCGACGACCGTACTCGCCTTCGCCTACTTTCGGGAACAGGCGGTGGACGTGGCGCTCATCGAGACCGGGTTGGGTGGCCGTCTCGACACGACGAACGTGGTCGATCCGGTGTCGGCCGGCGTCGTGTCGATCGGGTTCGACCACATGGAGTACCTGGGCGACACCCTGGAAGCGATTGCCGCCGAGAAGGCGGGGATCTTCAAGCCGGGGCGTCCAGCGGTGATCGGCGAGCCCGATCCGCAGATCCGCGCCCTGCTGGCCCGCCTGGCGCGGGAGGCTGGTGCTTCGAGCGTGCGGGTGGTGGCCGAACGCACACGCATCGACGACCTGCGGGTGGATGCGCACGGCACCGAGTTCACGCTCGCGGCGCTGGGCGACCGGCGCCGGCTGCGCACGCCGCTCACCGGGGTGCACCAGGCGCCGAACCTCGCCTTCACGCTGGAGTGGCTCGACGCGGCGGGACCGCGCTATGCGGTGTCGCTGGCGGACGCCGAAGCGCACCTGGCCGCGATCTCGATTCCCGGACGGTTCCAGCAACTGGGCCGGTACCTGTTCGACGTGGCGCACAACGCGGACGGCGCGCGCGTCCTGTCCCAGACCCTGTCCCGGGTGCGTCCCCCCACGCCGGTGGTGGCGGTGGTTTGCGCCCTGCGCGACAAGGAATGGCGTGACATGCTGCTGGCCCTGCGCGCTCAGGTGGCCGGATTCGTGTTGACCAACGCGCCCACGGCCCCGGAGAGCCGCGCCTGGGACCTGGCGGAGGTGGCGGAGTTCGCGCGTCGCGAACAGCTGCCGTTCGCCGTGGAGCCGGACTTCGACCGGGCGCTGGCCCTGGGGGCGGAACAGGGAGCAACGGTGCTGGTCACGGGGTCCTTCCACACGGTGGGCGACGCCATGGCGCGCTTGCACGTATCTCCGCTTGCCCAATAGCTTTAGGAATGGCCAAAGGCGCCCTTCCCGGATTCCGGGATTTCTACCCCCAAGAGTTCGCCGAACGGGCGTACATCCTGCGCACGTGGCGGGACGTCGCCCGCCGGTTCGCGTTCGTGGAGTACGACGGGCCCCCGCTCGAGCCGCTCGAGTTGTACACCAAGAAGAGCGGGGACGAGATCGTCGGGCAGTTATACAATTTTACCGATAAGGGCGGGCGCGAGGTGGCGCTCCGGCCGGAGATGACGCCGACGTTGGCGCGCATGGTGGCCGCCAAGGCCAACGCCCTGCGCAAACCCGTGCGCTGGTTCAGCGTGCCGCAGCTGTTCCGCCACGAGCGCCAGCAGAAGGGGCGGCTGCGCGAGCACTTCCAACTCAACGTGGACCTGGTGGGCGAGCCCGACGTGACGGCCGATGCGGAACTGCTCGCCGTGGCCATCGAGATCGCGCGCACGGCAGGCCTCACGCAGAACGACGTGCGGGCGCGCGTGTCCGACCGGCGGCTGCTGCGCGCGCTGCTCGCCACCCTCGGCGTGAGCGAGGACCAGACCCCGGGGGTGTTCGCGGTGCTCGACAAGATCGAGCGGCAGCCGCTGGAGGTGTCGCGCGAGAAGCTGGCCGGCCTCGGGCTCGCCGAGGGGCCCGTTGAGCGCGTGGTCGGTCTAAGCGGGCGCGTATCGATCGACGGTCTGCGATCCGAGTACGGCGGCGACGCGGCGGTGGCGGAGCGGCTCGCCGAGATGGACCGCTACTTTGGCTACCTGGCCGCCATGGGCGTGGCCGATTGGGTGGATCTGGATCTCAAGATCGTGCGCGGGTTGGCGTACTACACCGGCATCGTCTTCGAGTTGTTCGACGCGCACGGGGAGTTCCGGGCGATTTGCGGCGGTGGGCGGTACGACACGCTGCTCCAGTCGCTGGGCGGCGTGGACCTGCCGGCGCTTGGCTTCGGCATGGGCGACGTGGTGTTGGGCGAACTGCTCCGCGCCCGGGGACTCATGCGAGCCGAATCGACGGCGCCCGATTATTGGGTGGCGTACGGCGAGCCGGCGCAGCTTGCCGAGGCGATGCGAGTGGCCCAGGTGCTCCGCCGTGGCGGCGCGAGCGTGGAATACGCGCTCCGCGCCCAGCAGCTTGGGCGGCAGCTCAAGGCGGCCGCGGCGGCTGGAGCACCGGAGGCCGTGATCGTGCGCGAAGACCACACGCTGATCCTCAAGTCCCTCGCCTCGGGTGAAGAGCGAGCCGTTAGATTGACCGAAGGCCGGCTGGTGTGAGCCGGCTCCCTCCACCGCAACCCACGCATGGCTGACGACAAGAAGCTGACGACCCGCGCCGAGGACTTCAGCGCGTGGTACAACGAGGCGGTGCTCAAGGCCGAGTTGGCCGACTACTCGCCGGTGCGCGGCTGCATGGTCATCCGCCCCAACGGCTACGGCATCTGGGAGCGGATGCAGCGTGCGCTGGACGACAAGTTCAAGGCGACGGGCCACCAGAACGCCTACTTCCCGCTGCTCATCCCACAGAGCTTTCTGCAGCGCGAGGCCGCGCATGTCGAGGGATTCGCACCGGAGACGGCCGTGGTCACGCACGGCGGGGGCAAGAAGCTCGACGAGCCGCTCGTCATCCGGCCCACCTCGGAGACCATCATCTACGAGATGTTCTCCAAGTGGGTGCACAGCTATCGCGACCTGCCGCTGCTGATCAACCAGTGGGCCAACGTGGTGCGATGGGAGATGCGCACGCGGCTATTCCTGCGCACGCTGGAGTTCCTGTGGCAGGAGGGGCACACGGCGCACGCCACGCACGACGAGGCGGAGGCCGAGGCGCGCAAGATGCTGGGCGTCTACCGCGATTTCATGGAAGGGTGGATGGCGATGCCGGTGGTCACCGGCCGCAAGACCGACTCGGAGCGGTTCGCGGGGGCGGTGCGCACGTATTCGTGCGAAGCGATGATGCAGGACAACAAGGCGCTGCAGGCCGGCACGTCGCACGACCTCGGACAGAACTTCGCCAAGGTGTTCGACCTCAAGTTCCAGAGTGAATCGGGGAGCATCGAATATGCCTGGAACACGAGCTGGGGTGTCTCGACGCGGCTCGTCGGCGGGTTGGTGATGACGCATGGGGACGACGTCGGACTGCGCGTGCCGCCGCTGCTCGCGCCGATCGAGGTGGTGATCGTTCCGATCTACAAGACCGACGAGGACCGCGTGCGCGTGCTCGAGGCGGCCGACCGGATCGTGGAGAGTTTCGGCGCGTGGGAGCAGCGCGAACCTGGCCGCCTGCGGGTACACGTCGACGCCCGTGAGGGCATCAAGCCGGGGGCCAAGTACTTCGAGTGGGAACTGCGGGGCGTCCCGGTGCGCATGGAGATCGGCCCCCGCGACCTGGACAAGAACCAGGTCGTGCTCGTGCGGCGCGATACGCGCGAGAAGCGCCCGGCCTCGCTCGACACGCTGGGCGAGGACGTGGCCGAACTGCTGTCGCGCATCCAGGCTGACATGCTCATCGTGGCCCGGGAACGGCGGGAGCAGCACAGCATTCGTGAACCCATCACCTACGATCGGTTCCGCGAGCTGATGGAGGGGGAAGGGGGGTTCGTGTACGCGGGCTGGTGCGGCGACGGGGCGTGCGAAGCCCAGATCAAGGCCGACACCAAGGCGACGATCCGGGTGCTCCCGGACGAGGAATTCCGATCGGCGGACGCGCCGAAGACCTGTCTCCGGTGCGGGCGTCCGGCCAGCACCGAGGCGGTATGGGCCAAGGCGTACTGACCGCCGGTTTTCCGCGCGTCGACGGGACGCTCCTGGCGGAGGGCGTGCCGCTGGCGCGCATCGCCGAACAGGCGGGCACGCCGGCGTTCGTGTACAGCGCGGCGTTGGTGCGTGAACGGTACCGGGCATTGGACGCGGTGCTCTCCCCCGTGGCGCACCGCGTGCACTACACGCTCAAAGCAAATTCCAACCTCGCCCTGCTGCGGCTGCTCCGCGAGATGGGGAGCGGGGTGGACGTGGTGTCGGGGGGCGAGCTGTACCGCGCGTTGCGGGCGGGGTTCTCCGGCCATGACATCATCTTTGGCGGGGTGGGAAAGACCGACGACGAACTGCGTGAGGCACTGGCCGCCGGCGTCGCGCTGATCAATGCCGAGTCGGAGGCCGAAGTGCGGGCCATCGACCGCATCGCCGCGGAACTGCGGGTCGACGCGCGCGTGTCGCTGCGCGTCAATCCCGAGGTGACCGTGGACGCCGCGCACCACTACATCAAGACCGGGGAACGCGGTCACAAGTTCGGCATTCCGTTCGACGAGGCGCTGCGCGTGGCGCGGGTGGCGGCCGGGTTGCCGCGCGTGACGCTGGCCGGGCTCGACATGCACCTCGGGTCCATGTTGACGCACGTGGAACCGTACCGCGCGGGGGCCGCGCGGCTGGCCGAGCTCTGTGCCGCCGTCCGTGGCGCCGGGGTGGACACCCTGCGCCACCTGGACGTGGGGGGCGGGTTGAGCGTACGCTACGCCGACGAGACGCCCATCGACCTCGACGAGTTCGCGGCGGCGGTGCTTCCCGTGGCGCGGGCCACCGCGCTCGATCTCGTGGTGGAGCCGGGGCGGTTCATCGTCGGCAACGCCGGCGTGCTGCTCACCCGTGTGCTCTACCGCAAGCACAGTGGCGGGCGGGAATACGCGGTGGTCGACGCCGGGATGACCGAGTTGATCCGGCCATCATACTACAAGGCATATCACAGGATCGAGATGGTGCGCCCGGCCGACGGCCAGGGCGTGCTGGACGTGGTGGGCCCGGTGTGCGAGACGGGGGATTTCCTGGCCCTCGACCGCACGATGGACGACCCGGCGGCGGGCGATCTGCTCGCCGTGTTCGACGCCGGCGCCTACGGCTCGGTGATGGGATCCAACTACAACAGCCGGCGGCGGCCGGCCGAAGTGCTCGTGGACGGCGACCGGTTCGCCGTGGTCACCGAACGGGAATCGTACGAAGATCTCGTGCGGCGCGAGGTCGACCACCCAGACTGGAGGCAGTGATGCGCGTAGGCGTGATGGCCGATTCGCACGACCGCGTACCCGCGGTGGCGGAACTGCTGCGTCAGATGGCGTCGGCGGGCGTGAGCATGGTGTTGCACGCGGGGGATTTCTGCTCGCCGTTCGTTCTCAAGCCGTTCGAGGATGCGCACGTGACGTTGGCCGGCGTGTTCGGCCGGAACGACGGCGATCCCGAAGGCCTGCGCACACGCGCCAGCGCGGGACTGGGCCTGGAACTGTTCGAATCGCCACACAGCTTCGACGTGGGCGGCCAGCGCATCCTGATCGTGCACGACATCGGCGACGTCCAGAAGCGGTCGCTCGAATCGCACACCGTCGTCGTGCACGGCTCCACGCACCAGCAGGAGATGAAGACGCGCGGGGATACCCTCATCCTCAATCCTGGCGAAGCGTGCGGATGGTTGCACGGCACGCCCCAAGCGGCGATCCTCGACCTCGACACCAAGAACGTGGAGTTCCTGACCCTCGATCCCGCCGAGTGGAAGCGGTAGCCCCTTCGACCTTCGTCCCGACCCAGCGCTCCGTGCCTTCCCGCATCCTGATCATCGATTACGGCTCGCAGTACACCCAACTCATCGCGCGGCGAGTGCGCGAGGCGCGGGTGTACTCGGAGATCCACCCGCCCACGCGCACCGCGGAGTGGATCCGCGAGTGGCATCCCACGGGCATCATTCTGAGCGGCGGGCCCAACTCGGTATACGATGCCGGCGCCCCCACGCTCGACCCCGCAGTGCTCGACATCGCCCCGGTGCTCGGCGTCTGCTACGGCATGAACCTCATCGCCCACGTCGCCGGCGGCGAGGTCACCCACGCCCCGCACCGTGAATACGGCCGGGCCGATGTATCAGTGCTCGAAGATACGGGGCTGTTCGCCGGGTTCGCGCGCGCCGAGTCGTTTGCGGCGTGGATGAGCCACGGCGATCAGGTCACGGCGTTGCCCGAGGGGTTCCTGCCCATCGCGCGCACCGCCAACTCGCCGATCGCCGCGTATCGGCATGCCACGCGCCCGCTGTTCGGGGTGCAGTTTCATCCCGAGGTGGCCCACACCGCGCGCGGCACCGACATCATCGCGAACTTCCTGTTCGCGATCTGCCGCGCCGAGGCGTCGTGGACGCCGGGCACGTTCATCGAGGATGAGGTGGCCAGGGTACGCGAGCTCGTGGGCGGCGCGCGCGTGATCTGCGGGCTCTCCGGGGGCGTCGATTCGGCAGTGGCCGCGGCGCTCGTGCACCGCGCGATCGGCGACCAGCTCACCTGCGTTTTCGTGGACACCGGGCTCCTGCGCCAGCACGAGCGCGAGCAGGTGGAGCGCACCTTCCGCGCCCAGATGGCCATCGATCTCGTGACCGTTGACGCGTCGCGGCGTTTTCTCGACGCGCTCGCGAAC
>Ga0307372_10013321_pt1 | contig 10644 bp, 8 predicted proteins | sample OX1MG_FD_202533 | JGI IMG/M metagenome (GOLD analysis project Ga0307372, IMG submission 202533) | Soil microbial communities from Risofladan, Vaasa, Finland - OX-1 | ecosystem: Environmental > Terrestrial > Soil > Coastal area > Acid sulfate soil | place: Finland: Risofladan, Vaasa | collected... | reverse complement strand
GTTCTGGAAGGCGACGCGGATGCGCCGGCGTCAGCCGGCGCATCCGCGTAAAAGGCCGCCCGCGCGCCCCAAGGCGCGCGGGCCGGGCGAGCGCGGCGCGCCGTTCAGGGAGGATCGGCAGCAGCGGCCACCGGCGCGGTCGAGGACGCGACCGGGGCCGTCGCCCCGGCGGTCGACGGCGGCGGCGCCGTCGTCCACGGGGCAGGCTTGACCACCCCGCTCTTGGAGCTCGGCCCAATCTCTTCGGTGTTGAACGGCGTCGAAGATGAGGAAGACGGCGCCGTCCTGCTCGACGACGTCGGCCCAAAACCTCCGCCGAAGCCGCCGCCGCGCGCGGCCGGCGCCATCGTCCTGCGGTCTTTCAGATCCTGGGCGGGCGAAACCGGAACGCTGAAGGTTGGCTGGTAGAGCTGCTTGTACTGCTCCATCGGCATCTGGTGCAGTTCCCGACGGCCCAGCGCGTCCGTGAACTTTCGGCGTTCGTCGAGCGCCAGCGAGCGCAGATCGTCGCGCGTACGGATCACGTGCGGGGTGAGGAACACCAGCAGATTGAGTTTCTGCTTATCGCTGGCGTTGTCGCTGAACAGGTTGCCGAGCACCGGGATGTCGGAGATGAACGGGATCGCCGAGCGCTGGATGTCGCTCTCGTTGGAAAGCAATCCGCCGATAACCGCGGTGCGATGGTCCTGGACCATCACCGTGGTCGACGCCGAGCGGATCGTGGTGGTCGGCCCGTTCGGGTTGGTGACCGGGTTGGTGGTCCCGCCGACCACGTTCGAGACTTCCTCGTACACGTCGAGCCGCACGTAATCGCCCTGGGACACTTGGGGGATGATGTCGAGCGTGATGCCGACGTTCTGACGGTCGACCGAATTGAAGATCTGTCCCGACAATGCCGAGGTCGCGCTCGCGGATGCGACGAACGGCAGGTTCTGGCCAACCACGATCACCGCCTCTTCGTTATCGGCGGTGAGCAAGGTCGGCGCGGAAAGCACGTTGCTATGGGTGTCGGTCTCGAGCGCCGTCATCAGCGCGACGTCGCAGGGCACCGTTACGGTGGAGGGGGCGGTGCCAGCGCTGGCGACGGTCGTAGCGGCGGCCAAGGCGGTCGAGATGGTGCATTGGCTGCCCGAGGCCAGCCCGATCCCCAGCCCCGTGAGGCCCAGCGGATTGGCAAGCGCGGTCTGGAGCTGGCCAAAGTTAAGCTGCCCGACCCCGATCGTGCTGCCGCTGATATTGGTGGCGGATTGGAAGTTGACCCCGATGTCGCGGGTCCGCTGGGCGCTGACCTCGACGATGATCGCCTGGACGAAGACCTGGATGCGCGGCACGTCAAGCTCCTCGATAACGTGGCTCAGGGTCTGGTAGTCCTGCGGCGAGGCGCTGACAACGAGCGAGTTGGTGGCAGGGTCGGCGGTCACGTTGACCGGGTTTTCGAAGTCGGGCGATTTCGCGCCGCTGCCGCCGGTGCTCGCAGTGACCGGTCCAGCCGTGCTGGCGCCGCCCATTCCGCCGCCCATCGGCGATCCCATCGAACCGCCGAAGCTGGAGTTGGAACCGTAACCCCCAAACGAGCCGCCCATTCCGCCGCCCATCCCGCCCATTCCGCCGCCCATGCCGCCACCCATCCCGCCGCCCATGCCTCCACCGAAGCCGGAGTTGAGCGAGCCGCCGCCCCCGATGCCGCCCGAGCCGCCGCGGCCGAGCGAATTGCGTCCGGTTACCGGCGAGAGCGTCGACGGCGCGCCGCCGCCGCCCAGCAACCCGTTGAGCACCTGCACTATCTCGCCCGCCGAGGCGTTCTTCAGCCGGTACACGTGGATGCGCGAGTTCTCGTTGGGCGGATGGATGTCCAGCTTGACGATCAAGTCTTTGATGGTTCGCATCTGCAGCGGCCCGGCCAGCACGATCAGCGAATTGGTGCGCTCGTCGGGCACCACTTTGAAGCCGCCGGCCGGCGCTTGCGCCGAGGGCGCCACCACGCCCAGGCCGGGGCGCGGAAATCTTGCGCCGCTATGTTCCGGGCCGCCTTCGGCGCTCATGATCTTTTCGATCTGCGAGGCCAGGTCGTCGGCGAACGCGAGCTTGAGCGGAATGACCGCGATGTTCTGTCGCGTGCCCTGGATGTCGAGGCTGCCGATGATCCTGAGCAGACGGTCGATGTTGTAGGCGTCGTCGGTAAGGATAAGGGTGTTGTCTTCCGGAAATGCCGCGACCAGACCGTCATGCGAAACCATCGGCTGGATCACGTTGACCAGCGTGGCGGCGTCGATGTTCTTGAGCCTGATCATCCGCGTGACGTACGAGTCGCCCCGGGCTTCGCCGGGTTCCTGCGAAGTGGTGAGCGCGGCCGATTCGCGGACCTGGCGCGCGGGAACTATTTTGATCACCGGCCCGGCCTGGACCGTGGTGAAGCCTTTGATCTGGAGCACCGACTGAAAAATGGAATAGGCCTGCGCGGGCGTGACCTTGGTCGGCGAAATGATACTGACCTTGCCACGCACGCTCTCATCGATCACGAAATTCTTGCCAGTAATCTCGCTGATGAACTTGGCCAGGACCGGAATGTCCACGTCCTGAAAGTTCATGGTGATGAGATTCTGGTCTTGCGGCGGCGAATCCTCGGCCCGGACGTGCGCGCACAGGACGCAGGACCAAGCCGCAAGGGCTAGTGCCCCTAACAACCAGCACTTCATTTGGATCCCCCTCGGCAAAGGCTCTCGGCCTTTATAGCGGTCGGACCATGGCATCGCAACCACGCTCCTGTGCATCGCAACCACGTTGTTGTTTGCAAAACCGTTACGCCTCACAGACTATTGAAAAGGAACCTCCACGGTGCGCTTCGAATACCTGATAGGCATGAGATACCTGCGCGCGCGCCGGCGTGAGCGCTTCGTCTCACTGATCGCGGTCATCTCGCTGGCCGGCGTGGCGCTCGGCACTTTTTCGCTGACCGTGGTGCTCTCGGTGATGAGCGGGTTTCAGGAGGACCTGCGCCAGCGCTTGCTCGCGTTCAATCCACACGTCACGGTGCGCAGTTCCGACTCCGCGACTTTCGATCCGGCCCCGCTGCGGGCGCGGATCGCCGCGCTGCCGGGGGTCGAGGCCGCCGCACCCTATGTTTCCTCGCAAGTGATGGCGGTATCGACCAACGCCGAGGGCGTGCCGGCCTACGTGGCGGGCGGCGTGCTGCGCGGGGTGGTGGCTGCGAACAACCCGGTATTGACCGAACTCAAGCAGACGCTCAAGGTGGGCGGACTCGACGCGCTGGATCGGACCTATCCGGCCACCGTCGCCGAGCAGGGCTCCAAGCGCAGCGTACAGCTTCCCGGCGCGATCATCGGCGACTCGCTTGCGCTCGAACTGGGGATCCGCGTGGGCGACCCGATGATCCTCATCTCGCCCGCCAGCCTGGGCGGCGGAATCGGTGCGCCGCGGCTTCGGCGCTTCGTCGTCGGCGGGCTGTTTCATTCGGGAATGTATCAGTTCGACTCCTCGCTGATCTTCGTGTCGCTCAAGGACGCCCGCGCCCTGCTGGCCGACGATCCGCAGCTCGAAAGCGGGCTGGAAGTGCGGGTGCATAATCTGTTCGACGCGCCGGCGATCGCGGCCCGCATCGCACGCGTCGCGGGGAGCGGTTTCACCGTCACCGACTGGACCCAGGCCAACGCGGCGCTGTTCGCGGCGCTCAAGCTGGAAAAGTTCACTTATTTTCTGGTCCTGATGTTGATCGTGCTGGTGGCGGCGTTCAACATCGTGGCCACGCTGGTGATGGTGGTGATGGAGCGGCGCAAGGAGATCGCGATTCTGCGCGCAATGGGGGCGCGGGCCGGCTCGGTCGCCGCAATCTTTCTTTGCGAGGGCGCCGCGCTGGGCGTGGCCGGCACCGCCATTGGCGTGGTGGGCGGCTTCGTGACCTCGTTCCTCATCGGCAAATATCATCTGCTCCATCTGCCGGCCGACCTGTTCATGGTAAGCGCGGTGCCGGTGCGGCTGTACCCGGTAAACTTCCTCGCCGTGGCAGCGGCCGCGGTGGCGCTTTGCCTGGTCGCTTCGCTTTACCCGGCCTTCAAGGCGCGCACGCTCTCGCCGGTCGAGATCATCCGGTATGAATGAGCGCGGCGGGTCATCCCCGACAGCCGCCCCGGGCTCGAGCGGCGCGGAGCTGTTGCTGCGGGCCGAAGGGCTGGACAAGAGCTTCTTCGACGCCGATCGCGAGGTCCGCGTGCTGCGCGGGCTGGAGCTGGAGGTCAAGGCGGGCGAGGAAATAGCCATCGTGGGGCAATCGGGCACCGGCAAATCGACCCTGCTCCACGTGCTTGGAAGCCTCGAGACGCCCAGCGCGGGCAAGGTCTACTTCGAGGGCCAGGACCTGTTCGCGCTCAGCGATCGGGCGATGGCGGAGTTTCGCAATCTCAAGCTCGGCTTCGTTTTCCAATTTCACTACCTGCTCGCCGACTTCACCGCACTTGAGAACGTGATGATGCCGGCGTTGATCGCGCGGATGGCCGAGCGCGAGGCCGCGCGCCGCGCCGGCGAAGTGCTCGAGTTGGTGGGCCTCGCCGACAAGTTTCATCGGCGGCCGGCCGAGCTTTCCGGCGGCGAGCAGCAGCGCGTCGCCGTGGCGCGCGCGGTGGTGCTGCATCCGCGCCTAGTGTTGGCCGATGAGCCCACCGGCAACCTCGATCCGCAGACCGCCGACGAGGTTCATCAGCTTTTCCACCTGCTCAACCGCCAACTCGGCATCACCCTGGTGATCGCGACCCACAACGAGCGGCTGACGCGTTCGATGGGCCGTGCGTTGAGACTGCGCGAGGGGCTTCTATTCGAGGAGCGCGGCTAGCGGGCGGCGACGCCGGGGCGCCCGGCCGGGCGCGCATCGGGCTGGTCTTTGGCTTACTTCGGTTTACTTCACGGTAGCGATTGGTTAGCTTGGTCGCGCCTCGCACGGATCGGAAGGTGATTGGTGGATTTGAGCAAGCAGTGCCGCCCAGGCGCGCGCCTGGTCCATGCAGTTTCTCTATTTATGGCGCTGATGCTCGCGGCGCAGCGCACCGGTGCGCAACCGCCACTGACAATCTCCCGCATTCGCATCGTCGGCAACCAGCGCGTCGAAAAGGACGCAATCCGCATCCATATCAACTCGCAGCCCGGCCAGCCGCTCAATGGCGCGACCATCGACCAGGACGTCAAGGCCATCTACCGGATGGGCTTTTTCACCGACGTCCACGCCAGCGTCGACCAGCGGGCCGGCCAGGCAATCCTCACCTACCACGTAACAGAGCGGCCGCTGATAACCGACGTCCGCACCGAGGGCATGAACAAGATCAAACCCACCGCTGACGAAGTGGTGGGTGCGATCAAGTTGCATTCGGGCGTGATCGAGGATCCGCAGCTCGTCCAAGCGAGCATCCAGAGCCTGCGCCGGGTCTACCAGGGCAAAGGCTATCTCGACGCCAACATCACGTTTCGCACGGTGCCGAAGCCCGGCAACACCGCGATCGGCGTGTTCCAGGTCAGCGAGGGGCCGCTGGTCGAGGTCAGCGCCATCAAATTCGTCGGCAACAAAGTCTACTCGGATCGCCGCCTGCGCGGGATGATGGAGACGAGCACGCATAATCTGCTGAGCCGCTTCTTCAATACCGGCACGCTCGACCGCGCCAAGTTACAGGGAGACGTCGACCGCCTGACCGCCTTCTACTACAACCACGGCTACCTGCAGGTGCATATCGGTGACCCCACCATCACCCGGCATGGCAATTCGATCATCATCACCGTAACCGTCGATGAAGGCCCGGTCTTCACCGTCGGCAAGGTAGGCGTGGCCGGCGACCTCAAGTTTCCCAAGAGCGATTTGATCTCCAAGGTCACGCTCAAGCGCAACAAGGTCTTCAGCGGCGGCGAAATGGAGCACGACGTGCTGACGCTGTCGGATTTCTACTCCGACCGCGGCTACGCCTTCGTCAACGTCGACCCGCGCACCCAGGTCGACCCCGTGGCGCATCGGGTCAACGTCACCTACGCGATCACTCCGGGCAGCGAGGTCCTGATCGATCGGATCAAGATTTCCGGCAACACCAAAACCTCGGACAAGGTGATCCGGCGCGAAATCCAGCTACAGGAGCAGGAGCCCTATTCGGCGTCGAAGATCGAGGACTCCAAGCTGCGGCTGGAGCATCTCGGCTACTTTCAGAGCGTCCGCCTGTCGACCGAACCGGCGCGCCAGCCCGACAAAATCAACCTCGACGTCAACGTCCAGGAGGGCAACACCTCATCCTTCCAGCTCGGCGGCGGTTATGACAGCGCCTCCTCGCTGTTCGGCACCTTCCTGCTGCAGAACACCAATCTTTTCGGCGGCGGCGAGTCGGCGGCGTTCAGCGCCGAGATCGGTTACCTGTTCGAGAACTTGAGCGTCACCTATACCGAGCCGTGGTTCCTCGACATGCCGCTCGCGGTCAGCCTGCAGGGCTTCGACAATCAGCTCTACCTCTTCAGCTTCGACCAGAGCGAGGTCGGCTTCATGCTCAACAGTGGCTATCCGCTGGCCGAACTGGGGCTGCGCAAGCTCGGCCCGTTTTCGCTCGAGTACGTCACGGCCGGACTGGGCTACCAGTTCGAGAGCGTCGGCATCACCGGCCTCTCGCCGTTCACCACCTACGACATCCAGCGCGCCAAGGGCTTCAGCCGGGTCTCGGAGATTCTGCCCTCGCTCCGCCGCTTCACGGTCGACAACCCCGGAGACCCGCGTAGCGGCTCGATCCAGAGTCTCAACATGGAGGTCGCCGGGCTGGGCGGCGTGCCATTCGTAAAAGGCGTCGCGCACGGCCACTGGTTCTTCCCGATTATCAATAATCCTACGCTCGGCGAATGGGTTTACTCGCCCGCGGTAACCCTCGGCATCGGCACCAGCCTGCAGACCGGCAACGGCGGCGACCTGCCGCTGTTTGAGCGCTTCTTCCCCGGCGGGCTCAACGGCCAAGGCCAGGTGCGCGGCTACGAGATCTATTCGCTGGGTCCGCAGGAAACCCTGTTCAATCAGTTCGGGGAACCGTTCGGGGTCGAGCAGGTGGGCGGCAGCAAGGAGTTGCTGTTCAGCCAGCAGGTGGGCTTCCCGATCCTCGAGTCGCTGGGGATGCGCGGCAACGTGTTCTTCGATGCGGGTAACGCGTTCAGGGCGCGCGACTCGATAACCCTCAGCGGATTGCAGTATGCTTGGGGAGTCGGGCTGTTCTGGAAATCGCCTTTTGGTCCGATCAATGTCGACATCGCCAAACCGATCAACCGGCGGCCCAACGATCAGAGCACACAATTCGACTTTGGCGCGGGGGCCCCACTCTAGCGCAGGACGCGTTAAATCAGCTTAAATGTTATCGGTCGTGTTGCGCGCCGTTCGGGAGCCACTTACGCGGCGCGAGTTCGCCAGTCAGTATTCATGGCGAGTAGTCGCGGGAGGATCGTGATTTCGATGAGGCAAAGTCTGATTTGCGGGGCGCTGCTCCTGTTGATGGCGGTTGCGATTCCCGCGCGCGCGGAAGTCAAGATCGCTTACGTCGACATCCAGCGCGCGCTCAACGAGTGCAACAACGGCAAACGCGCGCGATCCAACATCCGCGTCGAAGCCCAGCGGGCGCAGGCCAGCCTCCAGCGCGAGCAGGCCCAGGTCCAGGGGCTCAAGGACGAACTCGACAAAAAGGGCATGCTGATGCCGCCCGACCAGCGTCAGAACCTCGAGGACGAGCTCGCCAAGAAGCTGCGCACGTTCCAGGATGACGTCAAGAACGAGCGCGATGAGCTTCACCGAAAAGATAACGAGGCCACCGCCGCCATCGTGCGCGACATCGCCACCGTGGTCCAGCAGCTCGGCGAAAGAAACGGCTACACCGTGGTGATGGAAAAGGGCGGACTGCTGTGGGGCCTCCCCTCAGCCGACATCACCGAGCAGGTCATCCGCTCCTACGATTCGATGAACGTCAAGCCCGGCTCGCTTGCGGCCAATCCGCGATGGGCCGGGACGGCTCCGCCCGCGACGGCGGGCCGCGGCGCGGCGACGGCGCCCGCCGGTCAGGCGCAGCCGAGCATCGAGGGCGGCTCTCTCCGCAAGCACTCGAGCATCTCGAAGTAACCGGTTCGCCGTGAACGGCGATGCATCCTCGCCCGACCTCGCCGGCCTGCTGCGCCGGCTGCCTCATCGCTATCCGTTCCTGATGGTCGATCGTGTGCTGGAGCTGAGCGGCGGGCGGGTGCTCACGCTCAAGAACGTGAGCATCGACGAACCCTTCTTCAACGGCCACTTTCCCGGACGCCCGGTGATGCCGGGTGTGCTGGTGGTCGAGGCGATGGCGCAGTCGGGCGCGCTGCTCGCGCTCGGCATGACGGGCGCCGAACGGCCGGCGGCGCTGTTCATGCTGACCGGCATCGATCGCTTGCGCCTGCGCCGCCCGGTGGTGCCCGGCGATCAGTTGCGGATGGAGGTGCGGCTGCTCAAGCATCATCGCCCGCTGTGGAGGATGCAGGCCGAGGCGCGGGTGGACGGCGAGTTGGTGGCCGAGGCCGAATTGTCGGCGATGGAAGTCCAGGAGGCAGCGCCATAGCCGGGCGGATCCATCCAAGCGCCGTCATCGACCGGCGCGCCGAGCTCGATTCCAGCGTCGAAGTCGGCCCAGGATCGGTCATCGGTCCCGAAGTGCGCATCGGTGCCGCCACCCGCATCGGCCCCTACGCGGTCATCGAGGGCCGCACCACGATCGGCGCGCGCAACCTGATTTTTCAGTTCAGCTCGATCGGCGCCGCGCCGCAGGACCTGAAGTACCACGACGAGCCCTCACGCCTGGAAATCGGCGACGACAACCGCATCCGCGAGTTCACTACTATCCACCGCGGCACCGAGGGCGGCGGGATGCTCACGCGCATCGGCAACCACGTGCTGGTGATGAACTACGTGCACGTGGCGCACGACTGCTTCATCGGCGACCATTCGATCCTGGCCAACTCCACCGAGATCGCCGGCCACTGCGTGCTCGACGAATGGGTCGTCACGGCCGGGATGTGCGGCATCCATCAGTTTAGCCGGGTGGGCGCGCACGCGATGCTCGCCGCCGGCTCCAAGGTCGCGCAAGACGTGCCGCCTTATGCGATGGTGGCGGGAGACCGGGCCCGCATCGTCGGGATCAACGCGGTCGGCCTGGAGCGGCGCGGCTTTCGCCCCGAGGTCGCCGCCGCCTTGCGCACGGCCTTCCGCACCCTCTTCTACTCCAAGCTGCTGCGCGAAGACGCGCTCAGGCAGGTGCTCGACGAGCACGGCACGCTACCCGAGGTCCGTCGGCTGGTCGATTTCATCCGCACCTCCGAGCGCGGGGTGGTGAGCCGCGACCGTGCCTAAGCTCGGGATCATCGCCGGCAATGGCATCTTCCCCGTCGAGGTCGCGGCGGCGGCGCGCCGGCGCGGCTACGCCGTGGTCGCAGTCGCGCATCGCGGCGAAACCGACGAGCGGCTGGCCGATCTGTGCGAGGAGATCACCTGGATTCGCGTGGGCGAACTGCAAACCATGATCGACGCGTTCAAACGCGCCGGTATCACCGAGGCCGCGATGGCGGGCGGCATCGCGCGCGCGCGCCTGGGCGAATCGTTCGCACCCGATGCGCGGGCGATCGCGATGCTCGCGCGCGTGGGCCGTTTCAGCGACGACGCGTTGCTGCGCGCGATCGCGGCCGAGATCGAATCCGACGGCATCGCCATGATCGACCCGGTGCCGCTGCTCGACGACGCGCTCGCCGGCTGCGGCCGGCTGGCCGGACCCGAGCCCAGCGCGGCGCAGCTCGAGGATTTGCGGCTCGCGTTCGGCGTGATGCGCGCGCTCGGCGGCTTCGACGTCGGCCAGGCCGCCGCGGTGCGCGACGGCGTGGTCGGCGCGGTCGAGGCGGTCGAAGGCACCGACGCGGCGCTGCGCCGTGCGGCGGCGCTGTGCGGCCGCGGCCTGGTCATCGCCAAGGCGGCCAAGCCGGGCCAGGACCTGCGCTTCGACCGCCCCGCAATCGGCCCCGCGACCATCGCGCTGCTGAGCGAAATCGGCGCCGCGATGCTCGGCGTCGAGGCCGGGCAGGCGCTGATTCTCGAACGCGCGCGCACGCTGGCGGCCGCCGACAGCGCCGGGATCACCGTATGGGGCGATGCCGCGGAACAGGGCGGGGAACGACACGGGAACCGCAGCGGGAAACGCGGCGATGGATGAGGTGCGCATGGCCGTGGTCGGCGCCGGACGGCTTGGCGCGCTACACGCGCTCAAGTACGACGCGCTCGCCGGCGCCCGCCTGACCCACGTGGTCGACGTCGACCCCGCGCGCGCGCGCGAAACGGCGGGGCGCCACGGCGCGGCGGCGCTGGTCGATTATCGTCTGCTCGAGGGCCAGGTCACCGCCGCCAGCGTGGCCGCGCCCGGCAGTCTCCATCACGAGATCGCGTCCTACCTGCTCGCCCACGGCATCGACGTGCTGCTCGAAAAACCGATGGCGGCGAGCGTGCGCGAGGCGCGCGAGCTGGCCGCGTTGGCCGAGCGCAACGGGCGCATCCTGCAGATCGGCCATCTCGAGCGCTTCAACCCGGCGATCGTCGAGCTGCGCCCGATGGTCAGCGGGCCGCGCTTCATC
>Ga0307372_10013320_pt1 | contig 10644 bp, 6 predicted proteins | sample OX1MG_FD_202533 | JGI IMG/M metagenome (GOLD analysis project Ga0307372, IMG submission 202533) | Soil microbial communities from Risofladan, Vaasa, Finland - OX-1 | ecosystem: Environmental > Terrestrial > Soil > Coastal area > Acid sulfate soil | place: Finland: Risofladan, Vaasa | collected... | reverse complement strand
GGATCACAACAAGAGGGGATCTCGCTCTCGGTCGATGACAAGTTACGAGTCGCGCAACAGCTTGATCATCTCGGAATGTCCTACATCGAAGGCGGCTGGCCCGGAGCGAACCCGAAAGACATCGAGTTCTTCGCGAGAGCCTCCGATGAACTCCAACTCATCAACGCGACCCTGACCGCGTTTGGTTCAACGCGGCGCGCAAATGCCAAAGCTCACGAAGACGAAACCCTCCGTCATCTGATTGGTGCGAGTACGTCGGCGGTCTGTATCGTCGCGAAGTCCTCTGATCTTCATGTCACCGAGGCATTGCGCACGACGCTTGATGAGGCGATCGACATGGTGCGCGACTCGGTGCGCTTTTTGCACTCAGAGGGTCGCGAGGTCCTGCTTGATGCAGAGCATTTCTTTGATGGATATCGGCGCAGTCGGGACTTCGCATTGAGGATCCTCAACACCGCTGAAGGGGCTGGTGCATCCAGTCTTGTTTTGTGTGACACCAATGGTGGACTGTTGCCAGACGAGGTGGAACAGATTGTTGCGGATGTCCGTACGCAGACCTCTGCCACGATCGGCGTGCACTTTCACAATGACTCGGGTTGCGCGGTCGCGAACAGCCTTGCCGCTGTGCGCCAGGGGGCACAACAGGTTCAAGGCTGTATGAATGGCTATGGCGAGCGCGCAGGAAACGCGGACCTGTCAGTGCTGATTCCGAATCTCACGATCAAGATGGGCATTGAGACCATCGGGCGCGAGCGGATTGCTTTGGTCACTCCAGCGGCGCGTCACATCGCGGAGATCATCAACATCAATCTCGATCCACAAAAGCCATATGTTGGCACCGCAGCATTTGCGCACAAGGCCGGACTGCATACGAGCGCGATCGCGCGACTGCCCGAGGCCTATGAGCACATCGATCCCGATGTTGTCGGAAATGGAACGCGCGTTGTCGTCAGCGAACTCGCAGGTCGTTCGACTCTTGCAATGAAAGCCGATGAGCTCGGTATCGATCTTGGTCCTGACGCCGTCGGTGACGTTGTCGAAGCGCTCAAGCACCTCGAACACGGTGGGTATCACTTCGAGGTTGCCGATGGTTCTCTCGAACTGCTCATGCGTGCAGCCTCGCCACAACACGAGATGGACGAGCAGTTCTTCAGTGTCGAATCATTCCAGGTGGCAACAGAATGGGCAGCACGGACAACGGGCCCTGGTGCAACCGGCGAATCATGGGAGCGACTCGTGCACCCTTGGAAGGTCGCGGGCGATCTTGTCACCAAGGCAACGGTTGCCGTTCTCATCGATGGCGTACGCGTCGAGGGTAAGGCCAAGGGCAACGGTCCGGTCAACGCGCTTGACGCAGCGTTGAGAAAGGCGGTCGGGCCACACTTCCCGGCGCTCGCACTCGTGCATCTCACGGACTATCGCGTGCGTGTGCTCGAGACGACCAAAGGAACCGGTGCCGTGACACGGGTGTTGCTCGATTCAGCTGATGAGAATGGCACGTGGTCGACGATCGGAGTATCAGAGAACATCATCGAGGCCTCCTGGCAGGCCCTTGTCGATGCGACCATGCTCGGCCTGATGCGAGCGACCGAGCATTGACTGCTCCCACGACTGAAGTCGTGGGATTCTAAGGCTCAGGCTGCCAGGGTTCCCGCAGGAACACTGGTCTTGATGCCGTCGACGCCTTGCCCGGACAACAGCCCAGCCGGGTTTTGACGAACACGAGCGGGGTTTAAGTTCCTTGCGGCGTTGCGATCTCGATCAATCTCGAGACCACAGTCGCTACACCGAAACACCCGGTCGGACAACTTCAAGCGGGTCTTGGTTATCGACCCACATTGACTACACCGCTGCGAAAAATACGCAGCGGGGATCTTCACAACCTCGACACCGGTCTTTGTAGCCTGGTGTTCGAGGACACGGACGAACTGGCTCCAACCAGCGTCACCGATCGCACGGCTGAGACCGGTTTTGGCACGCCTGTGGCCACCTCGCTTTGACCTTGCCATCATGTTTTTTACCCGGAGGTCCTCGACTCCAATCTGGTCGTAGTTGGCGACAAGTCCGTGGGCCGCTTTGTGTTGGAAGTCCAACCGCTGAGATGCCACCTTGGCGTGTTGGCGGGCGAGACGGGTTCGCGCCCTTGCCCGGTTCTTCGAGCCTTTCTTCTTCCTCGACATATTGTGCTGGGAGCGGGCCAGGGCCTTTTGTGCGTGACGTAGGTAACGAGGGTTTTGCACATCGTGCTCGGCATCTTCGACCGTTGCGAAGGTCGTCAACCCAACATCGAGGCCGGTTGAGCTGCCAGTCAAACGAACGCGTACCTCAGGCACCTCGATTCGACAGACGAAGCTTGCCCAGTAGTGCCCGCAGCGATCTTTGTAGACGGTCACCGACGCGGGCACAGAGGCAAGCTCGCGGCTCCACACGACCCGAAGTGCGGTCCTGCCGCCAACAGCAATATGTAGCCTGCCGTCTTTGATGGCAAAACCGTTCTTTGTCCACCGTGCCGAATGGTGCGTGGCCTTTTTCTTGAAGGTCGGCCTTCGTGCCGGGTTCTGCTTATCGAAAAAAGCGACGATCGACCTATACAGGTCGCGCAGTGCCTGTTGTTCGGGAACCGACGGTTGGCCCCGTAACCAGTCGGATTCTTTGCGACGCAGTGTCAGAGCCCTATCGGCTTCGCCATAACGAACGGAACGCTGTTCGTTCTTCCACGCATCGGCCCAATCGCCTAGCGCTCTGTTCCACACAAACCGACAAGAATCGAACACGCCCTTGAGTTGGTTTGCCTGCGCCAGAGTCACTCTTAGTCGATACCTGTAGCGGACCTCGATCTGTCGCACCTAAGCCGCCAGTCTCTGATTCAAGACGTATCGACGAACGACTTCGCGTGGTGCACCACCGAGCGTCGATACGGACCACGAAGGACTCGGGAGCGATGACAGACGACGAAGATGGGGAGACTCAGCTCGGGTGCGGCGCGATGATCGCCCCTTTAGAACCTGTAGCGCCTGGGAGCGCCAAACCGTTGGAGCCAGCTCTATGAGGAGGTGCACATCGTCGGGGATTACTTCAATTTCGATCACTTTGCCGCCAAGATCTTGAACAGCCTCGATGATGATTAGCCTGAGTCGACCATCGACACGACCACCGAGCACACGTCTGCGATATCTGGGGCACCAAATCAGGTGGTCCTTCGCTGGGTACACGGCCCTGTCTGTCGATCGGTAGTTCACAACAAAAATCTACGTGTCAGGTGTGTCAGTATCGGCTCTTTGAGCCGAGCGCCTCTCTAAGCTTCTTGATGTAGCCAGTTAATCGTCCGTGTTGCGACGATCCCTAGAAACCGCCCCCGCCCCACACCCCAATTTGGTGATTGCGTATTTGTAGAGCTGGAAAGTGCCACCATTTGGCCGGCAACGATGGCCTGGCGCTATCGTGAGGACGTCTTGGCAGGTTCTCTCGCCATACCAATGACCCAGGACCAATGATTCAGGAAAAGACATGACGCAACCAAAGTTTGCTCCCATCAGCATCGAAGATGAGGTCCGTCCGGCTTACAAGCTCGATGTGCCCCGACCGTGGCAAAAACACCGGCCCGGAGAGTTTGATCCGGGCTCTCGCGATTTTGAGGCAGGTTCTGGGCCCGACCAGGGCTATCTCTCGTTGCTCGCCAGACGTTTTGTCAGCCAGATCGTGCTCGGTGATGGAGAGCACGTTGAAGATGCAATCGCTGGAGCGATCGCGATCGGTATGGCCCGAGCCTCGCGCTTTGGCAGGGCTCCCGTTGCGAAAGATCTCGAGTTCGCACTTTCAGCGCTTGGGTTTCTCAGCGCACAGACGAGCGATCGTGTGATGCGACGCGCATCATTGATTGGCGGAGTTGCTCATGATCTGTGGCATCGCCGCGAACTCGTTGCGCGTTTTTCAACTGAGATGTTGTCGATGACCCCGGACCGAGCAGGAGATGCCCTCTTCTCCCAAGAGGCGAACGCTTAGTTCTTTGGGCGTTTAGCTCTGCTGTGTTCTTGCAATCGTCTTGTACATGACGATGTGCTTGCCGATGTGTTCAACGTCGAAGATCGGCCCATAGGTTAAGAACCCTTCTCGCGCATAGAACTTCTGAGCGGTGATGCGCGCGTTGCACCACAAAAGTGCAGACTCTTCCTCGGTGATGTAATCGATGATTCTGTCAAGTACGAGCTTGCCGAGTCCCTCGCTGCGACGTCTCTCATCGGTCGCAACGGCACGGAGCCGCCACGGACGAAGCGTCTTGGCGAGTAAAACAAGCGGGGCGTAGGAGGACGGTGGTTTTTCGGGATAGACCGTCGCTGTTGCGAGAATTCGTGGGTCTCCACCCTCTGTCAGTCCGAAGGTGATCGCTGACGCAAACGTGTCGTTGTCGGTCGTCTCGGCAAGCGGACGGCCTGGACGCAGCACTTGGTGGCGAAGCTCGTAGGTGCGGAATGGATCCACAATTTCGACGCTCAAATTCATGTCATTTACGGTAGTCCCGAGGACGAGGTGTCTTGGTTAGGACCTTGATGTCCGTGAATCGTCCTTTGGTGAAGCCATGGCGCGAAGCGCGAGTTCAATGATGAGGAGCCCGCGTTCGCTGTCTGGGTCTCCGAGCAGTTGTCCGGGTCGTCCCGAGAGCAGGTCGCGAGCGCTTTCGAGCAATGACTCGTGCCCCTCGACGAAAGTGGCAACCTCATGCGCCGCATCCAACGTCGAAGATCGCTTTCCCAAGGCAATTGCCATCTCCATCACCTCATTGACCACCGGATCTCTCTCAAGCAGGTCAATAATTTCGGAGGCGAACACTGCGACTGAGGTGCCCGACTGTTGGTCTGGGCCAAAGGCACGACTCGCCACGACGTGGCCGCCCTTTGCTTCGAGCAGGCGTTGCAACTTCGCTAGCGTGTCGCGGGCCGCGAAGCGGTAGGTGCAAAAAGTGGCGAATTTTGTCGCGCCGAGTGCGGGCAGCGCTTTGATTGCCCTCGCCGTCGCTCGGGCAGGTCCCACTCTCACGAAGCCAAATCCCTCGACCCAGGTGCCGAGTACCACGAGATCGGCGGCGACAATCTGATTGAGTCCGATGTCGCTCATTCTCGCGGTAACCACCGTCACGCCCGCGTCGCTGAGAAAGTCGGAGAGTTCGCGCGCGGTTGTGCTGGTGTGACCACTGTGGCTCTCGAACACGACGAGAACTGACGCCGAACTCTCGTCTTGTCGCGTTGGGTGTGGCCGCGAGCAGTGGTCAAGGATCGCCTCTGCGGCCCGTCGCCCCTGAGCCATTGCCTCGATGACGCTCGATGGTCCAATCAGCGCGTCTCCTGCGACGTAGACACGATCAATGGATCCGAGTGCCGCACTGAGACGACCGATCTCGCGCATCTGGGAGAGTTCACCGATGCGACGGTGTCGGGCGAACGCGGGCGCTCCCGCTGCAGGAAGTCCGCTTGCCTGAAGACGGCGGTCGGGAACATCAGGTAACAGACGCGCGATCGGCTTTGTGGGTGCAAACCCAACAAGCACGGGTTCGATCCGGTATCCCATCGCCATCACGACGAGATCGACATGCTCAGAGGGCACCGGTGTCTTGTCGACCTTTGGCATCTTTGTTGCACTCTTTTGGTGGGTCTCGCTCAACTCCGCTCGATCCACGCGACCATCAACGCCCCTGAGTCGTGTCAGCGTCCGTCGGAACCGGATATCGACTCCCTCTGCCCTTGCCTCTTCAAGCTCGTCGGGTCGGACCGGTGCGAAGTGTTCATCCATCCAGTCGATGCAGATCGCCCTCGCGCCGAGCCTTCGCGCAAGTCTCGCGACATCCATCGCCGTGTTGCCTGCGCCGAGCACCAATACCGTCATGGTCTTCGCGGGATCGCTTCCGCCCGAGGGTGGAAACAAACAAAACGGCTGATCATCGATGAGTGTCGAGCGCGCTGCGGCGAAAAATGTCGTGGCGTCGATGACTCCCTCAAGATCACCGCCCTTGACGGGGAGGCGAAGTGCACTTCCTGCTCCTGTGGCAAGCAGCACCGCGTCATGTGAGCGGCGCAGCTCCTCGATCGTGTCGAGTGTGATCGTCTTGCCACCGATAAAGGTGACGCCGGCCGCAAGAAGTTGTTGCCACGGACGCCCAGCGACAGCGCGAGGGAGGGTGAAATTCGGTATGCCCGTGCGCAAAAGACCACCGGGAACCGTGTCCTTGTCATACACCGTGACCTTCGCGCCCGAGCGAAGGAGCTCGAATGTGGCACCGATACCCGCGGGTCCCGAACCCACGACCGCCACGGAAAGTCCGTCTCCAAATCCGTCCTCTTGCCGAATCGAAGGAATCGGTGCGTTGTCAGATATGAAGCGCTCTATTGCACCAATGGCGACAGCATCTCCACCGGCGAGTGACCACGTGCAGGCACCCTCACACTGCAGTGCCTGGTCGCACACCCGTGAGCAGATATCGGGGAGAAAACTTGTGTGTCCGATCACCCGGTGCGCCTCGTCGAGATCCCCGGAGCGCACGGCAGCGATGAACGAGGGGATGTCGTTGTGTGCGGGGCATCCGCGGACACAGGTCGGATCTGGGCAGTTGAGGCAGCGGTCTGCCTCGGCGAGCACGCCAGTCCACGTTTCGAACCCGTGCCGCGTCTCGTCAAGGTTGCCTGCAAGGTCTGTCACGTTTTGATGTGAGAGATCCGCGCGGGGGGCGACGACGAGCGGACCCTCGACCTCGATCGCGCTAAACGGACAGGTCCTCACGCACTGGCGACATCCAACACAGCGATCGTCGTTCGCGACGGCGATCCAGTTGACGAGGTCCATCGTCAACGCGCCCATGGGACAGCGGATGACACATTCCTGACAGCCGGCGCACCGATCGGCCAAGATCGTGACATGTGGACTCTCGATCGTCCTTTTGGATTCGGATGTTCGATTCAAAAGCATCATCCTTATGCCTCCTAGGGTGCTGCGTGCATGATCACGTAAAGAATTCCTGCAACGAGACCGCAGGCAAGCGGGAGTGCGATTGCAATAGCGCGCGTTGCAATCGGACGGTGCGAGACTGCCAGAAGCTCGCGACCCGAGATCTTCCAGGTCGCCCACATCGCGGCAGCGGTGCCGATCGCAATGACGATCAGCTGCGCATTGACGATTCCGTTGATTGATAAGATGTGTGTGTTGTACAGCACGGATTTCGTTGAGCCTTTTCCAAAGAGATTCCCCACCGCTGGGACGATTCGCGTCGCGTGTTCGAAGAACTTCGGAAGTTGACGGGCAAAGTAGTCTGCACCGACAACCGGGATGATTCCGTACATGAGCGGCAAGAAATACTGTCGGAACCGACTTGTGCGCGTGATGAAGTTCGTGTTCACCGATTCATGCACATCCTCGGGCACAGGTTGACCGAACGCATCGACGCCGGTGACCCGAAGGATCAATGACGAGTCCGGCGATGTTGTCACGCCGGCGAATTCGTAGGCATGCACTGCGGGCTCGGGGTACGCGGCGAGGTGCGCGTCGTGCGAGTGGTCGGGATCATCTCGTGAAAGGATCCGCTCAATCACCTTCACCACGGTGGCCATGAAAAAGGTGACCAGGCTGATGATGGCGATGTAGCCGACCGGGTTCGGGTAGGAAAGATGTGTGACGCGGTTCAGCGATGTGTCGATGCTTGCGAAGACATTGGTCGCATTGAACTGCTGGAACACCACAAGTCCCCACAGCACCGCTACCGACCAGGCGATATCGGCGCGGCGTCGTACCGGCGCAACGACCGACGTGAGCGGCTTTTGCAGGAAGAGGCCGATGTTGTCCTCGGGGCAGGCCTTGTAGCACTCGCTGCAAAGTCCGCAGGTGAGGTTCGAATCTGCACTCCCTGGCCAGGTGTACCAGGGGCAGCCATAGCCATCCACCCCTCCTCGCATGCAGTCCTTGGTCTTGCAGTCAAGACAGATCTGACGATCTCGGGTACGGAATCCGGCGACCGAGCCCATCGCGCCGACGGTGCCGATCACTGCCGACAGCGGGCAGATGTAACGACAGAAGGTGCGTCGTTCAAACACGAGAAAGAAGAGCAACGCGCTGGCGACGATGCCGAGCACCATGAAACTTGTCGCCCACGGGTTGCCCGGGCCAGCGATGTTGAAGTACTCCTCGATCCAGGTGAGCAGGAGAAACGTACCGACAGAGAGCAAGAAGCCATATCGCGCGATTGGCTCGGGAAGCTTGCGACCGAGACCGAGGCGGTGCTGGGTGCGCTGCCATAGCGAGCGCCGCTGGATCCATTCCGCCAAGCCACCGAAGGGGCACATCGCACACCATGCCCGGCCGATGACGACCATCATCACGAAGACGAGGCAGAACCAGATGTACCAGGTGATTGCCGTACCGAAATTGAGCCCCGGGATGACGGTTCCAAGAAGACCTGTCAGGATCACCACCCAGAAGATGATCTGGTTCGGCACAATCAGCGCGAACTGGAATCTTCGGCTGCGCAACAGCCGGGCGATTTTCGGGTGCACGGCAATATCCCAGTTCTTGGGAGGATCGGTCATGCGAAAGTGCTCGTTGACACCCTCGCGCACGACAGGACGCAGGTGAATCGAGACGGCAACCGGGTCACGGGGTGAATGTGCCTTTGGGGAGGTAACTTCGGACTCGCTCACTCGGGCCATGAATCCCCCTTCACACCTATAGTTCATTACTCAACGTAATTCTTTTTAGCAGAGGTAATAGCTATACGTCAAGTCGTGCTCTATACTTATCGCATGGATATGACGCTCTCCAAGCGGGGCGACTACGTCGTCCGATCCGCTCTCTGTCTGGCGCGCGCCTATGCGGGCGGCGAACACTGCAAAATCCGTGAGGTCGTGGCCGAGATGGACGTTCCCCAGACCTTTGCCTCGCAGATCCTCGCAGATCTCGTCCGAGCGGGGCTGGCGACATCTCGTGCGGGAAAGTCGGGTGGATATCGCCTCGTCCGTGACCCCGAAGAGGTGAGTCTCCTTGAGGTAATCGAGGCGGGAGAGGGCCCACTGCGTTCCGAGCGCTGTGCGCTCGGCGAAGGGCCCTGTCGCTGGGAGAGCGTCTGCCCGCTGCACGAGACGTGGCAGGCTGCAACGGGAGTCCTGCGTGAGAGACTTGCAAAGACGAGCCTCGCGCAGATTGCCTCGGTCGATGAGGCGCTTGAACATGCGGACTATCCGCAACCTCTCGATTCGCACCGGCACACCACGTCCACGCTCGCGATCGAAGATTGGGTACAGGTCGAAGTTTCAGCGGCAACGGTGATGCAGCGGTTTGATCACACAGAGCCCTGGCTCGGGAGGTGCATCAAGGCGGGCTATCACGATGTCGAAGGACTCCGTCGCGGAATCGATCCGGCAAGTCTGCCGTGGGAGCCCTCTACGAATCCTGCCGTCGTCCTCACATCTTCGGATTCGAACGATGCATACGTGCGGCGTCTCATCTGGGAGGCCGGTGGATCGCGCGGCCCCTCCTCGCATTTCGAGGGATCACTGACGATCCGTGCGATTGACGACGATCGAACCGAGCTCCGCGTGAGCGGTAAATTCCGCCCCCCCGCGTTGGCGAGCGCGGCTGATCATGCAATCACCGAGAGACTCAGCCGTGCGACGTTGCGCACCGCGCTGCGTGAGATTGCCAAAGTACTTGAACAGTCGACTCATCTCGTCGCAACGACAGCGAACTGATGCACCTGCGCCGTGTTCATGTGTTCTCCGATCCCGCGAAGGCGCGTACACTCCAAGCGTGCCAAGTCCGCATCCGCGATGCTTTGTTCATCATCTTTGGATAAGCGCGACAGCCCGCCACTCAAAGATTCAAGGGTCCGCAGTGGCTCTTATCTGGCGCCGGGGAGACTCTCTTGGCGATGAACCTCGATCTTCGATGTTCATTTGAGGTTCGCGTCAAGGGCGACGGACCGGACAGATCCCGAAGATCGTCGCCACATGTTTGAACAGGTAGTCTTTCCCATCCAGCGGTGGGTCGCTTTTGTTGCCTGTTGCCGCGTGCTCGCAGATATGGAGACAACATGACACCCGAAGCCATCGTGGCGAATGCATCGATTGATGCAGGCGTTGATGGTGATGTTGAGCGCGGCGCGACCAATCCCGCGACCCTTGACGTTGCGACGGTTCGAGAGAAGACCTCGCTTGCCAGTCGCATCATCACCTCAATAGCGCTCATCGTTCCGGTGTTTGGATTGCTCAGCGCTGCGAGAGTTCTTTGGGGAGTTGACCTTCACCCACTCGATCTCTATCTGTTCGCGATCTTCTATTTCATTACCGGTCTCGGTATCACCGTCGGGTATCACCGTCTCTTTACCCACAAGGCTTTCCGCGCCTCCCAACCGGTGCGGGCGATCTTCGCTATCTTGGGGGCCATGACATTGCAGGGTCCGGTCACCCAATGGGTGACCGACCATCGCAAGCATCACGCGCGTTCTGATGCCGAGGGCGATCCGCATTCACCGAATCTCGCTGGTCCCGGGTACTTCCATCATGTCTACGGTTTTTTTCATTCACATGTGGGTTGGCTGATTTCGACCAAGGGCATGGAGCGCGGCATGCTCTATGGACGAGATCTTTTCGAGGATCCCATGATCCGTTTCAT
>Ga0307372_10013319_pt1 | contig 10645 bp, 10 predicted proteins | sample OX1MG_FD_202533 | JGI IMG/M metagenome (GOLD analysis project Ga0307372, IMG submission 202533) | Soil microbial communities from Risofladan, Vaasa, Finland - OX-1 | ecosystem: Environmental > Terrestrial > Soil > Coastal area > Acid sulfate soil | place: Finland: Risofladan, Vaasa | collected... | reverse complement strand
CCCATCGTTCAACGCTGGTTTGGAATCAGCGAAAAAATGGCTTATCACCCATGGCATTCCGAATTCCGATGTTGTCGGCACATTCAACGGCGCCACCTACGATGCCCTGCTCTCTGCTGCCCGTAGCATTTCAAGTGCAAACCAGGTCGTTATAGTCACCGACGCGATCGATCGACTTTGGGTCTCTCACACAGCAAAATCTGCGGGACTCAATGTTGAACGGATCTACGCCGCAGTTGGATCTCAGAAACTCTTCATTAACGAGCTCGGATCAACTTGGCTACAGACTTCAGGCGTTGCTGCAGGACGGATCATTGGGTTTAGTCACACGAGCTGGGTGACAGGATGACGCTTCCATATCCCGATTCCCACTAGGGGTTTTTAAGGATGTGCCGTTTGTGTCCTGATACAATCACCACGCCCATTCGGGGGTGGTGTAATCGGCAACACAGCAGGTTCTGGACCTGTTATTGAGGGTTCGAGTCCTTCCCCCCGAGCACTGTGATGTGGGAGGGATTCGCGGACAAGCGAACCCTCACCCTCTACCTTTTTTATAATCGCTGATAGATCTTTGTTGGATCGAGTGTCAATCTTCTGAGAAGTTCGCCTTCGATACTTATCACCCTGAGGTCAAGATCAGCAATCAACACGATGATGCGTTTCCCACGGTGTGGTCGCCCCACTCCGATGTGATGGAGCTTGGGTTCAATGGGTGCTCGCAACGCTTGGTGGGTCAGCAGCATCCGCGATCTGGAGGTACAGGTTGTGAGTCAGCGGCGGCGCGGAATGCCCGAGCTATTTCTAAGCGGCTATTAAGTCATTGCCCAACCGCCGGAACTCCGAGACGGCAACGGTGGCACAGGTCCTTATGAAAACCATAGCTTGGCGAGGCCAATCGCCTTACATGACGACGTCTCGCCGATCACTATTACGGAGTTACCCTCTAACTCAGCATTGGATCTGAGCTATGTCAAGAACCAGCACAGCTGAAGTCATGCTACTGCTCTCACCCGAGCAACTGCCACAGCGCCGACTCCTCACGAGAGCAGCTTGATGTGATCCAGTGCAGCCCGGCGCATGACCGTGCCGTCGCACCAGACTTGGTAATCGTAAAATGCGAATAGGGGATCCTCTTCGAGGTAGGTGTACTTTCGACGGAATTCTTTGTTGTTCAAAATCTGGTTATAGAGCGGATAAGGACTCAGCTTCCCAGCGGCCGTGTTCTCTAGTCCTCCGGCAATTATGACAAAACACGCCGGATTTCTCGAAAGGACGTAGCCGACATCGACTACAGAAAGTGGGGATAGTGTGAAGTTCATTCCATGGTGCTCGTCATAGGCCGCTAAGTGTCGGTCGAGAAGACCATGAAGATCTACTATCGGACGTCGTGAAAAATACGGAATCGCTCCCGCATCACCGACGGCTATTACGTCATTGGGATGCGTGAGACTACGTAGCGAAAGACCCACGCGCTCATTCACGCTCCGAATGCTCAACCCCATACCAGAGCCTGGCCACGCCGCATCGTAAATGCTTTGTGAAGGAGCGATAGCTGCATAGAGCAATATGCAAGTGAGCACCAGGAATCCAATATCAAATCGCCTTAGTTCCAATGCTTGAGCAACGGCAAAGGCAATTGCCATTGCGATAAGAGGGACAAAGGGCGCAATAAAGCGCCACCAACCCATCCAATCCCCACCAACCCAGATTATGAAGAGCGTCTGGGCTGCAATTGCTAAGCAAGCCCCAATCGCAGGGCGGTGACGACGCGCAATGAGGATGAAGACGGCAGAGCCGAGGAAAAGTATCCCTATTGAGCGAAATTCGAGCGCAAACCCTTTGAGATAGCTCCATCCGGCGCCAGCATTACTCGACAAAGATGTTGGTACTTTGTAGAGCACGGTACCCGGGATGGGATCGTGGAAATAAATCAGTCGGAATAGAGTAATAACTCCTACTGCGCCCATTGATCCAATCAAATAGCGAATCCACGACGGAAAGTAGGTGCCAACGCGTCGGCGGAATTCGCTGAACCGGGTCCCCGGCAACGGTAGATCATTCGTCATCATGATCAGGTCGACTATCACGGGAAGAGGCAGAAGCATGAATGCTTCAATGCGACTAAGAAACAGGATTGTGAAGGCAATAGAACACAACCATGGGCGACCACCGTTCGAGGCAATCCAGACGAACAGTACGAGTGAGAAAGAATAAAGCCCCGTCTCCATCCCACTGATTGCCCATAGAGGACCGCTCGATACAAGCACGGCAACGAGAGCGACAACGATTCCTGGGAGTACGGCAGTCCATCGACGAGATAAGGATCTTAAGCATGTTCTCGTTACGAGGTAGATAAGCATCGTCACTGCGACAGCGTAAAAGACGGCACCTAGGATCTTGACGAGCCATCTCGTGTCAACATGGATAAGAGCGCGGACGGAACCGGCCAAAATGAGCCATGCAAACGAGGTGAAGCCCTCGTAATGATCGCCACCGCAGTTGTAGGCAGCTCCACAACCGTTGGCAAAGTTCTGTATATATCTGAACCAGATGTAGCTGTCGTCGTATTCGAAACCGCGCTCGTGAATAAACACGACGATGACCCCTATAAGAAATAGCCCGATCGGTATAGCGGCCATTGCGAGTGCTGCCGGTCGATCATCACGAGTATGATTCGGACCCTGAGCGGCAGTCTCGTCGAGTCCATCGGCGTTCGGATTGACTGACTCGCTCGTTAGAGACATGGCGGAAGTAGATTCGATGTGAGAATCTTGGAAGACTAATTGGCATTTTGCAATAACTCAAGAACTTCAGCGTGAACGGCGGGTCACTACGAAAACTAGGAGCGTGGTCGCGCCGTCAAAATCGCGAATGCGGAGCTGTTTGTTTCAGCCCTAGATCATCCCGGCCTGCTCCCACGATACAGGTTTGGAGTTTCAAATAGCCGAGTTCGCGTAACTGTGCGACAGAAGTTGACTGCTTACGCCAGGGTCAACTTTGATTGTTTTTCTGGAGCAGTCTCTCATAGGGAGTCTGTCCTTCAAGCCCACCTTGTGAACGAAGGTAGTTGTAGAAGTTCTCCCACTCTTGGATCTTGTGTTTGAACACCTTTGCGTCGTCGATAACGACTCCTTTGAGCAGTTGATAGAACTCCTCGTTGTCGATCGGGTGTGATCTCTCCACCTTGACATTGAGGCGCGGAGTATGGCGCCTGATGTAGATATGACCACTCCCTTGTCAAGCACATGCCAGTGGAACTGGGACTGGAACTCTGATCCAGTTTGGATGTCGGTCTGGATCACCGCCACACGGCACGGAAGCCGCTCGACGGCAAAGTCGACGAACTGGATCGCGGAGTGCTGGTTGAGCCGTTCGTAGACCTTGAGGATGCAAAACCTAGTGCAGTCATCGATCGCGGTGAACTGGTAGTAGCGCTTTTTCGAATCCGCAGGAGGCGTGATGAACTTCACGTCGATCTGCACCTGGTGACCGGGCAGTGCCTTCTCGTAGCGCTTCCATCTTGCCTCACGGCGCTTGTAACGCTGGGAGCGAGGAAGCCGGTTCATCTCGAGGCGCTTGAGGATCCGCCAGACACCGGAGTTCGAGATGGCGACGTCGTGATAATGCTTCAGGTACATCGAGATCTTCGATGCGCCAAAGCGATAGTTCGATCGCAAGTAGATGATCTTGTCGATTACCTCGGCAGGCGTTGCGATCGGGCAGATCTTCAGGCCACGCGAATGCTCTCGAAGTCCAGCCTCTCCATCTTTTTCGTAACGGCGATACCACTTGTAGTAACTCTGGCGGCTGATTCCGTAGTAGCGACAGGTCTTCGACACGTCGTGGGTCACCTCCTCGACGTGTCGGATAATCGCCAAACGGTGCTTGACTGCCCTTTTGTGCTCCTGTTCGATCATACGGCCTCTCTTTTTCTGGAGAGACCCTAAATGTCAGCACTTTCCGTCAGTTTTATATCCATTAAATAGTGGGTCACGAGTCTGTAACTACCACCAGGCGAAAGCTTATGAGATATCACTAGCTCTGCATCTTTCGTACCGCTCGCGCTTTTACCTCCGAGCAAGGGTCGTCTCATTTATTCAAGACTACGACGTCGATCTTCAAGGTGAATGCTTGGATCGGGTGGTACAAGTAGGTACTCTGCATAGATCCAGCACGGGTGTTAGGCCTGAATCAGCGGGGATGACGTCAATCCAAATGAGATAACCACGAGCGAGGGATCTGAACAAGTTCCCTAGTGAGGTCATCGATTGATCGGGATCCGGTGAGGGCCATGGTCTTGAGAAGGCCCTCTCGAAGCAGTGCAATTGAATGGTCAACCCCGCGTTCTCCTCCACTCGCAAGACCGTAGAGATACGCACGTCCAATCATGCATGACTTTGCGCCGAGAGCGAGTGCTTTGACAATGTCGCTTCCCCGGCGTATCCCACCGTCACACAACACCGGGATCGCGTCGCCGATCGCGTCAACGACCTCAGCGATCAAAGACACTGGTGAGGGCGCGCCATCGAGTTGTCTCCCCCCATGATTCGAAAGCGCTATTGCATCTACTCCATTATCGACTGCGATCTTCGCGTCTTCAACCCGCTGGATTCCTTTTAGCACGATTGGTCCATCCCAGATCTTGCGAAACCACTCAATATCGCGCCAGGAGAGGGCTTGATCAAACTGACTATTGGCCTGTTCGGCAAGGGCGACCGGCGACGAACCGTCTCCAACATTCGATCCACTCAGGTTTGCAAACGCGATGGGTTCGGACCGCAAGAGATCGAGTGTCCAGCGTGGGTGGCGGGCTCCTTCTAACAGGGTGTCGAGTCCGACCCTCGGAGGTAGAAGGAACCCTCTGCGGATATCTCGCTCGCGACGCCCAAGTACGGGAGTGTCAACCGTGATGATGATCGCCTCATAGTCCTTGGCCCTCGCGCGTTCGAGAAGGCTCTCTACGAGATCTCGGTCGCGCCAGGCGTAGACCTGGAACCAGTTCCGGGCTGGCGGCGATGTCACTGATCTGACCTCCTCAATCGAACGCGTCGCCATGGTTGAGAGCGTGTAGGGAATACCGGCACGTTGGGCTGATCGCGCAACTGAGAGTTCTCCATCGGGATCGGCGATCCTCGTAAATCCTGTCGGAGAGAGGATTAATGGTATCGCCATCTTCTTTCCAAAAAGTTCGGTCGAGGGATCGAGCGCCGTCACGTCCGCGAGCACTCTTGGTCGAAACGAGATCGAGGTGAAATCAGCACTATTTCGCGCCAGGGTGATTTCGTCCTCCGCGCCTCCATCGATGTAGTCAAAGATCCCGGCCGGGAGTCTCTTTTGAGCAATTGCACGTAAATCTGAGACGCTTGCGGCCGAGGCAAGTCGTCTGGTTGTCATGTTCCAATCAAATTTCCGAAAGCGAATGACCGATCGAAACGACTGTATTAGGTTCACGCGTTTTCCTCTTATCTCGTGTGCAACTGGCGGTCACCGCTACATAGGGACAACGTTTGTTGATTTTCTAGAGGAATCTCTCTTAAAGAGATTGCCCTCCAGGTTCGCCGCAGGGTCGATGGTAGTTGTAGAAGTTCTCCCACTCTTGGATCTTGAGGCTGAGCACCTTTGCATCATCGATGTCGACCTCTTCGAGGTAATGGTAGATGTCCTTATTACTGGTCTGGATAACCTCGACAACGCTCGGGAGTTTGAGTTCCCCGTCTGCCAGCATTTCAGTTCGACCGAGAACCCCCGCCAGCTTGCGGTGGAAAGGATGAGCGCGAAGCTCTCGACGCGGCATTATCGCCTTGGTATCTTCAAAGAGGCACCTCGGACCGGCGATGCCTTCAGGCGATTGCAGGCACCAGCGAACACCGTTGAATGAAAGGGTTAGGCACCGAAGCTAGCTCCAGCAGCTGCGTGCCAGCGCAGCTTAAAACTGAGATGGTCGGTTGCTACTCGGTCAGAGAGTCCCTTGATGGCGAGCAGCACCATCACCCTCGCGAGGATACGCGCCGGGTTCGTCGGGCGTTCATGTGGGGAATTGGTTTAACGGTCAGCAAAATAATCATCACGGCACATCGCATGACAATGACTAGCCACGAGCTTGTCAGTCGATCAGTTTTTAAAACGGTCACCGGATGATACGACTGGATCATCGAAGCGACGCTGGGTATCTGAGGTTCCAAGGACCATGCCGTAACTCTCTCAAGATCGTACACAAATCGAGAATTGAGAGACAATTAAATTAGCAAGCAACCAGTCGTAATCGCGTACCGTTGCCCGGCACCATCACGCCCATTAATAACATTCATAAAAAGTGAACGCGTTGCGCGTGTCCGTGTTACCCGTAACGGCACGGCTACAACAAAGATCTCAGTACTTAGGGATTCGAGGGAAATATTTAGGCAATAGTTTCAGGTGTCGGAACCATTCATTGGTCCGGGTGACTTACGCGAACTTGGAGTCTTATTCGTGAAGATTTTGACTAACCACCAATCCGAGCAAACTCCCTAAGCCATAACGTAATAGTTACTCTCAAATGTTTGAGTGATACCTGGTCCTGCATTAGAGTACCTCTTCATCAACAAGGATCTGGAGCAGGAACAAGTTAATCGACCATGAACGATGAACCTACTGATAATGATTCTGGTGGTCTCCCTCTGCGGATAGCGTTCTACCTGCCTCAATTCGCTGTGATCCCAGAGAATGATGCATGGTACGGGCGCGGCTTTACTGAATGGACGAATCTCGTCAAGAGTAGACCTCTTTACAACGGACACCGACAGCCAGAACTTCCGGGCGAGCTTGGTTTCTATGATTTAAGAGTTCCCGAAACCCGCGTTCACCAAGCTCAGTTGGCGAAAGATCATGGAATTTCTGGTTTTTGTTACTACCACTATTGGTTTAATGGTCGCCGTATTTTGGATCGAACCTTTGATGAAGTTCTTACGTCAGGAGTGCCGCAGTTTCCATTCTGTTTACTATGGTGCAACGAAAGTTGGTACAAGCGCTGGCATGATTCCCACGATGAAATGCTTATAGAGCAAACTTACGACGAAGCCGACGATATTGATCATATTCGCTGGCTGATAGAAGTCTTCAAAGACCCTCGATATATTCGCGTGAATGGCAGGCCATTGTTATGCGTCTATGTTCCAGCAGACCTGCCTAACCCTGAAAAAGTTACAAGTCTTTGGAAGAATGAATGCCGCCTTGCAGGTGTTCCAGAACCTTGGCTAGTCGGCTTTGAAACTTTCCAAGGTACATTTTTATCGGTAATCAATGGTTTTAATGCCTCGGCGGAATTTATCCCACACGGGATCACCGAATATGTATCCCCTGTAGAAGAAACGAAAAAATTCCGTCGTTTTGATTATAACGAGGTTGTTCAATTTTACTCAGAACGTTCGAAACCGGACTGGCTTCGTTATCCGTGCATAGTTCCGGGTTGGGATAATTCTCCACGACGTCAGAACGGAAATGCCGTCATCATTTCCGGTTCCAATCCAGAATCGTATGCAACATGGCTAGAGCACTCCCTCTTAGAACAACGTCGGCAGAATGGAAGTAATGGAGTCGTTTTTATCAATGCCTGGAATGAATGGTGTGAGGGCGCACATTTAGAACCTGACTCATATTGGGGAAGGTCATATCTTGAAGCAACTAAGCGCGTCGTCGAGTCGTTGGGAGAGTCTTTACCTCTTGATCCCGTGGGCAACTTGGAGCCGGATGTACCCAGGACGATTCATGTACCTTCCATCGAGGAGTCCTATGAATCGTTATATAAAAGATTTATAGAAGTGCAAAAACAAAAGAGTGCGGATGCGAACTTGGTGCATAACCGACTTGAAGAGCTAAAGGACCAATATCAAATAGTAATTGACGAAGTCGTCCAACAGCTAGACGAACTAGGACAACTGCTCATCGAACGAGACGAACAACAAGACGAGTTAGTTAAACAGCTAAACGAATCACGATCGGCACAACTTTTACCAATACAGGGCTATCTTGAACAAGTTGGGCCAGCAATTGGCTTCTATCCCGGCGGTTGGACTGCTCCAAACCTGACCGTACGTTTGCGGCCAAACCGGTTGACGAGTGCATTGACAATTAGCGCTTATCTGCCACCTGCCTCAGGTCGCGTTCTCATGGCTTTTATTAATAACGTGTTAGTGGCAACTGTAGGTGTTTCTGTCGAAGGTCTAACAACCATGGAAATACTCATGAACACACCTCAAGAAGATGAATTCGAATTGCACTTGCAAGTGTCAACTCCTTACTTCGCGGAGGACGACGCGCGCGAGCTTGGAGTCCTACTCGTTGGTATCGAAGCTCAACATTGAGCTAACCAGCTACAACTCGCATAGCAGGTTGATCATCGATCGGGTTCCCGTCAGAGCGATCGCCCAGCGACTTACGTGAAGCCGATGGTGGTTTTGCGTGATTACTTCGGTGTAGCCCCAACGGGATTCGAACCCGTGCCTCCACCTTGAGAGGGTGGTGTCCTAGGCCTCTAGACGATGGGGCCGTATCGCACACGACAAGCAATCTTTTCGAATGATTACTCGTAATGGGCAGCTCCACATGTTAGCGGAAGCAATAGCAAACTGAATCTTTTGGTCGCGTACTGAGCGAATTTGAAGCCCTACAATCACATTGAACCCAGACCTAACTCTCACAAGCGTGGTCCAGAAAATGGGGTCCAGGTCACAGGCAGCGTAGCTTTAGCCGTATTGATAGTCTGACATAGTGCGTTCCAGTGAGAGAGAACCGTTGTGCCCGCGCGAGAGCGATACAGATATGGCTATGGAACTCCCACTGCCACCAGAAGAGATGCGTGCCCTTGTCGGGCCGACCGACACCGCAGCCTTTGACAATCCGAACAGGGCGCTCGTCTATCGCGATTTGGCAGGCGTGACTGGCGATGTGTTTGACTTCGGATGCGGTTGCGGGCGGCTCGCGAGACAGCTCATCCAGCAGCGCCCGCAACCTCGGAGTTATGTCGGTGTGGACCTTCACGCCGGCATGGTCCGCTGGTGCCAGACGAATCTCGCGCCGCTCGCGCCGCAGTTCCGATTCGAGCACCACGACATCTTCAACGCTGGGTTCAACCCCCGCGGCAAACCTCCGCACGCCAATCTACCCGTGGGCGATGCATCCTTCGACCTGGTGATCGCTCATTCGGTTTTCACACACATCGTCGAGGACTCCGCAATGCACTATCTCAACGAGTGCGCCAGGATTCTCAGACCCGGTGGGGTCCTCGCTTCGACATGGTTTCTCTTCGACAAACGCGAATTTGCCATGATGCAGAACTTTCAAAACGCTCTTTACATCAATCTAAATGACCCGACCAACGCAGTTATCTTCGATCGGAAGTGGCTGGAGGAGGCATGCCTCAAAGTTGGCTTCGAAGCGCAGAAGATCGAGGCACCAGGACTACGAGGTTTTCACTGGATGATCCAGTTGCGTCGAGTAGCCAATCCGAAGCCGCTCGATTTGCCAATGGACGCAGCGCCGCTTGGTTCCAAGCCACCGCCCGTCCCCTCAACTGACCCCTCGTCCATAGGATGAGGCGGGGTCTGAGTTTTGCCAATCCCTACTAGCCAATCACCTCAGCCAAAGCGTTGTCAACCGTTGGATGGCTAATTGTTTCAAGATAGGCCACTACCATTACCCCTTTGATTAGTTCAACCATTAGAGTTGCCGCTCCAAAGGTTGCCCGCACGCACTGAAACCGCCCAGCGGTTGATGGCACAAAGACCATCAACGAGGAACCCCCCATAGAATGCCCTATTGATCTCGATCGAATGGACTCACTCTAACCGTGACAAAACGAAAAACACGTCGAAGATCAAACGTATGGTGGTACTTGCTTGGTGGCCTCGTTCTATCCTGCTCATTTTTTGCAATCTTGCTGCCGCAGCTGCCATCCAGTCCGCTTTATGTGCATATTGATATGTCCGCATCTGCCGGATCAAGCGTTGGGCTCTATCTCAACACCGTGGATATACCACCCCAGGCGGAGCCCCTAGTTGTCGGCGTCCGCCACACCTATACGTTTGCTGCTCCGCGGGGCAGCATCACTCGCATCACCCCCATAGTCGCCTCACAAACTGGAGTCCGCGTGCGCGTATATTCCATTTACGTAACGCGGGGATCAAAAGTTGAGGCGACATTTGGTCCGCCGGAACTTAATACCTGGGCTCACTACTCTCTTACGACACCAACACTTACTTCTGATTCGTTGGAAATGACCTCTACCGCGCCATCGGCAGTAATTGACGCTTTTAGAACGGTGATCGCACCGGCCACACTTCCCTATCCCTTCAATGTCCTCACCTCGGACAGCCAAATACCTGTGGCACGCCTGCAAATCTGTCTTTACCTTGTGGCGATCTTATTCCTTCTCCTCCTTTTTATTCGACGCCGTGTGAGAATGCTCGCGGTCCTCGTGGGAGTTATTACCGTTGCAGATATCCTGGTATTGCACGAGTTGCTAAACAGGCAGGGGCCTTTGGGTCCTGCAAGCGAAGCAGTTGGGAACGCAACCTATCAGGGCATTTCAGCTGAAACGGATACTCATGCCCTCATCGGTGCAGCTGCCGTCAGCGTTGCCCTCTCCGTCGGCTACTTGATTGTCAGGAGA
>Ga0307372_10013317_pt1 | contig 10646 bp, 13 predicted proteins | sample OX1MG_FD_202533 | JGI IMG/M metagenome (GOLD analysis project Ga0307372, IMG submission 202533) | Soil microbial communities from Risofladan, Vaasa, Finland - OX-1 | ecosystem: Environmental > Terrestrial > Soil > Coastal area > Acid sulfate soil | place: Finland: Risofladan, Vaasa | collected... | reverse complement strand
CGACGGAACGGTTGCTCAAACTGATGCGAGCCCAGCCCGGCGGAGCACGCTGCGAGCAGGTGCTCTGGGCGGCGAGCGGAAGCGAGGCCATCCAAAAAGCGATTTGGGCGGCGCTCGACCGCCGGCCGGGTGAGAACGTCATCCTCTCCACGCGCCACGGCTTTCACGGCAAGAAAGGGCTGGCCGGCGCGGTCACCGGGAGCGAAGAGGACCCCGAACGCGATCCTCGAGTGAAGTTCCTCAGTTTCCCGCGTGAAGAATGCCTCAATCTCGCTCGCCGCCGCCAGCCGCTCGATCTGGCGCCTTACCGGGCGGAGCTCGATGGGCTCTGGAAGGAGCATGGCCGACAAATCGCCTGCCTGATTACCGAACCGTACCTTGGGGGCGGCGGTTCGTTCCATCCGCAGAAAGAATACCTCCAGCTTCTGGCGCGCTTCTGCCGCGAACACGACATCGTGTTCATTCTCGACGAGGTGCAAGCCAACTTCGGCCGCACGGGGGCGCTCTTCGCCTTCACCGAGTACGGCGTCGAGCCGGATATCGTGGTCTTGGGCAAGGGGCTGGGCAATGGCGTGCCGGTGAGCGCCGCGGTGGGCCGCGCCGACTTGTTCGCGAACATGCACTTTGGCGAAGGCTCCGATACCTGGAGCGCCAACCCGCTGGCTAGCGCCGCCGTGCTGGCCACGCTCGACGAGTACGAGACGACCGATGCCATCGAGCACGCGAGGAAGCTGTCGCAAGTGATCGAGGCGGGCTTGTCGAAGCTGACCGAATTGAACACCGTGGCGCACATCCGCGGCGAAGGGGTCGTATGGGGCGTCGAATGCGCCGCCGTTGGCGCGCGCAGCGCCGCCGACGTGGCCAATGCCTGCGTCGAAGCTTGCTATCTCGGCGACGCTTCGGGCCGGGCGATTCACCTGCTCGGTCCTTTGGCCCAGAAAGTGATTCGCGTCAGCCCGCCCTTGGTCATGCCGCTCGATGAGGCCCGGCAGTACCTCGCAGCGATGTACGGCATCTTCGCCGACGTCGGGGGACGCTTGAAATGATCGAACCGGCCGAGTTGATGCGGCAGGCAATCGCCAAGTGCCGGCAGGGAATCGCGGCGGGGCAGAGCCCCTTTGGCTGCGCCCTTGCGATCGGCGACCGTGTCGTCGCGGTGGCCCACAACACGGTGCTCTTGACGCTCGACGTGACGGCCCACGCCGAGGTGAACGCGTTGCGCGTGGCGTGCAAGGCGCGGGGCGACATTCATTTGCCCGGCGCGGTCGTGGCCACGACCTGCGAACCCTGCCCGATGTGTACCGCCGCGTTGCACTGGGCCAGGGTGGACCAGGTCCATTACGGCGCCACGATCGCCGACGCCCAGGCCGCCGGATTCAACGAGATGCAGCTTCCGGCGGCCGAAATCGCGCGGATGGGCCGAAGCCAAATCAAGCTCTTGCCGGGGATGTTGGCCGAGGAGTGCCGGGAGTTGTTCGCCGAGTGGAAAAGGACGGCGAACCCAAGGACGTATTAAGGGGACAGGTGACAGGGAACAGGGGACAGGTGACAGGGGACAGGGGACAAGGGCGAGCGGGGGGCGTTAGCCCCCTGTTATTCTGCGAGCGTCCTACGCTGACGTGTGACGGATCTGGCCATCCGACGTTTCCGGCCAACCTCAACCTGGTTCACTCGACGAAGGTCGCGGTTGCCGGGCCAGCCGGTATCCGTGCATTCTGAAAACGGTCAGCGACGCCACCCAAACGCCGGTGACGAAAAGAAACGCCAGAAACGCAAGGGCCATCCGATTCGGCGCGGCAAATCGCGGCACGGCGATTCATACAACGAACCGGCGATGCCGGCGGTCCGGGACGAGCACTTCGAGGTCACCATACACACCCACCGACACCCACCGCCCACATTGACGTGCCGATTCCGGCTCGATAGAGTCAGAGCTAGCTAGTGTAGCCATTTTCAAAATTCAGGTTCGCGACGTTTGGTGGAGGTGCTTGATGGGGCACCGCAAATCACGGCAACATCGCGACCGGGCGCTCCCGCGCGATGGACGTCTTGCGTCGCGCGACGGGCGCGGAACCGCGTCCGGCAGCGAGGCGCCGGCCCCACCGACGCCGGACTGGGATGAAACCCGCGGCGAACTTCGATTCCGCGACGAGGTGCTGGTCGAGCGCGGCCGGAAGCTCGCTCCGGTCGTCGAAGCGCTGCTCACCGCCTTGGCCCGGGCAGGGTGGAAACCGTCCACGTACGATCCGGTGCCGCCTCCGCACCGGGATTCTCAGCACCCGGTCGCGCAACTGCGGCAGGCCGTGAAACGCGTCAAAGCCAGCCTACGGTTCGATTGGCTCGACTTCCACGTACACAAGTTGACGGTCTCGTGGGAAGACCGCGTGGCAACGGGCCGCGCCCAATCCCCCCCCAAAAAATGCCGGTAACTTACACGGCTGGTTATATATCTTCCAAAGAGGGGGTGGCATGACGCGGCGCGCGCCGTTGCCGCGTCCGTGGAGGCTCGCGGAACACGAATCCGACACAAATAAGACATCAATACGACACAAATACGCCATACGAAAATCGTTGCCTCGGAGTTCGCTGCTTGATAAAATGAGCCAACTTGACTTGAGCTAACGTCCCGGCGCCTGCCGCCGATTCGAGCTCGGAGTTGGCCGCGAATGTACAACGTCGCCTTCCCAAACCGCCGAACGTGCCTTGGCCCAGCCGCGCGGAGGCTTTGCAACATGCGTAACCGTGTCGTTGCCCGACGAACGACGCCAACGAAGCGCCGGGCCTTTACCATCATTGAGCTACTCGTGGTGATCGCGGTCATCGGGTTGCTTGGCGCGTTGTTGCTCAGCGCGGTCCAAGAATCCCGCGAAAGTTCCCGTCGCGCCGCATGTTCCAACAAGTTGAAACAAATTGGCGTGGCGATCGGCGCGTTCGAGTCGTCGAAGGGTCGACTCCCCCACGGAATGCGACAACGTGGCTTTTCGTTCTTGACCGAGATCCTGCCGCAGATCGAGATGCCAACGGTGTACGAACAAATCGACTTCGGAGTAGGAGTCGACGATCCGCGCAACACGACGGTCTTGGTGATCAGAATGCCCGCGTTCGCGTGCCCCAGCGATTCGAGCGCGCTTGAGTACATCAGCCCCGTGGATCATCATGTGCGCGCGAGCTACGCCGGGAACTTCGGTTGCGGCGTGCAAACGTTCGGGTACAATGGTTTCTTCCGCTATTTCCACCTGGATGGCGCACTTCACGCGGCCGACATCCGCGACGGGCTATCGCACACTGTCGCCGTCAGCGAACTGCTTGTGAGCAACGGCGCGCAGGAACGCGGACGCGTCATCTGGAACACACCCAACGCGCTCACCAGTTCCGCGGAACTTGACGCTTTCGCCGGGCTGTGCAGATCAATGACGCTCAACATGCCGGCCGACATGTTATCCCGCGGAAGTCGCTGGACGTGGGGCAGCCTCCCCTACGCGCAATACAACCACGTTTTGCGGCCGAATGAAAATAGCTGCTACAACGGCACGCACACTCAACTTGGCGGCTACTCCGCGGCCAGTCTGCACCCTGGTGGAGTGAATGCCTTGTTGGGCGATGGTTCCGTCACATTCGTCTCGGACTCGATCGACCTGGAAATCTGGCGGGCGTTGGGCTCGCGAAATGGAAATGAAGCATTCTCATTCTAGCGGCGCTTTTCCACACGTTCTCGTTCTATGGAGATTCACATGCGAAGTTCCCTCGGGTTTCGTACCGTGTGCGCGTTGATGGCGTTTTTCGTTCTGCCGGGGCTGGGCAACGCCTTGACCATCACCGCCCCGACGACCGGTCAAAAGTTCAATTCAACCGCGAATATCAGCGTGACTGGCACCGACACCCCAAACACGCAGGGCATCGCAGAGTGCTATGACGCCAACAACACAGTCCTACAGAGCACCATGTTCATGTCCGGGGCAAATGGGAGTTGGAGCTGCACCCTCGATTACCCCGGAACTGGGTGGCCGAGCAATAGCGACGATACGATCAAGGCCCAAGACGGGCTTGGCGGCAATGCTGGCGTGTCCATCCACATTAACTGAAAGCCGCGAGTGTCGGTATCACGGCTCGGGCTGGCATCCCGCCCGGACTCGGGCTGGCGTCGTGCTAGGATTGCCACCTTCTCCGTCGGCGTAACGTCGTCCCTTTTTTCGAGCGGACGCCGCGTTTTTCGTGGGCAATGCAGGATTCAGGAAGAAATAGGGAGCCTCGATAATGGTTGCAACGTACGCGCGCACGGCGGCGATTTTTGCCGGGGCCGCGATTGCCGGTTGTGGCGCTGGAATGGCGCCCCTGGATCCTCTGCTCCCCATCAAGCCGTTGCTGGCCGACGTGAGCGTGGACATTGGCGCCTCGCAGCAAGATGGTCTTGCTGCGTCCGTCCCGTTTCCCGTCAATGGCCGCCTGCGGTTCAACGATGGCCAGACGCCGAACTTGGGCCCGCTGATGGTCCAGGTTGTAACCAACCAAGGTGGAACGGAATTGATCCAAGATTCGGCGATTGCGACCGTCGATTCTCACGACGATGCGGTCCTGACGTTTCACGCCTCGATTCGCGCCCCAGCGAGGCCCGGCCCGTGCCGCCTCAAGCTCATCCACATGGCTGAGGTCTTGACAACGCTGGATCTGTCCGTTCGATCGCGGTGAGCGTGAGTTCCGACTCCATAGGGGTCCATAGGGGATGCCCTTCCTGGCGTTCCGTAAAGTTCTTGCGGCAGCTTTGGGCGGGACGCGGAACGGCGCGGAGGGCGTCCCCGAAACGGCGACCAATCAACCTGCCGGCCCAAAGCGCTGCGCGAAGCCGCTACGCGGCTTGCTCACCGGCGTGGGGATGGCGGAGACCGGTTTTCTTCGCTGCGCTTGCGGTGTTGTATCTACATTCTCGTAGCTTCGCAACGATCTCGGCAACGCACCCATTTACTCGTTCCCGCCTTCCGCCTCGAATTCCGCCGTGACCGTGGTGGTGATGCCACCGCGGGGCGTGAACACGGCGGTGAGCTGCATCCAGCGCGGCTCGACCACGGCAACGAGGTCGTCGAGAATGCGGTTCGTGGCGTGCTCGTAGAAGATCCCCTCGTTGCGGAATTGCTGCAAGTAGAGCTTGAGGCTCTTCAGTTCCACGCATTTGGCCGCTGGTACGTAGGTAAACGTCAACGTCCCGAAGTCCGGCTGGCCCGTCTTGGGGCAGATCGAGGTGAATTCAGGGCAAACGATTTCGCTCGGAAATCGTCGGACATCGTAACGCTCCTTTCGCATTGGCCATCATTGTGGCATGATGAGGCGTCGTCGAGAAGGTCATTCGCCATTGGTGATTAGTCAATTGTCATTGGTCCTTTGTTGCGGTCGCCGTTGGCTCCTGGTTAAACAAGACCAATGACCTTCACCCCTAAACCCTGAACCCTGCTTCCGCCTTCATCCTTCATCCTTCATCCTTCATCCATCATCCCTCCCCCATGTCCCCCGCCGTCATTCTCCTCTCGGGTGGCCTCGACTCCGCGACAACTGCCGCGATGGCGCGCGATCAGGGGTTCGAGTTGCATGCGCTGTCGATCGACTACGGCCAACGGCACCGCTTCGAGCTGGAGGCGAGCCGCCGCGTGGCCGAGTCGCTGGGCATCAAACGTCACTTGACCGTCAAGGTGGACCTGGGTTGCTTTGCCACCAGTGCGTTGACAAGCGAACTGCCGGTTCCCAAAGGGCGCGCGGCCGCGGAGATGGCCGCGGGAATCCCCGTGACCTATGTGCCGGCCCGCAACACGGTGTTCCTTTCCCTGGCCCTGGGCCTGGCCGAGGTGGTGGCGGCTGGTGACCTCTTTATCGGCGTCAATGCCGTCGATTACAGCGGCTACCCCGACTGCCGCCCTGAGTACATCGCCGCCTTCGAACGGCTCGCCAACCTGGCGACGAAGGCCGGGGTCGAGGGTACGCTGAAGTTCAAGGTCCACACGCCGCTGGTCCATTGGACCAAGGCCCAGATCGTCCGCCGTGGCACGGAGATGGGGGTCGATTACGGCCTGACCCACAGTTGCTACGATCCTGGCCTCAGCGGCAGGCCGTGTGGGTGCTGCGATGCCTGCCTGTTGCGGCGAAAGGGCTTCGTCGAGGCCGGGCTTGTCGATCCGTTGGTGTATCCACCGTGAGAGTCGCCGAAATCTATCTTTCCATCCAGGGCGAAGGCTTTCTGACGGGGACCGAGAGTGTCTTCGTGCGCGCCAGCGGCTGCAACCTGCGCTGCTGGTTCTGCGACACGCCGTTCGCCTCCTGGACGCCCGAAGGCGACGATCTTTCAGTCGCCGAGATCATCGAGCAGATCGTCCAACACCATTGCCGTCACGTGGTGCTTACCGGCGGCGAACCGATGCTTTTCGCCGAGTTGGTGCCCTTGGCCGCCGAATTGCGTCGCTGGGGCCTGCACGTGACGATCGAAACGGCGGGCACGCTCGACTTGTTCGTCGAGTGCGACTTGATGTCGCTCAGCCCCAAGCTCGCGAACTCAACCCCCGCCGCCAATCGCCATCCGCGCTGGAGCCGCCGCCACGACGAAACGCGCCACGCTCCCGACGTGATTCGCCGCCTCGTGCGCGATTACGAGTACCAGGTCAAGTTCGTCGTCGATGGTCCCGCGGACTGCCGGGAAGTGCGTGAGTACCTGGAACGTTTCCCCGTCATTGATCGTGGCCGAGTGATGCTGATGCCGCAAGGGACCGACCCCGACGCCTTGGCCCAAAAGGCCCAATGGCTCCGACCGTACTGCGAGCAGGCGGGGCTGCTCTATTGCCCAAGGCGGCAGATCGAATGGTTCGGACTCGTGCGCGGAACGTAATTCACGCCGGTTCGCATTGCTTGACCGCGTCGAACAATTGATTGACGACGATCGTGAATTCCGGCGCCAGGATCGAGGCGGCCGATTCGCCGCGCCGATAGACGCCGGCTTCCTCATAACCACCGTCGTGCAGCCGCAACACGGCGACGGTGGTGAAGCTCGACGCATTGGCCATGGAGAATTGACTTGGGAACCGGCACGCGCGATTTTCCTTGAAATCAATATAATCGGGGCCGCGATTTCTCGCCACTGAACGTCGAGCTCGCGAACGGATTTGTCGTCTCAATCGTCGGTTGGTATGATAAGCCTCGTCATGCCGGCATTCGATGTCTGGAGGGAAAATCGCCATGAGCGAAGTGCGCTTGGTCGTGCGTGAGGCGGGGCGCGATTGGTCCGGGACGATCCATGGAAGTTGCGCGGATCGAGCCGTCGCGGCGCTCAGCGCGGACCCTGTCACGCTGGATGAACTCGAAGTCGCTGTCTCCCGATTCGCGAAGCCAACCGCTAATGGTCGCTTCTTCTCGAATCTCTCGCCAGGGCTGCGCGATGATCCGTACGACGCGGGTCTGGTCGTCATTGATCTCGTCGCGCGACTGATCGTCGTGGACTCGACCTATTCGAGCCCGGGACGGAAAGGAACCGTCGAATATCACGACGGTCGGTGCTGCACGAGAAAAAGTCTCCGTTATCACCTGGCGGACGATTGGCTCGAATCGCGCGACGGCGACCAGTGGAGGCACCTGGCCGAAAAGCGGCGGCGCGAACGGGCCGCGAAGCCGGTGCTGGACGCCCGCGCGGTGTTTTATGGCCGGCCGATGGTGGAGTTCGTGGCGCGCAACGCCTTTGCCGCGTTCGCCCGGCGCGGCGAGATTGCCGCGGCGGTCCACGCGCAGTGGGCCGAGGAGGCGCGAAAACGGCTGGCGGATGAAGCCGACGTCACGCTCGATCAGATCGACGCCGGTCGGTTGACGATCGAAGAGATCACACCGAAGACCTGGCCCTGCCAGGAGCGGTACGCGAGTCCGTTTTACGACACGCTCAGTGAGATTCATTCGGCCTGGCTCCTTTCGCCGCGCGACGACCTGGGCGGGGCCTGCCCTCGTGAGATCGCGCTCGACCGGCGCGGCCACCTCACGTGGGATCTTCAGGACCGGTGCGAACAGTGGTCTCTGATGGACGAATGCCCGCGCGGGCTGGCGGAGTCGTCGCACGCTTTCCGGCACGGCGGCTTCGGCACGCATGAACTCGTGAAGTACTACGATCTCGTTCGCGAGCTGTTGTGGTCTTGCTGGGAACAACTCAGCGAGCTGGCGCAATCGCCAAAAATCGGGCATCGGCCCGGTTCGCTGACGGTGGGCGACTTCCTCACGGATGAAGTCCCGCGATTGGAAAGCGTCCGCGACGCGTGGCTCGACTCGCCCGATCCCGAATGCCACGGACGAACGCCACGTTCGGTCATTGACCGTGAACGGGCTCGCCTTCCCGAAGGCATGTCGGGCCACGACGCGATGATCGACCCCGACTGCCCCTGCTGCCAAATGATGGGCGAAACGTCCGGGCCGGCATTTTGGGGCCTCGATGGGAGCGGCATGGATCATGATTTCGCGTTCGACATCTCCCATCGAACGCGCGAGGAGTGGGAGGAGGAACAACGCCGTTGGGAAGAACACAGCCGCCGTTTCAATGCCGTGGACGCGCCTCACTCGGAACCGAACTGGAATCCACATGACCCGGACGTTCCATTTTAGGCGAGCTGACGATCTCACGCCGTCTTGCTCTTTCACGCGGTTTTACCCCTCTGGCAAGGCCAATGGGACAAACGAGCCGCTCCCAACGGTCGAGCGATTTTGGCCGAGCTGGTTCGCCAACGACCGGGCACCCTGCGCGGCGATGTCAGCCAGGTGGTCGCCGATCCGGGCGATGAACCACATCGAGAAGGAATAGCCCGCCAGGAGTGCAAGGGTAAGCATGGTTCGAATCCTATGGTTCGTCGTCGTTCGTTTGCCCAAGCTCAATAGCGTCGGGGCCGGGCATATCGGGGCACGGATTCCGTTCGCATTTCTCAGGCACATCCCGCGGCGTTGACCGTTCGCGGTGTTTTCCGCGGGATTACTCCTCATACGGCCCGTACGTGATTTGTGACACGTCGGCCGGAAACAAAGAGGAGGAGAGAGTCGCTCGATCGCCCACGAGCACCCTTTCCGTAGTGATCCACGCCGCAGGGAAAGCACCCCTCAAGCTGCTCCCGCCTCGCAGGCACGGCGTATAGTTACACAGCGGTGAATGGTGGCCGTTCTTTGCCGACCGCCTGTTGCCGTTGCCCATTCAGACCCACGAGGAATTCCCGAGTGATCGAGGTCAATGATTTCCACAAGGCTTTCGCCGGCCAGGTCGCCGCGCGAGGCATTACCTTTCACGTCGAGCCGGGTGAGCTGCTGGCGATCATCGGGCCCAACGGCGCGGGTAAAACGACCACGATGCGCGCGATGGCGGGGATCATTCCGGCCAGCCGCGGGCGGTTGTCGATCACCGGCTTTGATGTCGAGGCCGACCCAATCGCCGCCAAGTCGCGACTCGCGTTCGTGCCCGACGACGCGCCCTTGTTTCCCGACCTGACCGTCGAGGAACACCTGTCTTTCTACGCGAGCATCTACCAAGTGAGCGACGCTCACTCAAAGGCCCTCGGGTTGCTCGACGCCTTTGAGCTGACCCCGAGACTCCGCACGCCCGCCGGCAATCTCTCGCGTGGTACGCGGCAAAAGCTGGCCATCTGCTGTGCCTACCTGCACGATCCCCAGGCCATCCTTTTCGACGAGCCGCTCACGGGTCTCGACCCGCAGGGAATTCGCGTCTTCAAACGGTCGTTGCAAGAGCGCGCCTCACAAGGTGCCGCGGTGGTCATCAGCTCACACCTGTTGGCGATGGTCGAAGACTTGTGTACGCACGTCCTGATCCTGGCCGGCGGAGCGCAGCGATTCTTCGGACCGATCGACGAACTGCGGACGAGCTTCGTTCACGTTGACGAAGCCGCGAGTTTGGAGGACATCTTCTTCGCCGCCACTTCCCCATGACCACGATCGTCTTCCACCCGGCGATGATTCAATTATTGCGGCTCCAAAGCCGCGGCCGACGCCGTCGTATATGGCGAAGGTTTTGCCAGACACGGCGGCTGGTCCTCTCGGCGATTGCCTGTGTTCTGGCCGTCGTCTGGCTCGGCAATGCGGCCATGACGATCTGGCTCCGCGAAGCGGCCTCCCCGGAAAAGCTGAGTGCGCTGTTGTCGTTGGGACTGGTGCTCTACACCGGTTGGCACTTCACGAAAGCGGCCTTCTTCCGCCCCGAAAGTCCGTTCGACTGGGCACCGGCCGAACGCGAGCTCTTGGCCGCGATGCCGCTACGGCCACGCGACCTGGTGACGTACCAGCTCGCCTCGGTCACCGTGACGACGATTCTCAAGGCGGGACTGTTCACGCTCCTGCTGTTGCCCGATTTACGTTGCGTGCCGCTGGCCCTGATGGGTTTGTTGATGGTGATGATGGTGTTGGAAATGCTCCGCATGGCAGTGGAGATCGCCACGTGGGGCATGGACCGCTCGGCCTTTCTGGCCTACCGCGCGGCGGTCGTGGCGGGGCTGGTGGCGGGAGGATTCGCGGTCGGCGCGGTCATCGTGCGCGAAGACGCCTTCGGTGGCTGGACCCAGGCTGGTGAGAGACCCGTCCAACGCCTCTTGGACATCCTCGTGCAACTGGACGCTTCGGTCATCGGCTATGCGGCGCTGCCGTTC
>Ga0307372_10013316_pt1 | contig 10646 bp, 10 predicted proteins | sample OX1MG_FD_202533 | JGI IMG/M metagenome (GOLD analysis project Ga0307372, IMG submission 202533) | Soil microbial communities from Risofladan, Vaasa, Finland - OX-1 | ecosystem: Environmental > Terrestrial > Soil > Coastal area > Acid sulfate soil | place: Finland: Risofladan, Vaasa | collected... | reverse complement strand
CGAGGGCCTGATCCGGCAGGCGGGCGTGCACGCGGCCGGCGTGATCATGAGCAAGGAGCCGCTGCTCGACCACGTGCCGGTCTGGAAGCGCGAGGCGGACGGCGCGATCATCACCCAGTTCGACTACCCGAGCTGCGAGGACCTCGGGCTGCTCAAGATGGACTTTCTCGGCCTGCGGAACCTGACGATCCTGGACGACGCGCTGGCTGGCATCGAGGCGAACCGGGGCGTCACGATCGACCTGGAGACGCTGGCCCTGGACGACAAGCCGACCTACGACCTGCTCGCCCGGGGCGACACGCTCGGCGTGTTCCAGCTCGAGGGCGGCCCGATGCGCGCGTTGCTGCGGTCCATGCGTGCGGACCGGTTCGCCGACATCTCGGCGGTGAACGCGCTGTACCGGCCGGGTCCGATGGGCGCCAACGCGCACAACGACTACGCGGACCGCAAGACCGGCCGCAAGCCGGTCGTGCCCATCCACCCCGAGCTGGCCGAGCCGCTGGCCGGGGTGCTCGGCGACACCTACGGCCTGCTGGTCTACCAGGAGCAGGTGCTGGCGTGCGCGCAGGTGCTGGCCGGCTACTCGCCTGGCAAGGCGGACCTGCTGCGCAAGGCCATGGGCAAGAAGAAGAAGGAAATCCTGGACGCCGAGTTCGAGCCGTTCGCCGCCGGAATGCGGGCAAACGGGTACTCAGAGTACTCGATCACGACGATCTGGGACGTGCTCGTCCCGTTCTCGGATTACGCCTTCAACCGGGCGCACGCGAGCTGCTACGGCATGGTCGCGTACTGGACCGCCTACCTCAAGGCCAACTACCCGACCGAGTACATGGCTGCGCTGCTCACCTCGGTCGCGGGCGACAAGGACAAGTCCGCGCTGTATCTCAGCGAGTGCCGCAGGATGGGGATCAAGGTCCTGCCGCCCGACGTGAACTCGTCGACGGCCCTCTTCACGCCGGTGGACTCCGATATCAGGTTCGGCATGGCCGCGGTGCGCAATGTCGGGACGGCCGTGGTCGAGTCGATCGTCGCCGCGCGGACCGCCAAGGGCAGCTTCACCAGCTTCTCCGACTTCCTGCGCAAGGTCCCGGTCAACGTCTGCAACAAGCGCGTGATCGAGTCGCTGATCAAGGCAGGGGCGTTCGACTCGCTCGGCAGCCCGCGCCGGGGCATGCTGATGATCCACGAGCAGGCGATTGATTCCGTGATCGACGTCAAGCGCAACGAGGCCATCGGCCAGGATTCCCTGTTCGGCGACGACGAGGACAACGCGGCTACCTTCGACGTGCCGGTGCCGGACGGCGAGTGGGACAAGTCCACGCTGCTGGCCTTCGAGCGGGAGATGCTCGGCCTGTACGTCTCCGATCACCCGCTGCTCGGGCTCGAGCACGTGCTGGCCGCGGAGACAGACTGCTCCGTGGTGCAGCTGCTCGGATCCGCCGACGAGCCGCAGCGGACCGGGCGCGGTGACCGCTCCGACGGCCAGATCGTCACCCTCGGCGGAATCCTGTCCGGCGTCACCAGGAAGGTGACCAGGCAGGGCAGCCCGTGGGCAGCGGCGACGCTGGAAGACCTCGAGGGCGCGATCGAGGTGCTGTTCTTCCCCGCGACCTACCAGGCGTGCATGCACCTGGTGGTCGAGGACGCCATCGTGCTCGTGCGGGGCAGGCTTGACCGGCGCGAGGAGGTGCCCAAGCTGGTCGCGATGGAGCTGAAGCCCGCCGACCTGCCCACCGGTGATTCCGGCCCTTTCGTGGTGTCGATCCTTGAGGCTCGCTGCGTGCCGCCTGTGGTCGACCGGCTGCGGGAGGTCCTGCGCACCCACCAGGGCCCGCAGGAGGTGCACCTGCGGCTCGTCAGCGGTAACCGGGCGAAGGTGCTGAGGCTCGACGACAAGCTCCGGGTGCGGCCGTCGCCGTCCCTGGTCGCTGACCTGAAGCAGCTGCTCGGCCCGGCGTGCGTGGGCTAGCGGCTCAGCAGGCCGCGGCGTAATCGGGCGGCAATACGATCTTGTTAGCATGAGCCCGGCTACCTGCAGTTCATCGACCGGCGGACGCTCGTGCGGATCGCCAGCCGCGCCGACGTCGTGATCCAGATGATGCACCGGCCGGGTCACTTCCCGATGCAGGGCCACCCGCAGCTCGATCAGGCGGCGATGATCGAGCGCCTCGCGACAGGATCGGTGGACGAGGACTCCGATCTCACCGATGTCCGGCGGGCATATCAGGCTGTTCTGGACGCGGACGCGGCGCACGCGCCGCTGGCGCACCGGTACTCCCGTGACCTGGCCTGGCCGACCGAGCATCCTGGCGGGTCCACTACGCTGGTTCGGCAATGTCGATGACCAGTGAGCTTCCTAATCCGCCCCGGCGCGGCAGCCACGCGGCCGGTGCGGGAAGCGGCAGCCAGCACTTGGTGCTGGGCAGCTTCGCCAGCTCGCTGGCAATTCTGCTCGGCAGCGCGCTCGTCGGGCTGGCCGGCGGCCTGGCCTGGGGCGCGCTGGCGCCCCGGGCGCTCTACGTGGTCGTGGGCCGCGGGTCGGCAGATGTCGTCAATCCCGAGACAACGGCGTTCATCGCCGCGGATGGCTGGTACTGCCTGATCGGCGCGCTCGGCGGAATCCTGATCGGCCTGGCCGCCTACCTGCTCGCCGTGCGGCGGTACGGGCCGGCGCCGATGGCCGCGATCCTGGCGGGCAGCGTCGTGGCTGGCTGCCTGGCGCGCTGGGTCGGCGAGCACCAGGGCCTGCACCAGTTCGATCAGCAGCTGCTGACAGCGCACCAGGGCACCCTCCTGCACGCGCCGCTCGGGCTGGCCGGCGATACGGCAGTGACCTTCTGGCCGACCTTCGCCTCGCTGCCGGCGGTCGCGTTCTGGCCGCTGGCCGGCTGCCTGGTCGGGGGCGGGATCGTGTTCGTCTCGGCGCTGCGGAGCCGCCCCGGCGCCCGAGCGTACTCCGCCGGGTACGCCGGCCCGCAGCAGTACACGTCCTATCCGGGCCAGCAGCCAGGGTCGTAGTAGTCCCGGTCCCGGCTGACGCTCGGGACGCGGACCGGACATGCCGCCGTCACACCTCGTTCACCGCCGGGTCACCACTTACCGGTTGACTAGGCATGACATTTCCTTGCTGTCCGCCGAGAAAGGGCACATGCGGATGCAGCGGCTCGCGCGCGTTGTCGTGGTCGGCGGGGGAGTTCTCGGCATGACGCACGCCGCCGCGGCGCGCCAGCGCGGCTATCAGGTCGTGCACCTTGAGCGCGAGCCTGGATCGCGCGGAGCGACCGTGCGGAACTTCGGCCTGCTCTGGGTCAGCGGCCGCGAGCCAGGCCCTGAGCTGGCGCTGGCCTTGCGCGCCAGGGAACTCTGGGCGCTGCTGGCGGGGCGCGTGCCGGATACCGGATTCCGTGCGCACGGCTCGCTGACCCTGGCCGCCGACGATGCCGAGGCCGGGCTGCTCTGCGAGGCCGCCGCCCTGCCTGACGCGGCGGATCGGGGCTACCAGCTGCTGGACGCGGCGGCGGTGCGCCGCGTCAACCCGGCATTGAAGGGCGAGTTCACCTGCGGGCTGCTCGGCCGGCAAGACGCCATCGTCGAGCCACGGCAGGTACCGAACGCGATCCGCGACTACCTGCTGGCCGGCGCCACCTCAGGGGCGTACACCTGGCTGCCCGGCCGGGAGGCGGTCGAGATCGCGCCGGGAGCCGTGCGCGACCATACCGGAGCGTGGCACCGTGGCGACCTGGTCGTGCTGTGCACGGGGGCGGCTCACACCGGCATCGCCGGCCACCACCTGGCCGGCTACGCCCGGCCTCCGCTGCGCCGGGTCAGGCTGCAGATGCTGCAGACGGAGCCGCTCGACCGCAGGCTCACGACCTCGGTCGCCGACGGCGACACGCTGCGCTACTACCCCGCCTACGACCTGCCAGGCCGCGGCCGTCTCGCGCCGCAGGACCCGGCCGCCGCGGCTGCGGCCGCCCAGCTGCTGCTGGTGCAGCGGCTGGACGGCAGCCTCACGATCGGGGATACGCACGCCTATGACGAGCCGTTCGCCTTCGACGTGGACGAGGCACCCTACGATCGGCTGCGGACTCGGGCCGAGCACCTGCTCGGGACGCTGCTGCCGCCTACCCGGCGGCGCTGGGCCGGCATCTACAGTCAGGTCACCGGCAGCGAGATCTACCACCGCTCGCAGGTCGCCGCTGACGTCATTCTGGTCACCGGCCCCGGCGGCCGGGGCATGACGCTGGCACCAGCGATCGCCGAGCAGACCTTCGCCGCATGACCCAGCCCGCTCCCAGGAAAGGAAGCCCCCGTGACAGCCAGGATCACCGTCGCCTGCCTTGACATGGCCGGGACAACCGTCGCCGACGAGGGCAGCGTCATGTCCGCGTTCAGAGCGGCCATGGATCAGCTCGGGCTGGCTCCCGGGACGCCGGGATACGACCGGGCAGCCGAGATTGTCCGGGTCACGATGGGCCAGTCGAAGATCGAGGTGTTCCGGCGCATCCTCGGCGACGAGGCGTCAGCGGCCGCGGCGAACACCGCCTTCGAGGACCACTACGCGCGGATCGTCGGGGCAGGCGAGATCGCGCCGCTGCCCGGCGCGGTTCAGACGCTGTCCGCGCTGCGCGCGGCTGGCATCAGGATCTGCCTGGTCACCGGGTTCTCCCCGGTGACCAGGGACGCGGTGCTCGACGCGCTAGGCTGGCGCCCGCTGGTCGACCTGGCGCTCTCGCCGGCGGACGCGGGCCGCGGCAGGCCCTGGCCCGACCTGCCGCTGACGGCGCTGCTGCGGCTCGGCGGGGGAGCGGTCAGCGAGCTCGCGGTGGCCGGCGACACGGCCAGCGACGTCGAGTCGGGCCTTCGGGCCGGCGCCGGGCTGGTCGCGGGTGTCCTGACCGGGTCAGGCAGCCGGGAAGAGCTGGAGAAGGCAGGAGCTCCGCGCGTACTCGACTCGATCTCCGGCCTGCTCCCGCTGCTCGGCGTGGGCTGACCGGCCTGGGCAGACGTGCTGCGGCTGACGGCGTCACCGCGACGGCGGCGCTGTCACCGAGCTCCGCCAGCGCGTCCGGGCCAGCGGCGTCGAACCGGTACAGGGTCCCGGCGGCGTCCAGGTCGGCCGGCGGCACGGAACGGCCGCCGGACGGCGGCCAGCACCCCCGGCACCTCGGGGAAGCCGTACTTCGTCCTGCGGGCAGCCCGCCGGATGGCCCGCACCATCGCGTCAGCCACCTGGAAGGTGAACAGTTCCTGGGCCCGGTAGCAGCCGATGATCCCGACGGCGCTGCGCAGCGGCGAGTCCTCGTCGGAGAAGCGGTCGAAGAGCTCGGCCCGGCCAGGCGACTGGTGGTCCATCACGTGGGTATCGGATAGGTGCGCGATCGCGAGCAGCGGCCGGTCCGTTGCCGCTGGCTCGCCGTCATCGGCGCTGCGTCACGAGGACCGGGGCCGCCCCTGGCAGGCTGATCTGCACCGATTCCCCCGGCGCGAACTGCCCGGCAGCCGCGCTCGGATGATCGACCTTGACCGTCACGTCACCGGACAGCCGCACGCTGATCCGGCTCACTGAGCCGAGGAACGCGCGGTCGGTCACGATGCCGTTGCCGCCGGGAACAGCATCGATCTTCAGGCCTTCCGGCCGCACCAGCACGTCCACTGTGCCGGTCCCGTCAGCGGGCCGCTCGCCGTGCACGGGGACCAGGGTGTCGAGCGCGCGCACCTGGCCGGTTCCCGAGAGCTCGCCGGGAATCCGGTTCATGGTTCCCACGAACTCGGCGACGAACGCCGTGGCGGGCCGGGCGTAGAGCTGGTCGGGCACGGCGATCTGCTCCAGCTTGCCGTCCTTCATCACGCCGACCCGGTCGGCCATCGACAACGCTTCCTCCTGGTCGTGGGTAACGAAGAGCGTAGTCGTGCCCAGCCGCTGCTGCACCGACCTGATCTGCTCGCGAAGCTGCAGCCTGACCTTGGCGTCCAGCGCCGACAGCGGCTCGTCGAGCAGCAGGACCTTCGGCTCGATGGCGAGTGCGCGGGCCAGCGCGACCCGCTGCTGCTGGCCGCCGGAGAGCTGGTGCGGGTAGTGCCTCGCGTGCCCGGTGAGCCCGACCATGTCGAGCAGCTCGGCGGCGCGCTGCCGCCGCTCGGCGGTGGGCAGGCGGCGCATCCGCAGCCCGAAGCCCACGTTGTCCAGTGCGGACATGTTCGGGAACAGGCTGTAGCTCTGGAACACCATACCCATGTCGCGCCTGGCGGCCGGCACGGGCGAGACGTCCGCGCCGTTCACGGTGACCGAGCCGGAATCGGCCGTCTCGAATCCGGCCAGGATGCGCAGGGCCGTAGTCTTGCCGCAGCCAGACGGCCCGAGCAGCGCCACGAATTCGCCTGGGGCCATCTCGAGCGATAGCCCGTCAAGCGCGCGGAGCGAGCCGAACGTCCTGGTCAGCTGCGAGATAACGACTCGCACGCCGGCTTCGTGGCGCGCGCCGCCAGGGGCCTGCGGCGGGCCGGCCGCCTTGGTGACGTTCGCCGTCATCGGGAATCTCCAGTCTCTTGGTGGGCGACGGACACCAGGTCGACCTGGCCGCCGCCGATCCGACGCGCCGTCCTGCCGCCCATCATCGTGATGGCCAGCAGGAAGATCCAGGTCACGAACAGCGCGAAGAGGGAAGCAGCGACCGAAACAGGCCCGCTGGTCTGGTCGAAGTTCACGATCCACACTGGGAAAGTCTGGTACTGGTCCAGGCTGGCCATCGTGAACTCGCCCAGGACCAGCGCCACCGTCAGCACCGTCGCCGAGAGCACGGCTGTCCGCAGGTTCGGCAGGATCACCCGCCAGAGCGTGACCGGCCAGCCGGCCCCGAGCGAGTTCGACGCGTCGACCAGCGTCTTCAGGTCCAGCGACCGCAGCCCGGCATCGAGTGACCGGTAGGCGAAGGGCATCGCCAGGATCACGTACACCAGCGCGAGCAGGTAGGGCGTCCCCTTCAGGCTCGGCGGCGACACGTCGAGCACGCCGAGGATCAGCACTACCGGGGGAATGACGATCGGCAGGATGGTGATGCTCTCGAGCAGCGGCCTGATCCTCGGCAGTCGCAGGTGCACGTAGATGGTCGTAGGGACCATCAGGACGAGCGTGAGGACGGTCGTGACGAGCGCCAGCTTCACCGAGAGTATGAGCGCGTCGGAGAACCCGGTCTGGGAGAAGACCTGCCCGAACGTGCCGAATCCGGAAAACCGCAGCGCCGCGTACAGCGGGATGAGGAAGTAGATGCCCGCGCCGAGCAGGATGATCCATCGCCAGACGGGCAGGCTCCGCCGGCGCCGCGCAGCCGGGGCGGAGGCGACCCTGGCCGGCGGGCTGGCCGGGCCGGCGTCGGTTACCGCAGCCATCGTGCCGCCCTCCGCTGCAGGCAGACGTAGACGAGCATGACGACGGCGATGATGACTACCATCCCGAGGCCGAGCGCGAAGCCGACATCCTGCTGGCCGGCCAGCACGTTGCCGTTGAGGAAGGAGCCGATCTGGATCGAGGTCAGCGGGATAGTGCCGCTGGTCAGGGCCTCAGCCGTCGCATAGGCCGAGAACGCGCTGCCGAAGAGCAGCAGGGTGGCCCCGAGCACCGACGGCGCCAGCACCGGCACGCCGACATAGCGCCAGTACTGCCAGCTTCTCGCACCCATGTTCTGGGCCGCCTCGCGCCAGGCCGGCCGCAGGCCTTCGAAGGCCGGCAGGATGACCAGCACCATGATTGGGATCTGGAAGTACATGTAGACCAGGGCGACACCGCCCAGCCCGTACAGGTCGAATCCGCTGTTGTACGGGTTGAAGCCGATATCGGTCAGCCACTGGGTGGCCAGGCCGGTATTGCCCAGCGTGGCGATGAACAGGAACGCCAGCGGTACGCCGCCGAAATTGGCGAAAACCCCCGACGCCGTGATCGCGACCCGCCGCAGCACCGAGCCTCGCCTGGCCGTGAAGATCGCATAGGCGATCAGGAACCCGAGGATCCCGGGAACCACGGAGGCGATCAGCGACAGTTCCATGCTGGTGGCGAAGCCGTGCAGGTAGATGCCGTGGCTGGCGATGTGCAGGTTGTGCAGCGTGAACGAGCCGCTGACCGGCTTCCTGAACGCGCCGATCAGGATCGCGCCCATCGGCAGCACCAGGCCGAGCAGCACGTAGCTGGTGAACGGCACCACGCCGGCCAGGTCACGCGCCCGGCGCAGGTTAGTCAGGGAACGGCGCCCAGCCGCAGCGCCCGGATCTCCGAGGGGACCGGGCGCAGCGGCCGGAGCCACTTGGGTGGTCACCGGCTAGCCGACTCTGGCTGCCCACTGCTTGGCAACCACACCTTCAGCCGCCGATTCCTGTGCCTGGGTCGGGAACTGCAGGGGGGTCGACGGCGCGGGCGGCAGCGCGGCGTTGGCCGCCTTGTTCACGGTGCCGTTGGCGATCATGGTCGGCAGCTCGACCGGCCGTGCCTTGCCCTGCAGCCACAGGTTCTGGCCGGTCACCGAGTACAGGTACTCCTCCCACAGCCGCGCGGCCGCCGGGTCAGGCGCGTTGGCGTTGATCGCCTGGTCGTAGTAGGCGGCGTAGCTCGCGTCGGTCGGGATCACGATCCTGAAGCTGGGGTCGGCGGCACCGACCTCCGAGGCGAGCAGGTAGTCCCACCAGACCACGATCGGCGTCTGGCCGCTCTGCACCGTCGTCGGGCCGGCAGTGACCGGGACGAAGTTGCCGTCCTTCTTCAGCCTGGCGAAGTAGGCGACGCCCGGATTGATGTTGCCGAGGGATCCGCCGTTGGCCAGCGCAGCGGCGTAGACCGCGGAGAACGCGGCGCTCGCCTGGGTCGGGTTGCCGTTGATCGCCACCTCGTGCTTGTAGATCGGCTTGGCCAGGTCCTTGAAAGAGGTCGGCGGGACCTTCACCTTCTTGGAGTCGTAGCCGATGGCCACGTAGCCGCCGTAGTCGCCGTACCATGTCCCGTCCGAGGACTTCTCGACCGCGGGGATGTCATTCCACGCCGCGACCTCGTACTTGGCGAGCAGCTTTTCCTGATCGGCCTTGATCGCGAAGGCGGTGCCCATGTCCAGTACGTCAGGGGCCCGGGACTGGCCCTTGAGCTGCACCATCGCGTTGATCTCGTCCTGGCTCGAGCCATCGGGGTTAGCGTCGTTGATCTTGATGCCGTACTTGGCGGTGAAGTCCTTCATGATGGTGCCGTAGTTGGCCCAGTTGGCTGGCAGCGTGATGACGTTCAGCTGCCCTTCCTTCCTGGCGGCGGCGATCAGTGCCTTCATGCTGCCGCCGGCGGCGACCGACGTCACCGTCGCCCAGTTCGTGCTGCCGCTGCCGCTGCCGCTGCCGCTGCTAGCCGAGCCGCCCGAGCCGCCCGAGCCGCCCGAGCAGCCGGCGGCCAGCAGAGCGCCGCTCAGCGCTGCGGCGGCGACTGCGGCTGTTTTCTTGTTCCGCACTATTCCCCTCCGAGCTTCGTGACCACTAGGTCAGGACGGAGCAATAGTGCCGGTGCATGGTGAATAGGTCCTGTCCTGGTCATTACTTCTTGCCTAGGCCTGAAGGAAGGATAAAGGTCTAACCGGTGAATATCAGATGAAGCTCGCCGGGGCAGGCCTCAGCTGCCGCCCGCTGCGGCGGCTATCGCGGCGCCGACGATTCCCGCTTCGTTCTGCAGCGACGCGGGCACGACCTGGGCCCGGAGCGTGAGCCTGGGCAGGAACTTCCCCGATTTCCTGCTGATGCCGCCGCCGATAATGATCAGGTCAGGGGAGAGCAGGGCCTCCATCTTGTCCAGGTAGGTATCGACATGGCTGGCCCACTTTCCCCAGCTGAGGTCCTGCTCCTCACGGGCACGCTCAGAGGCGCGCTCCTCGGCGTCCTTGCCGCGGATCTCGATATGGCCGAACTCGGTATTGGGGATGAGCACGCCGTTATAGAACAGCGCGCTGCCGATCCCGGTGCCGAGGGTCAGCAGGAGGACGGTGCCCGGCTGGCCGCGGCCGGCGCCGAAGCGCATCTCGGCGATGCCAGCGGCATCGGCGTCGTTCAGCACCGTCACGGTGCGGCCGGTCGCCTCGCCGAGGAACTCGATGGTATTAACGCCGATCCAGCCCGGATCCAGGTTGGCCGCCGTCCGGATGGTTCCGGCCGCGACCACGCCGGGGAACGTGACGCCGATCTGCCCGTCCCACTCGAAGTGATCGACGAGCTGGCGGACGATCGGCGCCATCGCGTCAGGAGCGGCCGGACGGGGAGTCGGGAGCTTCACCCGATCGGCCAGCAGGCGGCCTTCCGTCACATCAACTGGCGCGGCCTTGATGCCGGTACCGCCGATGTCGATGCCAAGGACACCAGCCATGATGTCTCCGTTTCAGCTGATCTGAGCAGTTAGCACTCTGCTGGTGCTGCTATCAGACTAGGGGCTGTCAGATGCCCCAGCGGGCCTGCCGCAGCGCCGCCACGTCGGCCTCGGCGCCCTCCAGCCTGACTTGCGCCACGGCGGTCCGGCCGAACGTCCAGAGCATCAGCTCCGCGGGCGCGCCTATGACAGTCACCACCGGCGTGCGCGGCCGGACCGTCATCCGGACGCTCCGCTGCTCGCCAGGCCGCTCCGCCAGATCGTCACG
>Ga0307372_10013310_pt1 | contig 10649 bp, 7 predicted proteins | sample OX1MG_FD_202533 | JGI IMG/M metagenome (GOLD analysis project Ga0307372, IMG submission 202533) | Soil microbial communities from Risofladan, Vaasa, Finland - OX-1 | ecosystem: Environmental > Terrestrial > Soil > Coastal area > Acid sulfate soil | place: Finland: Risofladan, Vaasa | collected... | reverse complement strand
CGCATAACGAATCCGCATGGTTCTCTGGATGCTGATATCATCATCAAGAATGCTCCTGACCCCGTATTTGTTTCTGACCTGGAAGGCAAGATTCTTACCGCGAATGACGCGGTCTATGAACTGCTGGGTTTTCGAACAGATGAAGTGTTGGAACAATCGCTTTCGCGTTTCATTAGCCCGGAAGAGACGCGCGAGTTCCTGGCCGCGCTGCGCGAGGTGATCGAGCGCGGCGTGACGCGCAATGCGCGCCTCAACCCTCGCAGCGCTTCGGGCGAAGTGATTCCAACCAGCTTGAATGCGTCGGCGCTGCGTAACGCGGATGGCAGGGTGATTGGCGCGATTGGCATCTTGCGCGATATGCGCGAACTGGATAAAGCGCTGGCCTATTCGGACAGCTTGATTAAGAATGCCCCCGACCCGGTATTTGTCTCCGACCTGGAGGGCAAGATATTACAGGCCAATGACGCGGTTTACGAACTGCTTGGTTTTCGGCCTGATGAAGTGTTGGAGCAGTCGCTTTCGCGCTTCCTCAGCCCGGAAGAGACGCGCGAGTTCCTGGCCGCGCTGCGCGAAGTGATCGAACGCGGCGTGATGCGCAATGCGCGCCTCAATCCCCGCAGCGCTTCAGGTGAGATTGTACCCACCACCCTCAACGCGTCGGCGCTACGCGACACGGATGGCAGGGTGATTGGTGCCATTGGTATCCTGCGCGATATGCGCGCCTATGAGAAGGTTTTGCGGGACTTGCAGGAATCGAAATACGAATTGCAGGAAAAGATTCTCGACCTGGAGAAGTTCGAAGAGGTAGTGGTCGGGCGCGAACTAAAAATGATCGCGCTGGAAAAAGAGGTGGAGAATCTGAAGCGCGAGTTGGAGAAGGTACGCCGAGGTCCTAACTGATGAATGATCTTGAAGAATTTACAACGCAAACTGCAGCGGCGGTAGAGATAGACCTGGGGACAGCCTGGCGGGAATACCACACGCTGCTCGAGCAGAAAAACGCGTTGGAAATGAGCCTGCGCAAGAGCGAGGAGCGCCGCCGCGCCTTTATTCATATCCTGAGTGATCTGAATACGGTCAATCGCAAACTGGCTGACCAGCGCAAGGCCATGATCCATATCCTGGCTGACTATGAGCAGGATCGCAGTCGCCTGGCCGGGCAGACGGAACACCTGCATAATTCGCGCCGCGCGCTCATGCACATCCTCCAGGATTCGCATCGTTCCAATCTCCGTTTAGAGGATAGCCGTAAAGCGATGATCCACATCATGAGCGATCTGCGCGAGACGACGGAAGCCGTGCAGCGCAGTGAACAGGAATTGCGCGAAAAGCAGGAACAGCTGGTGCAAGCAGGCAAGCTAGCCACTCTTGGCGAATTGACGACCGGCGTGGCGCATGAACTCAATAATCCCCTCAACAATATCGGGTTGTTTGTGGGGAATGCCATCGACTTGATACAACTGGGAACGGCTGATGACGATCTAGAACGTATATTGCGCGAACTTAACAACGCTATGCAGCAAGTGCGCAAGGCCACCGAAATTATTTCGCACCTGCGTACCTTTGGTCGCGCTGCCCCTGTCAGCTTTGAGCCGGTCGATATCTTGCAGGTGGTTGAACGCGCGATTTCACTCATGCAGGAACAATTGCGTCTGCGCCAGATCAAGGTGCAGTTGCATTTTCCAGGTGAAGAAGTGATTGTGTTCGGCAACGCGATTCAACTGGAGCAGGTTTTTATTAATCTCTTGACCAATGCGCGTGACGCGTTGGCCGACGTGGCGCGTAAAGAAATTACTATCACCTGTACGATGATTGGGGAGAGCGTAAAACTGTGTGTGAGCGATAGCGGACCAGGCATCCCCGCGGATCTGGAACAACGGATTTTTGATCCATTTTTCACGACAAAGGAAGTTGGAGCGGGGACAGGTCTGGGCCTCTCTATAACTTACGGCATCATCAAAGATCACCAGGGTACCATCACGGTCGAAAATCATACCGGTGAAGGCGCTCACTTCTTGCTCCATCTTCCGCGCATATCGCTTAGCCAGGAAGGACCAGATTATGAATGATTCACCATACGTCCTTATTGTTGATGATGATATAGCGTTACTGGAGGCGCTACCTCAAGCGTTGTCTCTGCGCTTGACCGCCGTAAAGGTGGATACAGCGGATTCGGCCCTCAATGCACTTCAGCTTATCCAGGACCACGATTATGATGCTATCGTGAGTGATATTAAAATGCCCGGTATGGACGGCCTGGCGCTGCTGGCGGAGATTCAGAAGCTGCGGCCAGAAACGCCGACGCTGCTGATTACGGGTCATGGCGAGCATGATCTGGCAGTTCAGGCATTGAGGGGCGGCGCGTATGATTTTATCCAGAAGCCGATTGATCGCGATTACATGGTGGCCGCGTTAAGCCGGGCAATTCAAACGCGTGGTTTGCGTCGTCAATTGGTAGAATACCAGCGAGCGTTGGAGCTGCACGCCCTATCGCTCGAACGAGTTGTCGAAAATCGCACGCGCGAACTGGTCGAAGCAAACGCGACAAAAGATAAATTTCTCAGCATGGTTGCGCATGAACTCAGGACGCCCATAAATACGCTCAAAGGGAGAACGCAGCTTCTGCAGCGCCAGAGTAAGCAGAGGGCAACAGATGACCTGGTCACTGTGGGGCTGGGAGATATCGAACGATCTATCAATCGCCTGCAATTGCTGGTGAATGATCTGCTGGATGCCTCGCTCATTAAAACGAATATGTTTGTCATTCATCGCAGGCGCTGTGACCTGGTTGAGGTTTGCCGGAACTTCCTGAATGAGTATACGGCGGGAAGCGGTCCCGCGCTGCGCTTTGAGGCTCCTGGTGAACCGATTGAGGCTGAAGTAGATGCTGACCGCATTGGCCAGGTGTTGCTGAATTTGTTATCGAATGCGCGCAAGTATGCGCCAAAGGGCTACCCCATTACCGTCACGCTGCAACAGGTAGGGTTTGAAGCCATTATCTCGGTGCGTGATATGGGAGCGGGCATTGCGCCGGAAGAGTTGGAGTACATTTTCGATCAGTATTATCGCGTAGCAGGTATGGAAGTGCAATCAGGTTCACATAGTGGCCTGGGGTTAGGATTGTATATCGCGCACAAACTGGTAGAGCGGCACGCCGGACATATCGATGTGCAGAGTGTTCCAGGTGAAGGCAGTGTCTTTTCGGTGGTGCTGCCATTGTTTCTTGATCTGACGACAGAGAATGTAGACCCTGCGCGGCTCGCGCATCATACCCAGGCAGTATGGACGATTGTGACCTGAGCACGATACAGGCTTTATATCTCGATATCGGCAATAGAATCGCGTATCCAGGTGGGACAGTAGGGAAATTTCTCAACCATTTCGCGCCTGGTGACGCCGGTAAGTACCAGGATGGTGCGCAATCCGCTCTCTAAGCCGGCGACTATATCGGTATCCATGCGATCACCGATCATGACAGAATTTTCGGAATGAGCATTCAACGTGCGCAGGGCGGTGCGCATCATGAGAGGGTTCGGCTTGCCGATATAGTACGGTTTGATGCCGGTGGCCGCGCTGATTAAGGCAGCTACCGAGCCGGTTCCTGGAACGAGTCCTCCTTCGCCTGGCCCATTCACATCGGGGTTAGTGGCGATGAAACGCGCGCCCGCATTCACGAAGCGAATAGCGCGCGTGATGCGCTCAAAGCTGTAGGTGTTCGTCTCACCCAGCACGACATACTCCGGCTCCTGGTCGGTCAGGACGTAACCGATATCGTGCAGGGCCGTTGTCAGACCGGACTCACCGATGGCGTAGGCAGTTCCACCGGGTCGCTGGGCGTGAAGAAACTGCGCTGTCGCCAGCGCGGATGTGAAAATAGATTCTGAAGGCACATCCAGTCCCATATAAGACAAGCGCATTTGCAGGTCACGTGGCGTGTAGAGGGAATTGTTGGTGAGAATCAAGAAAGGTATGCCCTGATCGCGCAGGTGATGCAAGAAATCGGCGGCACCAGCGATAAGCGTTGAGCCGTGCAGGATAACTCCATCCATGTCTAGCAGGTAATTTTTGATCCCGTCCAAAAGTCTCCCCCAGTATGATAATACTCATGCGAACCATGCGGTTCTGCCCGCAGTCTAGCACGCTGGTAAATGGTGTGTCAAATGGAGAACGATGCTCAATTCAGGAGGAGAAGGCTACTTCGCTGGTTGGGCGTGTAATTAATTCGTGGTAGATTCCTCCCATGCGTTCGGGGGGATAGGGCATGTGGTGATCCGCCACCACTGGATGAGTGAGATGGAGGAGGTCACACGATCAACGTTCCTGCACTTTTCAAATAGAGATTTTGCAGAGAAACGCAGCTACGGGTGCGAGATCACCTCGTTCAGGTCTTTGCCCAGATCTTTGAGTAGCACCATAGCTGCGTTGCGGCCCGGTCCGCCGGTGACTGAACCGCCGGGATGGGTGGTAGCGCCCGTCTGGTAAAGGCCGGGAATCGGCATGCGGTGCTGTGCATAACCGGGAACTGGCCGCAGAGTATCGGACTGTGACGGGTCCATATCGCCCCCGTGACAACTGCCGTGCCAGTTGTGGCGGTTGTAGCGTTCCAGGTCGAGCGGGCTGCGAATCTCGCTGGCGAGGATTTTGTCCTCGGTCAAATTGGGCGCGTACTTGCGCAATTCCGCGAGATTGTTCGTCGCCACCTCTTGCTTGATCTCGTCCCAATGCTCAGGGCCTTCGCGCAGCGAGTAGGGTTGCTGGCTAATCACCTTAATCATATGATTACCCGCGGGCGCGCGCGAGGCGTCCTCGACCGACGGAGTCAATACCAGTAGCGCTGGCTGTTGTGCGCCTGCAATGCCGTGGTGGAAGTCGTTTCCCACCTGTAGTTGGCGTTCCGCGGTTTGCGCGACCCCCGCTGCTACCAGCGATAAGGTGCCACTCTCGACTGTAAAGCGCGGTGGTTCTGTCGTTGCGTAGTGAGCCACGAACATCGTGCGACCTGCTTTGTAGGTCTCGACTCCATACAGGAAAGCCTCGCCCCACGCTTCTGGAGGAGCCATATCTACCAATTGTTTGACATGGATGGAGGAGACAACGGCGTGGCGCGCTCTGAATTGTTCGCCGGACTCGGTCTCGACGCCCACACAGCGCCCATGTTCGATGATTAAGCGGCTCACCGGCTTATTCGTGAGAATAGTGCCTCCCTGTGCCTCGACGATGCGGCAGAGAGCCTGGGGTAAACTACCGGACCCGCCCCTGGGGATGGCCCAACCGTTGCGCTGGCGTCCTGCTACGAAAGAGTAGGCCAGCGTGCCGGTGCCAGGCCGTTCGGCTGGCTGTAACGTTCCCTCTGCGAACCATACCATCCAGGACTTGACATGCCAGTCCTCGAAGGCGGCGTCGATGATGTCCCAGGCTGAGAGCGCCTGGCGACGCATCCAGATCGCTCCCTGGGGATGCGCTGCCAACTCTCCGGCGAGCGCCGGGTCCCAGCCAGCTGGAGTGTAGCGAATCTTATTGAAGATTGGCGATACACTCCGCCAATCGGAGATCATTTTACGATACGTTTCGGCGTCGCGCCGCGAGAATTTTGCAATCTCAGCGCAGGTGCGGTCGATGTCGATCCACTGGGTGATGTAGGTACCGTCCGGGAATACCACCTGGGAGACAGGGTCAGCCTTGATGTATTCCAGGCCGTATTCAGCTAGCGGCAATTCCTGGTTGGTCCAGATGGGGCTTTGCATGAAGATAGAATGCGTCGTTGAGCAGGTATCATGCATAAATCCTGGCAGCGTTAATTCCTCGGTCATTGTATTGCCGCCGGTGACAGGCCGGGCTTCGAGTAGCAGGCAGGAGTAGCCCGCTTTGCCTAAATAGGCTGCTGTAATCAGGCTGTTGTGGCCCGCGCCAGCTATGACGATATCGAATTGTTCTGACATCTTTGTCTCCTGTTTTGCAGTAGATATTATCCCACAGGGCCAGGTCGAAATTTAGAGCAGTCTGATGCTTGCCAGGTCCTGGCGCAGTTCTGCGCGTTCAGCAGGGGTTGTCTGGAGGAGAGGAGATCGAACCGGGCCGCCCACCATGCCGAGCAGGTCGCTCCAGGTTTTCAGGTAGGCGATTGGCATCAGGCGGCGCGTAGGCCAGGGATCGCGCAGCCATTTATTGAAGACCTTGCGCGCAGGTTCAAAGTTCTGCGCGATTATGGCAGCTTCATCAATTTGACCTTGAAAGACGAGAGCGGTGTAATCTTGCAAGGGTGTCTGGCCGGGCTTCTGCAGCAGGTATGGCGCGGCAGAAGACATGTAGAGACGGCAGTTATGCTCAGTCATGAGCGTGAACCAGATGCTCTCATCTGGACTGCTGACAATAATGCGGTCGCTCACCAGCCGCAGCGTTTCAAGCGTGTGGGGCAGTTTGGGAGAATTTTTCACGGCGACCACATTTTCGAGGTCTGCCAGGCGGTTAATCATTTCAGGGGACAGGACGATGCCTGTATATCCTGTATTGGTGATGAGGATGCCCGCCTCGGTTCGCTCGGAAATAGAGTGAAAGTAATCGTAGATTTGAGCATCGTCGTAAGCCATGAAGTAAGGATTGCCGACTGCCAGGTAGTCAGCGCCGCTACGTTCAGCGTGCTGGGATAGCTCAACGCTTTCCTTCACAGAAGTATGGCCGGTATGCACCATGACCGGAATGCTGCCGCGGCACTCGTCAACCACAATTTCGGCGGCTCGTTTGCGCTCCTCTGTAGTGAGCGACCAGAACTCGCTCATGAAGTGCCCGCAATAGATACCGTCCAGGAGTTTGTTGTCGATGCAATAGCGGATGTTGCGCCTCATGCCTTGCTCGTCGAGTTCGTCGGCGGCGGTGAATGGATAGGGGATTGCGCCCCAGACGCCGCGCAGGTTGTTGCGAGCGTAGGCTTTAGCTTCCGAGCGGCTATAGCGCGGGGATGTGTTGACAATGCTCATCAAGTACTTTCCTTTCCCTGAATGGAGGGTCGCGGGTCACTGCGCCCAAATGAGGATCAATTAGCGGCGCAATCGATGAGAATGCGCCCAAATACCGAGTTGTGCCGGATGGCCTCAAGGGCATCTCCGGCCTGTGCTAAAGGAAACGTAGCGCCGATCACTGGTTTGACCTTGCCATCGCGCACCAATTCTAAAGAGCGGGCTATCTCGGCGCGAGTGGCATAGCGCGTTCCCATAATGGTGATTTCTTTATTGACAAGGTACATGGGGGCAGCCGATACTACGGCGTTTTTATCCGAGCGCAGGTCTGGCAGGGTTCCTACGACGACGAAGGTTCCACCGCGACCGAGGGCTGCTATGCCATTGCTGGTAGTGACGGGAGCGCCTACAAAGTCGATGCAGGTATCAAGCTGGCCGCCCGCAGCGTCAATGAGGTCTGCCTGCCATGTTTCGGTCGAGGAGTCTACGAGGGCATCGATATCAAAATCTTGCAGGCGGCGGAGTTTAGCTTGATCGCGCTCGACTGCAATAACGAACGCGCCGAAAGCCTTCGCCACCTGGAGCATGTGGATACCGACGCCGCCGCCAGCGCCGATCACCGCGACTCGCTGGCCTGGAGTGATGCGCGCCCGCTCGCGCGCGATATGGTAAGGAGTTGCCACGGCGTCGGCGATGACGCCAGCCTCGCGCAAAACAACGCCAGCGGGGATGCGTACCAGGTTGCGGGCTGGCACCACCAGGTATTCCGCGAAAGCGCCGTCTATTTTTGCTCCGATGTTGCCCTTGTTGTTGATACAGAGCATTTCGCGACCCGCGGCGCACATGACGCAGTTGCCGCAGAACAGATAGAAGGAGCCTGTTACCTGGTCGCCTTCACGCCAGTTCTCAACGCCCGCGCCGAGCGCCGCGATGGTTCCTGAATACTCGTGGCCCATGATTCTGGGCGTTGATCCTCCGAGATGTCCCAGGCGGATACTCTCAAGGGTCAAACCTGCACCACAGGCTACGACCCGTACCAGCACTTCACCGGGAGCGGGTTCGGGGACTTGCCGTGTTTGAGCTTTAAGCGTACCCCCGAACTCTTCGAGCACCATTGCGCGCATGTGCATAGCGTTCACACTTTCTTTACTTCACCGGAAAAGGTTGAGAACGGAGCAGGGTCTGGTTGTGCCAGCGTGCCGTTACGCGCCGCCTGCACCAGCGACCATATTTTCTCCGGTCTGAGCGGCATATCAATTGTTTTGATGCCGAGCGGAGCGAGCGCGTCCAGCACGGCGTTGACGATGGCCGGTGGGCCAGCGACGCAGCCCGACTCGCCGGCTCCTTTGGCGTGCAGCGGGTTGAATGGCGAGGGCGTCTCGATAAAGTCGGTCACAAAGTCTGGCAGCATGCTGGCATTCGGCAGGGCGTAATCCATCAATGTGCCACTGAGCAATTGACCTTCTTGATCGTAGAGCACTTCCTCGTATAATGCCTGGCCGATGCCCTGCGCCAAACCTCCCTGAATCTGCCCTTCTACAAGGTAATGATTGAGGACTTGCCCGCAGTCATCTACGGCGACATACTTCAAAATATGAATCTCGCCGATTTCGGGATCGATCTCAACGACGGCAAGATGTGTGCCGGAGGAGTAGGTCGCGCCGGTTTCGGTGAAATCGCGCCAGGCAGCCAGGCCCTCGATGGCGGTACCATTGGCCGGATTGGGAGGTTCCCGCTCGATAAGGTCGGGTTTTTCCTCGACCATGCGGGCAAGTTCACCCAGCGTAACTGTGCGCGATGGAGTTCCACGCACCATTATTAGTCCATTCTGCATGACAAGATCGGCGGGCGATGCTTCCAAAACCTGTGAGGCGAGTTGCATTGCTTTTTCTTTGACGGTTTCTGCCGCCAGTAACACAGCCGAGCCGGCTACCTGTGTAACACGGCTGCCGAAGGTGCCGATACTATAACCTGGGAGGGTGCTCTCATTCATGCGAACTTCTACCTTAGAGGCGGGCAGGTTTAGTACGGATGCCGCAATTTGCGCGAAGGCGGTGAAGTGTCCCTGTCCATTGTGCGCGACGCCGCTCAGTACCAGGGCCGTGCCGTCGCTGCGAAGGCGTACCGTCGCTGCTTCGCGAGGCGCGTTCGCAGGAGGAGCGGCGTTATCGCCCGAAAGTTCGATAAACGAGGCGAGGCCAATGCCGAGCAAGCTGGGATTACTCGCAGCGCGGTACTCGCGCTGCCTGGCGCGCCAGGCCGGGTAATCAGCCAGTTCAAGCGCGCGGGCAAGGGCGGCCTGATAGTTGCTGCTGTCGTAGACGATACCTGTCACCGTTTTATAGGGACCGGATTGTGGCGGGATGAAATTACGGCGGCGCACCTCCGCCGGGTCGAGTGCCAGTTCCTGGGCGATACGATCTATGACGCGTTCCACGATATAGGTGGCTTCGGGTCGTCCCGCGCCGCGATAGGGGGCAGTGGTAGCTTTGTTGGTGAAAACGCCCACTACCTGGCTCTCAACAGCCTGCACCTGGTATGGCCCACACAACATGGATGGCACGCGAGCGGGTACCATGACCGTCAGGAACGTCAGAAATGCGCCCAGGTCGCCAATCGATTGCACGCGCAAGCCGAGCAGTTTACCGTCGTTTTGCGCGGCGGCTTCGACGTAGTAGACCTGACCGCGTCCCTGCGACTGGGACTGCAGATTCTCGCTGCGTTGCTCGATCCATTTGACCGGACGCGCGAATTTGATTGCCAGCAGCGCGGCGATGATCTCTTCGCCCAACAGGTTGTTTTTCGCGCCAAACGCTCCGCCAACGTCGGCATTGTGAATCGTGATATGGTTGCGGTCAATTCCCAGGAAAGTTGACAGCGTATCCCTGGCGCGGAATATGGATTGCGAAGACATCCAGGCGGTGAGTGCGCCACTGGACGGGTCGTAATCGAACATACAGGCGCGTGGCTCCAGTGAACTGGGGGCAAGGCGCTGGTTCAGGAGGCGCAGGCGAATGACACGGTCAGCTTGCTCGAACGCTGCCTGTATATCGCCCCAGCTTGATTTTTGAGTGAAGGCGATGTTGGAGCCAAATTCGTCGTATAAGAGAGGCGCGCCCGGCTCAAGAGCTGCTTCTGGATCGGATATGGCGGGCAGCAGAGCATAATCTACTTCGACGAGGTCTCGCGCATCTTCGGCGACGGAGAGACTTTCGGCTAAGACAACGGCAACCGGGTCTCCTACGTAGCGGACGCGACCTACAGCCATTGGCCAGCGTTCTGGCTTATGCAGTCCCGGCATGGGGATGGAATCCAGGGTGTGCATGCCGTTGACCAGTTCTGCACCCGCGAAAGCCGCAATGACGCCAGGTAAGGCACGTGCTGCATCGAGCTGCATACTGTTTATGGCGGCGTGAGCATAAGGACTGCGCACGCACAGCATATGCAGCGCAGGCGGTCGGTCGGGAGGAGATTTGATATCATCAACGTAATGGGAGCGACCAGTGATGGGAGCGTAGTCTTCCCTACGGCGTTCTAACCCGGTCGCTTGCAGTTCATTCATACAACCGTTACTTCTTCTTGAATGGACGAATCACATGATGGTTTAATCATCATACCATTCTCGTTTAGCAAAGTCAAGTTACCCCCTGTATTGTTCAGTATAATACGAATTAAGAAAAAGCTTGACTTAGAAAG
>Ga0307372_10013307_pt1 | contig 10652 bp, 7 predicted proteins | sample OX1MG_FD_202533 | JGI IMG/M metagenome (GOLD analysis project Ga0307372, IMG submission 202533) | Soil microbial communities from Risofladan, Vaasa, Finland - OX-1 | ecosystem: Environmental > Terrestrial > Soil > Coastal area > Acid sulfate soil | place: Finland: Risofladan, Vaasa | collected... | reverse complement strand
GGCGTACTATGCCTCGGCCGAATCGACGCTGGTGCGCGACCGCCGCGACAATCCGCTCTCGCCCGACGAGCGCGACGACTTCGGCGAGCAACTCGGGAGTCTGGCCTACACGCGGCTGATCAACCCGCGGTCGTCCATCTCCACCACGCTGTACGGGGTCTCGGCCACCGGCTATTACGACGTGAAGGAGCCGCAGACCGACCGCTACCACCTGGACTTCTGGTGGGCGGGGGTGATGAGCACGTACACGTACCGCGGCGACCGCACGCAGCTGGACATCGGCGTGCACGCAGCGGACTACCATCGGGACCACTACATGTTCACGCTGCCCGATCTGGCCAACCGGGTGTACTCCAACCGCGGGATCAAGCGCGAGGCGAGCGCGTTCGTGAAGGGCACCTACGACGTGGGCCGGGTGACGCTGTTCGGCGACGTGCAGGCGCGCGATGCCTGGTGGCGGTACGTGCCCGACCAGAACGCCGACATCGCGCCGGCGAGCATCAGCTGGCGGTTCCTGAACCCCAAGGGCGGGCTCACCTACCGGTTGGCGCCGGCCTGGAGCGCGTACGCGTCGTACGGCGTGAACGGCCGCGAGCCGGCCCGCAACGACATCCTGGCCGGATTCGACAATCTGGACACGTCGAACGTGTCGTTCGTGGGGAGCTTCGAGCGGGTGCGTCCGGAGACGGCCCACGATCTGGAGCTGGGGGTGCACTACCGCGGCGCGGCCGTGACGCTGGACGCCGACGGGTACGACATGGAGTTCCGCAACGAGATCGCGGCGATCGGGCAGCTGAGCTATCTGGGGCTGCCGCTGCGGAAGAACGTGCCGGCGAGCACGCGCCGGGGGCTCGAAGCGGACGTGGCCTGGCGGCTCGCGCCGGCGCTCACCGCGTCGGTGAACGGCAACCTGAGTCGCAACTGGATCGCCGCCTACACCGACGACGCGAGCGGCATCACGTACCACGACGTCCCGCCGCTGCTCACGCCGCAGCTGTCCACCAACCAACGGTTGAGCTACGCGCCGGCGCGGGGGCTCGCGCTGTCGCTGGAGGGGCGCTACACCTCGCAATCGTTCCTCGACAACACGGGCGACCGGCAGTTCGTGCTGCCGGCAGCGTACATCACGGATGCCCAGGTGGCGTGGAGCGACGCGGCCCGGGGCTACGAGATCACACTGTTCGTGAATAACCTGGCCGGGGTCAACCGCTACGGCAGCGGCTATACGGACGGCTCGATCTCATACTACTATCCGCTGCCGCCGAGGAACCTGTTCGTGCAGTTCCGGGCCGGATTCTGACCGGTCCGGGGGGAAACGGGGGCGGTTGGCCTTGAGAAATGGCCCCCGGACGTTGATACTCCTCGTGGACCAACCCTGCGATGCCGCACTCTCCCGTTTCCCCCGACCAACTCAAGGATGCCTGTCTGCTCCTCGTCGACGACGAGCAGACGAATCTGACCCTGCTGCGGCTGATCCTCGGCCGCGCGGGGTATACGCGCGTGCATACGCTGTCCGACGCGCGCGACGTGCTGCCGCTGGCCCGGGCGTTGAATCCGGACCTCGTGGTGCTCGATCTGCGGATGCCCACGATGAGCGGGTTCACGGTGCTCGAGGGGTTGGTGGAGCAGACGGCGCCCGACGAATTCCTGCCGATCCTGGTCGTCACCGGCGATGCCAGCCAGACGGCGCGGCAGCGGGCGCTGAAGCTGGGCGCCAAGGACTTCCTGACCAAGCCGTTCGAGGCGACGGAGGTGCTGCTCCGCATCCACAATCTGCTGGTCACGCGCATGCTGCACGAGTCGGTGCGCGCGCAGAACGAGCTGCTCGAAGCCAAGGTCACCGAGCGCACGTCGCAGCTGGAGCGGGCGGCGGCGCAGGCCGAGGAGGCCAATCGCGCCAAGAGCGTGTTCCTGGCCACGATGAGCCATGAACTGCACACGCCGCTCAACGCCGTGATCGGCTTTGCCAACGAACTGCAGAAGAATCACGCCGGCAACCTCCTGCCGCAGGATCTGACGTACGTGCAGCGCATCAGCAGCAACGGACTCCAGCTGTTGCGCGTGATCAACGACGTGTTGGACCTGTCCAAGGTCGAGGCCGGGAAGATGGAAGTGGAGCTGGCGCCGGTGGCGCTGGACCGCCTGGTGCTCGACACGCTCAAGGACATGGAGAGCCGATCGGTGGGCACGGCGGTGGTGCCGCGTGTTTCGCTGCCGCCGTCGCTGGTGCCGATCGAGAGCGACGAGCACAAACTCAAGCGGGTGCTGATGAACCTCGTGGACAACGCCGTGAAATTCACCGAATCGGGAAGCTACCGCGTGGGGATCATCACCACGCCGGGCACCGGTCGGCCGCTCCGGCTGGACGTGATCGACACCGGGGTGGGCATTCCCGCCAACCGGCTGGACAAGATCTTCGGCGCCTTCGAGCAGGGCGAATCGGGCACGCGCCGGCGCCACGAAGGCACCGGCCTGGGGCTGGCGATCTCGCGCGCGCTGTGCGAGGCGATGAACTACCGGCTGACCGTGGTCAGCGAGCCGGGCCGCGGGTCGGCGTTCAGCGTGCTCCTGTCGCCCGACGCCGAGCCCCCGCGTTCGTACGACGATGCGCTGCGGGCGTACGCGCCCGCGTCCTCCGACCTGACGACACGTGGTTCGTAGGGTATTGATGGCGGCCCTCGTGGCCGCGGCGGCGAGCGCGGCGTGCGCCGCCCCGCTCGCCGCCCAGGGAGCCCAGCCGCCCACGCGCCCCAAGCGCGTCGAGCACGCGCCGAAGGCCGCGTCCAGGGCCACGCCCAAGCCGAAGAAAGCGAAGGTGGACACCGCGCCCAAGCCCACGTGGCCGGTGGCGGGGCCGGCGCCGCTGCCGGGCTCGATCCTGCCGTCGCACCGCATCGTGGCGTTCTACGGCAATCCGCTCTCGAAGAAGATGGGGATCCTCGGCGCGCTGCCGCCGGAGCAGATGCTGGCGCGGCTCGACACCGAGGTGGAGCGCTGGCGGGCCGCCGATCCCGCCACGCCCGTGGTGCCGGCGCTGCAGTTGATCGTGAGCGTGGCCCAGGGGCAGGCCGGCCGCGACGGGATGTACCGGGCGCGCATGGCCGACACGTTGATCGATCGCGTGGCCGGGTGGGCGGATCAGCGCCATGCGCTGCTCTTTCTCGACGTGCAGGTGGGCCACAGCACGGTGGCGGCCGAGTTGCCGCGGCTGCTCAAGTATCTCGCGCGGCCCAACGTGCAGCTGGCGCTCGACCCCGAGTTCTCGATGAAGGACGGCAGCACGCCGGGCACCAGGATCGGCACGATGGACGCGAGAGACGTGAACGACGCGGTGGCCGTGCTCGACAGCCTGGTGACGGCCAACAACCTGCCCCCCAAGGTGCTCGTGGTGCACCGGTTCACGCGGCGGATGCTCACGCACGCCGATCGCATCCGGCTCGATCCCAAGGTGCAGATCGTGGTGGACATGGACGGCTGGGGCCCGCGGTCGCTGAAGGAGGATTCGTACCGGGCGTACGTGTACGAGGACCCCGTGCAGTTCACCGGCTTCAAGCTGTTCTACCACAACGACACCAAGAGCGGGCGTCCGCTGATGACGCCGGCCGAGGTGCTCAAGCTGTTCCCGGCGCCGCTCTACATCCAGTACCAGTAGGCGCGCCTCGCCGGGCCCCGCTCACTGCGGGGAGAGAATCCTGACGAGCGCGGAATCTCCGACCGTGACGGAGTTGACGGTGATCGTCCCGATCACGTACGTCGCGCCCGTCGCGATCATCGTGACGAGGCCGGTGCTGCTGACCCTGGCCAGCGTGGTGTCGCGGGATGTCCAGGTGGTGTCGCCTTTCACCACCAGCGACCGGAGGTTCCCGTCGTACGCGGTCCCGGTGAGCTGCACCTTCGCGCCCGGGAGCGCCGATACGGTGTCCAGCCCGCCCTGGCCCGTGACCAGAAAATAGGTCAGCCCCCCGGAGACGACGGTGAGACCGGGTCCCGCAGAGGACCCGCCGCACGCGGCCGCGGCGGCCAGCACGCCGAGGATCACCAGTGTCCGTCGCATCACATTCCTCCAAATTGCGGGAGCGGGTCCCGTCCCCACCGGCAGGATCGCCGGTGGGGAGTGGTCCGATATCGGGGACCGCCCGCCGATCGTGAGTGGGTCGTTACGGGGAGGTCCAGGTGTTGTTCGTGCGGTCGATGTCAATGAGCTGGTGATCGGGATCGAGCTCGATCTTGGTCAGCGTCTTGCCCGCGAACGCATACTGCCGCAGGAACTTCGTGCTGTTCATGTACCAGGCTTCGGCGGGATACCTGAAGTCCTGCGTGGTGCCGTCGGAGAATGTGAACCGGGCGAGGATGGGCAGCACGCCGCGCGCCAGGTTGCCGTACACCACGGCCACGTGTTCGGTGTCGCCCATCGTGCGCGTCACCACCGTGTCGACGGTCTGGTCGAACCGGTCGTTGGTCTCGAAGAACTCGCGCCAGAACCAATCGAGGCGGCGGCCGCTCGCGTCCTCCATGGTGCGGAAGAAGTCGGCGGGCGTGGGGTGCTTGTACGCCCAGCGATGGATGTACTCGCGGAACGCGTCGTCGAACGCGCTGTCGCCCAGCACCTGGCGGCGCAGGAGATGGAGCGCCATCGACGTCTTCTCATACTGATTGATGCCGAGGAGGCCCGGATTGATGCGGTCGGGCCCGACGTCGATCGGCGTGTCGTACCCAGCCTTCATCACCTGTTCCACGCCCTGGCGTTCCTCGAGCTCGCGCTGCGCCTCGTCGCCCTTCTGGGGATAGCGGAGCGCTTCGGAGAAGGTGTTGATGAACGTGTTGAAACCCTCGTCCTGCCAGAAGTGCATGCGCTCGTTGGAGCCGACGATCATCGGGAACCAGTTATGCCCGATCTCGTGCGTGATCACGTTGTAGAGGCCGTACACGTCGCGGCTGCGGGCCTCCATGGCGAGCATCGGATATTCCATTCCGCTGATCGGGCCCTCGGCCACGGTGATCTGCGGGTACGGATACGCGAACCAGCGCTGCGAGTACTCCATGATCGACATCCGCGCCTGGTCGGCGGCATCGGACCACGGACTCACGGCCGACGGGCGGTAGTAGGCCTGGGCGAGAATGCCCTTCCAACTCGACGCGTCCCAGATGTATTCGGGCGAGGTGGCCCAGGCCACGTCGCGCACGTTCCGGGCGACGAACTTCCACGTCTGCGTACCCGACTTCCTGGGGCGCGCCGCGCCGCTCGCCAGTTCGGCCTGGGTGACGATGTGCACGGTCGTGTCGGACCGGGCCGCGGCGTGGAGGCGCGCGATCTCGGGCTTGGTGAGCACCTCGGCCGCATTCTGGAGCATGCCGGTGGCGGCCACGATGTAGCCGGCGGGGACGGTGGCGGCGAGCGTGAAGTCGCCGTATTCGCAGTAGAATTCGCCCTGGCCGAGGTACGGCTCGATGTTCCAGCCCTTCACGTCGTCGTACACCACCATGCGCGGATACCACTGGCCGAACTCGAACAGCGAGCCGTCATAGCCCATGCGATCGGCGCCGTGCTCGGGAATGGCGAAGTGCCAGGCGATGTCGAACGTGGTGCTCTTGCCCGGCTTGAGCGGCTCGGCCAGATCCACCTTCATCACGGTGGTCGAGACGCGGGTGGTGAGCGGCACGTTCTTCTTGCCGGGGATCACCTGCTCGAACCGGTCGATCACGTCGCCGCCCTGGAAGCCGCGCGCGCCGAAGCGCGAATTCTGCGGATAGACGTACGAATTGAGCGACCCTTCCTTGAACGCGTCCTGCTCCACCTGCACCCACACGTAGTCGAGCGTGACCGGCGAGTTGTTGGTGTACTTGAGCGTCTCGTGGCCGGTGAGCACGCGGGCCGCGGTGTCGAGCGACGCCTGGATGTCGTAGTCGGCGCGATTCTGCCAGTACAGCGGACCGGGAGCGCCCGACCCCAGCCGGAACGCGTTGGGCGTGTTCAGGTGGAGCGGCGCGAAGATGGACGTGTCGCCCACGCCGGTGGCGTCGATCTTCTGCTGCGCCATGGCCGGCGCGGCCAGGCCGCCCAGCGCCGCGGCGGCGATCAGGATTCGAGAAATGTTGCGCACGGGAACGGTCACCCCGATGAATGGAGGAGGAAAGGAGAATAGAGGACGATACACCCGGGTCAGGGGCCGGGGCCACCCGAACCGGCGTAAAATATGTGTCTGGCCGCGCGCCGCGCCCCGCGCCCGCGGTCAGGCGGCACCGGCGCCGCGGCGCCGATACCAGTAGGCGATGCCGAGCAGGAACGCGCTGGCCACGAGGTACGACGCGATACGAACGCCCACCGACGGCACGGTGCGGGCCGCGGCCAGCGCGCGCACGGCGGCCACGACGGCCAGCAGGAGACCGGCGCGGCGCAACCACCGGGCGTCGCGCGCCCGTCCGATCCCCACGGCAAGCACTGCGGTGCCCGCTTCCAGGCTCACCAGCGCCAGCGAGGCGGTGGCGGCGCTCACGGCGGCGGCGAGTTCCTGATGGGCCCACAGGAACGCCCAGCACCACGGCGCCGCGCGGACCAGGGCGTATGCCGCGCGCGCATCGCCGGCGCCGGCCCCTGCGGCGTCGGGCGACGCGCGCTCGACCGCCGCGGCGAGCGCGGGCCCCATCCAGGCCACCACCGCCCAGCCGGCGAGCGCCGCGGCTGCCGCCAGCGATTCGGGGGTGGCGAACGGGCGGTAGGCGAACGCGGGCCGCAGCAGCATCAGGACCCAGGCATACGCGCTGGCCCCCGTGAGCGCGAGCGCCATCATGAGCAGCCACGAACGGCTGGGACGCCAGCGCAGCCCGCCGGCGAAGGCCACGCCCAGCCCGGCCACGGTGGCGGGCATGATGGCCACGCGGCCCCACGGCGCGATGTACGCCCCCACCAGGGCGCACGCCGCGACGGCGAACGCCAACGCGTCGCGCAGCGCACCCACGCCGCGCCGCCAGACCGCGACGGTGAGCAGCACCGCCGCCGCCGCCGCGACCCGCGTGTGGGACCACGGGCCAGGCGCCACCGCTTCGCCGGTGGCGAAGGCGAGCATGAGCGGGATCGCCGCGCCGTCCATCCACGCCGGCGCGCGCACCTGGGCCACGTTCCCGCCCTGTGGCGCCAGCGCGGGCGCATCGGCGGTGAGCTCGAGGAGCACCAGCCACGCCAGCGCCGCCGCGCCCACGAGCAGGCTCGTGGACGCGGGCGACAGCGCCGAACCCCGCGCACCCAGCCAGAGCGCCGCCAACGCGCCGATGACGCCCATGGCGCGCAGCCGCGAACGCACGAACTCCGCCGGCGCCGCGGGCAGGACGCCGGCCGCGGCCACCGCCAGGGGAAGGGCCACGGCGAGGGCCGGCCCCCACGCCCCGCCGCGCGCCGCCAGGACCACCGCGAACAGTGCCACCGCGGTGGCGAGCACGCGCTCCGCCGTGCGCCAGGCGCGGGCGCCGATCCCGACGGCGCCGGCGACTCCGATCACGGTGCCATACGAGGCGAGCATCAGCGCGCTCCCCTCCGGGCCGGCGGTGACGAAGGGCGCCACGGCCGCGCCGCCGAATCCCACGCACCAGAGGATCTCGTCGCCCTGGACATGCGCGAACGCGGCCAGCGCGATGGACGCGCCAGCGGCGAGCGCGAATGCGCCCCCGAGGGGCACGAGGTGCAGGGCGGGTCCTGCGGCCCACGCGCACACGTGGACCACCGCGAGGGCGAGTCCGAGCAGCGCCGATCCGAACGACCGCTCTCGCGAACGCAGCCTGAACCCCGCCACCCCGAGCACGGCCGCGAGCATCAGGCCGAGCACAACGCGGGTGGTGGGTCCGAGCAACCCACGCGCCGCGGCCCAGCTCACGAACGTGCCCACCGCCGCCAGCGTGGTGACGGTGCCGAGTGCCAGCACGCCGTAGCGGCCCACGACGCCTTCGACGTCGCTCCAGGGCTCGGCCGGCGCGGCCGCGGGGGGAGGAGGGGCGGGCGTGGCCGTGTCCACCGGCACGGCGGGGCGTGGCGGCGGAACGGCACCGGCCTCGGGACTCGCCGCGTCGAGGCGCGAGGCGAGCCGAGTCACTTCCGCGCGCAGCGCCGCCGTGGTGCGTTCGAGCTCGGCGACGCGGTCGCGCAGTTGCGCGTCGGGCGCAGGATCAGAGGTCAGGCGGGCCCCCGCCGTCGCGTCCGCGGTCGTTGCCGCCGCCCGATCCGCTGTCGCGCAGCAACTGCCCCAGCCGGTTGCGCTGGTCGTTCATGAGTCGCAGGGCGCGATCGCCGGACGCGCTGGGCAGCAGCAGGAGCGCCTTCTGGCCCGCGTCGTCGTTGTTCTTCATGACCTGGGTGATGATCCCGGCGAGCGTCACCGGCCGGTGGCCGGCCGCGTCACGATCGTCGCGACGCACGTCGTCCGACACCACCACCGGGCCGCCGGGATGCGCGGCCAGCGAATCGGCCTGCTGGAGCAGGCGGGCATTGGCGGCGTCGAGTTGGGCGAGAATCGCCCCGAGTTTTCCGATCAGGGAATCGGGGAGCCCGATGTCCTTGCGATGCTCGATGAGCGGCGTGATGGGATTGAGCCGCTCGATCGAATCGGACGTGATGATGTGGGGGGCTTCCTTGGGCGGGCTGGACGCGTTGTCCCTGCCCCGCCCCTGCGCGCTGGCGGAGGTCGCCGTCGCGGAGACCAGAGCGACGGCGGCGGCGAGCACGATCGAAATTCTCATGGCGCTGGAACCGGTGGGAGTGGAGCCGTACGGGTGACCCGTAGAACTTACCCCCCCAATTCCAGATGGAGCAAACCGGCCGTTCCGGCGGCCTCGCCGGCCCCCGTTACCCCGCCGTCGCGGCGGCCGCGGTTGCCCCGGAATCGGCGAAGATCCCCGGCGCCCCCACGGGCTCGAACCGGGCCTGGAAGAACCGCAGGTACTCGGGCTCGTACGTGAACTTGAGACCCGCCACGCGTTCGCGCTTCTGATAGACGGCGATCACACTCTCGGCGGTCACGTCCATGTGCGCCTGGGTGTAGACGCGCCGCGGAATGGTGAGCCGCACCAGCTCCAGCTTGGGCATGCGGTTGGCCCCGGTCTGCGGATCGCGTCCGGACGACACGGTGCCGCGCTCCATGGCGCGGATGCCCGATTCCACGTACAGCGCCGCGGCCAGCGCCTGCGCCGGGAACTGCTCCCGATCGAGGTGCGGCAGGATGGCCGCCGCGTCGAGGAACACGGCGTGGCCGCCGATGGGCCGCACCACGGGCACTCCCGCTTCCATGAGCTGGTTGCCGAGGTACAACACCTGGCCGATGCGGCTGCGGATGTGGTCTTCCTGCACCGACTCCTCGATGCCGATCGCCATCGCCTCCATGTCGCGCCCGGCGAGCCCGCCGTAGGTGTGCAACCCCTCGAACACGACGACGAGGTTCCGCGCCTTCTCGGCCACCACGTCGTCACGCAGCCCCAGCCAGCCGCCGATGTTCACGAGGCTGTCCTTCTTGCCCGACATCGTGGCGCCGTCGGAGTAGCGGCACAGATCGAACAGGATCTCCGCCACCGTGCGGTCGCGTTGGCCGGGCTCCCGCTGCTGGATGAACCAGGCGTTCTCGACGGCCCGCGTGGCGTCGAGAATCACCTTGATGCCGCGCTCATGTGCAAACTCATATACCGCCTTCATGTTGGCCAGGCTGATCGGCTGCCCGCCGGCCATGTTCACCGTGGCCGCCACCGACAGGTACGGCACGCGCTCGGCGCCCACCTCGTCGACCAGCGCGGCGAGCCGCACGAGGTCGAGGTCGCCCTTGAACGGATGCTCGGAGCGCGGATCGTGCGCTTCGGCGATGATCACGTCGTGGAAGGTGGCGCCCGCCAGCTCCTGATGGGCGCGGGTGGTGGTGAAGTACATGTTGCCGGCCACGTGATCGCCGGGTTTGATCATCACGCGCGACAGGATGTGCTCGGCACCGCGGCCCTGGTGGGTGGGGATCACGTGCTCGTATCCGTAGCGGTCGCGCACGGCCTGTTCGAGATGGAAGAAGTTGCGCGATCCGGCGTACGCTTCGTCGCCGAGCATCATCCCCGCCCACTGCCGGTCGGACATCGCGCTCGTGCCCGAATCGGTGAGCAGGTCGATGTACACATCCTCGGATCGAAGCAGGAAGGTGTTGTAGCCGGCATCGCGGTCGGTCATCTTGATCGGCTCGACGACCTTGATCTTCCAAGGCTCGGCCCAGCTGCGCGTGGTCATGTACGGTCCCCTGGCGGAATGACAAGCGTGCGACGCGCCAGATCGCGCGCCGCCGCTGCGCTCAAGGTCAACAGGGGAAGGCCGGCCGTCAGTCAGGGATCCGGAACGACGCTGTCCGGCAGTGCCTGACAGGCCGGGCGCCGGGACTCAGCCGCCGCGCGGACCACGTCCCGCGCGGGCGATCCGGCTCAACTTGTCGTGCGAATCGCCGAGCACGTCGTCGGCCTTCTTGCGCTGGTCGTCGGTGAGCAGGGCGCGCGCGTCCTTCTCCACCGAATCGTAGCGCTCGCGAACGCCGCCGATGATGAGCCGCGTGAGCGTGCCCACGGTGCGCGCCGTGGCCGCGTCGTCGTCGGACATGCCGGACCCGCCGCGCGGCATCTGGCGGTTGAGGGAATCGAGCGCGCGGAAC
>Ga0307372_10013306_pt1 | contig 10652 bp, 10 predicted proteins | sample OX1MG_FD_202533 | JGI IMG/M metagenome (GOLD analysis project Ga0307372, IMG submission 202533) | Soil microbial communities from Risofladan, Vaasa, Finland - OX-1 | ecosystem: Environmental > Terrestrial > Soil > Coastal area > Acid sulfate soil | place: Finland: Risofladan, Vaasa | collected... | reverse complement strand
GCCGTTCTCGCTTACCGGGGCAAGGCGCGAGACACCCGGGCGCGGCCCGAACAATGTAGCGAGGTCCTCACTCTCGAGGGCCTCGTGTTCGAGCAGCATTGTGGCACCGTTCTCCAGGAGGTCGCGGTGGCAGACGAGCATGTCCATGGCACGCTCAAAGGCGGTCCGCACCAGGATCTGTGCGGCGGTTTCGACGTCGTGGGCGCTCTGGTCGCCATCGGCTTGCGGCAGCGCGACCATCAGGCTCTCATCGGTGCGGGGCTCGGCCATGGCGAGATCGCCCGCCATATGACGGGCGAGGACGGCGGCGCGCTTGAGATCATCGCCCGCTCCGCTGGTGCATTCGCCGAAGACGAGTTCCTCGGCGGCGCGGCCGGCCAGCATCATGCGCAGGCGCTCCATGCACTCGGTTCGGGTGGCCAGGAAGCGGTCTTCGGTCGGCAGCGCGACCGTCACGCCCAGCGCATGCCCCTGCGGGATGACCGTGACGCGCTCGACGGGGTCGCAGGTTGGCGACATGTATCCGACCAGTGCGTGACCCATCTCGTGGTAGGCCACCAAACGGCGTTCCTCGCGGCTGAGCACGCGACTGCGTCGCTCGGGTCCACCCGCGAGGCGCAGGAGCGCCTTGCGGAAGTGGCCGATGTCGATCTGGCTGTCACCGGCCCGTGCGGCTTCGAAACTCGCCTCATTGCATAGGGCCGCGAGGTCCGCACCCGCCAGCCCGGCGGTCATGGCCGCCACGCGGTCGGGATCGGCCCGCTTTGACACCGGTCGGGTGCGCAGGTGCACGTCGAGGATCTCGCGTCGTGCACGCCGGTCCGGGAGGCCGACGGCGATCTTCCGGTCGAAGCGTCCGGACCGGACCAGGGCCGGATCCAAGTCGTCGATGCGGTTGGTGGATGCGAGTACCACCACCGGCTTGGCCGGGTCGGTCCGAAAGCCGTCGATCTCCGAGAGGAGCTGGTCGAGGGTCTGTTCACGTTCGCCGCTGGAGGCGTGGCCCGTGCGCCGTCCTCCGATGGCGTCGATCTCGTCGATGTAGATGACCGCGGGCGCCGCCTTGCGCGCGGCGGCGAACAGGGCGCGGATCCGCTTCGACCCCAGTCCGGCGTACACCTCGACGAACTCGGACCCGGACACGGAGAAGAACGGGACCCCAGCCTCGCCTGCGACGGCCTTCGCCAGGAGGGTTTTCCCGGTGCCGGGGGGCCCGTGGAGGATGACGCCCTTGGGGACCGTCGCCCCGAGCGCCCGATACACCGCAGGTTCAGCAAGGACATGCGAGATCTCGGCCACATCGTCGCGGATCTCGTCGATACCGGCGACGTCATCAAACTTCGTGTCCGACACCACCGGGCGAACCCGATGGCGGAACCGGCCTCCACCGGCCATCCGCAATGCGGCCGCCGAGACGCCGACGAGACCTGTCAGCAGGATCAGCGGTCCCCAGGTCTGCAGCCACGCGCCCAGCGAGAAGCCGCCGCCGGACAGATAGGGCCGAAGCGTCGCGGCCGTCGGAGCCGGAGGCGTCACGCTGAGCGGAACATGCCCGGCCTGGGCGGCGCTGAGGACCTGGCCGGACAACTCGGCAAGCACAGGCGCGACGTAGACGCGCCCGGCATCGGTGACGCGCAAGGTCAGCGCACCGGAGGTGCCGGCGAGCGCCGCCGAGGAGGCCTGGCCGTCGGCGAGGCGCGACAGCAACGTCGACAGCGGCGCGCTGATGGCCGATGCCGCGGCGGGTGGCGGTCCCGCGGCGACCGCGAGGGAGCTCACGGTCAGTGCGCCCATGACGGCGAGTGCGGCAATGTGGCAACGGATTCGCATGCACATGACTAAATCGTGCGCACCTACACGCCGCGCCGGCCATACGGACGGCACATCCCCCGTCAGTCGGATGTTTCCCCAACCAGGGGTCCAGTTAGGCTGTCGGGCATGATGCATCCGGACGAGTTCGAGGACACGGTCGAGTTCGCGCTCGGATTGGTCCCGGCGCCATTTCAGGCCGCCCTCGACGAGGTCGCCGTCCTGATCGACGACGATGCGCCGCCGCAACTGGGCCGCCTCTACGGCCTCTACCAGGGCGTGCCGCTCACCCATCCCGAATCCCGGGGCTACGGCCAGCTACCGCCGCGCATCACCATCTTTCGCCGACCGCTCGAGCAGGACTTTCCGGATCGCCAGCAGCTGATCGGCCAGATCTGCGTCACGGTCCTCCACGAGCTCGGTCACCATCTGGGGATGTCCGAAGAGCAGCTAAGGGAACTGGGCTATGGCTAGTGTGTCAGACCCGCCGGCGGGTCTGACACAGTAGCCATGCGGGTTAACGGGCCGCGACCGAGATGGTCGGCGCGTCTTCGAGGCCCGTGATCTGAAGGCTCGCCTCGCCTCCATAGCGCTTGTTCATGTTGATCACGAGCGCGGTCATGCCCTCGATGATCAGGGCGTTGGCCAGCGGACCCGCGTCGAGCGCGCGTGCACCGGGCAGATCCTGGGTCAGCGCGATCACCGCGTCACGGGCCTGGCGGCTCTTCCCGCACACCAGGACGTCGGCCCCGAGGTGGTGCCGGGCCTGCAGGGCCGCAGCGGGCAGGTTGTTGAATGCCACGACCACCTTGGCCTCGGGGGCCAGTTCCTGGATGGCATGGGCGCAGGACGGACCGCCACCAGGTAGCTCGGCGCCCTGAACCGCAATCGCGCCGCTCTTACCGAACTTGAGGGCGTTGGCCACGGTGATGACGATCTTGCCAGCCAGCGCATCCGCCATCGGCGGGATCGTCTGCTCGATCCCCTCCCATGGGATCGACACGATCGCGAGCTCGGCGGCCTCTGCGGCGGCCACGTTCTCCATCGGCCGGAAATTGCCCTCAGGCAGCGCTGCACGAAGCCCTTCGGCCGCCTGATCGGCGCGCTCCTGGCTTCGCGAACCGACGACGATCTCGTGGCCGGCGGCCGCAAAGCAGATGGCAAGCCCGCGACCGAGGTCCCCGGTCCCACCGAAGATGGCGATCTTCATAGACGTACTCCCTGTGATGAGTCGGCCCCGGAGCGCCGGCGAGCGGCCTCGAGGGTATTTGCGAGCAGATAGGCAATCGTGGTCGGCCCGACACCGCCGGGGACCGGTGTGATCCACCCGGCGACCGCGGCGACCTCATCGAAGGCGACGTCGCCACGCAGGCCGTCCGCGGTGCGGTTGATGCCCACGTCGATGACCGCGGCGCCCGGGCGGATCCAATCGCCACGGATCATCTCGGGGCGCCCGACGGCCGCAACGAGGATGTCGGCGTCCCGACACAGCGCGGGCAGGTCCCGCGTGCGGGAATGGGCAATGGTGACGGTGCAGTTCGCCGACAGCAGAAGCATCGACTGCGGCTTCCCGACGATCAGGCTCCGTCCGACAACCACGGCATGCGCCCCTTCGAGGGGGACGCCGCCCTCGCCCAGCAGCCGCATGACGCCCTGCGGGGTGCATGGCACGTTGCCGGGTTCGCCGCGCATGAGACGCCCGAGACTGATTGGGGAGAACCCGTCGACGTCCTTGTCGGGATGGATGCGGCTTGCGATCAGCGGCTCCGAGAGCTGGTCCGGCACCGGCAACTGCACGAGCATCCCGTCGACACCGTCGTCGGCGTTGAGCTCATCGATAATGGCGTCGAGTTCGGCCTGGCTGGTGGCCTCAGGCAGCGTGATGCGCCGGGACACCATGCCGACCTCATGGGCCGCCCGTGCCTTGCCCGCCTGGTAGAGCTCTGATGCCGGGTCGCCGCCGACTTGGATGCCGACCAGACCCGGCGCGCGTCCCGACCCGGCAACGAAGGCGGCCACGCCACGAGCGACTTCGGCGCGCACCCGGGCCGCAACGGCCTTGCCGTCGATAATGGTCGCGGACACCGGTCACCCGACCTTTCGCATCGGCGCGGCCCCGGCCATCAGGCGCCGCTCAGTGCCATCCCGACGAAAGCGCACCCGGACCAAGCTCCCGCGGCTCTCGACGCCGGTGACGACGCCTTCCCCAAACGTTGCATGCAAGACGGTGTCTCCTGCTTCAAGCGGCACGACTGCCGAGCGCTGCGTGGCCCCGGCGAACGCCTCCCGCACCGGAGCGCCCTCGCGCGTCGCGACGGCATCGCGCGGGATCTCGGCCAAGAAGCGTGAGGGCAGACGATACTCACGCCCGCCGTGGATGGCACGGGTTTCGGCGTGCGTGAGCACGAGCCGTCGTCGGGCGCGCGTCATCCCGACGTAACACAGCCGGCGCTCCTCCTCGAGGCTGTCGGGCTCGTCCGCGCGCGCATGCGGGAAGATCCCGTCCTCCATGCCGGTCATCACGACGACGTCGAATTCAAGCCCCTTGGCGTTATGGACCGTCATCAAGGTGACCTGCCCGTGCTCCTGGTCGACCAGGTCCGCATCCGACTGGAGCGCCACCTCCTCGAGGAATCCCTGCAGTGACGGTTCGGGCGCGTTGGCGTGATACTCGGCGGCCACGTTCTCGAGCTCGTCGAGATTCTCGATGCGGCCCTGGGCCTCCAGGGTGCCTTCGAGCACCAGGGCCGCGCGCAGGCCTGACCGCTCGATCACCATCGCGACGAGGCCGCTGAGCGGCATCCCGGCGGCGTCCGCGTCCGCCAGTTCGGTCAGTAGGCTCGCCGTACGGGCAAGGGCGGCCCGCTGGGATTGGTTCAGTCCGGCGATGAGATCCGCCTGTCCGATCGCGTCCCCGATCGCCAGACCGTGCGTCTGCGCGCAGAGGCTAAGCTTGACCAGGCACCCCGGACCCAGGCCCCGCTTGGGTGCTCCCAATAGACGGGCGACCGCAATCTCGTCGGCCGGGTTCGCGGCAACCCGAAGGTACGCCAGTGCATCGCGGACCTCGGCGCGCTCATAGAACCGCGGGCCGCCGACGACCGCGTAGGCGATCCGGCCGCGTACGAGCTGGTCCTCGATCGACCGGCTCTGGGCGTTGGTCCGGTAGAAGACGGCGATCTGATCGAGCGACGTACCGGCGGCGCGGGCACGCTCGATTTCCGCCAGCACGGTGCGGGCCTCGTCATGCTCGTCGCGGCACGCCAAGACGTGCAGCGGCTCTCCGTCGCCCTGATCGGTCCAGAGCGCTTTCGGGCGGCGTCCGCGATTGCGCGCCACGACGGCGTTGGCGGCGCGCAGGATCGTCCCGGTCGACCGGTAGTTCTGCTCGAGGGCGACGACGTGCGCATCCGGGTAGTCGCGCTCGAAGTCCAAGATGTTGCGGACATCGGCCCCGCGCCAGGAGTAGATGCCCTGGTCATCGTCGCCGACCGCGCAGATGTTGCGCTGCGGCTCGGCGAGCACGCGCACCAGCCGGTATTGGGCGTGGTTGGTGTCTTGGTACTCGTCAACAAGGATGTACGCGAACCGGGATTGATAGCGCTCGCGGACTTGGGGGTCGGATTCCAGCACGCGCGTGGTCACCATCAACAGATCGTCGAAGTCCATAGCGCCGGCGGCCTGTAGCCGAGCCGCGTACCTGCGGTACAGCCGCGCGACCACCTCGTCACCGAAGCCGTCGGCCTCCTCGACGAACGCCTCTGCGTCGATGAGCCGGTTCTTTGCGTCGGAGATTCGCGCCAGGACGCTGCGCGGGGCGACGCGCTTGGGGTCGACCTCCTCGTCGGCGAAACAGGCGCGCATGAGTCGCAGCTGATCATCGGTGTCGTAGATCGCGAAGTCCGACCGATACCCGGCGGCGTCCGCTTCGCGACGCAAGATCCGCACACAGGCCGAGTGAAACGTGCTCGCCCAGATGTCCCGCGCCACGGGTCCGACCAGCCCGGCGATCCGCTCGCGCATCTCGGCGGCCGCCTTGTTGGTGAAGGTGATCGCGAGGATCGCCCACGGCGCAACGCCACAGTCGTCGATCAGATGAGCGATCCGATACGTCAACACACGTGTCTTGCCGCTGCCGGCGCCCGCGAGCACCAAGAGCGGCCCCTCGGTGTGCATGACCGCATCGCGCTGCGGAGGGTTCAGATCGTCCAGGAGGTTGGCCAACGCATACCGATCCTAGCGGGCGCATCCCCCCGCACGCAGTCGGCCGACATCGGCCGGCCCAGCCTGAGTCGTGACCGGCGCTACCCTTCGCGTGGTGCGCGGACCTCGGGACCCTCGAGGTGGGGTGCCGCGTTGGCCGGCCCATTGCCGTTGGCATCGGCGCGCGCGGGCGCGTCCTCTGGGCCGCCCTGGCTTGATCCCAGCTGATGTTCGAGTTCGGTGATGCGGCGGGTGAGCGTCTCGAGCGATTCGGCCACGGGGTCAGGCAGCCGCGTGTGCTCGAGTTCTGGTCCCGCGACGCGCTTGCCGGAGATGATGACCGGACGTCCGGGGTTGCCCACGACGGTCGTGTCGGGTGGAACGTCCCGAATCACGATCGCCCCAGCACCGATCTTGGCGTCGTCGCCGATGACCAGTGGACCGAGCACCTGCGCACCCGTGCCGACGATCACTCGGTTGCCCACGGTCGGGTGCCGCTTTCCGCCCTGCTTGCCAGTGCCGCCCAACGTGACGCCCTGGTACACCGTGACGTCGTCGCCAATCTCGGTCGTCTCGCCGATGACGACGCCCATGCCGTGATCGATGAATAGCCCGCGTCCGATGCGCGCCCCGGGATGGATCTCGATCCCGGTCAAGAAGCGGGAGATCTGCGAGATCAGCCGTGACGAGAACCGGTGCCCCCGCACGTATAGCGCGTGCGCGCCGCGGTGCATCCACACGGCATGCAGGCCCTGGTACAGCAGGATTTCACTGGTGGAATGTGCGGCCGGGTCGCGCTCCCGAGCGGCCCGCAGGTCGTCGCGCAGGGTGGCCAGCGCGGCGGAGAAGCGTCCGTAGCTCTGAGAAGACCTGCCGCGCCTCTTGGCGACCATGCTGGTGAGTATAGGCTCTTTGTATGGGAACTCCTCCTTTGGGTCCGGCCGTGACCGCCCCCGGGGCAACGTGCCGATTACGTCCATCGCCCACCGCGCTGGCGGTCCGTCTCGAAGGACTGCAAGCCCGTGATACCGCCGCACTCGACGCCCTGATTGCCCAGCTGCCCGAGCCGCCATGGGACGTCGAGGTCAACGGTGGCGAGACCGAGCTTCTGGAAATCCTCGCGGCGCGCGGCTTTACCGAGTACGCGCGCGGAGCCCTGTATGCGCGCACCGCTCAGGGCCTCACCGCACCCCGCGTCCCCGGCATCGAAGTGGTCACCTACGACAATGCCTGGGCGCCGGCCTTTTCCGCCGCCGAGGCCGAGGCGATGCAGGGGCTTGCGGCACTTGCCGAGCTTGGCAGCCCGTCGGGATACGAGTGGGGCGCCGGCCAAGGCAGTTTCCGGATCGCTCGGACCCCCGAGGGCCGACTGGTCGGGTTCGCCCACGCGGACTTGCCCGACGGGGTCGTCGACTGGTTCGGCGTGGTCCCCTCGGAACGGCGCACGGGCATCGGCCGCCTGCTGATGGCCGGCGTAGCCCGCGATGTCGTCGCGGCGAACGGCACCCATCTGCTCGCATTTGCCCAGGACGGCACGCCTGCCGGCCCGTTTCTTGGGCGCATCGGGTTCCAGGCGCGCGGGCGGCGGGTCCTGATGATCCACCGCCCGCAAACCGCCTGAGTGGCGCCGGCGAGGCCGACGCCACCGAGACCCCTAACCTTCGCCGAACAGCGGCGTTGACAGGTACCGTTCGCCGGTGTCGAACAGGATCGTGACGATCACCTTGCCGGCGTTCTCGGGACGCTGGGCGACCTGGAGTGCCGCCCACACGTTGGCACCGGACGAGATGCCGACGAGGATGCCCTCACTCCGGGCGAGCTGACGCGAGGTTGCGTAGGCGTCCTCGACCCGGCAGGTGATGACCTCGTCGTAGACCTCGGTGTTGAGCACCCCCGGGACGAAACCCGCACCGATGCCCTGGATCTTGTGGGGCCCCGGCTGGCCTCCGGACAGGACCGGCGAATCCGTCGGCTCGACGGCGACGCTGTGAAATCCGGGACGCAGCTCGCGCAGCACCTCGCCGATGCCGGTGATGCTCCCGCCCGTCCCGACCCCGGCCACGAGGACGTCGACCTCGCCGCCGGTGTCCTCCCAGATCTCGCGCGCGGTGGTCAGGCGGTGGATCTCCGGGTTGGCTGCGTTCTCGAACTGCTGCGGCAGGAAGCTGTCCGGGGTGGTGCGAGCCAGTTCCTCGGCGCGGGCGATGGCCCCGCGCATACCCTCCGGACCCGGTGTGAGTACGAGCTCAGCCCCGTAGGCCGCCAGCAGCGCGCGCCGCTCGAGGCTCATCGTCTCCGGCATGGTCAGAATGCAGCGATACCCCTTTGCCGCAGCCACGAACGCCAGGGCAATGCCGGTGTTGCCACTCGTGGGCTCGATGAGCACGCTCTTACCGGGCGAGATAGTCCCGTCGCGCTCCGCGGCCTCGATCATCGCCAGGCCGATCCGGTCCTTGACGCTCCCTGCCGGATTGAAGGACTCGAGCTTGCCGAGAATCGTCGCTCCGGAGCCTTCGCCGACACGCAGCCGCACGAGCGGCGTGCGGCCGATCAGATCGGTGATCGAATCGGCAATCCGAGCGGTACCCGGATTGCTGGTCGTGGCGCTCATTCTCAGACCTCCTCGCGGTTTGCGATGCGCACGAGTTCCCCGAGGTCACGCTCGGGCCGCGCACCAAAATGACTGATCACCTCTGCCGCCGCAGCGGCCCCTGCCTGCGCGCAGTGCACGACGTCCCATCCTTGGGTCAGGCCGAACAGAAACCCGGCCGCATACAGGTCACCCGCGCCCGTGCTGTCGACGACTTCTGGGACGCGCACCGGGGGGACCTCGAAGACCGCCTCCGGGGTCACTACCAGCGACCCCTGGTCGCCGCGCGTGATGACCACGAGCTCGGATTGCCCCTGGAGCACCTCGACCGCCGCCCAGACATCGCCCACCTCGACAAGGGACTCCGCCTCGAACTGGTTGGCGAACAGCACGTCGATTGGACCCGCCACGAGCTCCAGGAACTCGAATCGATGCCGGGCGACGCAAAACGGGTCCGACAGGGTCATCGCGACCTTGCGCCCGGCCTGGTGGGCCGCAGCGATCGCTTCGCGGAGCGCTTGTTTGGCTTCCGGTGGATCCCAGAGGTAGCCCTCCAGGTACACGTACTGCGCCGTGGCCACCAGGTCGGTGTCGATGTCATCCGGGCCCAGTTCCACGCTGGCGCCGAGATACGTGGCCATCGTGCGCTGAGCATCGGGAGTCACGAACACCAGGCAGCGTGCGGTCGAGGGCCCGTCGGCTGCCGCCGGCGTGTCGAAATGCACGCCTGCGCTGGTGAGGTCGTGCGTGAAGATCCGCCCGAGCTGGTCGTCTGCCACCTTGCCGATGAACGCCACGCGAATCCCGAGCGACGCCGCGGCGGCGATCGTATTCGCGCACGACCCCCCGGACATCTCCACCGCAGGCCCCATCTCCCGGTACAGGGTCTCCGCGAATCGCTCGTCGACGAGCGTCATCGAGCCCTTCTGCATGCCGTGGGCTTCGATGAACCCCTCGTCGGCATGGGCGAGCACGTCAACGATGGCATTGCCAATGCCGACGATGTCGAACTGTGCACGATGACTCATGACCGATCCCTCCCCCGGGTTCGCGCTAGATATAGAACATCGGGGCCTCGGACATGCGCGATTCTTCGTCGACCATGTCCGTGATCGTCAGATCGCCCAAGAGTCCGACAAGCAGCTGGCGCGCCTGGTGCCACACGGCATCGACGCCGGAGGTCGCGGTGCCGCCGGGAGCCAAGCGTCCGTCAACGGTCTCGACCACCTCGAGCAGCGTCACCGCGCCCGGCGGGCGCAGGAACGAATACCCGCCCTTGACGCCGCGCTGGCTCGCGAGGATGCCGGCCCGCCGGAGCGCCGAGAACAGCTGCTCGAGGACGTGCAGGGGGATGTCACGCGCCTCGGAGATCTCCACGATGGGTACCGGTCCTCCATCTCCGCGCCCGGCGAGTTCGGTCAACGCCACGATCGCGGACCGGCTCTTATCGCTGATCGCGATTATCGAGGACATAAATCGGAGAATGTACCGGGCATTTGTGGCAGTTTACCCGACGGCCCGGCAAAACGCGCTTCGCGCTTTCTAGTCCTCCGCCAACATGAAGTTCTCGACGCCCTCGCGCAGCACCTGGGGAGGATCGCCCAGGCCGCGCTTGCTGCGCATCACGAACATCTTCTCGAGCGCATCGATCCACGAGTCCAGGTCGGGAAGCATGAACTCGTAGATGCACTCGTCGGTGTGCAGCAGTAGCCGAGGACGGCGGCCGCCGCGCGGAATGTCGTTGGGGTTGCGCGGGAAGCGCTCGATCGCGCGCACGTCGGTGAGCATGATCTCGCGTCGCTTGGCGCCCAAGCCGGTGTCCAGCGGCGTCGGGACGAACACGATGCGAGTGTCGGTCAACGTAAAGGTCCCGTGCCGTGCCAACCAGCCGTTCTGAAGATCGGCTCCAGACCGCTTGCGGATGGCCTCGTCGGGGCCGGGTTTCGGCGCGTTGGGTTTGCGCGGAAGCCTGGATGAAGGTGCGTCAGTTGCAGTCATTCCGACGAGCCTAGCAACACGGGAGGCGCACATTGCCGACGGCGCCCAGACT